>Ga0070666_10000404_pt1 | contig 27169 bp, 27 predicted proteins | sample KBSS23metaG_FD_64677 | JGI IMG/M metagenome (GOLD analysis project Ga0070666, IMG submission 64677) | Switchgrass rhizosphere microbial communities from Kellogg Biological Station, Michigan, USA - KBS S2-3 metaG | ecosystem: Host-associated > Plants > Roots > Rhizosphere > Soil ... | reverse complement strand
GGCGCTTTCTTCAAATAGCCGAGCGAGCTGTAGCCCGTCCCGAAGTCGTCGAGCGCAAGCCGGACGCCGAGCGCCTTCAACTTACCGAACGTGTCGTCGGTCGAATCGCCGTCAGCGAGGAACACGCCCTCGGTGATTTCGAGCTCCAGCCGCTCAGCGCGAACCTCGGTTTCGCGCAAATGCTTCCCAATCATCTCGGCAACGTTCGGATCGTTGAACTGAAGCGGCGACAGATTGACCGCGACGCGGACGTGGTCAGGCCAATGCGCCGCTTCCTCGAGGGCGGTGCGGAGGACCCACTCGCCGATCTTCCCGATGAGGCCGGCTTCCTCGGCCAGGGGCACGAACTTCGACGGCGATATGGCACCCCGCGTCGGATGCTGCCACCGGACCAGGGCCTCGAAGCCGGACACCTCCTCGCCGGCCGTACGGACGACCGGCTGGTAGTGTACCGCCAGTTCGCCGCGCTCGATCGCCTGCCGCAGGTCGTTTTCGAGGAGCTGGCGTTCCGCAGCCTCGCTGTGCATCGACGGCTCGTAGAGGCGGTGCTTGCCGCGGCCTGCCGCCTTGGCGGCGTAAAGCGCGAGATCGGCGTCGCGAACGAGCGCGTCGGCCGTCGCGCGGCCCGGGTCGCCAATCGAGATTCCGACTGACGCGCCGATCGTCACTTTATTTCCCTCGATCATGTACGGCCGGGAGACTTGCTCGATCAGGGTTCGCGCCAGCGACTCAAGCAGGCCGATATCGGCCCCGCCCGGGAGCACCGCCTGGAACTCGTCGCCGCCGAGCCGCCCGACCTGGCCGTGATTCCCCATGACCGAAGTCAGGCGCTCCGCGACCTGGCGAAGCAGCGCGTCGCCGATCGGATGGCCAAGGGTGTCGTTGACGTTCTTGAATCGATCGAGGTCGATCATGAACAGCGCGCAGCCCTTCTTGCGGTGGGCCGCATTCCGCAGGGCTTCATCAAGCGTCTGTCGCATCATCGCCCTGTTCGGCAGGCCAGTCAGTGAATCGAAGCGGGCCAGGCGCGAGATCTCGCGCTCCGACCGGCGCTGCTCGGTGAGGTCGGTGCCGATTCCGCGGAAGCCCAGGAACTGGCCGCGCTCGTCGAAGATAGGGTTACCCGACAAGGACCAATGGACGTCCTGCTCGCTCGCTGGACGCACGACCACGTCGGAGAAGGGAAAGCGCGCCGACAGGTGGAAGCCGAGAGTCTTGCCTTCCTCGGTCGATTCAGCGGCGTGATCGACTGACAGCAGGTCGGTAAACTGCCGCCCGAGCAAAGTATCGGGCTCGCAATGGAAGTCATCTGCAAGCTGTCGCGAGACATAGGATAGAGTGCCGATCGCGTCGGTCTCCCAGAACCATCCGCGGCCACTGTTTTCGAACTCATCGACGAAATTGAGAGCCTTTTTCGCCTGCCATTCGAGCGACAGCCGCATCCTTCCCGCGAACAAGGTCTTTCGGGTGATCAATACGCTGTAGATCACCATCAGGACGGCGAGGACGTCGATTGCGAAGGTCACTTCGCCATTGCTCGAATAGAGGGTGGTCACGACGAAGGCGATGACCGCGTTGACCACCGCAAGGGGCGGTGAGGGCACCGACACGATCGAGCGGAGGAAGAAGCCGGATGCCATGGCGACCGTGACGAATGACGCGCCGGCAAGCTGCGCGGAGCCAGCGGCGGCACAGCCGATCGCCCAAAGGACCCCGGTCGCGGCAAGATATCCGCACATGATCCGGACGACATTGTGCACCGCCATGCGCGCCTTGCGCCAATGGATGGCGACCAAGCCGGCCGCGGCATCAGCTGCGATCGACGCGGCGATCGGCAGGATCGCGCTGGCCGCGGCCTTCCAACCGAGCTGCATCGTGCCCGCGAACAGCAGGCTGAGCATCAGCGCGAAATGGCCGGTCAGGAGCAGCCACGGCGCGTAAACCCAGGCGCCGAGGCGGCGCTCCGCCAGCGTCAGGTCAGTGCTTTCGGAGTGATCTCGGATGTCGAAGAGAAGCACTTCCCGCACGGACGAGCGCGCGGGCGGGTGAATTTCAACCGATTTCCGGAACAAGGTCCGACGCATTACTGCTCCACTTGAACGCCGGCGGGCACAGCCCGACGCGGCCAAAAATGGAGCTTTAACCGGCGGACTTAACTTCCGCGCGAACGAACAGGGTTACTGGGCCGTTTAGGCTTCCTCAGGCAGGAACTCGGGAACCGAGAGATAACGCTCGCCCGTGTCGTAGTTGAAGCCAAGGACGCGGGTATTGTCGCCGAGCTCGGGAAGCTTCTGCGCGATCGCGGCCAGGGTTGCTCCCGAAGAGATGCCGACCAGCATGCCTTCCTCGCGCGCCGCGCGGCGGGCCATTTCCTTGGCGTCGTTCGGATCGACCTGGATGATCCCGTCCAGCAGGCTGGTGTCCATGATTGCCGGGATGAAGCCAGCGCCGATGCCCTGGATGGGATGCGGACCCGGCTGGCCGCCGGACAGGACCGGTGAAAGGGTCGGCTCGACCGCAAAGATCTTGAGGTTTGGCCACTGCGCCTTCAGCACCTCGGCGCAGGCGGTGATGTGCCCGCCGGTCCCAACGCCGGTTATGATCGCATCCGGCGGATTGTCGCCGAAATCGCGCAGGATCTCCTGCGCCGTCGTTCGACGATGAACCTCGAGGTTGGCCGGATTCTCGAACTGCTGCGGCATCCAGGAGCCCGGCGTCTCCGCGATGATTTCCTCGGCGCGGGCGATGGCACCCTTCATGCCCTTCTCCCGCGGCGTCAGGTCGAAGGTTGCGCCATAAGCGAGCATCAGGCGCCGCCGCTCGACACTCATGCTGTCCGGCATGACCAGGATCAGCTTGTAGCCCTTGACCGCGGCCACCATCGCAAGGCCGATGCCGGTGTTGCCGGACGTCGGCTCGACGATGACGCCGCCGGGTTTCAGCTTACCGGTCCGCTCCGCATCCTCGATCATCGAGAGGGCGATACGGTCCTTGATCGAGCCCCCGGGGTTCGTCCGCTCCTGCTTGATCCAGACTTCGGCGTTGGGTCCGAACAGGCGGTTGATCCGCACGTGCGGCGTATTGCCGATGGTCTCGAGGATATTGGCGGCTTTCATGCGCTGGGGCTCCTCTTATGGTGCAGCGCGCAAATCGGGTGCGTCGAAGCTTTTTGCAAGCCGCAGCTCGGGGAACCACCAGGACCAGAGCACGACCACCAGAACGGCCCCGACGCCGCCGGCGATAACCGCAGGGACCGGGCCAATCAGGGCGCCGAGAAAGCCGGACTCAGCCTCGCCGAGCTCGTTCGACGCGGAGATGAAGAGCGAGGAGACCGCGCCGACCCGCCCACGCATCGCGTCTGGCGTATAGAGCTGGATCAGCGACTGGCGGACATAAACCGAAAACATGTCCGCGGACCCGAGGAGCGCCAGGCAAAGTAGTGACAACGGCATCGAGCGGGATAAGCCGAAGACGATCGTCGCCGCGCCGAACACGGCGACCGCGACCAGCATCTTCGCTCCGACATCGTGCTTTAGTGGCCGGACGGAGAAGAACGCCGCGGTCAGGGTCGCTCCGAGTGCCGGCGCCGCGCGTAAATGGCCAAGTCCTTCAGGCCCCGTGTGAAGCACATCGCGGGCGAACGCGGGGAGCATCGCCGTTGCCCCGCCGAGCAATACGGCGAACAAGTCCAGGCTGATCGCGCCGAGGACCAGGCGGTTGTGCCGGACATAGCTCAGGCCCTCGACCATCTGCGCCCAGGGGCTTGGGCCGCGCTCAATCTTTGTCCGGGGAATGGGCCCGATGGCGAACAGGCTTGCAAGGCCGATTGCGAACAGGACCACGCTAGCGGCGTAGGGTGCAAAGGGCGCGGCGGCGTAGAGGTAGCCGCCGAGCGCCGGCCCCGCGATTGCGCCGCTCTGCCATGCGATGGATGAGAGGGCGATGGCGCGGGGAAGGATCTCGCGCGGCACCAGGTTCGGCGCCAGCGCCCCGAGCGCGGGCCCGGCAAAGGCGCGGGCGACGCCGAGCAGTGCCGCTACTGTATAGAGGATCGGCAGCGTGGTCGTATGTTTCCACGCGAACCACGCAAGCGCGGCCGCGCAGCCTAGTTCGAGCGCGACCGACGCGCGTCCGATCCAGCGTCGGTCGACCTTGTCCGCCGTCCAGCCGGTCACCAGCGTCAGTGCGAATAGTGGGACGAACTGGACCAGGCCGATGATCCCAAGCCGAAGCGCGGCGGCGTTCATGCCCATCGTGTGGCGGGCGATGTCATAGACTTGCCACCCGATGACGATGACCATCGCCATCTGCGCGATTGTCGTGCTGAGGCGCGCGACCCAGAAAAAGCGAAACGACGGAATGCGCAGCGGTTCGGGAAGAAAGCTCACGCGGCGCTTGCTAGGGGGCGGGCGTCTCTGCGGCAACCGGCTGCTTGCGACCGAGATCCAGCCGATTGACCAGCCAGGGCATGGTCAGTCCCTGGACCAGGATCGAGAAAGCAACGACGACGAAGGCCGTCAGGATGATCGCGCTTCGCTCGGGCACCGTTGTAGGAACGGCGAGCGCCAGGGCCAGCGCGAGAGCGCCCCGCAAGCCGCCCCAGAACAACGTGTGCTGGAATGAGGGCTTCACCCGCCAGCGCGACCAGTGAAATAGGGCCGAGACCGGATAGACCGAGAGACCGCGCCCGGCGAGGACCAGGACGATCGCAATAGCCCCGACTGCGCCCAGCCGGTGGAGCGGCTGGTTGGCGACGTTCATGCCGATCAGGATGAAGACGAAGCTATTGGCGAGGAACGCGAAATATTCCCATGCCCAGCGCACTCGATCGCGGCCCGAGCGGGACAGCGCCCGCGTCCCTGCGCTGCCGATCAACAGCCCTGCGGCGAGCGCGCTGATAATGCCAGAAGCGTGAAAACGCTCGGCCAACAGGAACGAGCCGTAGGCCGCGATGGTCGTCAGCGTGATCTCCACCAGCGGATCGTCGGTCCTGCCAACGATGAACAGAACCGCCGCGCTGAGTGCAAGGCCAATGATCAGGCCTCCACCGAGCGTCCAGAGGAATTGCGGAACGACCACGGCGGCATCCGGAGCGGCTCCGAGAGCGATCGCCGACAGAACGGCGAAACCGACCGCGGCGACGCCGTCGTTGAGTAGGCTTTCGGATTCAACCACCATCGATACGCGCGGCAGGCAGCCCATTTCCCTGAACGCCGCGATCACGGAAACGGGATCGGTGGCTGCGATCAGGACACCGAACAAGGCGGCGCCGATCCAGCTCCAGCCGATGATCGCATGCATGCCGACCGCCACGATCGCCCCAGCGATTGCGACGCCGAGGAACGCCAGGGTGAGAGTCAGGGGAAGCTCGGCGCGAAAGCGTTTCCAGTCGAGCTGCAGCGCAGCTTCGAAAACCAGTGGCGGAAGCAGGATGTTGAAGATGAGGTCGCGCGACAACGGCACTTGGGGGCCGTTGGGAAGGAGCGCGATCAGGAACCCGGCCACGACCAGCCCGACGATGTAGGGCAGCCCAAGCCGCCGCGTGAGGATGGCGATCAGGCACGCCACCAGCAGCAAAACCGCTATCGGTGCAAGTGCGACGCCGTCCATCGACGCTTGCATAATCGATGCGGGCTTTCGCGCAACCGATGTTCGTGTATTGTTCCCCCATGGCGAAGGTGAAATCGCGTTACGTCTGCCAGGCCTGCGGGTCTGTTTCCCACCGCTGGCAGGGCCAGTGTGCCGACTGCGCTGAGTGGAACACGCTCGTGCAGGAAAGCGCTGAAATATCGAGCATTTTTGCGTCCAAGCACAATCTCCAGGGCGGCGGGCGCGTGATCCCGCTGGTCGGGCTCGAGACTCCCACGGCTCTTCCGGCGCGTCTGCCCAGCGGCCTTGCCGAGTTCGACCGGGCAATCGGCGGCGGTATCGTCGCCGGTTCGGCGATGCTGGTCGGCGGCGATCCGGGCATCGGCAAGTCGACACTGCTGCTCCAGGTCGCCGCGCGGCTCGCGGGCGAAGGGCACAAGGTCATCTACGTGTCCGGCGAAGAATCGGCCGAGCAGGTGCGGCTGCGCGCGGTGCGGCTCGGCCTCGGCGGCGCGCCGGTGCGGCTGGCAGCCGCGACATCGGTGCGGGATATCCTCACCACCGTTGGCGAGGCCGAGCCGCCTGCGCTGCTGATCATCGATTCGATCCAGACGATGCACAGCGACCTGATCGAGGGCGCGCCGGGCACGGTCAGCCAGGTCCGCGCGAGCGCGCAGGAGCTGGTCCGCTTCGCCAAGGAGCATGGCACTGCCGTGGTCCTCGTCGGCCACGTCACCAAGGACGGGACGATCGCCGGTCCGCGCGTGCTCGAGCATATGGTCGATACGGTGCTGAGCTTCGAAGGCGAGCGCAGCCACCAATATCGAATCCTCCGGGCGATGAAGAACCGCTTCGGCGGTACCGACGAGATCGGCGTGTTCGCGATGGAGGGTGCCGGGCTGACCGAGGTGCCCAATCCCTCGGCGCTATTCCTGACGCATCGCGGCGAGGCCGTCAGCGGCACCAGCGTGTTCCCGGCGATCGAGGGCTCGCGGCCGGTTCTGGTCGAGATCCAGGCGCTGACGGTGCGGCTCGCGACCGGTGCGACCCCGCGACGCGCGGCCGTAGGCTGGGATAGCGGGCGCCTTGCGATGATCCTCGCCGTGCTGGAGGCGCGCTGCGGCCTCAGTTTCGCAACTGCGGAGGTCTATCTGAACGTCGCGGGTGGCTATCGCCTCACCGACCCGGCAGCCGACCTGGCGGTGGCTGCAGCACTTGTATCGGCTTTATCGGAACGGCCGGTCCCCCAGGAGGCGATCGTGCTCGGCGAGATCGCGCTGTCCGGCGAGGTCCGTCCGGTCGCGCACGCCGGCCTGCGCCTCAAGGAGGCGGCCAAGCTCGGGTTCGAAAGCGCCTGGGTGCCGCGCGGGGTGAAGGGCAGCGAGGGGTTGCGCCTTGGCGAGTTCGGGAACGTCAGGCAGCTCGTCGACCAGATTCTCGGCCGCTAGCGCCCGAGGAGATTGGCGCGATCGACCGCTTGCTCGACCAGCACGGCGAGCTTTTGATGATCCCTAAGCGAGGGGTGGTAGTCGCATCCGCCTAGATCGAGGCCCGAGAATTCCAGGGTCGTTACCCGCTTGATGCCCGCTTGCCGAAGCGTCGCGGCGACCAGGGTGATCTTCGGGTAGATGGTGTCCGCGCTCATCAGCAGGATCGCAGCTTGCGGCTGCCGGGCGTGCACGCGCGTCATGAAGTCGACGAAAGTCGCCGCAAAGTCCTTCTCGAGCGCCGGCTGGTCGGGCCAGCGTTCGCCTGGGTGGAGGGGCGTCGAAAAGTCGTTCGCGCCGAGCTTCACTACGATGAGCTGCGGCCGCCAGTCGCCGGCAGGCCTATCGACCGGCGCGTCCAATTGCGGAAGTGCGTGCCAGTAAAGGCGCGGCATGGTCACGCCCGGAGCGCTTCCATCGTAGTTTCGCACGATGCCGATGCCGGAATAAGCGTTGACGCGGTAGTCCGCGCCATAGTGCTTCGCCACGATCGGCCCGAACGCTGCTTGGGTGTTGGTCCGGTCGTGGACCTCGGCCTTCGAGCAGGTCCGGGTGTCCGACATATTCCCATAGCCTGCGGTATAGCTGTCGCCGATGAACTCGATTTGCCGCAAGCGCCGCGGCGCCGGCACCGCCACCGAGCCGCGCATGGCATAGAATCCGCTGAACCGGCTTGCTCCGTCCTGGCTCTCGGTCAGCTTTTCGAGCCGGACCGTGTGCATGCCTTTCGCCAGGCCGGTTACGGCAAAGTCGACAGGCCCTGGCCGGCTGAACAACCTTATTTCACGCCCATCGACGAGGAGGCGCAGGAAATCTTCCTTGGCCTCGAACCGGACGCGCACCGCCGTTCCGCGGAACCGGCTCTCGAAATAGACTGCGGGCCAGCCGAACCTTCGGACGCCGCCGCTTTCGGCAACGGTCCGTCCGCCGACGTGGACAGGCAGGGGGAGCGCTGCGGCTGATACTAAAGCGAACGCCAGGAGGATCGACATCGCGCGCTGATAGCGCCGCTCGCGGCTATCGCACCACCTGCGATTCGATACCCACCGTATCCCGTACGACATAGAGCGGGCGCTGCTTGGTTTCGGTCAGGATGCGGCCGACATATTCGCCGAGCACGCCGAGTGAGATGAGCTGGATGCCCCCGAGGAACAGGACGGACGTCATGATCGAGGCGTAGCCGGGAACCGGATTCCCAAAGATCATCGTTTCGACCGCCAGCCATCCGGCGAAACCGATCGCGAACAATGCGACGATCGCGCCGACATAGGACCAGATGCGCAGCGGCACCGTCGAGGCCGAGGTGATACCGTCGAGCGCAAGCGTCCACAGCTTCCAGTAATTATACTTGGTCGTACCCGTCTCCCGCTCGGCGCGGTCGTATTCGACCGCCGCCTGGCGAAACCCGGCCCACGCGAAGAGGCCTTTCATGAAGCGGTTGCGCTCCGGCATGGCCCGGATCACGTCGACCACCTTGCGGTCCATCAGCCTGAAATCGCCGGCATTCTCCGGGATCTTGTCGGCCGACACCATGTTGTGCGCGCGATAGAACAGGCCCGCCGTCACGCGCTTGGTGAAGCTGTCCTCCGCGCGGCAGCGGCGGACACCGAACACCATCTCGTGTCCTTCGCGCCACTTCACGACCATCTCCGGCAAAACCTCCGGCGGGTCCTGCATGTCGACGTCCATCGGGATCACCGCAGCGCCGCGGGCATGGTCCAGGCCCGCACTCAGCGCGGCCTCCTTCCCGAAGTTGCGCGACAGCGAAAGCCCGCGCACCCGCGCGTCGGACAGGTTGCAGGCAACCACGGCTGCCAGCGTCCCGTCGTTGCTGCCGTCGTCGACGAACAGGATCTCCCAGCCGCCCGCCTCGCTGATCGAATCCAGAATCGCACCGACGCGCGTGACGAAGGGAAGGATGGCATCCTCCTCATCCTTCACCGGCACAACGACCGAGAGCATCGGCGCGACCATGCCGCGCTTGACCAGCTGGGCCCGCAGGTCGGCGACCGACGGGGGCGATGTGAGGACCACTTTCTTACGCTGGGCAGTCACGCGTCTCTCCTTGGCGGAGACGCTAGGCGGTTATGGTTACCGAAACCTTTAGATCAGGGGCCGTTCCCGCTCTCGCCTTGAGATAAGGAGCTTGCTAGCGGCGCTGTCGTGACCGCGCTCGACGTCTTCGTCTTCCTGCTCCTCATCGGCGGCGGCGCCATCGGCGTCGTCCGGGGTTTCGTGCATGAGGTGATCTCACTCTTCGCATGGCTGGTCGGCATCGCGATGCTGAAGCTGTTCCATGCGCAGCTATGGACCGGCCTCATCAACAGCTTCCACACCAGCTCTGCAGCAGCTGCAGTCCTGGCTTTCGCGATCCTGTTCCTGCCGAGCTTCCTGCTGGTGAAGTTCCTGGCGAGGTCGATCGGCGGCAAGACGCGCCGGCACGCCGTGCTTGGCCCGGTCGATCGCGTGCTGGGCGGCGGCTTCGGAGCCCTGAAGGGGTTGCTCGGCGCGACCCTGTTCTTCCTGCTCGCCAACCTGGCGACCGACATGGTCTATGGGCCGCAGGCGGATCGGCCGGAGTGGATGAGCAAGTCGCGCACCTATCCGCTGCTCAACGCCAGCGGCCGAGCGATCGTCGACTGGGTCGAAGCGCGGCGGTTGCGGGTGAACAAGGTCGGGGAAGGGGCATGATCCGGCTTCACGACACGCTGGCACGCGAAAAGCGGGATTTCGTCCCGGCCGACCCGAGGCGCATCACGATGTATGTGTGCGGGCCCACGGTCTACGGCCGTGCGCACATCGGCAACGCGCGGCCCGCCGTGGTGTTCGACATGCTGGCGCGCCTCATCCGGCACGAATTCGGCGAGGACAGCCTCGTCTACGCACGCAACGTCACCGACGTCGACGACAAGATCATCGCCGCGGCCGAAGCTGAAGGCGTCGATCCATCCGTAATCACGGAGCGATTCGAGCGCTTCTATCTCGAGGACATGCTCGCGCTCGGCGTCCGTGACCCCGACATCGCCCCGCATGCCACGCAGGAAATCGCCCCGATGGTGGCGCTGATTGTGCGGCTGATCGAGCGCGGGAATGCCTATGAGGCGGAAGGGCACGTGCTGTTCTCCGTGACGAGCGACCCTGAATATGGCGTTCTCAGCCGACGCGACCGCGACGCGATGATCGCCGGGGCGCGGGTCGAGGTCGCGCCATACAAGCGCGATCCCGCCGACTTCGTGCTGTGGAAGCCGAGCGCCGAAGGCGTGATCGGCTGGAATTCGCCCTGGGGCAGGGGACGTCCCGGCTGGCATGTGGAATGCTCGGCGATGATCGCCGCGCACCTCGGCGAGACGATCGACATCCACGGCGGCGGGCTCGACCTTATCTTCCCGCACCATGAGAATGAGATCGCGCAGAGCCGCTGCGCACATGGCGGGGCCCCGCTCGCCCGCTACTGGGTGCACAACGGCTTCGTCGACATGGGCGCCGAGAAGATGTCGAAGAGCCTCGGCAATATCGTCACGCCGGAGGAACTGCTGAAGTCGCATCGCGGCGAGACGCTGCGGCTGGCATTGCTGAGCGCCCATTATCGTCAGCCGCTGCCGTGGACGGAGGCATTGGTTGCGCAGGCCAAGGCGACCTTGGACGGACTCTACCGCAGGGCAGGCGATGCGGAGGGGGGAGAAGTCGACGGCGGGTTGCTCGATGCGCTTCGCGACGACCTGAATACGCCGCTGGCGCTGTCGCGGCTTGCGCAGCTCGATGGCGGTTCTTTGCGGGCCAGCGCGAACCTGCTCGGCCTGATGCAATCGTCCGCGGAAGAATGGTTCCAGGGCGATGGCGATGTGAGCGATATCGAAATGCGGATCGCCGCACGCGCTGAAGCCAAGAAGAGCCGCGACTTCGCGGCGGCCGACCGCATCCGCGACGAACTGAAGGCCGAAGGCATCGTCCTCGAAGACGGACCGGGCGGCACGACGTGGCGGCGCGAATGAGCGAGCCGCTCTACACGACCGAGATCCTGCGCCTGGCGGCATCGCTCGACGAGCCGCAATTGCTCGAACGTGAGGATGGGCGCGCCGAGCTTCGCTCGCCGACCTGCGGCAGCACCGTCAGCCTGACGGTCCAGCTCGACGGCCAACGCCGCGTCGAGCGCGTGTCGATGACGGTGCAGGCATGCGCCTTCGGCCAGGCTTCCGCCGCATTGCTGGCGCGGCATAGCCGCGGGCGCACGCACCAACAGGTATCCGAAGCCATGCTGGCGCTGAGCCACTGGCTTTCGGACGCACATGCCGAGCCTGCCGGCTGGCCCGGAATTGCCGCCTTGTCGCCCGCGCGCTCCAAGCGCGGGAGGCACGGTGCGATCCTGCTGCCGTTCCGGGCACTCCTTGCGGCGATGGAGGACGCGCGATGAATGCCGCTGTCGCCCCCGGCGGCTTCCTCCGAGACGGTGCGATCCTGCTTGGCGCAGCATTGGTCTTCGTCACGCTGTTTCGTCGCCTCGGGCTTGGCGCGACGCTCGGCTATATCGTCGCCGGTGCGCTGATTGGCCCCTCCGTTCTCGGGCTCTTCCGTGAGCCGGAAGCGATCCAGAGCGTCTCCGAGATCGGCATCGCGCTCCTGCTGTTCATCGTCGGCCTGGAGCTCCAGCCGAGCCGGTTGTGGCGCCTGCGCAAGGATATCTTCGGGCTGGGCCTGCTCCAGGTCACGCTGTGCGGCTTCGCGATTGCCGCCATCCTTTACTTCGGTCCCGGCTTCTCGCCCGAAGCTTCGCTGGCGATCGGCCTGCCGCTTGCCCTGTCCTCGACGGCGCAGGTGCTTCCGATGCTCCGCTCGGAGAACGAGCTGAACACGCCGCAAGGTGAGCGCGCATTCTCCATCCTGTTGTTCCAGGACCTATCGATCGTCCCGCTGATCACGATCATTGGAGCGATGTCGCGCGTGCCGCCGGATCCAAGCGTGCCGGTCGGGTGGAAGCTCGCGCTTTATACCGTTGTCGCGATCATTGCCTTGGTCGCGTTCGGGCGTTTCATCCTGAACCCGCTGCTCCGGCTCATCGGGCGGCTTGGCGAGCGCGAGCTGTTCGTGGTCATCGGGCTGTTCACCGTGATGGCCTCGGCCGCCGTGATGCACCAATTCGGCCTGTCCACTGCGCTCGGAGCGTTCGTCGCCGGCGTCGTGCTTGCCGAATCGCCTTACCGGCATGAACTCGACAGTGACCTCGAGCCGTTCCGCTCGATCCTCCTTGGGCTATTCTTCCTTTCAGTCGGGATGCTGCTCGACCTCAGGTTGATCGCCGCCAGGCCGGCCTTGGTGATCAGCATTGCGGCGGGGGTAATCCTCGCCAAGACGATCCTGATCAGCCTCTTGAGCCGCCTGTTCGGCTGCAGCTGGAAGATCAGCGTCCGGCTTGGACTGCTGCTCAGCCAAGCCGGTGAGTTCGGCTTCGTGCTGTTCGGACTGGCGGCGACCGCGCAGCTGATCAGTCCCGCAGCGGCGTCGCTGTTCGGCGCCGTGGTGACGCTGTCGATGGCGGCGACGCCATTCCTGATGCGCGTGATCGACCGGCTGGAGGCGCAGGACGCGCGCGCTGAGGGGCTGGAGGGGCCCGAGCTGAGCCCGGATACCCCAGTGATCATCGTAGGTTATGGTCGGTTCGGGCAGACGGTTGGCCAGATGCTGATGGCAAAGCGAGTGCCGTTGACCCTCGTCGACACGGACGCCGAGATGATTGAGACGGCAGGCAGCTTCGGCACCAAGGTCTATTTCGGCGACGGCACCCGCATCGACCTCCTGCGCACTGCCGGGGCCGAGCAAGCTCGCGCGATCCTTTTCTGCAACGACAATGCGTCCGGCTCGCTGACCCGCCAAGCGATCCAGCGGGTGCTCGAGGCATTTCCACAGGCGCACGTGATGGCTCGGACGTTCGACCGTCGCCACATGCTTGAGCTCGACGGTCTGGACCTTGCTTATACCCAGCGCGAGCTATTCGAGAGCGCAGTGAAGATGGGTCGGGCTGCGCTCAAGGAGGCGGGGATCGAGCCGCACGAAATCGACCGGGTCGAACGCGAGTATCGCCTGCGCGATTGTGAGCGGCTCGAGCGCCAGGCCGAGACGGGAGACATCCGCGCGGGTCAGGAACGTTCGTTCGGACCCGACCGCGCGCTTCCCGAAGAAGAAGAAGAGGTGCCTAGCTAAGCCGTATTCCCGAGATAATCGTCGAGGGCAGCGACAATCGCATCGACCACGTCCTTGTGAGCGCCGTCGCCGCTTCGGACATGGATATGCGCTTCGGCATAGGAGGGCCTTCTCTCCTCCGACAGTTTTTCCAATACCGCCTTGGGATCGCCCTTCCGCAGCTGGGCCCGCGTGTCGCGGCGCGAGGTTCGCTCGGCGAGAATTTCCACCGGCGCGTCCAGCCAGATCGTGATCGCGCGCTCGTTGAGCAGCTTGCGCGTGCGGGGGTCGACATAGGCGCCTCCGCCGGTCGCGATCACCCGCACGTCTCCTTCGACAAGCCGGGCGACGAGCCGCCGCTCGCCGTCGCGGAAGTCGCTCTCCCCGTAGCGCTCGAAGACCTCGGCCGCAGGATAGCCGGCGGCGCCTTCAATCTCGGCATCGCTGTCGACGAACGACAGGCCAAGGCGTCGGGCGAGCCGCCGCCCGACCGTTGATTTTCCGACCCCCATCAGCCCGACCAGCACCACGGGGCGGTCGAGACGCTTCGTCAAATCCATCGCTCAAGGGGCTATACAGCGGCTTTTCCGCTCGGCAAAAGCCGCCGTCATGTCGCGACTGCTTGTCCTCATCGTCATCGCCGTGCTGCTGATCGGCGCGCTGTTTTTCCTCTCGACGCTGCCCAAGCAGCAGCCGACTCGCTCAATCGAGGTTGCGGTGCCCGCGCCCGGAGGCAATGCGCACTAAAGCCATCCTTATCGCATCCGCGGCGCTGATTCTGGCGCTGCCCGCGATCGCCCAGCAGGCCGCGCAGCCGCAGCCTGCCACACCCGTTACACCGCCGTCGGCCGTTCAAAATGCACCCGCGTCTTCGGCATCCTCGACGCTTCCCGAGGGAGGCGCCGACGAGACGGCGGTCGAGGAGGTCTCGAGCCCGAACTCGAGCGCGAACTCTGCCCTCCTTCCGCCCAGCCCGCCGGTCGAATATCCGGGTTGGGCGCGCCGCGATCCCTGGACGGTGGGAGCCATCGATCCACGCAACGCGGGCCTAGGCGAGGCTCCTTGGGGTACCGTCGACGGAGCGTTCGCGTCGATGCTCATGCGGCGGATGCATACGCCGATCGCCTCTCGCTGGGCGCATATCGCGCTGCGCGACGCGCTGCTCGCCAAGGCGCATGCACCGGCCAACGTCCATCCGGTCGACTGGGTGGCCGAGCGTGCGTGGCTGCTGCTCCGGCTTGGCGAGGGCGACGCCGCTCGGATGCTCGTCGCCGGCGTCGACGCCGACCGTTTCACGCCCAAGATGCTGCAAGTCGGCGTCCAGAGCGCGCTCGCCAATTCGGATCCTGCGGCGTTGTGCCCCCTCGAGGAAGGCATTCGCAAATATGACCCCGGCGTCCGGGCGCTGGTCCAGGCGATGTGCGCTTCGCTTGCCGGCCAGCCTGAAAGCGCGTCGGCAATGATCGACCAGGCGCGACGTTATGGACGTATCGGCGGGGTCGACCTCGCATTGGCCGAAAAGGTCGTTGGCGCCGGGGCCAACGGCCGTGCCGCCACCATCGAGTGGGAGCCGGTGGATTCGCTAACCGCCTGGCGATTCGGGCTGGCGACGGGCACTGGCATGCTGCCGCCCGAGCGTTTGGTGAATGGAGCGCCGACCCAGGTTCGCGCCTTTCTCGCCCGGTCGCCTCTGCTGACGCCGCAGCAGCGCTTGCCTGCGGCCATGGTGGCAGCCGGCCTCGGCGTCTTCTCCTCGCAGTCGATGGTTGATCTCTATTCGCAGATCTACGATTCGACCGATCCCAGCGACCTCGCCGACAGCGACGCCTGGCAGCTCCGGCAAGCCTATGTCGGCAAGGACAGCGAGACCCGGCTAGCGGCGATCCGCAAGCTGCTCGGCACGGCCAAGGACGGCCTGCAGAAAGAAGCAGTCCGCGCGCTCGTGGCCCGCGCGGCGACGTTCGTGACGCCCAGCGCGGACCTTGCGAGCGACGCGCCCGAGCTCATTTCGGCGATGCTCGCGGGCGGCTATGACGAGGCCGCCGCGCGGTGGATCCCGGCCGTCAACGGCATGGACGACGCCGCGAGCGACCGTTGCTGGGCGATGCTCGCTCTCGCTGCTCCGAATATCGCGGACGTGGGAACCGGGCGGATCGGCAGCTTCATCCGTCGCGACAAGAGCCGTGAGAAGGTGCGCAGCGCGCTGCTGGTCGCGGGCCTCGCCGGCCTCGGACGGATCAGCCCCGATACCGCCAACAGCCTTAACCGCCGCTACGATCTCGGGCTCGGGCACGTGACGAGCTGGACAAGCATAATCGACGCCGCCGCGGGCCGCGGCCAGGCCGGAACGGTGCTTGTCCTCACCGGCACGGGATTGCAGACGCCGTTCTTCGATCATGTTCCATCTGCGCACCTCTACCATGCGGTTGCTGCCCTCAATCGCACCGGCCAGGGTTTCACCGCCCGGATGATCGCTGCAGAGGCCCTCTCGCGAACGTGACCCGGCGGTGACACCGGACGACCGCGCGCTAGTCGATCGTTTCCTCGACATGATGGCCGCCGAAGCCGGTTCATCCCGCCATACGTTGATGGCCTATCGAAACGACCTGGAGCGGGCTGCCGAGAGTCTTCCAACGCTCGGCGGTGCGTCCGCTGACGACTTGTCGCTGCTCGGCGCGGCTTGGGCGGAGCTCTCGCCGGCCACCGTCGCGCGGCGCTCAGCATCCTTGCGCCGGTTCTACGGCTTCCTCCTCGACGACGGGCTCCGCAAGGACGACCCATCCGCGGCGCTTCCGCGCCCCCGATTCGAACGGCCGCTGCCGCGGATCCTCGATGCCGACGACGTGACGCGGATGTTCGAAGCAGCGGAGGAACGGGCTGCGAGCGGCGAGCCGGCGGCGGTCCGTAACCTCGCCTTGCTCGAATTGCTCTACGGTTCCGGGCTGAGGGCGACCGAGCTGGTCAGCCTGCCGCGCGGCGCGGTTCGGCCGGGGCAGCCCTTCCTGATGGTGCGCGGAAAGGGGTCAAAGGATCGGCTCGTGCCGATCTCATCGCGTGCCGAGGGCGTCGTCGCGCGCTGGCTCGAGCTTGTCGCCGGCGGTAGCTTGTGGCTGTTCCCGAGCGGCAAGTCGCATTTGAGCCGAGTGCGCCTGTTCCAGATCGTCCGCGTGATGGCCGCCGATGCCGGCATCGCACCCGATCGAGTCAGCCCCCACGTCCTCCGCCACGCGTTCGCCACGCATCTACTGTCCGGCGGGGCCGATCTGCGCGTTCTTCAGTCGCTGCTCGGCCATGCCGACATTGCGACGACGCAAATCTACACGCACGTCGACAGCGCGCGGCTCGTGGAGCTGGTCAATTCGCGCCATCCGCTGGCAACGCGTTCTCGTTGACCTTCACTGCAGCTTCCGCCTAGGCCGCGCCCCGAATGAAGAACTACCTCGATTTCGAGAAGCCGATCGCGGAGCTCGAGACCCGCGTGGCCGAACTGCGTGAAACCGCTGCCAGCTCCGACGATATCGACATCGATGCCGAGGTCGGCCGGCTCGAGGCGAAGTCCAGCAAGCTGCTTCGCGACACCTACGCCAAGCTGACGCCCTGGCAAAAGGCGCAGGTCGCGCGGCATCCCGACCGCCCGCACTTCAAGGATTATGTCGCCGGCCTTGCCGACGATTTCCTGCCGCTCGCCGGCGATCGCGCCTTTGCAGACGACCCGGCGATCATCGGCGGCTTAGCCCGGATCGACGGCCGTCGGGTCATGTTGATCGGGCATGAGAAGGGCGACGATACGGCGTCCAGGCTCAGGCACAATTTCGGAATGGCCAAACCCGAGGGGTACCGGAAAGCCATCCGCCTGATGCGCCTCGCGGACCGCTTCGGGATCCCGGTCTTGACGCTCGTCGATACGCCGGGTGCGTTCCCGGGCGTCGAGGCGGAAGAGCGCGGACAGGCCGAGGCCATCGCTCGCTCGACCGAGGAATGCCTGACGCTTGGGGTGCCGCTCATTGCCGTCATTGTCGGCGAGGGCGGCTCGGGGGGTGCCATCGCCATTGCCGCGGCGAACCGCGTGCTGATGTTCGAGAACGCCGTCTATTCGGTCATCTCGCCCGAAGGCTGCGCGTCGATCTTGTGGCGGACCGCAGACAAGGCGCCCGAAGCGGCGGAGGCGATGAAGATCACCGCCCAGGACCAGCAGGCACTGGGTGTCGTCGACCGGGTGGTCGCCGAACCGCTCGGAGGCGCCCACCGCGACCCTGAGGCCGCCATCGGCGCTCTGAAGGGCGCCATTCTCGAGGAGTTGGACGGTTGCGGAAGCCTTGGCCCGGACGAGCTTCGGGCCCAGCGTCGAGCGAAGTTTCTCGCCATCGGTTGAGCCTCTCGGGACGGCAGGAACCCCGCCAGTCATTTTCCGTTCAAAATCGCAGCGCTTAGTTCGGTCGCGAAAAGGGAGACGGATGCGACAAGATGCGTAAGTACATCCTGATGCTGACTATTGCGGCGCTGGCGTTCGCGCCCGCCGGTGCGCAGAGGCTGCGGTATCTCGATCCGCGCGACGTTGCGGAAGCGCAGCGCGACAATGCCGAGCTGATCCAGGCGCTGGGCGGCGCCGAAACCGGCCCACGCGCCGCCTATGTCCAATCGGTCGGGCGGCGCGTCGGCAACCAGGCGGGGATCGCGAACCCGGGGCAGGCGCTTCACTTCACGACGCTCAATTCGGCGGTCGAGAACGCGTTCTCGGTGCCCGGCGGCTACGTCTACATTACCCGCCAGCTCATGGGTCTCATGGGCGACGAGTCGGAGCTAGCCTTCGCGCTCGGTCACGAAGTCGGGCACATTGCGGCCAACCATGCTCACATCCGCGAGCAATATGCATCGCGCAATCCGCTTGGCGTCTTCGGGCAGATTATCGGCGCGATCTTCGGTTCGGGCATTTCCGACGTGCTGACGGCGCGATCCAAGCTCGACATGCTGAGCTTCTCGCGGGATCAGGAATATCAGGCCGACACGCTCGGCCTTAGCTACATGATCGGCGCGGGTTACGATCCCGGCGGTGCAGCAGACCTCTTAGCGACACTCACCCGGCAGAGCGCACTGGAAGCGCGGGTGCAGGGACAGACGAACCGCCAGACGCCCGAATGGGCAAGCACCCATCCCTTGAGCGAGAACCGGATGCAGCGCGCGCTTGCCGCGGGACGCGCTACCGGCCGACTGGGCACCGGCGTCCGCAACCGTGACCAGTTCCTCAGCGAGCTGGAGGGCCTCTACGTCGACGACGACCCGGCTCAGGGGATCATCGAAGGTGCGTCCTTCACGCACCCCGACCTTCGCATCCAGTTCAGCGTGCCTCAGGGCTTTCTCATGTCCAACGGGACTGACGCGGTCACCATTTCAGGGTCGACCGGCAAGGCGCAGTTCCGGGGCGGTCAATTCAGCGGCAATCTCGACAATGCCGTGCTCCTTGCCTTCCGCCAGCTGACCGGTGGCCAAGCCAATTTCCCGGTCCCGCCGCCGCAGCACGCGACCATAAACGGCATGCCGGCGGCCATCACCACCGCGCGGGTCAACACCGACTCCGGCGTGATCGACGCAAGCGTCGCCGCCTATCAATGGGATCCGCAGCGGGTTTATTATTTCGTGATGCTGACGCCGGGCGGCTATGGCGTCCGGCCGTTCGTTTCGATGATCAATTCGCTTCGCAGGATCACGCCTGCCGAAGCCGCGACAATCCGACCGCGCGTCATCCATGTCGAATCCGTCCGGCCCGGTGACACGGTCCAGTCTCTAGCCAGCAGGATGGCCTATCGCGATTTCAAGCTCGAGCGGTTCCTGTCGCTCAACGGCCTGACTGCGAGCAGTCCACTGGTGCCGGGCCGCAAGGTCAAGCTAGTGGTCTACGGGACGCGACGGATCTGACCACCAGGCTCGCCAGCCCTTAGGGCATGTAGTTGTTCGCCGTATCGCCGAGCTTGCTCCACATGCCGCCGACGCCGCCGCCAAGCGACTGCAGGCCGGCCATCATCGCAATGACGATGAGTGCAGCAATGAGTCCGTATTCGATCGCTGTAGCCCCGCGCCGGTCGGCACGGAGCGTGCGAAAATATGTCTGGATAGCGCTCACGCCACCCTCCTCTGGTCCACGTCCACGGTGCCGGTGTAACGGACGCAGGGTTAACAAGTCTTCCAAGCGACAGAGTTAACGCGTGCTCAGCTGTTAACCGGAGTCCAGGCGGCGAAGTGGAGGATTTCGAACGTCTCTACGGTTCGCTCTCCGTCGCCCATGCCCGCAAAGGTCTTGGCGGCAGCGGCGTATGCCCTCCTGTCAAGGAATCGAGGGCGGCCAATAAGGATGTTGGTGGCTGCCATGGCGCGCAGATCGGCGACCAGCCGGTCGAGAGTCGAATAAGAGGCTTGAACCCGGTCGACGTCCACGACCGCATCGACGAAGCCGGCGGAGGTAAGGAGTGGCGCGAGGGCCGCCGGCTCGATGCGTGGATGGACGTGCGGAGCCGCGGCGCCGGTGAGAACGTCAGCCGCGAGCATTGCTCGCCTGAGCATTGGCACGGTGTCCCCGCCGGACAGGGCGCCGATCAGCAATGCTTGAGGGCGCATTGCGTGCCGCAAGATGCGTAACGCGAGCGGCAAGTCGTTGACGGTATCGAGGGAACCGATCGCCAGAACGAGGTCATAGGCAGCGTGAGGCGGCTCCCAGGCATCCTCGACGACAGCCTGTCCACCTGCCGCCTTGGCGAATGCTTGGCCTGGGTCGAGGACGTCGACCGCTGGAGCTACGTCGCGGAGCCGACTTGGCCACCGCGGGTCGGGACAGCCGATGAGCAGCGCACGATCGAACGCATGCCGCAGAGAATTGAGCCGGTCGATGCAGTCGGCAAACGCTCGCTCGTGCAGGAACAATTCCGCGCCGCTTCGCTGCGCGCGATCCCTGCGAAGTGCGCGCAGCTTCATGTCAAAGAGTTCGGGCACGGACGCGCTTGTGCGCTGCGCGGCCATGAGCGACAAGACGGCGATGGTCGTCGCGTCCTTTGGCAGGGCTGTGCGCTGGGCGCTCGATTTTGCGCTGCCCCCGCGCTGTGCGGGCTGCGGCATCATCGTTGCCGACGTCCACAGCTTTTGCACCGATTGCTGGAAAGAGGTCGAGTTCCTCGGCGATACCGGCTGCTCGACCTGCGGTATGCCGCTGCAGGCCACCGAGCAGACGACATGCGGTGCGTGCCTAGCGCGCGAGCCGCGCATCGCTCGCACGCGCGCCGCGGTAGCCTACGGAGATCTCGCGAGGGGACTCGCGATTAGGCTCAAATATGGCCGCAAGGTCGCGATTGCGCGGACGATGGCCCGCTACATGGCGCCACTGATCGCCGACGGAAGCGAGCGCTTGCTGGTCCCCGTGCCGCTCCATCGCACGCGGCTCTGGGGTCGCGGGTTCAACCAGTCGGCGCTTGTCGCGCGGGAGCTCTCACGACGGCTCGGGATAGCGGCTGATCCGCTGGCGCTCAGGCGGACGCGCCGGACTCCGCCGCTGAAGGGAATGAGCCCGATTCAGCGGCGCAAGACTGTGGCGGGCGCCTTCCGCGTTCGCGACAGGAAGGCGGTCGCCGGCAAGACCGTCATCCTCGTCGACGACGTGCTGACCACCGGCAGTACGGCTGAAGCCTGCGCCCGAACGCTGAAACGCGCCGGTGCGGCCCGAATCGAGCTGGTCAGCTGGGCGCGCGTGGTGAAACCTTCGCAGTTGATGCGTTGATGCCCACGCCTAAGTATCGGGTGTGAAGGACGGGACGTGACTGTCGAGATCTACACCAAGGCATTCTGCCCCTATTGCTGGCGCGCCAAGCAGCTGCTCGAGGCGAAGGGTGTCGAATATCGCGAAATCCCGGTCGATTACGGAGGCGAGGCTCGGCAGGTGATGATCGAGCGTGCTCAGGGCCGGACGACCGTTCCGCAGATCTTCATCCGTGAGCATCATGTCGGCGGTTGCGACGATCTTTTCGATCTGCACCACTCGGGCAAGCTCGACGAGCTGTTCGGCCGATGACCCGCATCGCGCTGTTTCAATCGACCACCGGCATCGATCCTGCGGCGAATGCGAAGGCGCTGAGCGCCGCCATTGAGCAAGCTTCGGGCGGCGGTGCCGAAATGCTGTTCACGCCCGAAATGACGGGGTTGCTCGACCGCGAATCCGCGCGAGCGGCGAAGGTCCTTCGTTCGGACGAGGAAGATTTGGTCCTCGCGGCCGGCCGCGAAGCTGCGGCGCGGCACCGAATCTGGGTCCATATAGGCTCGCTGGCTGTGCTGGTCGGCGACGGCAAGGTCGCGAACCGCTCGTTCGTGATCGATCGCGAAGGCAACATTCGCGGCACCTACGACAAGCTCCACCTGTTCGACGTGGACCTGCCAACCGGCGAGAGCTGGCGCGAATCCAATACTTATATGCCGGGGGCGGGTGTTACCCTCGTCAACGGGACGCCGGTCGGCAAGCTCGGACTCACCATTTGCTACGACCTGCGCTTCCCGGGGCTATTCGCCAAGCTCGCCGAGGCAGATGCGGACGTGATCGTCGTTCCTGCGGCCTTCACGGTGCCGACCGGCAAAGCGCATTGGCATGTGCTGCTTAGGGCACGGGCGATCGAGGCGGGGCTATTCGTCGTTGCTGCGGCCCAGGTGGGACATCATGAGGATGGCCGCAACACCTTCGGACACAGCCTCGTCGTCGATCCCTGGGGAGAAGTCCTGCTCGACATGGGCGAAGAGGGCGGGGTCGGCTTCGCCGAAATCGATCTGAAGCGGATCTCCGACGTCCGGTCGCGCATACCGGCGCTTAACCACCGCCGGCCTATCCCCGACGCGGTGACCCTATGATCGTCTTCGATCTTCAGTGTGCCGCCGGCTGCGGCGCGTTCGAGGCCTGGTTCCGCTCTGGCGCTGACTATGATGAGCAACGCGCCGCGGCGCTCGTGCAATGCCCGATCTGCCAATCTTCGGACATCGACAAGGCGCCGATGGCTCCGCTCGTGCCGCGAAGGGGTTCCGAAAATCCGCTGGCCCAGCTTGCCGCGATGCAGGCCGAGTTGCTGAAGAACTCACGCTGGGTTGGAAACGAATTCGCCGAAACGGCGCGGGCGATGCACAGCGGCGAGATCGAAAGCGCGCAGGTCCACGGCAATGCCACGCTGGAGGAGGCGAAGTCGCTTGCCGAGGAAGGCGTGCCGATCGCGCCGCTGCCGCTGCCGGTGACTCCGCCCAACCAGGTCAATTGATTGGCGGGGCACTAGCCCTTATTCCCGCGCCGGGACCCCGTAGCTCAGCAGGATAGAGCATCAGATTCCTAATCTGAGGGCCACAGGTTCGAATCCTGTCGGGGTCACCACCGATTGCAGGGGCGAAAGCGCGATGGTTACGCAACGAGAAGTGCAACGGCGCGCCGGAATTACCGACCGGATGTTTCTCGAACATCCGCGCTCGCTCGGCATGAGCTGGGCCGGGCACGGGATCGGCGCGGTCGCGATTGGCGCGCGCCTGGTCGGCGCGGGTTGTGCCTGCCTCGTTCACGCAGTGGTCCCGGGTCTCTTCACGCAGACGGCCGGCAAGACGATCAGCGGCATGTACGAGCATATGATGCGCCGCAAGGCAGGCGCCGCAAACCCGGAGAACTGGCCTGACTACGAAATCTGACCGGGTTCCGGTCGCGATTGTCGGAGGCGGCGCCTCCGGGGCGATCCTCGCGGCGCAACTCGCGAGGCGGGGGATCAAGTCCCTGTTGATCGACGGCTCGGGAAGGATGGGCCGGGGCGTCGCCTACTCGACGACCGAGGCCGCTCACCTGCTCAACGTGCGGGCCGAAGGGATGAGCGCCTGGGCGGGCGACCCAGGTCATTTTGCAAGACGCTTCGAGACGGAGGGGGGCAATCCGCGCGCCTTCGCCCAGCGGCGCTTCTTCGCCGTCTATCTCGGGGAGATGCTGGCCGAGGCAATAGGCAGTGGTTGCGTCGAGATTGCCGAGATCCAAGCGGTCGGCGCGGCTCGGAACACGGAGGGCTGGAGCGTCGCTTTCGCCGACAGCTCGTCGGTTGAAGCCGACGCGCTCGTGCTCGCCGTCGGCAACCAGGAACCCGAAGCCCTGCGCGCTTTTCACGGCCTGGGAAACCGTTTCGTGGGCAACCCATGGGGAGCCGATGCGCGGGCCGCGGTGGGGGACCTGGCGGTTAAGGGCGGGGCCGCACTGCTCGTCGGCACCGGCCTCACCATGGTCGACCTCGTGCTCTCCCTCGACGCAGCTGGCCACAGGGGGCGCATCGTTGCACTGTCGCGCCGCGGCTTGATTCCGCGCGCCCATGCCGACTTTGACCCGGCGCCGGTCGACAGCGCCGACCTTCCCAAAGGCCTTCGCGGGATGTTCCGGTGGTTGCGCAAGCAGAGCGCCGAAGTCGGCTGGCGCGCGGCGGTGGACAGCCTGCGGCCGCACAGCCATCCGCTCTGGCAAAGCTTCGGCCATGAGGAGCAGACGCGTTTCCTTCGCCATGCGCGGCCCTGGTGGGACGTCCATCGCCATCGTATCGCTCCGGAGGTCGCGGGGACCGTCGCGCGCATGGTTGCCGACGGCCAGCTGGAGATCGTCGCCGGCCGTATCGAAGCTGCGCGCTGCACCCCCGAGGGGATCCAGGTCGATTACCGGCGCCGCGGTGCGTCACAGGGGCGGAGCGACAACTTTGCCTATGCGTTCAATTGCACCGGTCCGCTTCACTCGATCGGGCGATCGAAGGATCCACTGCTGCGGACCCTGTTCGAGGCGGGTGAGGTCAAGCCCGACCATCTCGGGATCGGACTCAAGGTGTCCGAGGATTGCCGCGCCGGGAGCCGGTTGTGGGCGCTCGGTCCACTCACCAAGGGGCACTATTGGGAGATTATCGCCGTGCCTGATATCCGCGAGCAGGCCGCGGCCGTCGCCGAGACGATCGCAAAGGAGATTGGCCGATGAACACTCATGGCGATCCCGACGACGGTGACCTGGTCGAGCCGGCACCGGCCTGCGACGTTCCCGGCGATGTCGCCGAGGCGGTCCGGACACTGATCCGTTGGGCCGGGGACGATCCCGATCGCGAGGGGCTGCTCGATACCCCGCGCCGCGTTGCGCGGGCCTGGAAGGAATATGCCAAGGGTTATCTCGAGGATCCGTCGGTGCACCTCAGCCGAACCTTCGAGGAGGTCGGCGGCTATGACGAGATCGTGCTGCTCAAGGACATTCCGTTCCAGTCGCACTGCGAGCACCATTTGGCGCCGATCATCGGCAAGGCTTCGATCGCATACTTGCCGAAGGACAAGGTCGTGGGCATCAGCAAACTGGCGCGCGTACTTCACGGCTATTCGCGGCGGCTGCAGGTCCAAGAGCGGCTGACTGCCCAGGTCGCCGACGCGATCTGGAAGCATCTCCAGCCCAAGGGCGTGGCGGTGATCATCGAGGCAACCCACGCCTGCATGACCGCGCGCGGGGTCTCGACGCCAGGAGTCATGATGACGACCAGCCGGATGATGGGCACCTTCCGCGAGGACGAGCGCAGCCGGCGCGAGGTCCTCGCGCTGATGGGTTATTGAGAAAGCAGGCGGGGCAGCTCCGCTGGCCTGAGAGCCGCCCCGCGCCCCACCCCGAACGAGGTGGTGGATTGGTTAGGCCTCAGGCGTTCGACGGTGTCTCCATGCCGTGCTTGAGCTGGCTGATCTGGTCGTGGCCGGCCTTGACCGACTGATAGAGCCGTTCAACCAGATCGTGAGACTCGCCGTGCAGCGCGCCGCTCTGCAGAGCCGCCTGCCATTTGCCCTTGAGATAGTCCTCGCCGCGCTCGACCTCGTTGATGATCGCCTTTTCGTCGCGCCCGGTGATCGCGGCTTTGAGGTCTTCGAAACGCTGGTGGGCCTTGCCGAGGAATGAGCCGTCGTCTTCCGGATTCCCGCCTAGCCGCCGGACTTCCTCGCGAAGCTGCTGGACGATCTGTTGACGCTCATCGGCTCGCTGGCGGAAGATCTCGCGGAAGCGCTCATGATCGATGTTCTGCGCGCTGTCCTCGTAGCCGGTGATGCTGTCGATCGTGGTCGCGACGAGCGTGTTGAGCGTGCTGATCGTGTCGGAATGTTCGGCCATTTGCTACTCCACTCGGTGAACGGGTTCCCGACAAGAACGCTCGAAGGCCCCGGTCGATGCGCGCCCGCGGGCGAAAAATTGGTGCGCGGCCGTCCGGCCATTCGTGCTTTGATCGAATATTTGGTCTCGATCGACGATGAGGCCGTGACTCTGGCGACCTTGCAACTCCGACGATAGAAGGCATCAACCGCACCTGGGGGACGATCCATGCGCCTTTCATCGCTTGCCGCATTCTCGCTTGCTCTTACCGCAGTTCCCGTAACGGTCAGCGCCGCGCCGGCGAGCACCGTCGCCGCCGCGCTGAAGTCGCCGGACCGTCGTCCCGACAACGTCAAGCTGGACGCCGGCCGCAAGCCTGCCGCAGTGCTCCAGTTCTTGGGGCTGAAGCCGGGTATGCAGGTCCTCGACCTGTTCGGAGCCAATGGATACTGGGCCGAGATCATGGTCCCGGTGATCGGCCCCAAGGGCCATGACACGATCTGGCAGCCGACCCAATTCTATGGCGCGCGCGGCAAGGCCTACATGGAAGGCTTCGTGGCAAAGCATCCCAACGTGACGATCGTCGCGTCACCGTTCGAGGCGCCGGACCTGCCCAAGAACTATGCCGACTTCGTGATCCTCAACAACAATTACCACGACACCTATTGGTCGTCGGCGCAGTTCAAGATCCCGACGATGGATCCGAACGCGTTTCTCAAGGCAGTCTATGCCGCGATGAAGCCGGGGGCCGTCATTGGCGTCATCGACCATGTCGCCAACAAGAATGACGATGCTCGGGCGACGGTTGAGAAGTACCATCGCATCGATCCGGACGTCATCAAGGCGGACTTCAAGCGGGCGGGCTTCGTCCTCGTCGGTAGTAGCGACCTTTTGCGCAACAAGGCGGATTATCACAGCCTCGAGGTCACCGACGACAAGATTGTCGGCCATACGGACCGGGTGATTTACAAGTTTAAGAAGCCGCGTTGACCGACGAGCCGAACAAGAAGGAGGTGGGCGGCGCCGGGCGGCTTCGTCCGTACTACGCCCTTGCCGCTCTCGTTGCGGGTCTTGTCGCTGGAATGCTCGCGAACAGATTGGGCGCTAGCGAGCGCGATGGCGCACTCGGTGTCGCTTCATTCATCGGCACATTGTGGCTGAACGCGCTCAAGATGACGGTCATTCCGCTGGTCGTGGCGCTGCTCGTCGTCGGCGTCGCGAAGAGCGCGGAGGCTGCCCAGGCCGGCCGGGTGGCGGGCCGCTCGGTCCTGTGGATTGTCATTATCTGCACTGCCTCCGCGGTGTTCGGAGCGCTCGCGACCTTGGCGTTGACCGACGCCTTCCCGCTGTCGCGCGAAACCGCGGGCCTGCTCCAGGCCGGCCTTGCCGGTGTCGAGAAAGCACCCGGCGCGCTTCCCGGCCCAGCTGAGTTCTTCAAGGGCGTCATTCCGCCGAACCTCTTCACTGCTGCCAACAACGGCGACGTCCTGCCTCTGACAGTGTTCGCGCTACTTTTCGGCCTGGCGTTGACCCGTCTCGCCGTATCGGCGCGCAAGTCCGTCGTGACCCTGTTCGAAGCCATCGGCGACGCATTCGTGATCATCATCGACTGGGTGCTGTTGCTCGCGCCGCTCGGCGTCTTCGCACTGGCGTTCACGGTCGGTTCGGCCGCAGGCGGCGCGGCGTTCGCCGGCCTCGGCCATTATGTCGTGATCATCTCGCTAATCGGCATTATCGTGACCCTTGCCGCTTACCCGTTGGCGATCTTCATTGGCCGAATCGGAAGCGCATC
>Ga0070666_10000402_pt1 | contig 27228 bp, 34 predicted proteins | sample KBSS23metaG_FD_64677 | JGI IMG/M metagenome (GOLD analysis project Ga0070666, IMG submission 64677) | Switchgrass rhizosphere microbial communities from Kellogg Biological Station, Michigan, USA - KBS S2-3 metaG | ecosystem: Host-associated > Plants > Roots > Rhizosphere > Soil ... | reverse complement strand
ACCAGCGTCGAGTCCAGCGCAAGCGGCTTCAGGTGTGGCGGGACGACCGCGCTGATCTTCGCCACCATGTCGCGCGCCGCGCGCGCCAGCGCCTCGTCGCCGCGCCCGATCACCCACTGCGCGCCCAGCATCGCCGCCTCGATCTCGTCGGCGGTCAGCATCAGCGGCGGCATGTCGAAGCCGTCTTCCAGGATGTAGCCGATGCCCGCTTCGCCGCGGATCGGCACCCGCTCCATCAACAGCTGCGCGATGTCGCGATAGACCGTGCGCAGCGAGATCTCCAGCTCGTCCGCGATATCGTTGGCCCGGATCGGATGCCGCTTGGAGCGCCGCAGGATCTGGATGATCTGGAACAGCCGTTCGGCGCGACGCATATCTGACCCTCTGCCTGCCCCTTCGATATGGGCATGGTCCTCCAACTGGGACCGGATACTGCTGCCAAGCTACTGACAGCATCATGTCAGCATCCTGCCAGGCCTCTCAATCGATAAATCTCTCCCTCTCCGCCCGGAAGGGGGGAGAGGGTGCGTCTTCCTTGTGCTGCTTCGTCCAAACTCCGACCATCCCCCGCATGAAACAGGTCCTCGTCGCCGGTGCGTCCGGCCTGGTCGGCCGCGGCGCCATCCGTGCCTTCGCGCACGAACCGGACTGCAAGGTGATCGCCGTCTCGCGCCGCGCGCCGGAAGGCGTCGGCTCCGTTCATCATCTCGCGGTCGACCTGTTCGACCCACGCGCCTGCGAAGCCGCGTTCTCGCCGCTCACCGGCGTCACCCATCTCGTCTTCACCGCGCTCTATGAGAAAGCGAACGGCCTGCTGGCCAGCTGGCTCGATCCGCAGCAGATCGAAGGCAACGCCGCGATGCTGCGCAACCTGTTCGGGCCGTTGTCGCGCGCCGCGCCGAACCTCAGGCACGTCACGCTGCTGCAAGGCACCAAGGCCTATGGCGCGCATGTCCGCCAGATCCCGGTGCCGGCGCGCGAGGATCGCGACGAACTCAAGACCCAGCCCAACTTCTACTGGAACCAGGAAGACTACCTGCGCGAACGCCAGCGCGGACAGCGCTGGTCGTTCACGATCCTGCGTCCACAGGTGATCTTCGGTGACGCGATCGGCGCCGCGATGAATCCCGTCGCCGCCTTCGGCCTCTATGGCGCGCTGTTGAAAGAGCAGGGCGAGCCGCTCTATTTCCCCGGCGGCGTCGCCAACGTGTTCGAGGGCGTCGACGCCGATCTCGTCGGCCGCGCCATACGCTGGGCGGGGGAGGCGGACTCCGCGCGCAACCAGGCCTTCAACGTCACCAATGGCGATGTGATGACCTGGCGCGGCGTCTGGCCCGCCATCGCCGACGCGCTCGGCATGTCGCCGGGCGAGGACCGTCCGGCCCGCCTGTCGGACATCCTCACCGCCCGATCCGCGCAATGGGATGCGATGCGCCGCAAATATGCTCTGGCGGCGCCCGATCTCGCCGCCTTCGCCGGCCAGTCGCTCGACTATGTCGATCTGCTGATGGCGGGCGATCGCGTCCGCATGCCGGCGCTGGTCTCCACCGTGAAGCTTCGCCAGGCCGGCTTCACCGGGACCATGGACAGCGAGGCGATGTTGCGCGCGGCCATTTCGGCCATGCAGGCGCGCAAGCTTCTTCCGCCGCGCACGATTTCGTGAGCCGCCGCGCCACTATCGCAAAGACACACCCGGGATTACCCTTGCGGGAAATCGCAAACCGGAGGGGACCCGACATGCGATATTCGACGTTCCTTTTCGCCGCGGCGCTGTTGCTCGCCGCGACGCCGGCCCTCGCGCAAAGTTGCGACGCCAACCTGCGCAACAGTCTGGGTGACGCCGCCGCCCTGCGCGGCCTCGGCGTGGCGCCGACGTTGGCCGCCGACACCGCTACGCTCTACGCGACAGCGCGCTTCGACACCGCCGACTATCCCGAGCTCCAGGCCCGCATGGTCGAGACCAACAAGGCGATGATGGCGCTGGTCAACGCCCGCTCCCTCGCGCTGGAGCTTCAGGAAATTCAGGGCCAGCTCCAGCACACGCTCGAACTCAAGGCCAACAAGACCAACACGGCCGTGAGTCACATGAACGCCGTGATCGCCACGCAGTGTGGAGGCAAGTGATGCGCAACACGCTCCTTCTCGCGGCCGCCGTGCTGGCCCTGCCGCTCTCCGCGTCCGCCGCGACGGTCAATGCCGCCGAGTGCCGGGCCCATCTCGCGTCCAGCCTTACCACGATGTCCGCCGATCGCTTCGCCGAGGAGCTTGCCGGCGCCGAAGGCAGGGCCGGCAACGCCACGCCCGCGATCCGCAGCGCGGCGATGATGCTCACCGATCTCAACGGGATCATCCAGGACCGGGCGGCCGAACTCGCGGCGCTCAGGACACAGCTCGCGAATGTCGAGAGCATCGCGGCGCGGCTCGCCACCCTGCGCGCGAAGGAAGCGACGGCGGCGCACTATCTGGACGCGAACGCCGAAACGACGCTCAACACCCTGCGCGACAGCTTGCTGGCGCGTGTCACCAGGCTCAACACCCAGCTCGATGGCGAGCGCACGGCGCTGGACCAGAATCTGCAATTCCACTGCACCACGACCGCGGCGCCGGCGAGTGCCTCGGCGCATTAGCGGCGTGCAGCCAGAACGCTACGGGCGCGGATCGGTGGCCTTCTCGCCATGCGCGATCGCGCGCGTCAGGTGCTCGTTCTTCTCGGTCACCGACGCGATCCAGTCCATCGCCGCGAACAAAACGCCCGAGAACAGGAATGTCACGTGCAGGATCACCATCCAGCGCAGGTGATTCTCGTCGATCGCCTGGTCCGGCTCGACCAGGGTCATGAAGGCGCGCAAGAGCGAGATCGCGCTGATCGCCACGATCGACCCGATCAGCTTCATCTTCATGCCCGAGAAGTCGAGCGTGCCCATCCATTGCGGCCGGTCCTCGCTGTTGCCGGTGTCGATCTTGGACACGAAATTCTCGTAGCCCGAGAACACCACGATCAGCACCAGGTTCAGCCCCAGCGACAGGTCGATCAGCGACAGCACCGTCAGCAGCACCTCTTCGGTCTTCATCCCGATGACGTGCGGCAGCGCTTCCACGATCTCGCCGACGAACGCGGTCAGCAGCATGATCAGCGACAGCACCAGCCCGATGTAAACCGGCGCCATCAGCCACCGCGACTGGAACAGCAGCCATTCCAGGCCTCTCTCGACAGGATTGCGGTGATGCATGGCGGCGTATAGCTCCACTGGCGTCTGAAATCAGCGCCACATTACCGGGTTTTCATCCGAAGAAAACACCGCCACAGTTGAGCCAAGGAGACCGCTGTGACTCTCGCCCACATACCCGCCGACATCCCGCGCCTGTTCGAATCCGCCTGGAACGCGCACGACATGGCGGCGTTCGCGGCGCTGTTTCATCCCGACGCGACTTTCGTGAACCGCTTTGGCACCTATTGGCGCGGGGTCGATGCCATCGTCGCCGGCCATAGCGCGATCCACGAAACCGTCTACCGGGATTCGACATTGCACAACGATCCGCCGGACATCGACACGCTCTCGGACGATGCCGCGATCCTGCACTTCTATTCCCACCTGACGACCGGACCCGCGCACCCGGCCGGCCCGCATGCCGTCGACACGCTGCTCATGATGGTTGTGACGAAGCGCGACGGGTCCTGGCGTATCCAGTCTGCCGAGAACGTCACCCTCACCGACCCGCGCACCGGCCAGCCGATCCTGCGCGACCGCTAGGCCGCTGCGACGGAGATTTCGGTTGCCCCCGCCTGCGCCAACGGCATCAGGATCGTCACGCGCGTGCCCGCGCCGGGTTTGCTCGAGATCGCGAAGCGGCCGCCCTGCAATTCCGTCAGCGCCTTGGCCAGCGGCACGCCCAGGCCCGTGCCCTCGTATTTGCGGTTGAGGCCGCTGTCGGCCTGGCCGAAGGGCTTCAGCGCCTGCTCCAGTCCCGCCGCGTCCATGCCGATGCCGGTGTCGAGCACCTCGATGCACAGCTTCGCGCCGTCGCGAAACACGGTCACCGTCACGTCGCCATCGGGCGAGAACTTGATCGCATTGGTCACGATGTTGATCAGCACCTGTTTGAAGCGCAGCGCGTCGCCCAGCAGCGGCGGCAGTTCCTGTGGCACATCGGTGCGCAGCGTGACGCCCAGCGCATCGGCCCGCGATTGGCACAGCGTGCGCACCGCCTCGATCGCCTGCGCCGCATCGAACGGCGCGATCGTCAGCGACATCTCGCCGGCTTCGACCCGCGAATGTTCCAGCAGGTCGTTGATGATCGCCAGCAGGTGACGGCCCGAGGTCTGGATATCGTGCGCATAGCTGCCGTGCCGCACGTCGCCCTTGCCGGCCGCGACCTGCATCCCGATCAGTTCGGAGAATCCCAGGATCGCGTTCAGCGGCGTGCGCAGCTCGTGGCTCATATTCGCCAGGAACGCGGACTTGGAGCGGTTGGCTCGCTCCGCCTCGTCGCGCGCCCGCGCCAGTTGCTGGAGCGTCTCGGCGATGTGCGAGATGTTGCGCGCGCTGATGCGATAGCCCGCGAACGAACCGTCGGCCGCGAAGCGCGGCTTGCCCGACACCGACCAGTGATTGACCTTGCCGCTCGCCTCGGTTTCGCGCACCGGCATCTCGCGGAACGGCCGGCGGTTCATCACCGCGCCGACGATCTCGTCGTCCGGCCGCGTGAAGCCCGAGAAGCCGCTCTCCGGCGTCCAGCGCTGTCCGATCAGGACGTTCGGCGCCGCGCCTTTCAGGTGCTTCGAGACATAGGTCACGACGAAGTCCTGATCGAGTTCGCCGAACCAGTCGGTCGCCAGCTCGGCGAAATCGCTCGCGCGGCTCTCGGCGGCGCTTGCCGTCCGCCCGCGATTGAGGATGTCCCAGGCCAGCGCGATGCCGATCGCATAGGCGGCGGCGGCAACCGCCGCGGCCACCATCGTGTCGGTGACCGCGCCGCACACCACGATGACCAGTTCCACCGCCGCGACCATGGCCATGACCGCCCGGCCGCCGCGCCGTGGGGCGCGCGGGACGTCGGCCAGGTCGGCGGACGGGAGCAACGGGGCGGTTTCGGAAGGCATGCACTGCTTTCTGCCGGCGACCGATAGTTTCGCGGCAGAAGCTTGCTAACCCCTGAAAAAGTCCCCCACCCCCCTCAGTGAAAGTACGGAGGCTGCCGGCATTCGGCCGGAGCAGTTCTCGGAAAACCGGGCGGAATCCCCCAAAATCTTGCCCTTTTCGGCCTGGAATGCCCGATTTGGGGTTATGCCCAGGTCTCGAAGTCGTGGGCGATGCCGCGCGCCGCGCAGTACCGGCGCAGGTCGTCCACCGCATCGGTGCGCCCGTTGTACTTGTCCTTCAGCAACTCGAACGCCAGCCGCGCCAACCCGTCGCCGGACACCCGCACCCAGAACTCGTAGTCGCTGTCGTCGAACAGCTGCTCAACCCGCGGCCCCAGGTCTTGCGCGTCCAGCATCACGGCACCGCTCTCTTCGATCGACAGTCGCACCGACCGAGAGTTCTTCCCGTCCTTGTCCCGCGCAATCTCGATCGAAAGCCGCTGGTCCGCCATGAAGTTCTCCGCAAAGGTTCCTGCCATGTTCTTGGCAGCAGCAGTCCGGGCGCGGCTGCAAAATCCGGCCCCGCGTCCTATATTAGGCACATGGCGCACAACAACGGCATGATTCCCCGCAAAGGGCGCGGGAAAAGCGCGCGTTCCACTGGAATGAGCGAGGGCGCGGCGCGTTTCCGCGAGGCCGCCGATGCTGTCCCGGTCGCCGCCGCCGTCGACGCCTATGACCCCGCTCCGCCCACCATCGAAGGTATCGGCAACCTCCCGCTCCACGGTGCCACCGGAGCGGAACTCGCCGGCTTCGTTCCGCATCGCCCCGCGCGCCCGGAGAAGTCCGAGGGCGGCAAGCGGTTCAAGCTCGTCAGCGAATACACCCCCGCCGGCGACCAGCCGACCGCGATCAAGGACCTCGTCGAGGGCCTGAACAATCCCGACATCGTCAACCACGGCGTGATCGGCGAGCGCGACCAGGTTCTGCTCGGCGTCACCGGCTCGGGCAAAACCTACACCATGGCGCAGGTGATCGAGCGCACCCAGCGCCCCGCCCTCATCCTCGCCCCCAACAAGACCCTCGCCGCCCAGCTCTACTCCGAGTTCAAATCCTTCTTCCCCGAGAACGCGGTCGAGTATTTCGTCTCCTACTACGACTACTACCAGCCCGAAGCCTACATCCCGCGCACCGACACCTACATCGAGAAGGACAGCTCGGTGAACGAAGAGATCGACCGCATGCGCCACTCGGCGACGCGCGCGATCCTGGAGCGCGACGACGTCATCATCGTCGCCTCGGTCTCCTGCATCTACGGCATCGGCGCCGTCGAAACCTACAGCGGCACCGCCGTCACCATCGCGCGCGGCAAGAAGCTCGACCGCATGGAGATGCAGCAGCAGCTCTCCGCCCTCCAGTACCGGCGCAACGACAACAACTTCACGCGCGGCGCCTTCCGCGTGCGCGGCGACACCGTCGACATCTTCCCCGCCCACATGGAAGACCGCGCCTGGCGCGTCGAGCTGTTCGGCGACGAGGTCGACTCCATCACCGAGTTCGATCCCTTGACCGGCAAGCCGCAGGGCACGCTGGACGAGATCAAGATCTACGCCAACTCGCATTACGTCACGCCGCGCCCCACGCTCCAGCAGGCGATGAAGGGCATCAAGGCGGAGCTGGTCGCCCGCCTCGCCGAATTCCGCGAGCAGGGCAAGCTGCTCGAAGCCCAGCGCCTCGAACAGCGCACCACCTTCGACCTCGAGATGATCGAGGCCACCGGCTCCTGCGCCGGCATCGAGAACTATTCGCGCTGGCTGACCGGCCGCAAGCCGGGCGAGCCGCCGCCCACCCTGTTCGAATACATCCCCGACAATGCGCTGGTCTTCGCCGACGAGAGCCACGTCACCGTCCCGCAGATCGGCGCGATGTACAAAGGCGACTACCGCCGCAAATCCGTGCTCGCCGAGTTCGGCTTCCGCCTGCCGTCCTGCATCGACAACCGCCCGCTCAAATTCGAGGAGTGGGACGCCATGCGCCCCGCCACCGTCTATGTCAGCGCCACCCCCGGCCCGTGGGAGCTGGAGCGCACCGGCGGCATCTTCACCGAGCAGGTCATCCGCCCCACCGGCCTCATCGATCCGCCGGTCGAGATTCGCCCGGTGGAATCCCAGGTCGACGACCTGATCCACGAATGCCGCGAGAACGCGCGCAAGGGCTTCCGCGCCCTGGTCACCACCCTGACCAAGAAGATGGCGGAGGATCTCACCGAATACATGCACGAACAGGGCATCCGCGTGCGCTACATGCACTCCGACGTCGAGACGCTGGAGCGCATCGAGATCATCCGCGACCTGCGCCTGGGCGCCTTCGACGTGCTGATCGGCATCAACCTGCTGCGCGAGGGCCTCGACATCCCCGAATGCGGCCTCGTCTGCATCCTGGACGCCGACAAGGAAGGCTTCCTGCGCAGCGAGACGTCATTGATCCAGACCATCGGCCGCGCCGCGCGCAACGTCGACGGCAAGGTGATCCTCTACGCCGACCGCATCACCGGCTCGATGGAGCGCGCCATGGCGGAGACCAACCGCCGCCGCGAGAAGCAGCACGCCTACAACATCGCCCACGGCATCACGCCGACCAGCATCAAGCACAACATCGCCGACATCATGGGCAGCATGTACGAGCGCGACCACGTGGTGGTCGGCACCGGCCTGGACGAGGACGGCAAGGAGTTCGTCGGCCACAACATCAAGGCGACCATCGCCGACATCGAAAAGCGCATGAAGAAGGCCGCCTCCGACCTGGAGTTCGAGGAAGCCGCAAGACTGCGCGACGAACTCAAGCGCCTGACCGCCACGGAGTTGGCGGTCGCCGACGACCCCTTCGCAAGACAAAGCGAAGTCGACCGCGCCGTAGACGACGCGTTCCTCAAAGCCGTGCGCGACGGCTCAGACGACGACGGCGAAGCCCGTCGCGGCGGCCCCAAACACCAAAAAACCAGCCGAGGCCCCCGCATGAAGCGCGCGACAAGGCCGGGCGTGCCGAAGACGTTCGGGAGCAGGAGTCGGTAGCCTCAACACTCGCTGCGTTGGCGCTCGTTCCAATGTATAATTCCGAGTCGCAGAGTGGCGGCGGGAGAAGGACTTGGACGGTGGGACGATTGCAATAGTAATCGCGACATTCTTAGGTCCCGTCGCCGCTGTGCTTGTTACGCGATACGTTGATCAACGACGTGAACAACGCAGCCGAAGGCTGGAGGCATTTCGAGCGCTCATGCGCACTCGAAGATTGCCCCTCAGCGCCGATCATGTGCATGCGCTCAACCTTATCGAGATCGAATTTAACGACGACCCGAAAGTAATGTCAGCGCTTCGCGCCCTGATGGATCACTTCGGCACGGGCTACGGTCGGAACAAGACGATCGATGAACTAAATGCAGCGAACGAGAAGTCGGACGCATTGAGGACATCCCTGCTCTCTGCGATGGCAAATGATCTTGGATATAAGTTTGAGCAAATGGACATTCATCGCGGCGGGTATCTTCCTGAAGGTTGGGGGACCGAACTCAACGAGCAAGCTGTTGCGAGGAGGGGATTGGCTGAGTTGCTTTCTGGGCGCCGAACATTGCCGGTGTTCATTGCACCGACGTCATCAAGTCCTGTGACTGACATTCCTCAGCAGCAAACGTCGCCTTTTCCGCCCAAACCGGGTGGATGACTATCTGAGCTTCTGAAAGCGGACGTTGACTTTCCCAATCGGCAGATCGAGCTCCACAAAAGCTGCCGTCGCAAAATCGAAGGGGAGTATAAATTTCATGTTTAGTGCTTCATTGCCCTTGGGTGCTTGACCCGTCGTCGCAAGCGTGCCGCCGGGTGGGAGTTGGATCGACACCTCACAGTTTATGAGAGATGTTGGAGCGTCCACAGCGAACGCGCCGTCCCATCGGCCGCCGGAGGCGTCAGCGCCAACAATCGTTCCGTCAAAAAGCTGGATTTGGGCGAGGCCGATGCCTGCGCCCCCATGGTAGTAAATTGCGTAGAAGCCGTCGAAGTCTTTTGGATTCGCCATCGAGTATGCCTCACAGGCTGGAGCGTGATCCTACGCGGCAGCCTTCTTTGTCCCATTCAAAGTCGGCAACTTCTTCAACTCGTCCGCCAAATTCTCTCGGGCCAATGCTAGATCAACATCTTGCTGGAGTTTGAGCCAAAACTCCGCTGTTGTACCCAGAACCTTGCCAAGCCTCAGGGCCATATCAGCGGTAATTGAGCGCCGCCCGTTAATAATTTGATTGATGGAAAGGCGCGAGACGCCCATGGCCGCAGCTAGCGCGTCTTGCGTTATGCCCTTCTTTTTCACGACATACGTCTTGAGGATGTCCCCCGGCGTTTCGAGCGAGAAGAGTTGGTAGTTTTGTTTACGCATGCTTTTCCCTGCTTATCCAAGCGAAGGTCGTTAAGTCCAAGACCGGGCGCGAACACGAAACTGATCGCCCATTTCCCTATAACTGGGACCATCAAGCGTCCGTCTGGTAGGTGCGCGACGTCCGCGAAAAATGAGAGGTCTTCGAGACCGTGAACCGCAAGCAACAGGCGCACCCGATTGAAGATGGTGCGCGCTGTCGCGTTTGGAAGTCCGCCGGTTGAACGCGCTTCGGCTATCTGTTCTAGCTGAGGATCTGATATGCGAGACATTTGATTCTCCTGTGTTTTCTTTGCTGATGAGGGTGCGCTCTGCATTCATCAACAACACAGGAGGGGAAATTCCAGTCCAAAGCAGGTACTCGTGAACCCAAGCATGAGTAGAGGGCGCACTTGGAATAGCTATGAAGCGCGCAAGCCGCTGTCTAAGGACGGCGACCTTGGTAACCTCTTTCTTAAATAGCTCGAAAAGCTGAGAGAACGAGAGATCACTCCGAGCCCACTGCGTGAGTGCCGCGCTACGCACCATGCCAAGGATGCGAGCACGCTCTCTCGAGGTAAGCGGAGCGTCCAGTCCGAATGCGGCAAGCCGGAGCTGGCTATCAACTCCGAAATCAATGTGATCTTGGTCGGCTCGAGTTAGAATGAATCGGCCGGTCGCATAGCCACGTAGAGTGTCGTGGAGGTCCCAGAATTGTCGCTGCGACGTGGTAGGTGCCGCCAATTTCGCGAGCACCTCAGCGAGGGCAACCTCGCGATAGAAATCCTGCGAGCCGCTGATCAGGCTTAGTGCAGCGGTGACAGTCGTAGCGGATGGAGAGTAGGCGGACGCTTGGATAGTCGACGGAATGATCGCACCATCCACAATCGGTCCGCCAGCAAGTTGCATGGCTTCGATGATCGCATCCGAAACAATTTGAGCTTGGCTGTAGATCGACGTGGAGCTAATCGCGCCAGCCGCAATAAGGTTTCTCTCGTATTGGTTTGCGTTGGTGAATACGCTCGTAGAAAGCGAGCCTTGGCCAGGGATGGAGGGAGCTCTGATCACGCCGGCCGCAATGAGGTTGCTCGCGTAGTGATTAGCGTTGGTGATCACGCTCGTAGTGAGCGAGGTGTGACCGCAAATAGACGCGGCGTTGATCACGCCTGCCTCAACGAGAGGGCTGGTATATTGGTCTGAGTTGGTGATCGCCCTCGTAGCAAGCGAAGCCTGGCCGTAGATGGACGCAGCGTTGATCACACCTGCTGCAACGAGGTTGCTGGTGTATTGGTCGGAGTTGGTGATCACGCTCGTCGCAAGCGAGGCCTGGCCGTGGATAGACGCGGCGTTGATCACGTCGGCTGCAATAAGGTTGCTGGTGTATTGGTCCAAGTTGGCGACCGCACTCGTCGCAAGCGAGGCCTGGCCATGAAGGGACGACGCGGCGTTAGTCACGCCAGCTGCATCGAGGCCATAATTTTCCCAAGGATCCAGCATTTCGTGCGCACAGGTTAGTTCAAGTGCGTATATGTAATGCTCATAGTTGCATTGTCAAGAAGGTCGCATGCCGCTGGCGGCTCCAGCGGCGATCAGGGCGTCGCGATCCCGTCAGATGCCAAGCCGTCCAAAGTCTCCACTGCCCGCGGCGGGACTACTTCCACCACGCTGTAGCCGGTGCGATCAGGCGGGCGATCTAGACGGCGCCCGCGTTGCGCGTCGGGCTGAGCTGTGCGGCGTCTCGGGGGAGCCGGTAGCGGGATGCTGTGTTCGGCCAAGGCCCCCCTTGAAATCCCCGCCCGCCTTTTCTATTTCACCCGGCGCGGCCCGGTTGGGCCGCTTGGACAACGTCGTTTTGCAGATGGAGGCAGCCATGCTCGACCTTCCCTTGCACGACCGCGTGGCCGTGCATCCCATCGCCGTGCCCGCCGGGCTCCGGTTCCCGCACGAGGTGGTGGACCATCCCGATCTCACACAAGAGGAACAGCGCGCCGTCCTGGCCGCCTGGGCCTCCGACGCCTCGGCGGTTCCCGACCTGCCGGCCCTGCGCCGGCTCCCCGGCACCCCGTTCCCCGTGACCTTCTCCTCCATCATGGAGGCGCGCGAGCGGCTGGACGCGCAGGCCCCGCCGGCCCCGTTCCTCGGGGGCCGCCGCGACCGCGGCTCCGGCTCGGTCCCGCGGCACTGACGCAGGCGGGGGCGATCATGGAAAAGCTGCGGCGCAACACGCGGCTTGCGGACGCGGGATTCGGGCTGGCGCTGGCGGCCGGCTTCGCTGTCGCCATCGCCTACGCCTTCGGTGCCTGCGCCTTCGGCACGCTGTGCTGAGGCGGGCTGAGCGAACAGGGCTTATCGAACACACCGCTGCGATTGTTACAATCGGCTGCGCACTAGCCCGCTGATTTCACTCGCACCGCGCCGCCGCCGATCACGATTTCAAAAAAACTTATCGAACGGCGCCAAACCGGCCCCACATCTGCTGCTCGAAATTCTTGGGACGCAGACAGCAATGATCGAACGAAGCTGACGTGGGCGGCACATACAGGACACCCCGGCGCGGGTCACGCGCGCCACGCGATGCGGATACGGCCTTACGAACCGTGCAGCGCAGGGGACACCGTGGAGCGGATGCAAAAGTGCATGTTGGTCGGGCGTATGACAGCGCCGGCTGCCTGCTGGCTGGCGCGTCACGGTGGGAGGGGCAGGGATCGCGCGATGTCTGCCCTTTTTGCCGTCCGGCTATCCCGCACCCTTGCGCCCGAACGGCTTCGCCTTGGCCGGCGGCCGGCCGTTGTTGCTGCGGGCGTGGTTGAAGCCTTCGGTCCAGCGGCTGCACGCGGGCTCGGCCGCATGCGGATTGAGCGCCGCGAAGCCGTCGATCTCGCCGATCCGGCGCTGCTCGCGCGTCAGCCGCGCGGCGGCCGCGAAGCCCTGCTCGAATATGCGCCGCATGCGCCGGTCTTCGGCCTGGGTCATCGGCTCAGTACTTCTTGCGCCGCATCAGCCGCGCATTGTTCTTCATGCGCTCCGCGTCCAGCCGCGCGGTCAGCGCCGCCGTCGGCTCGGCCGCGCCCGCGTCGCGCGCGATCGCCTTGTCCAGGTCGCTGGGATCGATCTTCACATACTCCGTCATCCCGGCATGGTGGATGTGCATCACCGTCGCCATGCGCCGCCACGCCGACATCGCCACCGTCGCGCCGTCCATCTCTTCTTCCTCGGTCTCGACCAGGTATGTGCCCGCCGGCTCCACGCGCTCGAAACCGCCCAGCACGAAGGGATGGCGGAACACGACCGTGCGGGCCGTCATGCGCGTATTCATGGGAATGTCCTCGCCGGCGCGGCGCAGCGATGCGTTCCCCGGCATTCGCCGGTGAAGCACAGACACGCACGCAAAACCGAAATTGTGTTGGAGTGCCTTTCAAGGCGTCGGCATGGATGCCGTGCGCCCAGCATAGCACGCAAAGCCTTAAGGAACCCGCCGCGTGCGCCGCACCTTGCTATTTGCCGCATAAAGGCGCTTATCCCGCGCCACGTGACTCCAACGTCTCGACGGCGAAGCGATCCTGGCGTGGGCCGGACGCTCCTCTTCCCAAGGCCTGAAGCCCCGTTATCCGCTCGCGCAGGTGCGCGCGCGGCATGCACTCACGCACGCACTACTGTTAGGAAAACGACAATGGCCACCACTGGCACCGTAAAGTTCTTCAATACCGCAAAGGGTTTCGGATTCATCGCACCGGACGGCGGCGGCAAGGACGTGTTCGTTCACGCCACCGCGCTGGAACAGGCCGGCATGCACGCGCTGAACGAAGGCGACAAGGTCAGCTTCGACGTCGAAGCCGACCGCAAGGGCAGCAAGGCCGTCAACATCAAGACGGCCTGAAGAAAAGGGCGGCGGGCGAAACGTCCGCCGCCTTCTTCATTTCAACCATTTCAAACGGAAAGGCCTCGCCATGGCTGACTTCGATCACTCGAATACGCCGCCGCGCTCGATGGCGCATCGCAAGGCGATGGACCAGTTCGCCAAGCCGCGCCAGCCCAGCGCCCAGATCCAGCACGAGCTCGCCCAGGAGCGCAAGGCCGCCGACGCCAACACCGCGCGTTTGCGCGAATTGCGTCTCGCGAAGGAAGCGGAAGATCGCGCCCACGCCCTCGCCAATCCGCCGCCGCCAAAGCTCGCGCGCAAGCCGCGCAAGACGGCGGCCGTGGCAGACTGACTGCGGTCTTTGAAGTTTTCGGGGTTTACCCCTCCACGATCTCCGTCGCGACGCCATCCGCCAGTGGCGGGATCACTTCCACCACGCTGTAGCCCAGCGCGATCAGGCGGGCGACCTGGATGGCGGCGCGCTCCGCGTTCGGCGCCGAGCTGCGCGACAGGCTCCACGGCGTCTCGGGACGCCGGTAGCGGATGTTGTGTTCGGCCAAGGTCGCGGTCTTTCGGAGAAAAACAGAAGAAGGAAGGCGGCGCGCATTGAAGACGCTGCGCGCCGCGCACGCAACACGCGGCGCCGTCCGCGTGCACAGATTAACGGCGCAAAGCCTGCATTTTTTGCGCGCCGTTGTAATTTGTCCGCAGACATATTATGTTGCACGCACGTGGTTCTTACGTCTTCGTCAGACGAAGCGCTCCTGTTGATCCGACCCGCTTAAGCGCGCCGAACCTACTGGAAGACTTCTGAAAGCCTGATGTCTCGTTTTCCACGACCCGCTCGTGCGATGTCCGCACGCGCGGAACTTACGTTCACTACTCAAGGAAAATGCAATGACGATCGGTACAGTCAAGTTTTTCAACACTGCCAAGGGCTTTGGTTTCATCGCGCCGGAAGGCGGCGGCAAGGATGTGTTCGTGCACGCCACCGCCGTTGAAGCGGCCGGCATGCGCACGCTGAACGAAGGCCAGAAGGTCTCGTTCGACATCCAGCCGGATGCGCGCGGCTCCAAGGCGGCCAATCTCAAGGCCGTCTGAGTGCCCGCTAAGGCATAGACAATGGGGGCCGGTGGCATATGCCGCCGGCCCCCATCTCTTTCGCCATAGGCCGATTCAATCCGTACGAGGAGCATTCATGAGCAACCCGCTGAGCCCGCCGCCGCGCGACCAGAACGCGCGCAAGAAGGCGCAGAACCATTTCGAGGCCGCCGAGGCCCGCACCAGCCTGGTCAAGCAGATGGTCCAGGCCGAGAGTGCCGCCAACGACGCCAAGACCGCCAAGCTGAAGGCCCTGCGCCTCGCCAAGGAAGAAGCCGACCGCGCCGCCGCAGCCGCCGCGCCCCCCGCCGAACCCAAGAAGCCCCGCAAGAAAGTGGTTCGGGCTTAAGAGCCAACCAACTAACGGTGTCATGGCCCGCGACTGCGGGCCACCCAGGTGACATCTGCGCGAATGATGCAGTTGGAGTGGCGCACCAACTGGGTGGCCCGCAGTCGCGGGCCATGACAGCTGAGTTGAACGACCGCTACGCCGCCGCCGTCCCGAACCGTTTCGCCGACCGCGCCTTGGCCTTCGCCGCCTCGGTTGCGCGATCGCGCGGCGGCGATGTCACCACCAGGTCTTCCAGCAGGTGATGGGCGATGTGCGCGATGTCGTGCACCGCGCGGTCGAACACCTTCTCGTTCGCCTTGCTCGGCCGCGTCGTGCCGCTCAGCTTGCGCACGAATTGCAGCGCCGCGTCCTGAATCTCCTGGTCCGTCGCCGGCGGCTTGAAATTCGCCAGCACCTTGATGTTCCGGCACATGTATTCGCTCTCTTGAGATATCGCCCCCGCAGTTTAGCCTGCCCAGGCCGCCGCGCTCTCTTGAATATGTTCGCTTTATGTTCTATCTGTTGGGCAAGGCGCACCCACAGCGCAAACACCGCAACGGCAAAAGATCAAAAGGAGGTTTCCGCAGGGTGGTTGCGGGCAGGCATCAAAGGCGTTTTGCCAATCCGCGCAAAGCCTTGACCCCTAGATCACCCCCGAATTGAACCGCGAATTAAGATTTCACCCCTCCCCCGAACGCCAACGCCGCCCGCTCGAGGAGGCAAGCGGACGGCGCCGGAGGGTGCCGCAACTCCCGCGGCACCGGTTCGGTCAGATTCTACGGATAGACGCCTGCGTCATAGACCGCGTTGCCGTCATCGTCGATGTAGTAGCTGCGGGTGTAGTGGCAATTGCCGCCATCCAGATCGCACGCGTACCGCATCGGTTTCGCGTCGCGGAACGAACTTTGATACACACGGCTCTTGCCGATCGTTTCGCGGTCCGCGTCGTCATAGGTCGTCACCCGCGTGCACACGCCGGCGTCGTCGCACGTCGTCTTCACGCAGGTATCGCCCAGGCAGTCGTGCCGGATGGTCAGCGCCGCCTGCGCCGCGCCGCCGCTCAGGCTCACGCCTGCGCCCAGCGCCACGGCGAACGCCGCACCGGTGGCCAGTCTTGGAAGTGCGTTCATGGAAGTCTCCTTCGAACGGTTCCATCCCGTTTCGGCAATGGAACATGTTTCACGAAACACGCCATGACCGCGAAGGATCGGGGCCAAGGCGCGCCCCATCCGCCGCCGGAGAAAACGGCTTGCGCGCGCGCCCGTTCCGCGGATGCTGCGGTTCCTCGGGCTTACGAATTCGTATGAATTACGGTTGCTGCCCGTCGTCGCCGCCGATGCTCGGGTCGTAGCGGAAATTGCCGTCGTCATCCAGCAGGTAGCTGCGCGAGTAATGGCAGTTCACGCCGTTGATATCGCACACGAACCGCGCCGGCCGCTGCGCCCCGTCGCCCGCGCGCACATGCCAGCCCAGCTTCCACACATCGACACTGATGGAGTCGGAACAAAACCGCTCGCCGCCCCGGCACGTCGCGGCGGACGCGGGCGCGGCGAGGATCGTGGCGGCAAGGAAAGCGGCGGATGCGGCGCCCACGCGGAGGATGAAGGTCATGGGCAAGGCTCCTGTCGGCGGACGCCGCATCGTATCACTGCCGTGCGCCGCGGTCGTCGGCGTCGTTATCGTTCACCGTCGTGGTCGGGTGCACCATGTGATGGGTATGATGCAGGCCATGGCGCAGCGCCGCGCGGTCGCGCCCGAACGTCCGGTGCCCCGCGAAACGCCCGTTTGTATTGGCGAATCCGGCCGTGCTCAGGTTGCCAGAGCGGCCCGAAAGCCCGAACCGGCTGTTCGCGCTGTTGCTGGTGGACCCGCTGGCGCCCGCGCCATTCGTGTTGGCGCCCGTCGTCGTGCGGTTGCCCATCGATCCGCTGGTGCTCGCGCCGTTCTCGGGCGTCAGGATGCTGCCGCCCACGCGCGTGTCGCGCCCGCCGTTGACGTTCGGCCTCGCATTCGCACTGCCGTTCCCGTCGACCGGCACGACAGCGTTGCTGCTGTTCACGCCGCCCGACGCGCCGACATTCGTGGGAATGTGCGAGCCGGTGACGGTCGCGCTGCCACTCATGGATGAAGTGCCGCCCACGCTGTTGACTGCGCCAGTGCCGTTGGCCGCGCCGTTCACGCTGGCATTGCCGCCGCTATGGATCGAGCCGGTTCCGTTGGCCAGGCCGGTGGCGCTTGCGCCGCCCATATGTCCCATGGCGCCGACGCTGCCGCCGACAGAACCGCCCAGCCCGCCGCGCGCATCTGCCGGCGTTGCAAGAGCGATGGCGCCGGCCAGCGCCGCCGCGGATACGAAGAGTCCTTTACGGAGTTTCATGTCGTGTTCCTTTTGCGTGTTGTCTCACGCCCCACCCAAGGAACGTCTGCCGTCCATGCGCGTTCCCGCCCGCATCGCTGCGCGCGCGATGTTCCGCACGTTGCAAACAATTGGAAAGACTAGGCGCGCCTGCGCGGCTGTTTCAGCGGAACCGATCCGCGGATTCCCGGCGGCTCGTAGCAGGTGCGGCAGCGCACCTGGTATTCGCCCGCATCGCCGACGACGAGCTGCGCCTCGCCAGGAATGATGCGGTGGGAGATGTAGCCATGGTCGCTCCCGCACACCATGCAAACGCCGGTCAGCTTGTCGACCTGGTCCGCCATCGCCAGCAGGCCGGGGATCGGCCCGAACGGATTCTCCGCGAAGTCCATGTCCAGCCCGGCGACGATGATGCGCAGATTGCTCTCGCGCCGCTCGCGGATCAGGTCGCGGACCGCGCGCCCGAACCAGCCCAGCGAATCCTTCAGCGGCTCGTCCAGCGGGAAGAACTGCGCCTCGTCCACCGCCAGCACGTCGTAGTCGTCGCCCGACGCGATCTTCGCGAACTCGTCGGCATCGCGCACCATCTGCGCGCTCAGCTTGTCGGTGATCTCGGTGGTGCCGTCCGGGTTCACGGCGCGGCTGGCGATGAAGCCCTGGGTGCGGGTGTCGCGCGCCGGCTTGACGATGCGCAGGCGCTTCCTCGCATACAGCACCCGGTGCAGGCGGCTGATCAGAAGCTCGGTCTTGCCGGAAAACATCGGCCCGACGATCACTTCCAGACGCGGCGCCATGCGGTTCGTCTCCGTTTTCCGCATCCTCGGTCGCATGATTCGGCGCGCCAAGGCGACAAATCTTGACGCAACAGGGCCTTATCCCCACATCATGGGGCGGGTTTCCTGTTGAGAGCGCCCATGACCGACGTGCCTCCGTCCCATCCCACGCCTCCGGCGATCACCACCGCGCCCAGCGAGGTCGACGCCCGCACCTATGTCCTTATCATCTACGGGCTATATCTCGGCGCGCTTGTCTGCGGCGGCGCCACCGGCATCGTCGGCGTGGTCATGGCCTACATCAAGCGCGACGAATACAAGGGCACCGTCTGGGAAAGTCATATCGAGAACGCCATCCACGCTTTCTGGGTGTGGCTGCTGCTGTTCGCCGCCGGCATTCCGTTCCTGCTCGCCTTCGGCGCCGGGGTGCTGCTGATGGGCGCGGCGTTCCTCTATTTCCTGTACCGCACGATCAAGGGTCTGATCGCCGCGATCGACGGCAAGCCCTATGTCTGATGTCGCCTTCGCCGGCAGCCGCGACGAAAGCCTGCGCGCGTCGCTGCTGATCGCCTACGGGCTCTACCTGCTCGCGCTCTTCAGCGGCGGCATCACCGCGCTCGCCGGCGTGATCCTGGTCTATGCCCGGCGCGGCGAAGCGCGCGGCACCGTGTGGCAAAGCCACTGCCGCAACCTCATCTGGGTGTTCTGGATCGGCGTCGTCGCGACGGCGGTATTCGTCGGCGCCATTCTGGAAGGCGCCGGCAGCCTGCTGTTCTCGCTCTTCCACACCGAGGGCAATCCACCACCCGAGCTGGTCGGCGGATTGATCGCGCTGCTGCCGCTGCTCGGCCTCTTCGCGCTGCTCGTGACGGTGTTTTATCTCTACCGCACGCTGCGCGGCTTCGTGCACGCGATCGATGGCCGGCCGTACTAGGCTAGACGTGGTCGCGGTCCGTGAAGCGGTAGTCCGGCACGCGGAACGACGTCGATGATGCCGCATTGTGCATCGACGCATGGGCATGGCCGTGCGGGCTCCGCTCGCGCGCGATGAACCAGCCCAGCACGCCCAGCACCAGCGCCAGCGCAAAGGACAGCGGCGCAAAGCCGTAGATCAGGCCGGTGACAGCCGTCGCGCTGTGAATGGCATCGCCCATCTGCGCCCCCCACAGCATGCAGTCGCCGACGCCGGCCTCGTTGACTGTGCAGTTCGGATGCGCCGCCGAGAGTACCGCGAGCATCGGCAGGATCAGGGCCAGCAACGGGCCCAGCAGGACGACGCCCGCGCCGAGCAATGGCCGCCGCATGAGCATCGCCGCGATGGCCGCCGCCACCGCGACCCCAAGCAGCAGCCAGACGTTGCTCCCCAATGCCCAGGCGAGCGCCAGAGCGGCGCGGAAGGCGCCGCCCAGCGCGATGCCGCGGCACGGATCGGCGCCCGGCGCGCATTGGGCCGCCGCCGCGATCCCGCGCACCGCCCAGGCGAGCAGCGCCGGTCCGAGCAAAAGCCCGGCGCATGCCGCAAACACATTGCGGCCGATCCGTCGCAGAAAAGGGGAACGCTCCATTTCGCAAGATTAAGCATCTCGAGCGGGGCGGAGCGCGGGGAAAGTCGAATGTTGATTAACGCTGTTGCGGAGCCGTCAACCTGTGCGCGGTACAACATGATGTCGCCGCGCACAGGTTGAGGAACGCGGCTTACGCCTTGGCCGACGCGCGCGCCTTCACGCGGTCGAACCACGCGGCGATGTTCTTGAACTCGGGATTGATCGGCTGGCCGACCGCGCCGCCGAACTCCAGGAAGCAGTAGAGCAGGATGTCGGCCAGCGTGAAGCGCTTGCCAGCGACAAATTCCTTGCCGGCCATCTGGCCGTCCAGCCACTTGATGCGGTCCTGCGCGATCTTCTTCAGGCCGTCAGCCGCTTCGGGCACGGTGACGATGCGGCTCTGGAACAGCGGCAGGCCCTGGCTGAAGCGAAAGCCGTTGGCCATCGGCTCGCAGATGTTGAGGTCGATGCGGCGTGTCCACATGCGCGTCTCGGCCTTCTCTTCCGCGTTGCTGCCGATCAGCGGCGGATTGGGGTTCTTGTCCTCGAGATACTCGCAGATGACGGTGATCTCGGAGAGGTACTGCCCGTTGTCGAGCTCCAGGCACGGCATCTGGCCGTGCGGGTTGCGCTTCAGATGCGCTTCCTGCCGGTTCTCGCCCGCCATCAGGTTCACGGTCTCGGCGGGGATGGTGATGCCTTTCTCCGCCATGAACATGCGCACGACATGCGGGTTGGGACCGACGGAATTGTAGAACTTCATAAGCTGCTCCCTGTATTTGCCGGGACGTTAGGCGGGCGGAGCGGGCGACGCAAACGCATCGCTGCGTAAGCAAGGAAAAGGGCCGGGAAGTCTCCTTCCCGGCCCGATACTGTGACGAACCGCTCGGCTCAGAGGTTCGCGGTCACGCCGAACTTGATCGTGCGGCCGTACGGATTGGCCGTGAACGCGTCGTACGAGTAGTCGGTACGCGAGAACGGCGGGTCCTTGTCCAGCACGTTGTTGATCGACAGGTTGAACTGCAGGTTCTGCTCTTCCCAGACGTACTGCGCGTTCAGATCGAACGTGATCCACGGCGCCACGCTCGCACCCGCGGGGCTGTAGCGTCCCGCGCAATTGCCGAGTGGTGGGTTAAGCGGAATGGCCGCAGGGTTGCAGAAACCGTCCTGCGGGACGAGGAAGGTTGCGGCACGCGACGGGTTGTTGAAGTCGCGCATGCCGCCCACCAGGTTCGCGGTGCCGCGGATGTTGAACGGACCGTCTGCCCAGTTCAGGTTGAACGCACCCTTGAAGTGCGGCAACGAGCCTGGACCGACGAGGCCGATGTTGATACCGCCGGCGGCGTCATAGGCGTTGAACACCTTGATGCCTTCGATGGTCTGCGCCGACACCCGGTAGTTGATGTTGTAGGTGCCGTCGAGGCGCGCCGTCAGCGCATCCCCGCCGTCGAGCACATCTTCGAAGATGTACTGGGCGCCGAGGTCGATGCCGTGGGTCTGCTGCGGGCCGTTGTTGATGAAGTTGACCCGGACGCGCGCGACGTTATTCACGCCGCCCACGGTCGCCGCGCAGACGCCGTTGGCAAAGGTCACGCGGGCGATCAACGCCGCGTAGGCCGGGTTGGCGCAGTTGTTCGCACCACCCGCGCCCAGTGGGAAGATCGCAGTCAGGATGGAGCCGGCACTCTCCGAAGCCAGCGGATTGGAGAAGTCGAAGTGCCAGTAGTCGAGCGTGGCGGTGAAGTTGCCCAGGGTGACGATGCCGCCCACGTTGAACGCGGTCGCCTTTTCCGGGTCGAGGCCGACGACGCCGGCGGGTTTGCCGCCGTTGCCGAAGGTATCGAACGGCGTATAGGCCGAGGTGACCGGCGCAACCGCCAGCACCGTGACCGCGTTCGGCGACAGGTTTCCGAGCGTCGGTGCGCGGAAGGTCGTGCCGACCGAGCCGCGCAGGGCGAACCAGTCGATGACCTGCCAGCGGACCGAGGCCTTCGGATTGAAGGTGTCGCTGCCGCCATAGATTTGCTCATAGCGGGCCGCGAGCTGGAGCTGAATGTCGTCCGTCACCGGCACGTCCAACTCTCCGAAGATCGCCTTGGTCTCGCCGACGAAGTGCGTGTCGACATAGTTGCCGTAGAACCCGTACGGGCCGTTGTGGCCGGCACAGGTGCGGTCGCCGTTCAGGATCGTGTCGATGCAGGGCGTGACCGCATTGTTGGTGAACGCCGAAGATTTGGACGTGTAGGTGTCCTTGCGGAACTGAGCGCCCACCGCCCACGACACCGGATCGCTGCCCCACATCTTCCATGGCAACGTGCCTTGCAACTGCGCGTCGAACACCAGATCCTGGTTCGAGAACTCGGTGAACTGCGAGTCCTTTTCACCGCCGTACAGCCAGTCGACCAGCGCGGCGCTGTTGACGACGCGCGGATCCAGGGCCAGCGCCGCTGCGAAGTTCGGGTTCGAGGCGCCGGTGATCCTGTTGTTGGCGATGCCCGTCGAGAACGGGTTCAGGTAGTAGCAGTGCGCCGCCGCGTTGCCGGCGTTGCCCACGATGTTCGGGTTGCAGGCCGTCTCGCCGGTCTTGGAGCCGAGGCCTTCGAGGGCTAGCTGTAAGCGGTCGACGAGCATGTCCGGCGTGTTGTTCGCTGCATGGCTCTCCGACATCGTGACCGCGACTTCCCAGCGCGTGTCGCTGCCCAGCCACGGCAGGTCGCCCTTGAGCGAGCCAGACACGCGATACGTGTCCTGCTCGCGCTGGCCGAGCGCCGGGCAACGGTTGTCGCGATCACAGAACAGCGGGTTGCCGCCGATGCCGAGCGGACGCCAGATCAGCGCGCCGGCATACACGCCGCCCAGCGCCGTCGACGACGTCGTGATAGGCGCCGCCGGGTTGAGGGCGCGCAATGTCGCCAGACCCGGGTTCTGGATGGGGATGTAGAAGTTCGCCGAGCCGAGCGAAGCTGCGAGCTGGCCGGGGGTGAAACCGGTGCCGGCAACCCGCTTGGAGTCGCCGTTGCCGGACGCCGGGCCGGTGCCGGGCGTGAACCCGGCGATGACGCCGAACGGACCGGGATTTTGCGCCGGCAGGTACGACACCGAACCCGGCACATTGTGCACATTGGTCTGGCCGTACAGGCCCTCGATGTGCAGCTTGATGCCGTCATGGAAGGTGAAGTTCAGCTCGCCATAACCCTGGAACTTGTCTGTGTCCTCGACTAGGTTGTCGAAGTCCGCGAAGCGCCAGTAGCAACGGCCTGCGGTCGATCCCGCATGGCCTGCCGGACCGTTGCCCGCTGCGCCACCTGCCGCTGCGGTCAGGGCGGTGTCGGCCATGCCGGACCAGTCCTCGTCGCAAGCCGGATCGCGCACGACGCCCGCACCGGTGATGTAGTTGGCCATCGAGCCGCCCGACCAGCCGCCGCCGGGATTTCTTTCGATCGCGTCAAGCGCGCCTTGCTGGGTCGTGAACTTCGGTGTCGCGAAATCACGAGCTGTCGCGGGCAGGGTCGACTGATGATTGTAGCCGGCGGCCAACATGATGTTCGCGTTGTCGTCGCCGTAGCCGTACAGCGCACCGAAATTGTAGTCGCCGTCCGAGCCGTCGAGGTGCTTGTAGTCGCCGGTGAACTCAAAGCCCTGCACGTTGGTCTTGGTGATGACGTTCACCACGCCGCCGATGGCTTCCGAGCCGTAGGTGGCCGCGGCGCCGTCCTTCAGGACTTCGAGACGGCCAATTGCGATCGACGGGAACATGTTCAGGTCGACGACCGGGAGCAGGGGGCTGGCGGCGGACTGTGCGATGCGGCGTCCGTTGAACAGCACCAGCGTGCGCGAGGCGGAAAGACCGCGCAGGTTGACGGTCGACACACCTTCGGTGCGGCCCGCCGTAAACTGGTTGGCATCGCCGTAAACGGCGCCGCTCGAGGGCAGCGCCTTGATCAGTTCGACCATCGAGGGCGTGCCGCGCTTCTTGATGTCGTCCGCGCCCAGCACGGTTACGGGAAGGGCTGCCTGTTCGGCGGCGCCCGAAATCAGCGAACCCGTCACCACGACGACTTCGGTGTTGGCGTCGGCCGCGGCCGCAACTGCTGCGGAAGATGTGGCGATGATCGCCGCGCCCGCCAAAGCGGCGGCGCGTACTGAATGGAAATACATGAGCGCTCCCCAGTGCGTCGTTTGCCCCGAAACCTCAGGTGACGGACGCGTGACGCTCCGCGCCGTCGAAATTACGGTACGTCAATGATTGCGACGCTCGCGAGTGCAGTTTTGCAACAACCTCCCATATTCATTAAATGATGAGTAATTTTATTACGTGCGTACCCCGGCGTAGAACTTGCAACATATCAATGGCTTACAACGTCACAACTGACATTTCATCAGTTAGTTGGTAAAATCGTGAATTATCCTTGCGCCGACAGAAGCTTACGCAAGTTTCGGTAAGGACAGTGGCCACATGACGGACGCCGCAACGTTGTGATCAGTTGTGTTGCGCCAGCGCCGGGCCTCGCCCATGTATGCGCAGCACAAAATCTATGGCCGCGGATTGCGCAAAATCTTCATGCTCACTTTGGGGTGGGTGCTGACCATCGTCGGCATTGTCCTGACCCCAATGCCGATTCCGATCCCACTGGCGGGTCTTCTTCCCCTCGCCGCCGGTCTGGCGCTCCTGATCAACTACTCCCGGACCATGCGGCGAGTGGTCCAGCGTATCCGCCATCGCGTCCGCTGGTTCTCTTATATGGTCGAGCATGCCGCGCACCGTCTGCCCAAGAAGATCGGCCAGGTACTACACCGCTCCCGCCCGCATGCGATCGAACGCAAGGAGCGGATCATGACTCGTCCGCCGGACGGTGACCTGGAACAGATCGAAAGCAAGCGTTGATGGCCATTCCGTTTATCCGCACCTTCGAGCCGCACTATGGCGAAGAGATCCGCGTCACACCCCTGATCACCCGCATCGTTGCGAACAACCCCGGCCCGTTCACCTTCCGCGGCACCGGCGTGTACATCATCGGCAAAGATGAAGTGGCCGTGATCGATCCCGGTCCCGACATGCCCGAGCACATCGCGGCAATGAAGCGGGCGCTGGCCGGCCGCAAGGTCAGCCATATCCTCGTGACCCACACCCATAGCGATCACTCGCCGGCGGCGAAGCCCCTGAAGGAATGGTCCGGCGCGAAAACCTACGCTTTCGGCCCGCACGGCTCCGGCAGGGACGACGGTCCGAAGGTCGAAGCCGGCGGCGATACGGATTTCGTGCCCGATGTGCGGGTCAAGGACGGCGACGTCATCCGGGGCAACGGCTTCACCTTCGAGTGCGTCCACACGCCGGGCCACACCTCGAACCACATGTGTTTCGCGCTGAAGGAAGAGCAGGCCCTCTTCACCGGCGATCACATCATGGGCTGGTCGACCACCGTGGTGACGCCGCCCGACGGCGACATGGCGCAATACATCGCTAGCGTCGAGAAGCTCGAAAAGCGCAACGACAAGACGCTCTATCCCACCCACGGCGCGCCAGTGACGGATCCCCAGCTCTTTCTCGCCGCCTATCGCGAGCACCGCCTCGATCGCGAACGGCAGGTGCTGGATTGCATCACGGACGGCCTCGTCACCATCCCGAAGATGGTCGAGCGCATATACGCCGCCGTCGACAAGGGCCTGTGGCCGGCCGCGTCGCGCTCGGTACTGGCGCATCTCATCAAGCTCGAACACGAAGGCCGCATCGCAAACGCCGGCGGCACCTACCGCCTCGCCGCGTGACCGTCGCACTGTGCGCCTCTGGAGCGCGGATGACGGCGTGCGAACCGGCCTTTCCCTTCTGATCGACTGTGCAGTGACGGATGCAACGGCCTTCGGCTTGACTCGGCGCGCGGTGCGCTTCGTAGTTGGGTGGCCGTCTATCGCGACGGGATCGAGGGGGAATTGTCATGATGAAAGCGATTTGCACGGCCGCATTTCTGGCGCTGGCCGTATCAGCGCCTGCCATTGCGGCGGATCACACGATGACGCTGGCGGACCACTACAGCGTGGCCGGGACGAACCCGAACGGCTCGCACTACGCCGGCACGGTGGACGTCAACGTGATCTCGACCACGACGTTCCTGGTGAACTGGCACATCAGCGGCGGGTCATCCAACGGCTTCGGCATGCGGATGGGCGACACGATCTCGGTGACCTATCTGCTCAACGGCGCACCGGGGCTGGTGATCTATCGACAGCAGGGTGACGGCTTCCGCGGCATCTGGGCGATCAAGGGGCATGACGGCAGCGGCACCGAGGTGTGGACCCCACAGGACTAGGCGCCAGCCTCCCTCTACGATCAAAAAAGTCGCAAGTGCGCAGTTGATGGCGCGGCTAGACTGCCGCGCGCATCGGGGGATCGTTCATGTCGCTTTCAGACCTTGCAGCCATCGGCGGTCTGCTCAGCAGTTTCGCCGTTCTTGTTTCGCTGATCTATCTGGGACTGCAGACGCACCAGAACGCCAAGCACTCGCGCGCGCTGATCCAGCAAGGGCGCGCGGCGCGGATCACCGAGACGGCCCTGAGCCTCGCCGAGCTGCGCGACTCGGACGGGATCGAGAAGTGCTTTCAGGGAGCCCGAGACATAACTGCGAAGGATCTGTCGCGCTTCCTCAATATCTGCCGCGCCATCTTCATCAGCGCGGAAGATTCCTTCCTTCAGCACGAGCAGGGGCTTCTCGATGAGGTTGCCTTCGCGAGTTTCGAGGCGAGTCTCAGGAGCGGCATGGGCGCGCCCGGGGTCGCGGCAGGCTGGATCGTGTCGCGCGACATGTACGAACCCAAGTTTCGCGACTATATCGACCGCGTACTGGGTGACCTTGCGGGCGGACAGGCGCGCTCGCTCGACCGCTGGAACGCGGCGCTGGACAGCCTGGCGCCGCCCGCGCGTTAGCATGCCCGATGGTCACAAAATGCAGGGTAAGGACCGCAGCGCGGTGATAAACTTGCTCGTCTGACCTGACGCGAAGGAGCTGCGCATGACCAGAGCACCCGACATGGACAAGCTGAACGCGCTGGTGGGGAAACTCGTCGGCGATGTGGGCGCGGCGTTCACCGGCGCGCTGATCGTGCTGGGCGACAAGCTCGGGATCTACAAGGCGATGACGGACGGGACGCCGTTCACGCCCAAGGAACTGGCGAAGAAAACCAAACTGAAGGAGCGCTATCTGCGCGAGTGGTTGTCGGCGCAGGCAGCGGCGGGGTTCGTCGATTACGACGCGGCGAGCGGCGCGTTCTCCCTGAGTCCCGAGCAGTCGATGGCGCTGGCGCAGGAAGGGAGCCCGGCGTTCTTCGCGGGTGCCTTCCAGATCGCGCAGGCGATGTGGGTGGATGAGCCCAAGGTCGCGCAAGCGTTCAAGACCGGCAAGGGCGTCGGCTGGCACCAGCATTCGACCTGCCTGTTCAAGGGCACGGAGCGGTTCTTTCGTCCCGGCTACAACGCCAACCTGATCGGTTCGTGGATCCCGGCGCTCGAAGGCGTTGAGGCGAAGTTGAACGAGGGTGCGGTGGTGGCCGACGTCGGCTGCGGTCACGGCGCGTCGACCATTCTGATGGCACAGGCCTATCCCAAGTCGCAGTTCTACGGCTTCGACTATCACGGGCCGTCGATCGCCGCGGCGAAGGATGCGGCGAAGAAGGCGGGCGTTGACAAGCGCATTACCTTCCAGAAGGCGTCGGCCAAGGACTATCCGGCGAAGAAATACGACCTGGTCGCGATGTTCGACTGCCTGCACGACATGGGCGACCCTGTCGGCGCCGC
>Ga0070666_10000401_pt1 | contig 27229 bp, 23 predicted proteins | sample KBSS23metaG_FD_64677 | JGI IMG/M metagenome (GOLD analysis project Ga0070666, IMG submission 64677) | Switchgrass rhizosphere microbial communities from Kellogg Biological Station, Michigan, USA - KBS S2-3 metaG | ecosystem: Host-associated > Plants > Roots > Rhizosphere > Soil ... | reverse complement strand
CGTAGATGCGTTCGCCGAGCGCGGCGCGGAAGTCCCTTTCCATCGCCGCGAGCTTCGTCTCGGCGGCGCGCGGCTCGCCCCGCGCGAAGAGGTGCAGCTGGACCTCTCCCGGCGACGCCAGGATCGTCACGGGGTCGTCCTTCCACCGCGCATAGACCGGCGCCACGAGCTCCTCGACAGCGGACTCCCCCATCCCGGCGATCCGCAGGACGCGGCGGCGGCCCACGGTGTCCCCCGCGCGCGCGCGCAGGTCCGGCAGCACGACGTCCTCCATGATCTCCTTCATCTCGGACGGCACGCCCGGGAGGGCCACGATCTCGACGCCGTCCTTGCTCCCCCAGAAGCCCGGCGCCGTGCCGCGGGGATTCGGGAGCACGCGTGCGCCGACGATGAAGTCCGCCTGCTTGGCGTTGCACTCCGCCATCGTGTAGCCCCGCCGTTCGAAGCGGCGCCGCATCGCCTCGAGGAACTCCGCGTTGCGCTCGAGCCGCGCGCCGAGCCAGGCGGCGACGGCGGCGACCGTGACGTCGTCGGCGGTGGGGCCGAGGCCGCCGGTCGTGAAGACGAAGCGCGCGGTCTTCGCCGCGGCGTCGAGCTCGTCCCGGATGACCGCCGGGTCGTCGCCGACGATCGACTTGCGCGAGACCAGGATGCCGATCTCCTCGAGCCGCGCGGTCAGCCAGAGCGAGTTGGTGTCCTGCCGGAGCGGTCCGAGCATCTCGCTGCCGATCGCGATGATCGCGGCGCTCGCTGTCGCCGCCGCGCCGGCGGACTCCGCGGTCATGAGGACTCGTGCGCCGCCTTCTCGGCCTCTTCCGCCTCGGAGAGGCGCGTCCACTCCTCGATGAGCGCGTCGAGCTCGGCCTTGCGGCCGGTCTTCTCGTTCGAGAGCTCCCGCGCGGCGATCGACGACAGGGTCAGCGCCTCGTCCCAGAGCCGCGTCTCGAGGTCCTCGATCTGCGCCTCGCAGGCGGCGATCTTCTCCTCGAGCGCCTGGATCCGGCGCCGGCGGCGGGAGGCCTCCTTCTCGGCCGAGGGCGGATCCGAGGAATGCCGCGCGGAGGTGCGCTTCGGCTTGCCGGCGGCGGGAGGCGGCGCGGGAACGGGGACCGCCGGCGGGGAGGCCTTCGCGAAGGCCGGCTCCGCCCGCCGGCGCCGCTCGGCGCGCGCGTCGGCGGTCTCGGAGTAATTGCCCGGGAGCAGCAGCGCGCGGCCCTCGCGAAGGTCGATCACGCGCGTCGCGAGCCGGTCGATGAAGGCGCGGTCGTGCGAGACGAACACGATCGAACCCGGGAAGTCCTCGAGCGACTCCTCGAGGGCCTCGCGCGAGTCGAGGTCGAGGTGGTTGGTGGGCTCGTCGAGGAGGAGCAGGTTGTGCCTCTGGCGCATCACGACGGCGAGGGTCAGCCGGCCCTTCTCGCCGCCCGAGAGCCCGTCGATCCCCGCGAAGACGTCGTCGCCGCGGAAGGCGAAGCGCGCCAGGTAGGAGCGCATCGCCTCCTCGGTCTCGCTCGGGTGCTGGTCCCAGACCGCGTCGATCGCGCGGCGTTTCGGGTTGAGGTCCCGCAGCTCCTGGTCGTAGTAGCCGATCGAGACATCGTGCCCGGTGGCGACCGAGCCCGCGAGGGGCGCGAGGCGGCCCGCGAGCGTCTTGAGCAGGGTCGACTTTCCCGTCCCGTTCTCGCCGAGGATCGCCAGCCGCTCGCCGCGGAGGAGCTCGAAGGAGACGCCGCGGACGATCCGAAGGGGTTGGCCGGCCGCGTCGTAGCCCACGTCGAGGTCCTTCGCGCGGAGGAAGCTCCTTCCGCCGATGCGCGCCGCGTCGAATCGGAACGCGACCGACGTGCCATCCTCGGCCGGCTTCTCGAGCCGCTCGACGCGCTCGAGCTTCGTGCGCCGGCCCTTCGCCTGCCGCGAGTTCACGCCGGCGATGTTGCGGCGGATGTACTCCTTCTCCTTCTCGATGAACTCCTGCTGCTTCTCGAACGCGCGCGTGGCGGAGAGGACCCGCTCCGCCTTCTGGCGCCGATACGCGGTGTATCCGCCCGAGTACGCGGAGAGGCGGCCGTTCTCCAGGTCGACGATCTCCTCCGCGACGCGGTCCAGGAACCGCCGATCGTGCGTCACCACGAGGTAGGCGCGTTTCGAGCGCGCGAGGTACTCCTCGAGGAACTCGACCGCGTTGAAGTCGAGGTGGTTCGTGGGCTCGTCGAGGAGGAGCACGTCCGGCGAGGAGAGGATCGCGCGCGCCAGCATCGCCCGGTTCTTCTGACCGCCCGACAGCTCCGAGAGGCGCCGCTCGAAATCCACCTTGTCGAACCCCAGACCGGAGAGGGCCTTCTCGACCTCGGCGACCATGTCGTAACCGCCCTCGTTCTCGAAGCGGTGGGTCAGCGCGTCGTACCGATCGTGCAGCGCCGGCGAGTCCTCGCCGTCCGCCATGCGGTGCTCGAGGCTGCGCAGCTCCGACTCGACCGCGTGGAGCTCGGCGAAGGCGCCCGCCGCGAAGTCGTGCAGCCGCTCGGCCTCGTCGGACCGAAGCGCCTGGTCGACGGTCGCGATGCGGATGCTGTTCGCCCGCACGAACTCTCCGGCGTCCGGCTCCTCCCGGCCGAGGGCGATGCGCAGGAGCGTCGTCTTGCCGGCGCCGTTGCGCCCGACCAGGCCGACCTTCTCCCCCGGGTTGTGCTGCCACGTAACCTCGCGCAGCACCTCCTTGGGGCCGTAGCTCTTGCGGACGCGATCGAAGCGATACAGCACGGGCGAATTCTACCCGGCGCCTCGAGAACCGGGCGCGCCGCGCGTTGGCGGCTCAGAAGCCCGCGCGCTGCACGTCGGCGGGCTCAGAAGCCCGCACGCTGGGCGTCATAGCTGCGTCCGCGCCACCGCAGCTCTCGCCGCACGAACCTCCAGTAGAGCGAGCGGGCGATGAGCCCTCCCCAGACCGCCGTCATGATCGGCTGCGTCCACGCGGCCCACACCGGGTACGCGAGGCGCCTCGCCAGGAGCACGCGGAGGAGGATCGTCAGCAGGAGCGCGGCCGCGGCGAGCACGGCATCGCCGCGGGAGACGGGGAGCCCGGCGGCCCAGGCCGCGAGGGCCGCCACCGGCGCGAGCGCGGCCACCCAGGTCAGCGCCGTCCCGAGCAGGAAGACGAGTCCGAAGGCGCCGCCGAAGACGAACGCCACGTTCTTCGTGAAGCCGTTCCAGACCTCGCGGAAGCCGCGGTACATCCGCACCCGGACGTGATCGTCCGCCTGCGCGATCCGGCAGCGGAACCCGGCGCGCTTGACCGCCATCGCGAGGCGGATGTCGTCGATCACCGAGTCCCGGATCGCCGCGTGGCCTCCCGCCGAGGCGTACGCGGAGCGCCGGACGAGATTGCCGGCTCCCCCGCCGGCCGCCATCCAGCGATGCCGGTCGGAGTTGGCGAGGAAGCCGAGCCCGAAGAAGAAGGAGATCGGGATGTTGGGCATCAGCACGTTCTCCCAGAAACCGTGCATCTCGAGCGCGGGAAAGAGAGAGAGGAAGTCGAGACGCTCCGCCTCGAGGAGCCGGACGGCTTCGGCGAGAGCTGCCGGGGCGTAGACGACGTCGGCATCCGCGAACAGCAGCAGGTCCCCCGAGGCCGCCGCCGCGCCCTGGTGGAGGGCGTGGGGCTTTCCGAGCCAGCCCGCGGGCGGCTCGGCGCCGGAGACCGCGCGCAGGCGCGGCTCGGTCCGGGCGACGCGCTCGAGGATCCGGCGCGTGGCGTCGGTCGACCGGTCGTCGACGACGACGACCTCGGGCGGCGGCCCGGGATACTCCTGCGCGAGATGGGAGCGGACTCCGGCCTCGATTCCGCGCTCCTCGTTGCGCGCCGGCACGACGATCGACACCCGCGGCCAGGGGGCCGGATCCGGACGGCGCGGCCGCGACAGCCGCGGCATGCGAAGGACGTTGATCGGGAACGCAATCGCCGCGAGCACGCTCATCCCCAGAGAGACGAGGAGGAGCGCGTGGAGAACGGAGCTCGGCGACTTCATCGCGGGAGCGAGCGTGGACCCGGGCCGAGGATCCGGGCGGATCCGTAGCGGCGTCCGCCCGTTAGGAGAGCGGGACCTTCTGCCGCGCTTCGGCCCGGTACGCCGAGTTCGGGAAGTCCGTGATCAGTCGCTGGTAGGTGGCGCGCGCGTCGGCCTGCGCGCCGGTCTGCTCGTAGATCTCGCCCAGCGCGAAGAGGAGCGCGTCCCGGGGGGCCGCCGTCTTCGGCGAGTCGATGGCGCGCTTCAGGCGCTCGATCGCCTCGGACGCCTTGCCCTGCGCCACGAGCAGCTTCGCGGCGTCGATCTCGGCCGCCGCGGCGGTCTCGGTGTGGGCCTGGCGCGCGGCCTTCTCGAACGCGTCCAGGGACTGCTCGGGCTTGTCGGCGCCGCCGGCCGCCAGGATCACCGACGCGGCGCGGCCCGACGAGGTCGAGCCGTGCACGGCGGCCTTCTTCAGGAGCTTGTCCGCCTCGGCGCGGCGCTCGGCGGCCGTCGCGTACGTCTTGACGCCGGGCGTCGCGCCGGCCTCCCCCGCGAGCGGGGCGTCGAGGACCGCCAGCGCCTCCGACAGCGCGGTCCCGGAGGAGCGCTCCTGCCAGGCGCGGTACAGGAAGAAGCCGCCGACGAGCAGCGCGGCCGCCACGGCGATCGCCACGGCTTCGGTGGCGCCCCTGCGGTGCTCGGAGACGTAGCCGACGGTCCGGTTGACCGTCTCGGCCAGCTCGTTGCGCTTCATGTCCCGTCGGCTGATCTTCTGCGACATCGCGAGGCTCCGCTTCAAAAGCGCGGCATTGTGTCAGACCGCGGCGGGCGCGTCAATCGCGGCGCTATACTCGGGAGGATGGACGGCGGTAGCGAGATCCACATTACGGGCGAGCCCTCACGCACCGGAGACCGCTGCGTCTTCACCGTGGATCGGCCGGTGTTCCCGGCGGAATCCGCTCACTTCACGGCCGCCAACGCCTCCCTGTCTCCCCTGGCCTCGGAGATCCTCGCGATCCCGGGTGTCGAATCCACCCTGATCGCCGACAACACCGTGACCGTCAACGCGGCCCACGAGGTCGATTGGCCGGCCCTGCAGGTCGGCCAGATCATCCGCCGGCACCTCAAGTCCGGGGTCCCGATCGTGACGAAGGAGTACTTCGCCGGCCTTCCGTCCGAGGGCGATCTGAAGTGGGCGATTCAGGATCTTCTCGACCGCGAGATCAACCCGGCGGTCGCCGGCCACGGCGGCTGGATCGAGCTGATCGACGTCAAGCGCAACGCCGTCTTCCTGCGGCTGGGCGGCGGATGCCAGGGCTGCGGCGCTGCGGACGTCACGCTCAAGCAGGGCATCGAGAAGGCGATCCGGTCGCTCGCGCCGGCCGTCGGCGAGATCCTGGACACGACCGACCACGCCGCCGGCCGCAATCCCTACTACGCGCCGGCGAAATGATTCTGCGCGCGCGACCGCAGCGCGCAGAATCATCCTGAGCGCAGCGAAGGACCCCTTTCGTTCCGGATCCGGAAGCGGAGCGCCGCGTGCGCGCGGCGCAGGGCCTCCTCGGCCTCACCAGGCGTCTGTGACCGCGCGAACAGGAAACCGAGGTAGCGCGAGCCCTCGGGCAGCGGCACGAGCGTCTGTCCCGGGTGCGCGGAGATCGTCACGTCGGTCACGTTCGGGACGGCGCGGGCCTCCTCGATCCCGTCGACGCCCTCGAGGACTCCGGCCCGCGGGATCGGGATCATCATGACGCCGGCGGCCCGCGACTCGCGGTCGAGCCCGTCGACCGTCGAGCCCAGCGCGTGCCGCAGGATCAGCTCCTCGAGCGAGAGCCCGGTCCCGAAGCGGAGCGTGCGCGAGCAGAGGCCGCCGATCGAGCGGGCCGCGATCTCGAGGACCCGCACCTCTCCGCCTCCCGCGCCGACGCGCAGCTCGGCGTGGACCGGCCCGTCCACGAGCCCGAGCGCCGCGGCGGCCGACGACGCCACGGACGCGATCCGCTCCTGCGCCTCCGGCGCGAGCCGCGAAGGCGTGACGTAGATCGTCTCCTCGAAGTACGGTCCGTCCAGCGGGTCCGGCTTGTCGAAGAGGGCGAGCACGCGCAGCCTCCCCCGTTCGAGCAGGCCCTCGAGGGCGACCTCCCCGCCCGGCAGGAACTCCTCGACCAGGATCTCGCGGGCCGCCGCGCCCCCGCGCCGGGCCGCCTCGGGGTCGTCGAGGATCGCCGCGATGCGGCGCCACGCGGCCACGAAGTCGGACTCTCGGTCGGCGCGGATGACTCCGCGGCTCGCCGCGAGGAACGTCGGCTTGAGGACGCAGGGGTAGGAAACCGTTCGCGCCGCTCTTTCCGGATCGTCGTCGAGCGAATGGAGACGGAATCGCGGGGCGGGCACGCCCGCCTCCAAGAGGCGCTGACGCATCAGGCCCTTGTTGCGCGCCGCGCGGACGGCCGAGACCGGGTTGTGCGTCAGTCCCAGGGACTCCGCGATCGCGGCGGCCGCCACCGCCGTGTCCTCGTCGACGCCCACGACCGCGTCGATCCGATGCGACCCCGCGAACTCCCGAACGCGCCGTGCGGCGCCCTCGGCGTCCCGGAAGTCCAGCGTGAGCAGGCCGCCGGGGTTCAGCCTCTCGAGCGTGCTCGGGCGCTCCGAGGCGACCGTGACCTCGACGCCGAGCCTCTCCGCCGCCTCGAGGAAGTCGGGCGCCCGGTAGGTCGTGGTCGGGAGGAGGAGGAGAACTCGGGGCACGGCTTCCGTTCAGGGTCCTAAGATAGCGGCATGAAGCGAACGCGCAAGACGAAGAAGCCGACGAAGAAGCGGACCACGTCGAGCAAGCGGCGCAAGCCGATCATGCGCCACTCGAAGGAGGGGTAGGAGCCCTACGCGTCCGGCTGCGGGAAGTAGCCGTGGAGCTCGCGCAGGGCGGCGCGGTTGACCTGCTGCCGGAGCGCGGATTCCCGAAGGAGCGACAGCGCGGCCATCCCTTCGGGCGCCATCTTGAGCTCGTCGATGACGGGGAGGGCCGCCGAAATCTCGCGCAACGCTTCGTTGTTCTGCCCCTGGTCGAGCAGGAGATCGGCGAGCACGAGGTTGAGTGCGGCGACGTCCGCGCGCATGCCGAGATCCTCGAACTGTTGCTGCGCCTGACGGTACGCCTCGATGGCGGGCGGAATCTGCCCGCTCTCGCGAAGAACAGAGGCGAGGCCCCACTGGACCTTCGCGAGGCCGATGCGGTCGTTGAGCTGCCGGAAGACCGGAATCGCCCTCGCCGACGCGGCGATCGCCGCCTCGGCATCGCCGACCATCCCGTAGACGTGCGTCAGGTTGGTGTACGCCGCCGCCCGCAATCGGGGATTCTCGTTGGCCTCGGGGTCGTCCGCAATCTCCGAGAACACCTCCGCGGCCCGGGTCGGCTCGTCGGTCTCCAGGAACGCCATACCCTCGAGGAAGCGCGCCTTGAGAGCATCCTCGGCCATGCCCAGCGTTCGGAAGCTCTCGACGAGAGACGGAAGCAACTCCAGCACGACGTCGAATTGACGCTCCTCGAGACGCTCGGCCAGACGCTGATAGGCGAGTCTCGAGAGGTCGGCGGCCGCATTGATCGTGTGTCGGAACCCCGCTTCCGAGCGGTCGAACCAGATCCAGGCTTCCTCCCTTCGTGAGAGCTGGCGACATGCCGCTCCGGCGAGAAGAGCGAGCTCGCCCAGGAAGTAGTGCCGTTCATCGAAGAGGCCGATGTCTCTCCGGGGCTTGTCGATGAATTGGAAGAAGAACTCCGCCTCGTCACGAGCCCACGAGGGGTCGCTCATGAGCCGACCGCGAATGGCCGAGCAGACGGCCAGGAGCGTCTCGGGATCTTCCATCTGAAGCGACCGTTTCCTCCGGACGCGCTCCTCCTGAGGCTGAGACAGGATGTGCTCCGCCGCCTGCTCCGCCTGCTGCAGAGAGAGGCTGTGCTTCGGGAAACGAATCACGCGCCCGCTCATTTTCGCTCCGAATCGAATCGCTGCCGAATGTCCCGGGCGACGTCGTCGGGCTGGCGCGCGAGAAGAGTATTGAGATTCTCGTCGCGAGAGGGCTGACCATGAAGCTTCCAGAGCTGGAGAGATCGCCCATACTGGCAGGCCGCCGAGACGAGGGCGACCTCGAGAAGCTGAGGGGAGGGTGGCGATGTTCCTCGTCGCACCAATCGGTGGAACCAGGCCCGAAGATCTTCCTCGGCGCCGGCCGCCTCCACTTCGGTCAATTGGTAATACGACCCGAGCGTCCAGCGAATCAGCTCGACCGAGCGGTCGAAGATCGACAGCATCTCGACGGTATTCGCCGGCGATGGACGCTTCATTCGTGTGTTCTCGACAAGATTATCCCGACTCTACCGCCGGGTCTTTGTCGGACGATCAAGACAGCGCCTTCTAGGACGGGACGTATCCGCCGAGCTTGATGACGAACCGAGTCGGCTTCTTCCCTTGCGCGTTCGGACGGGGTGTGTTGGTCGGCTCCGGCTGACGCTCGGGGACACGGGCAGGGGCGTTGGAGGTAACCATGGCGATTCCAGCTCCTTTCGCAGCAAGGCTCGGCGACCCGAGCCAACACGAATCCCCGTTATTCCATCACGTCTGTCAACTCGCGGGTAGAGTGTTCGCAAATGCCTGAGCCGGCAGCGCCGCGAGCTCCCCACGTCGTCATCCTGGGTGCCGGATTCGGCGGGCTGCAGGCCGCCCTGAGCCTCCGGCACGCGCCCGTCCGGGTCACGCTGGTGGACCGGCGCAACCATCACCTCTTCCAGCCGCTCCTCTACCAGGTCGCGACGGCGGCGCTCTCCCCCGCCGACATCGCCTATCCGATCCGATCGATCCTTCGGCACCAGGGCAACGCCGACGTGATCCTCGGCGAGGCCGTCTCGGTCGATCCGGACAGGCGCGAGCTGCGGCTCGTGGACGGAGTGCTTCCCTACGACTACCTGGTCCTGGCCGCCGGCGCCACGCACGCCTACTTCGGCCACGAGGACTGGGAGGCGGAGGCGCCCGGACTCAAGAACCTCGACGACGCGCTCGAGATCCGGCGGCGCATCCTGCTCGCCTTCGAGGCCGCCGACCGCGAGACGGATCCCGCGCGGCGGAAGGCGCTCCTGACCTTCGTGATCGTCGGCGCGGGCCCGACCGGAGTCGAGCTCGCCGGCGCGATCGGCGAGATCTCCCGGCACGTCCTCGTGGACGACTTCCGCCACATCGACCCGCGCGAGGCGAGGATCGAGCTGCTCGAGGCGGGGCCGCGGATCCTGGCGCCCTTCTCCGAGCGGAGCGCGCGGCGCGCCGAGGCCGCCCTGCGGGAGCGTGGCGTCGCGGTCCGCGTCTCCTCGCCGGTGACGCAGGTCGACGCCGACGGCGTCACGGTCGGCGTCAACGCCGACGGAAGGTCTGTCGGCGCCAACGCCGGTGGAAAGCCCGTCGGCGGGGAGCGGATCGCCGCGAAGACCGTGCTCTGGGCCGCCGGCGTCGCGGCGTCGCCCATCGCGCAGGGGCTGGGCGGGACGCTCGACCGAAGCGGCCGCATCGAAGTCGCGCCGGACCTCTCGATCGCCGGCCATCCCGAGATCTTCGTGATCGGAGATCTCGCTCTCTACAAGCACCAGGACGGCCGGCCGCTGCCGGGCGTCAGCCCGGTCGCCATCCAGCAGGGCCGCTACGCCGCACGCGCGATCCTCGCGCGGCTGCAGGGCCGAACCCTGCCGCCGTTCCGCTACTTCGACAAGGGAATACTCGCCGTGATCGGCCGGGGCTCGGCCGTCGCGGACATCGCCGGGCTCCGCCTGGGCGGGCTCCTCGCGTGGATGACCTGGTGCTTCGTGCACATCTTCTACCTCATCGGTTTTCGCAACCGTTTCGTCGTGATGTTCGAGTGGGCGTGGGCCTACGCCACGTACCAGCGCGGCGCCCGCCTCATCACCGGCAACATCGACGAATACCTGGAGAAGGGCGACCCGCCCGCGGGAACGCGATAGGATCCCGGCAAGTTTCCAAGAGAGGGAGATCGCATGAGCCTGAATCGCCGGGCCCTGCTCGGAAGTCTCGGAGGCGCGGCCGCGCTCGCGGCCTTCCGCTCCGACGCCCTCGCACGCATCGCCGACGCCGGCAAGGCGGTGGCCGGAAAGCCCGCTCCCGCGGTGGCCGGCGACGAGGCGTACTGGGCCGAGATCGCGCGCGCGTTCGACGTGGACCGGACGCTGATCAACCTCAACAACGGCGGCTGCAGCCCCGCGCCCGCGCACGTGATGGAGGCGATGATCCGCGACCTGAGGTTCTCGAACGAGATTCCCGTCTACCACATGTGGACCGTGCTCGAGCCGCGCATCGAGTCGTGCCGCCGGGAGCTCGCCGCGGAGTTCGGCTGCGACCCGGAGGAGATGGCGATCACGCGCAACGCCTCGGAGTCGCTCGAGACGCTGATCATGGGCATCGACCTCAAGCCCGGCGACGAGGTCGTCTACACGACCCAGAACTATCCTCGCATGATCACGTCGTGGGAGCAGCGCGCCCGCCGCGAGGGGATCGTCGTCAAGCCGATCACCTTCCCGGTGCCGCCGCAGTCGGGGGGCGACGTCGTCGCGAAGTTCCGCGCCGCCATCACACCCCGCACGCGCGTCTTCGAGGTCACGCACATCACGAACCTGACCGGGCAGATCCTGCCGGTCCGGGACATCGTCCGCCTCGGACGCGAGCACGGCATCGAGACGTACGTCGACGGCGCGCACGCGTTCGCGCAGTTCCCGTTCAAGCGCGACGACCTCGAGTGCGACTACTACGCGACGAGCCTCCACAAGTGGCTCTTCGCGCCGATCGGCACGGGATTCCTCTACGTCCGCAAGGCGAAGCAGAAGTCGATCTGGCCCCTCATGGCCGCGCCGCCGAAGATGGACGAGGACATCCGCAAGTACGAGGAGATCGGGACGCACCCCGCCGCCAACCACAACGCGATCGCGGTGGCGATCGCGTTCCACCGCGGGATCGGCGCCGAGCGCAAGGCCGCGCGGCTGCGGCTCCTGCGCGACCGCTGGGCCAAACGGCTCGCCGCCGCGGACCCGCGCTTCAGGGTCCTGACGCCGCTCAACGACACCGAGTCGTGCGGGATCGGCCTCATCCACTCCGAGGGCCTCGACACCGAGAAGCTGCAGGCCCACCTCTGGGACAAGCACCGCATCATGACGACGCCCATCGTGCATCCGGAGTTCAACGGCCTGCGGATCACGCCGAACGTCTACACGACGCTGGACGAGGTCGACGCCTTCTCGGATCGCATGGAGAGGCTCATGAAGACGGGGCTGCCCGCGTAGGCTCCCCGGCGGCCCCGATTCGGGAACCTTCCGGCGGGTGCGGTGTCCCACTTGCCAGGAGGGACGGCATGACCCGTATGACTCGCTGGACCCGCTTCGGACTGCTCTTCTCCTTCTCGGGGCTACTCGGGGCCGCCGGGGCGCTGGGCGCCGACGGCTCGCCGTTCGCGGTCTCCGTCCTGGTCGATGGAACCCCGGCGCCGGAGTACGCCGCCCGCGGCCGCGTCTACGTCGAGGCCCTCAGGGGCCGGGAGTTCACGATCCGCCTGTCGAACCCGACCGGGGAGCGCGTCGCCGTGGCCCTGTCGGTCGACGGCCGCAACGTCGTCGACGCCGGCCGGACGAGCGCGCTCGCCGCGGCCAAGTGGATCCTCGGACCCTACCAGACGGCGGAGATCCCGGGCTGGCAGGTCTCGGGACAGACCTCGCGGAAGTTCTTCTTCACGGACACGTCGCACTCCTACGCGAAGTGGCTCGGCGACACGGCGAACGTCGGCACGATCGAGGCCGTGTTCTTCCGCGAGAAGGCGCGCCCGCCGGTCGCGGCGTACAAGGACCGGAACCGCGAGGGCACGGACACCGCCCAGGCACCGGCGGGAGCTCCCGACGAAGCCGCCGGCGCTCGGGCGCCCAAGGCCGAGGCTCGCCGCAGGGCCGCCGCGACGCAGGAGGCCGAGTCCTTCGCGGCCACCGGGATCGGCCGGGAGACGAGCTTTCCGGTGCAGTGGGTCGCGTTCGAGGAGGACCCGACGCCCGCGGCCCGGGTCGCCATTCGCTACGAGTTCCACGAGCAGCTGGTCCGGCTGGGAGTCCTTCCGCGCGAGGACGACCTCTCCGGCCGGGAAAACGCGAGTGGGTTCGAACATCGCTACGCTCCCGATCCGTACGGGCACGACGGGCACCGCTGACCCGGAGTCTCCGGGCCGGATCCGCCGTAGAATCGCGCCGTCGCCCATCGCGCGGCGCGATTCGCCATTGAATCAACCGGAGAGGACGGACGAAGAGCTCCTCGCCTCGGCGCGGCAAGGCGACGAGGAAGCCTTCGCCGTCTTTCTTCGACGCCACACCGCCACCGTCCACCGCTGGATGGTCCGGGCCGTGGGGCTGGAAGACGCGGACGACATGACGCAGGACATCTTCTTGAAGGCGTATCGGGGCCTCTCGCGCTTCCGGGGGGACGCGCCGCCGCGCGCCTGGCTGGCCGCGATCGCCGACAACGCGGTGAAGAACCGCTATCGCTCGCGGAGCCGCTTCCGCCGCGTCTTCGCCGGGAGCTCGGACGCGCACCCCGAGCTGGACGCGCCGGAGCGCCGGGCCGGTCCCGAGGAGGACGCGCGCACGGGCGAGTCCCGCCGCGTGGTGGCGGAGGCGCTCCGGCTGCTCGCGCCGGAGTTCCGGATGGCCGTCGTCCTGCGCGACATCGAGGAGTGGAGCTACGAGGAGATCGCGGCCTCGCTCGTGCTCCCGGTCGGGACGGTCAAGTCGCGCATCGCCCGGGGCCGCGGACAGCTGCGCGAGATCCTGGCGCCGATGCTGGCGGGAGGACTCCCGTGACGGTCGCGACGCACCCGGCCGCGTCCCTCGAGACGCTGTCCCGGCGCCACGACGGGGAGCTCTCGCCGGCGGAGCGCGCGGCCTTCGAGGCGCACCTCGCGGAGTGCGAGGAGTGCCGCGAGGCGACGGCCGCCTTCGAGCGGAGCCTGGCCGCGTTCCGGACGGCGCCGGAGGCGCCGGTTCCGCCGGACCTCCCGGCGCGGATCCTGCGTAAGATTCGCGCGCAGACTCCGTCGCGGCGGCCGTTCGGCGTCATGTTCGGGATCGACATCCGCTGGGCCGGCGTCTTCCTGGCGGCGCTGCTGGTCGCGATCATCGCGCCGGTCTTCCTGTCCTCGCGCCGCGAGCTGAGCCGGACTGCGGCCGCGCCGGCGCCCGCCCCGCTGACGGCGTACGTCGTCGACGCCGAGGCCGAGGCCGGCGCCCATGAACAGACGCGCGGGTCGCAGCAGAAGCCGTCGAGACAGCTCCAGGCCGGAGAGAAGGGCCACGAGGTCGACGCCGGATCCGCGGCGTCCAACGGCATCGCCGGAGCTCCGGGGTCCAAGACGAAGGCGCAGAAAGACGAGGCCGCGCCCGCCGAGGGGCGCCCCGCCGACCAGCTCGCCGGCGGAAGGCTCGATCAGTCCGCCGCCGCGCCCAAGGCGCCCGCCTCCGCTCCTGCCCCGGAGGAGAAGGAGCGGTCCGGGGAAGACGCCCGCAACGTCGCCGTCGCTCCCATGGCCGCCGCTCCCAGGCGGTCCGCCGCCCGGGCGACTCCGGATCGGAGCGGCGGCGAGGCCGGCTCCTTCGCACGGGAGGAGGCGCAGGCCCCCGAGGTGCGCGTGGACGTGCGGGCCCTCGACTCGGAGGGGGCGGCTCCCGACGTCGCGCAGACTCCCCCGGCGGACCGTCTGGAGCCTCTCCGCGGCCGCGAGTTCGTCCTCGTCGTCGGGGCGGACGGCGTCGTGCGCAGCGTCGAGCCGGCCGGCCAGGAGAACGAGCGACGCAAGCTCCTGAAGGATCTCCCCGCCGCGACCCAACCCTCCGCCGCGGCCGAGGCGGACAAGAAGGCCGAGCCCGTGGATGCGGACGACGGCTCGGCGCTTCGCCAGCTTCGCTTTCAGGCGACCGGGAAGGCGCGGCGCGTCCTCGTACGCATTCGCTGACGCCCTCCGCGGGATTCCGTCACCGGATCTTCAGGACTGCCGCGCCGTCCACCTCGCCGCGCCGCACGCGCAGGAGCGCGTCGTTCGCGTCCGCCTCCGTGAGCGCGAAGGTCTCCACCCGGGCGCGGATCGGAATCTCCGCCGCGAGATCCAGGAACTCGAGCGCGTCGCGCCGGGTGGAGTTCATGACGCTCCGGACGGTTCGCTCGCCGTACAGGCGCTCGTAGTCGAGGGACGGGATCGGGCTCATGTGAATCGCGTTGACCGCGACGGTGCCGCCGCGATCGAGTCGCGCGAGGGCCGCGGGGACGATCTCGCCCGCGGGCGCGAACGTCACGGCCGCGTCGAGGGCGACGCCGGGATCCTCCTCGGCGCCGCCGGCCCACGCCGCGCCCATCGCGAGGGCGAGCTCGCGGTGATGGGCCTCGCGCGTGAACGCGTAGACCGAACACCCCCAGTGCCGTGCGACCTGGATCGCGAGGTGCGCCGAGGCGCCGAAGCCGAAGAGCCCGAGCCGGCCGCCGGGACCGATCCCCGAGAGCCGCAGCGCGCGGTACCCGATGATCCCTGCGCAGAGCAGGGGCGCGGCATCCTCCGCCGAGACCGTGCGCGGCAGCGGAAAGACCCATCGCGCGTCGGCCGTCAGTCGCTCGGCGTACCCGCCGTCGCGGTCGCGTCCCGTGAACCGCGCCCGCTCGCAGAGGTTCTCGCGTCCGCTCTCGCAGAAGCGGCAGCGGCCGCAGACCCACGCCATCCAGCCGACGCCGACCCGGTCCCCCGGCGAGAACCCGTCGGCTCCCGCGCCGAGCGCGGAGACGCGGCCCGCCGCCTGGTGGCCGGGAACGATCGGGAGCCTCGCGCCGACCTCGCCCTCGACGATGTGGACGTCGGTGCGGCAAATACCGCAGGCGTCGACGTCGATCGCCACCTCGCCCGGCCCGGGGTCCGGCGCCGGAAGGTCGACCTCGCGCAGCGGCCGCTCCGACGCGCTGAGCGGAGCCGGCCGCGAGAGCCGGAGTGCGCGCACGCCGAAACTATAATCGGCCCATGCGTCGCATCGACGCGCTGCTGGCCGACTACGGTTCCTCGCACCGGACCCGCGGCAACCTCGCCTGTCACGCCGTCGGGATCACGCTCATCGTCTTCGGAACGCTCGCGATGCTCGACGCGGTCCGGCTGAGCGGGTGGTGGACCGCTGCGGAGGTCCTGATCGGAGCGGCGGCGATCGCGTACCTCTCCCTCGACCGTCCCCTGGGCCTCGCCACGATCGGGGCCATCGTCCTGCTCGATTTCGCGGCGCACGCCGCCGGGAGCTGGCGCTGGGGGCTCGCCGCCTTCGTCCTGGGCTGGATCTTCCAGGGAATCGGCCACGCGGTCTACGAGAAGAACTCCCCGGCCTTCGTGCGAAACCTCGTGCATCTCCTAGTCGGACCGGCCTTCCTCGTCAACGAGGCGCTCCGGATCCGCCGGCCTTCGCCGGAGACAGCCCTCCGCGGAATGGCGCCCGCGCCGATCAACAAAAAGTCGTCATGACCGCGTCGGGGTGCTCCAGCCGGTAGCCCTCGCCGGCCGGATCCGGATCCACCGCCAGCACCGCCCCCGCGAGACGCGTGTAGGAGTACTCGTCCATGACGACGGGGATCCCCGCCGCCTCGAAGCGATGACCCTCGTCCGGCGCGTTCTCCTCGACCGAGATGCGAAACCCCGTTCCGCCGCATCCGAGGAGATGACGCACGACCAGAACGGACCGCGAGAAGTCGGCGTCCCGTGCGAGACGCGCCGCCGCCTCGGGCGTGATCGTCAGGGGAACCGCGTCGGCCATGAGATGCTGATTCTATGGCCAGGCGCGCGAAGTCCCGGAGGCGCGGCCCCGTGACTTCGGCCTCTCCTCGGAGGCCGGTGGCCGTCGTCTCCATCGCCGCCTCGGATTCGTCGGGTGGCGCCGGGATCCAGGCCGACCTGCTGACCTTCGCCGCGCACGGCGTCTACGGCGCGACCGTCCTGACGGGAGCAACGGCTCAGAACACGCGGGCCGTCACCGCGATCGAGCCCGTCTCGACCCGGCTGCTCGCACAGCAGATCGATGCGGTCTTCTCGGACCTGCGCCCGAAGGCGGTCAAGATCGGCATGCTCTTCGACGCGCTCCGCATCGGCGCCGTCGCCCGCGGCCTGAGGCGCTGGCGCGCGAAGAACGTCGTCCTGGACCCGGTGATGATCGCGAAGACGGGTGCGCGCCTTCTCTCGCGCGCGGCGCTCGGGCGCCTCCGGTCCGACCTCCTGCCGCTCTGCGACCTCGTCACGCCCAACCTCCCGGAGGCGGAGGCGCTGGCCGGGATTCGCATCCGCGGCGACGCGGACCGCCGGCTGGCGGCGGGCCTGATCGCGGACCTCGGTGCGCGCGCGGTGCTCGTCAAGGGAGGCCACGCGCGGGGCGGAATGGTCCGCGACCTCCTCTTCGACGGACGCTTCTTCACCGAGTTCGTCGCCCCGCGCCTGCGCACGCGCGCGACCCACGGCACCGGTTGCACGCTCTCGGCGGCCATCGCCGCCAACCTCGCGAAGGGAATCGGGCTGGAGGAGGCGATCGTGGAGGCGATCCGCTACCTGCGGACGGGCCTCGAGCGCGGTCTCTTTCCGGGGCGCGGCTTCGGCGTCCCGGATCACTTCACCGGAACGAGGAAGTAGCCCGAGACGCGCCAGACGCCGTCGGGTTCCTTCCTCGGCGTGATCCTCTCCGTCATGGGGCCGCCGCTCGCGAACTGGGAGTCGTACTCGATCACGACGTACTCCCCCGGCTCCGCGCCCGGCAGGTCGGTGAAGAACTGCGAGGCGCGGAACTTCCGCGAGACCAGGTTGCCGAGCGGTGCGCGCACCTGGGTGAGGGAGTAGATCCACTGCTTCTGGGTCAGCGCCTTCTTGAAAGCCTCCGACGCGGCGTCCCAGCTCTCGCCGTATTGGCCTGCGTCCACGCCCTTCAGCCATTGTTCCGCCGCAGCCTGGGCCGCCGCCTTGTCGGGATCGGGCGTGGGGGTCGGCGTCGGAGTGGGAGTCTTCGCCGCTCCGACGAGACACAGGGCCACGGCGAGAATCAGGATCCTCGAGTCGCGCATGCTCAGCTCCAATACGAAAACGGATAGCCCGGCCCGTCGTAGGCGGTCTCGGCGATCGCGGTGAGGGAGGCGTCGCGGTTCTTGTCCATCTCCTTGAGGTGTCCGACCATCCGGTACTTCGCGCCCTCGACGAACGCCTTCGCGACGCGGACCTCCTCGGCGCTCTTCTCCGCGCCGCGGGCCGCGATCGCGGCCGTCGCGCGGGAGAGCACGGCCACCGAGGCGTACAGGTCGATCGCCACGTTCGCCAGGCGCTCCTGGTGGTACTCCTTGCCGATCACGTTCTTGCCGTACTTGCGCAGCAGCGTCTCGACCGCGCCCGACGCCGAGCGGGCGTATTTGACCACGAGCTCTCCCTCCGCCGAAAGAGCGGGGGCGAGCCGCGTCAGGCGGGCGGGCGTCGCGTAGGCGCGGATCTTCCGCGCGGCGTAGTCGGACAGGATGCCGAGCGAGGACAGGGGCGCCTTCAACGCGCGGCTGACCTCCTGCAGGTCCTCTCCGACGTCGCGCATGCCCGAGAGGGCCACGAGGACGCGCAGGATCTCGTTGGTCCCCTCGAAGATCATGTTGACCCGGGAGTCGCGCAGCGCCTTCTCGAAGGGATAGTCCTCCATGAAGCCGTTGCCGCCCGCGATCTGGAGGGCGTCGTTGATCGTGTTCCAGACGGTCTCGGTGCCGAAGATCTTGCAGCACGCCCCCTCGAGCGCGTAGTCGTCGAGGCCCCGGTCGATCAGACCCGCGGTCAGGTAGACCATCGACTCGAGCGCGTAAGTGGAGACGATCATCCGCGCGAACTTGGCGCGGATCATCTCGAAGTCCGCGATGCGGGACCCGAAGGCGCGCCGCTGCAGCGCGATCTTCGCGGCCTCCCGGATCATGATCTTGGAGCCGCCGATGCATCCGGCGCCGAGCGACGTCCGCCCGGTGTTGAGGATCTCCACGGCGATCTTGAAGCCGTGGCCCCGCTCGCCCAGGACGTTGAAGGCCGGGACCCGGCAGTTCTCGAGCTCGACCGGGACCGTGGAGGAGCCCTTCAGGCCGAGCTTGTGCTCCTCCTTCCCGGGGACGACGCCCCCGAGGTCCTTCGTCACGACGAACGCCGTGATCCGGCGGTGCTCGTCCTTCTCCGGCAGCGCGACGTCCTTGGCGAAGACCGTGAAGAACTCGGCGAATCCGCCGTTGGAGATCCAGTGCTTCGAGCCGTTCAGGACGAAGGAATCGGTCTTCGCGTCGTAGACCGCCGTCGTCTGGATCGCGGCGGCGTCGGAGCCGGCCCCGGGCTCCGTCAACGCGAACGCCGCGATCATCTCACCGGCCGCCAGCTTCGGCAGCCACTTCTTCTTCTGCTCCTCGGTCCCGAACAGGACGAGGCCCTTCATGCCGATCGACTGGTGCCCGCCGATCAGGATGCCGAGCGAGGCGTCGGTCCGGCCGATCTCCTCGGTCACGCGGCAGTAGGCCGAGGAGGAGAAGCCGTAGCCGCCGTAGGCCTCGGGGATCGTCATCCCGAACGCGCCCAGCTCGGCGAGTCCGCGCACCACCTCCGGCGGCACCGAGCGCTCGCGCTCGATGCGCGAGGAGTCCACGTGATCGCGCGCGAAGGCGCGGAACGAGTCCAGGAAGGCCGCCACCGTCTCGGCCTCGGCGGGATCGATCGCGGGAAACGGGAACACGGTGTCCTCGGGAATGCGGCCGGCGAAGAGCGATTTGACGACGGGGACGAGACGGGAATCCCCCGGGGTCTCTCCGGGCGGGCGAGCGGTCATGGCGCGATCTCCAGGTTCCTCGTCATGGACGGCGGGGCGCCGTAGAAGCCGATGCGGGCGTTGGCGAGCTCCCGCAGCTTCTCCGCGGGGGCGAAGCGCGGCCCGAGCCGCTCGGAGAGATCGTCGAGCCGGGTGAAGACGCGGTTGGCGCCGAGGGTGTCCGCGTACCGGAGGAGTCCGCCGCGGAACGGCGGGAACCCGGTGCCGAAGATCATCGCGAGGTCGAGCTTCGCGGGCGACTCGACGATCGCGTCTTCCAGGCAGTGCGCGGCCTCGTTGATCATGAGCAGCACGAGGCGCGCCTCGATGACCTCCGGCGGCAGAGCGGACTGCGCCGGCGGCTTGACGCGCAGGATGGCGTAGGCCTCCGGGGAGGGTTTCCCGCGCTTCGATCCGGTGTACTCGTAGAAGCCCTTGCCGTTCTTGCGGCCGAGACGGCCCGCGGCCGCCATCGCCTCCTCGCCGGATCCCGCCATCCGCTCCGGGAACGCCGCGGCGAGCACCGCGCCGGCCTTCGCCGCCACGTCGAGCCCGACGTCGTCGAGGAGGGCCAGCGGCCCGACCGGCATGCCGAAGTCGGTCATCACGGCGTCGACGTCTTCGATGCGGCAGCCGTCGAGCACGAGGCGCACGCCCTCGGAGAGGTACGGGCCCAGGATCCGGTTGACCAGGAATCCCGGCGCGTCGCGCACGACGACCGGCGTCTTCCCCAGCGTCTTCGCGAGCGCGAAGATCGTCGCGACCGTCTCGTCGCTCGTGCGCTCGGCCCGGATCACCTCGATGAGCGGCATCCGGTGAACAGGATTGAAGAAGTGCATCCCGACGACGCGCCCCGGCTCGATCGCCCCGACGGCGATCTCCGTGATCGGCAGCGTCGACGTGTTCGACGCGAAGATCGCGCCCGCCGGGACCGCGTTCTCCCACTCCTGGAGAACGGCCCGCTTGACGGCGAGCTTCTCGACGACGGCCTCGATCGTGACGTCGCACTGCGCGAAGCCCGAATAGTCGAGCGTTCCCGTGAGGAGGTCCATCTTCCGCCCCATCTCGCGGGTCGAGAGGCGGCGCTTGCGGACCGACTCCTTCCAGATCGCCGCGGCCGCGGCGAATCCGTGCGCGAGCGCCTTGGGCTCGACGTCCTTCATGCGCGCCGGCATCCCCTTGTCGGCGGCGAGCTGCGCGATGCCGCCTCCCATGACCCCCGCGCCGAGCACGCCGACGCGGCGGACCTCGCGCGGCCGCACGGCGGGATCCGCCACGCCCGTTTCCTTCTTGACCTCCTCGGTGGCGAAGAAGATGCCGAGCAGGTTGCGCTGGACCTCGCCCCCGAAGACGTCGACGATGTGCCGCGCCTCGGCCTCGAGGCCGGCCGTCACCGGCTTCCCGGCGCCCTCCTCGATCGCCCGGAGCGCCGCGAGCGGCGCGGGATAGTGCCCGCCGGTCTGCTCCAGGACGCCGGCGCGCGCCTTCGCGAAGATCATCCTTCGGCCGAAGGGCGTCGCCTCCAGCCCTCGCTCCGGGAGGGACGAGGGCCCGCGGCGAGTCCGCGGCTTCGCACCGCCGAGCTTCCCGCGCGCGAATTGCAGAGCCCAGGAGTCGAAGATCGCGGACGGCACCGCCTCGTCGACGAGCCCGGCCCGGCGGGCCCGCCGCGCGTCGAGCGACTTGCCCGTCAGGATGAGGTCGAGCGCGGCCGGCAGGCCGACGACCCGCGGCAGCCGCGTGCTGCCGCCCCACGCCGGAAAGAGCCCGAGCCGCACCTCGGGCAGCCCGATCTGGGCCTTCGGCGAGTCGGACATCACGCGGTAGTCGCAGGCGAGCGCGAGCTCGGTCCCGCCGCCGAGACAGACTCCGTTGACCGCGGCCACGGTCGGGTACGGCAGGTGGGCGAGCTGCTCGAAGAGGGCCTGGACCCGCTCGACCGTCGTCCGGATGGCTTCGGCCGGCGCATCCGCGAGCGCCGCGAACTCCTTGACGTCGGCGCCCGCGATGAAGACGTCCGGCTTCCCGCTCCGGACGAGCAGACCGCGGATGCGCGTCTCCCGCTGGAGCCGCACGAGCACGTCGGCGAGCTCCGCGACGACCGGCGACGAGAGCTTGTTGACCTTCTCGCCGGGCAGGTCGAAGGTCAGGATCGCGAGCCCGTCGTCGCCGACGGAGAGGTCGAACGCGCTCACAGTTGCTCCACCACGATCGCCCCGCCCTGGCCTCCGCCGATGCACATCGTCGCCAGCCCGAACTGGGTGCCGCGCCTCCGCATCTCCTTCAGGAGCGTCAGGACGAGCCGGTTGGCGGACGATCCCACGGGATGCCCGAGGGCGATCGCGCCGCCGTTGACGTTCGTCCTCTCCCAGTCGATCTCGCCGACGGGTCCGTCCGTCTTGTACTTCGCGTGCCAGGCGGCCGACGGAAAGACGCGCGCACACGCCAGGACCTGCGCCGCGAAGGCCTCGTTGATCTCGACGAGGCCGACGTCCTTCCAGGCGATTCCGGCGCGCTTCAGCGCCGTCGGCGTGGCGACCGCCGGACCCAGCCCCATGCGCTCCGGCTCCAGCGCGCAGAACGCGAAGCCGCGGACGCGGCCGAGCGGCGAGTATCCGCGCGACTTCGCCGCCGAGGCGCTCATGACGAGCATGGCCGCGCCCCCATCCGTGATCTGCGAGGAGTTGCCCGCGGTCACGGTTCCGAACTTCCGGTCGAAGTAGGGCTTGAGCTTCCCCAGCGCCTCGAGCGTCTGGTTCTCGCGCACCCCGTTGTCCCGCGTCGCCATCGCCTCGTACCGCGGCGGGATCGGAACGGGGACGATCTCCTCCGCCAGCTTCGCGCGTGCGAGCGTCACCCGCTGGTGCGAGCGCAGGGCGAAGGCGTCCTGTTCCGCGCGCGAGATGCCGAACTCCTTGGCGAGGACCTCCGCGGTCTCCCCCATGTTGAGGCCGCAGACGGCGTCCGTCAGGCCCATCTGGAGGCCGATCTCCGGCTTGAAGTGGCGCGGGCGGAACTGCGACGCCGCCGCGAGCCGCGAGCCCACGCCCTTCGCGGTGAAGACCTCCGTGAAGACCTCCTGGCTCTCGTGCGAGTAGAGCAGCGGGATGTTCGACATCGATTCGACGCCGCCGGCGACGATGGCCTCGGCGTCCGCCGCCGCGATCCGGTAGGCCGCATCGACGATGGACTGGAGCCCCGAGCCGCACAGACGGTTCACGGTGAACGCCGGAACCGAAGCCGGCACGCCGGCCTTGAGCGCGGCGACGCGCGAGACGTTGACCGCGTCCGGCGGCTGCGCGATGTTCCCCACGACCACCTGATCGAGCCGGGCGGGATCGAAGGCGGTCCGCGCCAGGAGCTCCGCGATCACGATCCGGCCGAGCGCGTCCGCGGGGACGTCCTTGAGCTCGGTGCCGGCCCGGGAGTAAGGCGTGCGCACGCCCTCGACGAGGACGACGTCACGCGACATGCGTCTTGCCGGCCGCCTCGTACATGTTTTCGATCAGCTCGTGGTAGCGGCTCTCGAGGATCCTCCGCTTGACCTTCAGCGTCGGCGTGATCGATCCGTCCTCCACGGTCAACTCGGCCGGCAGGAGGGCGAAGGCCCGGATCTGCTCATGGTGGGGCCGGTCCGCGTTGTAGGCGTCGATCTCCGCCTGGAAGAGCCGGCGGACGTCGGGATCGGCGTCGAGCGCCTCGGGCTTCACCGCCTTGCCCCGGCCGGACGCCCACTCGCGGATCCGGTCGAAGTTCGGAACGATCAGCGCCGCGAGGAACTTCTGCCGGTCGCCGACCACGATCGGCAGCCCGACGTAGGGCGACTTCTTGAGCTCGTTCTCGATCGGCTGCGGCGCCGCCTTCTTCCCGCCGGCCAGGACGATCAGGTCCTTCTTGCGGTCCGTGATCGAGAGGAACCCGTCGTCGAGCCGCCCGATGTCGCCCGTGTGGAACCATCCCTCGGAGTCGATCGCCTCGGCCGTGGCCTGGGGCTTGTTGAAGTAGCCCTTCATGACGTGCGGCCCGCGCGTCAGGATCTCGCCGTCGGCGGCGATCCGGACCTCGACCCCGCGCAGCGCCTTGCCGACCGTGCCGAGCCGCCACCGCCCGGGCCCGTTCACGCAGATGACCGGCGAGGTCTCGGTGAGCCCGTAGCCCTCGTAGATCTGCACGCCGGCGCCGATGAAGAACTCGGCCAGGTCGCGCGACAGCGGCGCGCCTCCCGAGACCGCGAAGCGGAAGCGGGTCCCCAGCGCGGCGCGGATCTTGTGGAACACGAGGGCGTCCGCGACCTTCGCCTTCCACGCGAGGCCGGCCGGCAGCGGCTCGCCGCGCTGGAGGAAACCGACGCGCTGCCGGCCGACGCCGACGGCCCAGCGGAACAGCCTCATCTTGAGGGCGCCGCCCGCCTCGGCCTTCGCGAGGATGCGCGCGTGGACCTTCTCGTAGACGCGGGGCACGGCGCCGAAGCAGTGCGGGTTGACCTCCGTGAAGTTGGCGGCCAGCTTGTCGATCGACTCGGCGTAGGCGATCGAGGCGTTCTTGTGGAGGTACGAGTAGTCGAGCATGCGTTCGAAGACGTGGGAGAGCGGGAGGAACGAGAGCGCGACGGCGTCCTCCGTGAACGGGATGACCTCGCAGCCGGTGACCGCGTTGGAGACCAGGTTCGAGTGGGTCAGCATCGCGCCCTTGGGCTCCCCCGTCGTGCCCGAGGTGTAGATGATCGTCGCGACGTCCTCCGGCCGGACGCGGGACGCCCTCTGGTCGAAGACGGCGGGATTCATCTCGAGCGCGGGACGGCCGCGTTCGACCACGGCCAGGAAGGTCATGTAGCCGGGCTCGCCCGGGGGGCTGCCGTCGATCAGGATCACGTGGTCGAGGCTCGGGCACTGCGCCTTGATCGTCAGGATCTTGCCGAGCTGTTCCAGGCTCGAGACGAAGATCGCCCGGGCGGCGCAGTCCTTGAGCAGCGGCGCGATCTGCGAAGCGGGCAGCGTCGGGTAGATCGGCACCGACCACGCCCCGGCGCAGAGCACCGCGTAGTCCGCCATGGCCCACTCCGGCCGGTTCTCGGAGAGGATCGCGACCCGGTCTCCCGGCTGGACCCCGAGTCCGTTCAGGCCGAGCGAGAGCGCGCGCACGGTGAACCCGAAGTCGGAAGCGGAGATGGGCCTCCATTCCCCGCCGGCCTTGTGGAGCAGGAGGTTCGGCTTGCCGCTCGACGCGGCGGCCCGAAAGATGTCGCACAGGGTGCGGGGCGCGCTCGCATTCGGCATGCCGGTCCCTCCGCCATCGATTGTGTCGCGCCCTCCCGGGCCGGTCAAGGATCGCCAAACCGCGCGGCCACGGGGAGCGGGGCTCGCCGCAGGCTGCGGTAGGCTCTCGCGCCATGGCCGTGGCGCTCCTCGCCGGAACTCTCCTCGCGCTCGCCGGCTTCCTCTTGACCTCGGTGCAGGGGTTCGCGCTCGCGGCGAACCTGGCGGCCGCACACCCGGCGGCCCGGATCTTCGTGGCGAAGCACGTCGCGTACGCCATCCCCACCGTGCTGCTCTCGCTCTTCTCGCAGTCGATGGTGCTCTTCTTCTTCATCGGCACCGGGCGAATGGTGAAGGACGAGATCGGGACCCTCCCTCCTCCGCAGCGCAACGCGGTGCTCGACGCGCTTCGCGGCTTCAAGCGCCGCACCTCTCCACCGGCGACGCTCGCCCTGCTCTCCGCGATCGGCGTCTTCGTGCTGGGAGGCGCGGTCCACACCCGCGCGCTCCCGTCCTGGTACCACCTCGCCGCCTCGGTCGTCGCGGTCGGCATCCACCTCTGGGCCTTCCTGGCGGAGTGGTCGGCCTTCCTCGACAACGGCCGCCTGATGGCGGACCCCGCGGCCTACGTGCGGGTCCGGCCGACCGGTCCATGAGGACGCGGACGAGCAGCCGACGCGCGGCCCCCGTCGCGCTCGTCACCGGGGCCGGCATCCGAGTGGGACGCGCGATCGCGCTGGCCCTCGCCGAGGCGGGCGCCGACGTGGCGGTCCACTACCGCTCCTCCGAGAGGCCGGCCCGCGAGGTCGTGCGCAGGGTACGGAGCCTCGGCCGGCGCGCCGAGGCGTTCTCCGCCGACCTCGCCGTTCCGGAGGCCTGCCGCTCCCTCGTCGCGGAGGTCGAGTCGGCGTTCGGCGGCCTCGACTTCCTGGTCCACTCGGCCGCCAACTTCCACCGCGCCTCGCTCGAGGAGACGGACCCGGGCCTCTGGGAATCGGCCGTGAACGTCAACGCGCGCGCCGGCTTCCTCCTCGCGCAGTCGGCGGCGCCGGTCCTCCGCCGACGGAAGGGGCGCGTCGTCGTCATCTCCGACTTCCTGGCGATCCGTCCGGTCCGCAATTACCTCGCGCACTCGGTCTCGAAGGCGGCGGCCGAGGGGCTCGTGCGCGCGCTCGCGGTGGAGCTCGCTCCCGAGGTGTCGGTCAACGGAGTGGCCCCCGGAACGGTCATGGTCCCGGAGGGAACGTCCGAGAGCCTCGCCGCGCGCTGGGCGGCGGAGACTCCGGCCAGACGCAACGGCAGCGCCCGCGACGTGGCCGAGGCCGTCGTGTTCCTGTGCACAGGACCCGCGTTCGTCACGGGCCAGATTCTCCGCGTGGACGGCGGTCGCTCGCTCTCCTAAGAGCGCTTCGAGGCGAGGCGCTCGTCGTCTTCTTTCGTCGTATAGTCCGGCGCGACGCTCGCAGCGTTCGTGGGGTCTCTCAACCATTCTGGAGGGAGGAGCTTTTCTATGGTGAGTCGGCGAAGTTTCTGGATTTCGTGTCTCGTCGCGATCTTCGGTCTCGCGAACCTCGCGGCCGCGCAGGGGTTCCGACACAGCAACCGCCTCGTCTCGATCACGTCCCACCCGACGGTGACCCAGGGGACCTGCGGGCCGACGGACATCACCGAGTCCGGTTCGGACACGGTCGTGGCCCTGAATTCCGTCTCGTGCAACAACGGCGTCGCCCAATTCGACAACCACTACTGGCGCGCTTTCCTGCTCTCCGACTTCGGGATCACGGGCAACTTGGACGTCTGCGACGTCGAGATCGGCGTCGAGGAGGCTACGGCCGGCGCCGGGCAGGGCGGGACCCAGCCCATCACCGTGAATCTCTACACCTCGGACCAGGCCTTTCCGACCGGCTTCCCCGGATCGCTGACCCCGATCGGGACTCTGGACACGACCGTCGCCGACCAGACCGGGACGCTCGTGCACTTCCCGGTGACGGGAACGGCGCCGGCCGGCTCGCAGCTGGTCGTCGAGATCTTCGCGCCCAACAGCGTGGGCGTCGGCAACCTGTTCTTCATCGGCTCCAACGCCGATCCGGAGACCAACCCGAGCTACCTCTCGGCCGCCGACTGCGGCGTGCCGAATCCCACTCCGACCGCCGACATCCCCCCTGGCTTCCCCGACATGCACATCGTGATGCACGTCTTCGGGACCGAGGTCGCCGTCGTCACCGTGGATCCCACCGGGCTCTCGGTCGACACGCCGCTCGCCGCCGGAATCCTCAACAACGGCGTCCTCGAGATGAACGAGACGCCCGTCCTCGTGGCGCCTCAGTGGAAGAACACGAACGCCGTCGCCATCACCATGACCGGCGCGGTCTCGAACTTCACGGGGCCCGGCGACGGCGATCCCACCAATCCCGTCGTCTACACCATCGACGACCCCACCGCGGACTACGGGACCATCCCCGCCGGCGCCATGCAGTTCTGTACCGACTGCTACGGAGTCGACATCGCGGGCGACCGGACGACGGTCCCCACGCACTCCGACGCCACCATCCAGGAGGACGTGAACCCGATCGAGCCGCCCGCGTTCGGCCAGCCGAGCCTCGTCACGAAGAACTGGACGCTCCACATCGGCGAGAGCTTCGGCGACGTCTCGAACGACACCTCGACGAATCCGTTCTACCCGAAGATCGAGACGATCCTGCACAACGGGGTCACCGGCGGCTGCGCGGCCGGTCCGCCCGCCCTCTTCTGCCCGGGCAACAACGTTTTGCGCCAGGAGATGGCGCCGTTCCTGCTCAAGGGATTCCTGGGGGGCGACTACGCGCCGCCGGACTGCACGGGGATTTTCCAGGACGTGCCGTGCCCGGCGACTCCGGACTTCCCCTACTCGAACTTCATCGAGGACCTGAGCACCCGCGGGATCACCGGCGGCTGCGCGACCGGACCCCCGGCGCTCTACTGCCCGGGCGACCCGGTCACTCGCGCGCAGATGGCGCCGTTTCTCCTCAAGACCCTCCTGGGCGGCACCTACGCGCCGCCGGACTGCACGGGCCTCTTCACCGACGTGCCCTGCCCGG
>Ga0070666_10000400_pt1 | contig 27232 bp, 16 predicted proteins | sample KBSS23metaG_FD_64677 | JGI IMG/M metagenome (GOLD analysis project Ga0070666, IMG submission 64677) | Switchgrass rhizosphere microbial communities from Kellogg Biological Station, Michigan, USA - KBS S2-3 metaG | ecosystem: Host-associated > Plants > Roots > Rhizosphere > Soil ... | reverse complement strand
ACTGACCATATTCAAATCGGGAACCCCGGCAATGCACCCCTGCATATCGATGGCGAGCCGGTAGACGGCGCACTGCAAATTGACGTTCGCGTGGTACCGCATTGTTTTCATCTGATACAGCCGGAATCGTAGGGGTATATAGTTTATAGTTTATGGTTTATGGAAGTAACTATACACCATACACCATTAACCATATACCATTAACCACTAGGGATTCATCAACTCATCAACCCTCTTATAAATCTGCTCGTTCAGCGGGCTGTTGATGGCATTGGCCAGGTCGAGTTTTTCCTGGTGGCTGAGGTGAAAATTGAGGGTGGCACCTTCATTGACTCTTTTCGGGTCATACTGAAAGGTCATCTTATAAAAACTGTTACCCATATACCCTTCCATCACGCTCAGCAGGTCGTTCTGGTTATACTCCTGCATTTTGTACCAGTTGTATTGAAGAAGGAGGAGGGGCTTGGTGATGATCTCGGTAATGTCGGTGGATTCAAAAGGGCTTTCCCAGCCGCCGGTCTGCCGGTCCCTGATCTGAATCAACAGGACACCACGGGTATTCTGTTCGATCCAGTCGTGAAACACATGGACGAACCGGATGGCGACCTGCTCTCCGAAATTATCCCTGAATCCGGCATCCATTACGTCGATCACGGGATCCGAAGGCAGCCACACATTGGGTAACACATAGGGAAATGTGGCATTCATCCTCAGTGCGGTGAGCATGCGTACGTTCATGGGATCCTGATGTTTGAAAAAACTTCCAAAATCAATGGCATCCGGTGCAATGTGTTTGATGCGGTTGCTGTCAAACACAGGTCTCATCAGAAAACTGATCGGCTGGGTACTCATGAGCATGGTGCGGCTGTCGCGGGTTACCACCGAACTGAAAAGCATGAGCGGGATCCGGGCTGCGGACTCGTCAGGTTCCAGGTCTCTTAACTGACGGTCCAGCACGCCGGCTGTATTCTTGTTTAGTTTCTGTTCGAATGCATATCCCCGGTCCTTCACGTATTCATAGTCGCCCACCTTAAATTTCTGTGCGGGTGAAGCGAGGTCCCGCGCCACAAAAGAAGAGAACAACGGATTGAGCAGGTCTCCTCCGATCGCGTCGGTGTACTTCCTGCTGTCAGGTCGTATGGAAGGATCCTTGTATTTTTTCAGCCTGCAGAGTTCCCGGAAATAAGCGGCGCCAAACATGCCTCCCGAGGCGCCCGTTATCATAAAGGTCCTGTCCATCAGGTTGCCTCCGTTTTGTGCATCCAGTTTTTGCAGAATGTTCATCGTAAACACAGCGCTGCGACTGCCGCCTCCGCTTGTATTGATAAAGATCAGCAGCGGCTTTTCCTCCTTCTGTTTCTTTTTCCAGTTGTCGAGGATCCTGATCATTCCGGCTTTGTCGGCATCCACGTGTTCAGGTGTACACATGGCCTCCAGGTGATCCTTATCGTAGACGGGACGTTCCGAACGGTTGGTATAATTTAAACCATATGCCTTGTTGGAAGGATCGATGAGTTCATACCGGTACAGCACATTGAGCACAATGAAGAGCAGGATCAGGAAGGGAATACTCCAGCTTTCCAGGAAATAGGAAAAAGCACCTGATACCGCCAGCAATACGGCAAAGAACAGGAAAATACTGGCCGCAGCAGGTAACTGGAAATAGGGTTCGTCCATGAAAAAACCCACGATCACCAGGAACAAAAACGCGGCGCAGATGGAGAGGATGGCGGCAAAATGATGCCTGCTGAATATTCTCTCAACGAATTCCTTGCTGTAATGCGAAACATCCCTCACCTGTTTTACGGAAAGCGGTCCGTTCATATACCATTTCACCCTTATCAGCCGGCTCGCATTGATTTGCGTGTCCCTCGACTTGAATTGGGACTTAAATAATTTGGGATTGGCGATTAACGGTGTCATTTGCCGGATGATTGTACGGTCTGCGCCAAAAAAATACAGAAGCGAAAAACCGATCACAAGGAAGAAGCCGGTGAGAAATCCCGCCATCAGCCAGGCGATTTCACCATTGGTCATCAGTTCCCGGTTGCTGTCGAATTCTATGGACTTGAAAAAATAATAAATCAGGAAGGTTCCGGGAAGGATGATATTGTTGGTGCAATATTTCAGAAAAGGGCGTGTGGTTGTGGCGAGAAACCTGAAATGACGGCTGTAGAGAATAAAGGTGGTGACATTCCAGCTCATGATGAAGGTTCCCGCTGCCGCGCCAACAATGGCTCCGCTGAGTGCATTTACATTATCAAGATATTCCGGCGCCAGGAAAAGGGCATCTGCGCCAAAGGAATGCATGAATCCCCCGTGAATGGTGGAAAACAGGATGATCCAAAAGATGAGGAGCAGCTGATATTTCTTCAGATACAGGAACATCAACTGCACGGGAAATGAATAATAAATGGCTGTCAGGTAACGCATCAACAATTTCTGAGGGAAAATTATGAATAAACCAAGCCTTCCCCAATCCAAAACGGAAACTCGCAGTTAAAATTACTTCGCCACCGGCCTCAGCTGAAAGATCGCATAGATCAGGCTGAAAAGCAGGAGCATACCATTGATCTGATGCAAAAGGGCTACCCAGTCGAAAGCGCCCCAGTGATTGGCCACTATAGAGGGGCTGGTCATCAGCGCGGCTATGCCCAACAGCACCTGCAGGAAGACCAGGCCGATGGGCAAAAGAAGTCCGTTCTTTCCCGGTCCCGTAAGTCCTGCCCTGAATAGTCCCCAGGTCCAGATCATGACGCCCAACAGGATAAGATAAGCAAGGTTTCGATGGATAAAATGGATCATAAACACGTTGCCGATAAAGTTCAGGGCTAACGGCTTTTCGCGAAAAAGCGAATCAGGAAAAAATTGCCCGTTGATCAGGGGCCATCCGGGTGCCGCTGCCGCTGCTTTATTGCCTGCCATCAGGGCGCCATAGAGAAGTTGTAAAAAAACCAGGATAAACAATACCAGCGAAAAACGCCAGATCCGCGCGGATTTGCGCATGGTCATTGGCGGGAGGAGAAGTTGAAGGGAAAGCCAGAAGGCATAAGAGATGAGGCCGATGGCAAAAATAAAATGCAGGGCTAGTTTGGTTGGCTTCACATAGATCGCATCTCCGGTAAGTCCGCTTACCACCATGATCCATCCGATGACCGCCTGCAGGAGACCGAGGAGGAATAAGATCAGGAGCGGAATGATCAGGCGGCTGTTGATTTTTCTTTTAAAGAGCAGCCAAACAAAACCCACCAGGAATACAACGCCTACGAGACGGGCCCAGAAGCGGTGAAACCATTCCCAGAAGAAAATGAATTTGAATTCGGAAAGTCCGAATCCTGAATTGATGATCTGGAACTGCGGTGTCTGTTTGTATTTGTCAAACTCCTTCACCCAGCGGTCGCCGGTGAGTGGCGGAAGGGCGCCCGTGAAAATATTCCATTCGGTGATGGAAAGTCCGGAGCCCGTCAGCCGCGTGATGCCTCCCAGCATCACCTGGATCATCAGCATAATGGTGCCGGCAAGCACCCAGTAACCAACCGCCCTGTCAGCTGAACTCGTTTTCCGGGTCAACATGGCGCAAAAATAATTCATCAGGTGTAGATAACTATTTCTGTTTACAACGAATTCCGTTCTTCTATTCCTTTATTTTTGGCGAAACGATCATCCGTTGCTCAAAGCATTTCATCATGCTGACCTGAGGGAAGCGGGCTGCGACGAAGCCGGACGCGGTTGCTACGCCGGTCCCGTATTCGCCGCAGCGGTCATCCTTCCGAAGGATTTCTATCACCCGCAGCTTAACGACTCCAAGCTGGTCGATCCCGATACGAGGTTCGAGTTAAGAAAATATATACTGGAACATGCCCTGGACTATGCCGTGGAACAGGTCAGCAACCTGGAGATCGACGAGATCAATATCCTGAAAGCTTCTTTCAAAGCCATGCACCTGGCAATCCAAAAACTCCGGAAGCAGCCCCAGTTCCTGCTGATTGACGGGCATATGTTTTACAAATACAAACGCGTGCCGCATCAGTGCGTGATCCGCGGAGACGGTATTTATGCATCCATCGCTGCCGCCAGTATCCTGGCCAAGACTTACCGCGATGAATATATGCAGCGCCTGCATTACGAATACCCCCACTACGGATGGTTCAACAACAAGGGTTATGGCACTCCTGAACACCGTAAAGGAATAGAGGCGCACGGACTCTGTCCTTATCACAGGAAGAGTTTCAATATACAGTCACAACAGCTTGAATTTTTTGAAGAAGCCTGATCAGGTTTCCTGCAGTTCCGCACTCCTTATTTCGTCGCAGACAAGTCGTTTCAATAGCTGTCACCCCTCATCTGAACAATTCTTTCGGCCGCTATACTGCTTCTTCCCACGCGCCGGCGCCAAGACGCACGACCACCGGTTCGCCCGACATATAATCCACAATGGTTGAGGGGATCACGTGACCGATACCGCCATCCACCACAATATCAACCTGGTTACGGAATTGTTCATAGATGATTTCCGGATCTGTGTAATCCTCCACTTTTTCTCCCGGCAGTGACGTACTGAGTACGGGATGCCCGAGTTGTTTCACGATCGTCCTTGCGATGAGGTTATCCGGAATGCGCAGGCCGATGCTGTTTTTCCGGCTCTTTAGAAGTTTGGGCACTTCCCTGCTTGCCGGCAGGATAAATGTATAGGGACCCGGAAGATAAGTTTTCAGGGTTCTGTATAACGGCGTGGATATGCTCTTGGTATAGGTACTCAGGTCGCTGAGGTCGTAGCACACAAAGGAAAGTTGTGCTTTTGCAGGATCGATATTTTTGATGCGGCAGATTCTTTCGACCGCCTGGTGTTGAAAAATATCGCATCCAAGCCCATAAATCGTATCCGTTGGATAAATAATAATGCCGCCGGAAAGAAGGCAATCCGTAATCATTTTCAGATACCTTTCCTGTGGATTTTCCGGATGTAGTTTCAGCAACATAATGCAATGTAAGGCGCAACGGGGGGAAGCCCGCTGAATGAATAGTGATCAAATGAAATTTTGGAATTGGATCAGGAAATGGTCCAGGTCTCCCTGCCGCTGAGCAGCTTGTTCAGATTTCCCCTGCCCTTGGACTGGATCGCTTCGTCAATCTGAAGCAGCATCATTTCTTCATAGCAGGGCCGTTCATGAACATAAAATACACCGAAAGGCCGCGGGAAATGAGATTCCAGGGAGGGATCATCGAACAGACGGACGAGGGTCTGTGCTTTGTAAATATCTTTTTCGTCGTGGATCCATAAGTCTTCCGCTGAATACCCCTGTCCGATTTCCACTACTACCGGTTTCAGCCCGTCAAGACGGATACCCTTGTTCATACTCTGACCAAAAAGCAGGGGCTTGCCATGTTCGACATACAGCGTTTCAGACGCCTTCGTGCCTTTTTCAGTGAATACTTCAAAAGCACCATCATTGAAAATATTGCAGTTCTGGTAAATTTCGAGGAAGGAAGAACCTTTATGCTGGTGACTTCTCAATAACATCTGCTGAAGATGTTTGGGGTCGCGGTCCATAGACCTTGCGATAAAGCTCGCATCCGCTCCCAACGCCAGGGCTAACGGATTGAAAGGATGGTCGATGCTTCCCATGGGGGTTGACTTGGTCACCTTGTCCACTTCAGAGGTCGGCGAGTACTGACCTTTCGTAAGACCATAGATCTGGTTGTTGAACAGGAGCACGTTCACATCGAAATTCCTGCGCAGCAGGTGAATGGTATGATTGCCGCCGATGCTAAGCGAATCTCCGTCGCCCGTTACGATCCAGACACTCAGTTCGGGACGTGTAGCTTTCAAACCGGAAGCAATTGCTGTGGCCCTCCCATGGATAGAGTGCATGCCATAGGTATTCATATAATAGGGAAAGCGGCTGCTGCAGCCGATGCCCGATATGATAACGATATTTTCGCGCGGTATCCCGAGCTGGGGCATCACTTTCTGCACCTGCGCCAGGATGGAATAGTCACCACATCCGGGACACCAGCGGACTTCCTGGTCCGTGGTGAAATCCTTTGCGGTAAGCGGAGTGGCAGATGGAGCGGTGGTAATCATCTCAACTTGAAAATTGCTGCAAGTTACGACATGAGCGGCGATCGGGCGGAACAGGATTTGCACCACCATCATAAATTGCAGAAATGAAAAATTATCTGTTGGCCATTAGCGCTTTATGCGTGCTCCTTACCGCCTGCGCACCCGGCGTGGTGGCCACGCGTCCTCCGGATGTGGTCTATACCCGTCCGGTCTCTCCGGGTCCCAAATACGTTTGGATCAGTGGCGACTGGGTCTGGAAGGGAAGCAAGTACAAATGGCGCGAAGGTTACTGGCACGAGGCCAGGCCCGGCTACCGGTGGAAACCCGGCTACTGGCAAAAAGAATCTGGCGGTTACCGGTGGGTGAAAGGCCACTGGCAATAACGAATGCTTAACAGCACAAAATAAAAAACGGCCGTTGAAACCAGGTTGCCCTGTCAACGGCCGCTTTCTTAAAGGCGATTAATATCTACTGTTGCTGTAGTTATTTCTTTTCTGAAATCCGCCACCACCGCCTGTGCGGTTGCCACCACCACCGCCGCCAGTGCGTTCTTCGCGGGGCTTAGCTACGGATACATTGATGGTCCTTCCATCAACTGAAGCGCCATCCAGTTCCTGGATTGCTTTCTTAGCAGCTTCTTCGTCAGACATTTCCACAAAAGCAAATCCGCGGGATTTCTGAGTGAATTTGTCCAGAATTACCTTAGCAGATGTTACTTCTCCGTACTCTGCAAAATACTCGTGTAAGTCTTCATCGGTTACGTTGAAGCTCAAATTTGAAACATAAATGTTCATACTCTAATAAAAGATTAAATGATAAAAATGCAAGCTGACTGAAAGCAGGAGTAAAATAGACTAACTAACCGTACTGAAGTGTGCGTAGCAGAACTTTTTTTAACTAACTGAATGCTGATCAACTTAAGAGATGCAAATATACATCAAATAATTCAATTAACCAGCATGTTTTAACGATTTATATGCTGCAAGGCTGCTGGCCAGCATCAACAGCGCACCCAACACGAAAGGCGCGCCCGGAAAATGTAAAGGCGCTGCAGCGGAAGTGAAATAGGAAAAAAGATTTGTCATGATGAGCGGACCAAAAATCGTGGACAGGCTCATCAGGCTGGTTAGTGATCCCTGCAGTTCTCCCTGCATGTTGGGAGGCACATGACCCGTGATGGTAGACTGAAGTGCAGGGCCGGCAATACCGCCAAGGCAATAAGGAATCAGAAATACAAACATCATCCAGCTTTGGTTCGCGATCGCGAATAAAAACATTCCGAGCGCATACAAGAGCAGTCCGAAATAAATACTTCTCTCGTTTCCTATCCTGGGAGTGATCACACGGATCAGTCCCGCCTGCACGGAGGCAACCAGCAGTCCCACCACGGCCAGGGATATCCCGATGGTGCGGGGTGTCCAGTCAAAACGATAAGCGGTATAATAATTCCAGTTGCTTTGCACGGCCTGCGAACCCAGATATACGAGGGTCAGGGCCAGGAGTAATCCTCCCACAGCCGGATATTTTCTCAGATTCAGAAGCGAGCCCAGCGGATTGGCATTTCTCCAGTTAAACCGCCTGCGATGTTCAGCCGAAAGGGATTCCGGCAAAATAAAATACCCGTACAGCCAGTTCAGCAGCGTCAGAAACGCAGCTGCATAAAACGGAGCGCGTATACCCCAGCCCGATACCAGGCCGCCAAGAGCCGGTCCGATAATAAATCCAAGTCCGAATGCCGCGCCGATCAGGCCGAAATTCTTTGCCCTCGTTTCTGGTGTGCTGATATCGGCGATATAAGCAGCGCCGGTAGTAAAACTGGCACCCGTGATCCCTGAAATCACACGGCCTACAAACAGCCATCCGAAACTCGGTGCGAGGGCGAGGAAAATATAATCGACTCCGAATCCAAAAAGGGAAATCAGCAGAACGGGACGCCTTCCGTACTGGTCACTCAGGCTTCCGAAGATAGGAGCACAGATAAACTGCATGAAAGCATATACAAAGAGGAGCAGTCCGCCGTACTTGCTGGCTTCGTTTACCGGAATATGTTTTAGACCCGCGATCAGATCCGGCATTACCGGAATGATAAGGCCCCAGCCGATACAGTCGATCAGCAGGGTTATGAAAATAAATCCAATAGCGGCAGGCTTTTTCATGCGGGATTGTAAAATAAGCGAAAATCAAATGTCGGACGGTGGAATTTATATAGATTGTAGCTGTTAATATATATGCGTTCTCAAAGAAAAATCATGGTGCTTGCGGGTCTCCTTTCCTTTGTGGGTCTGGGCATGACCGTAAAGAATTCCACCCCCGATAAGCCGGTATGGAAAAATCTGAAGGTCATGCCAAAAAACACGGATGAGGAACAGATGGAAGTCATCATGCACCGCTACAGTGTGCAGCTGGGTGTTACCTGCAGTTTTTGCCATCCGGATACCAGGCCAGGTGTTTTTCCGCGCAGAGTAGATTTTGTTACGGACGAAAAGCCCGAAAAAAGGATCGCCAGGGATATGATGCGGATGACAGACAGGATCAATAAAAAATACTTCGACTATACAAATGACTACAGTCACGAATCCCTTGCAAAGGAAGTGGTGACCTGCGGAACCTGTCACCGGGGTATTACCAAACCCAGCAATATGAAATTGTTTAACAGAGATTAATTTCTGAATAATTTTTTCCTGTAGAGGTCCCCATGCTCGGTTTTTACCTGGATGACATACACTCCCTGCGCAAGCCCGATGGTATTTAGCCGGATAGTTTGCTGCCCGTCTGCCGCCGTAAGGCTCTGAAGTAATTTTCCTGTAACGTCATACACCCTTACTTCAGTTATCGGTGACTTGTAAGAGTGGACATTTGTAAAGTCGGCCGCAGGGTTGGGATAGATCTCCATGTCGGCATTGTCTTCAATTCTTACAGATACAACGGATGAATAAAAGAATTTGCCGTCCTTATCCACTTCTTTCAGACGATAATAATTTGTACCGGGAACGGGGTGATTATCATTTACAGAATAATTCTGAATGACCTGGCTTTCCCCGACTGCCTGCACTTTTGCAAAGGTTTCAAACCCGCGGTTATCCGTGCTCTTTTGAATTTCAAAATAATCGACCAGGTGTTCCATGGAAGTTGACCAGGAAACCTGCACGTGATCGTTGTTAATATTTTTTGCCGTGAAGCTGAGGAGCAGAATAGGAAGCGGCTGGCTCACCACTAAGGAGAAATTATCGATCGTTCCGGACGACAATACGGCATTGTCTGCACTGGTCACTGCCATTCCATAGTTTGGCACATTGCCCGGATCGTTGCCAAAATTCAGTTGAAGGGGTCCGGCGACCTCTGTCCAGTCGCTGCCGTTTGGTGATAGGAAGGCCGTATAGGACGTGCCCGTTTTAGAAATCCTTGCCCAGTAAGGAATGGTGTAGGTACCCGGTATAACGATGGTTGCGACGGCACCTCCTGGTGCATTCCGGTATTCGAAAACAAAACCGTTGTTCCTGTATGCAAGGTAGGCGAAGCGTGACGTGTTGGTCAGGCTGTCACGCACCATGATGCCTGTCTTGCTTAAATTGTTTGCGGGATTATATTCGGCGATGCGTCCCGACATATTGTAGTCAGCGATATCGTTGGTAGTAAAGGCAAACTGAAACTGGTCGTCATTTCCACCGATATCCGTTCCTGAACCCTCCAGCTTGAAACTGCCGGTAGCGTTCGTAAAACAGGTTGAGCCGGATACTCCGATATCTCCAAGATCCACATTATAGTATCTTGTGGGAAGGATATCGCAGGTCGTAGGCGGACAGTCTGCTGTTGTAAACGAACCGCTGGCCACCGGACTCTGCATCGCGCCGCAATCTGCCTGCACGGTAAAATTATACAGCGTTCCGCAAGCCAGTGGATGGATGTCAATCGAGTTCGTGGGTGAGGTTCTTGTAATCCAGCTGGCAGATAGATTCGGCCGGTATTTAATGATATACTGGTTTACATTGACTCCGGGATCCCAGCTGAGATGTTCAGAAATTTCCGATGAATTGGAATAGATAAAGACCGGTTCAACCCAATAATTTCCTGAATGGTAGGTGTTCGTTGGAAATCCGGGAGCGGGAGGCGTGTACAGGTAGACACCATTGGGAAATCCGCCGTCGCCGTCTTCGGGTGCTGTTAGTGGCCCGTTGACAAGAGCAGAAGTAAAATAATTCGCCGAGCCGTAATAATATCCCTGGCTGCTGAAGTAAGTAGCCACATAGGTTGTGCCGGCAGTAATTGCTACAGGCGCACCAAAATCCACTTCCTGCCACCCGGAGGCTGTTTCACCGGTGAAAACCGCAGAAGAAATAAGTGCACCTCCGTTACTATATAGCTTGCCAGTGTGCGTTCCCCCGTCTGCAGCACCGCCTTTATAAAATCTGATGCCCTTAACAAATCCGTTTACAGACGACTTGAATCTTACACCCACTTCGATGCCCGCGGGATTTTCATGGTTGAGATTTCCTGCAGGAGTGGTAGACGGAAAAAGCGTCGCCTCTGTGGAAGCAGTAAGACTGGTCGGCTGCACACAGGTGTTTGCCGCAGGGGTACCGAAGATCTGGAATTCTTCAATGGAATAATTTCCCGGACCTTCTGTTATGCCGCGCATATTGACATATCGGGCGGTTACAGCACTGGTATATTCAGTCGTCGTCTGTGTATTTCCTCGAACCTGGCTGACGGTCGTCCAGTTAATACCGTCGACTGAAACCTTCAGGTCATAATCGGAAGCAAATCCCGTGGGATTCCAGATCAGCACGATATTACAGATATTATACAGGCCGCCGAGGTCAATATAGATCGAATCCGTTGGAGGTCCGGCGCCTGTCCATTTGGTAGCGAGATTATCATCGATCACATTGCTCTCGATACCCGGGTTAGTCAGCGCATGCGCCGTTTTTCCAAGCGCCACATTGTTAACGCAGGTTGTGTTGGCTTTAAGTCCGTATACTTTCAACTGGTTGCTGTTGGCGGTGACATAAACTTTTCCGAGTGCTATGGTGGGGCAGGAAAATTTATTGAAGAAATCGATATTATCCGCGGATACCATATCTGAATTCCAGAGTTCCTGCGTGATATTGCTGGCGGAAACTGCATGAAGGGTTCCCGGACAAAGACTTTGATTGGCATTGCATCCGTGGACACCCTGGTAGGCCCAGAGGATTCCCGTGGAAGGATCACTTCCATTTGAAGAAACGGATAAATAGCCTCCCGATCCGCCGGAAGGCGACGCGATACTGTTGTTGGTGATGGCGGCGCTAAGCCCGTTGACGGTTACCGGATAGGCTTTGAGCTGTGAGTTTTCGGAATACTGATAGGCATAAGGTGTTGGTCCGCCGAAATAGGCAAAGGAAGAATGCATCGTCGCGCTGTTCTGCACAAATACGCGTTGCTTCACATTGTTTTTTGCCGGATCAAAACCCGTCAGGTTGTTCCTGTCGAATATGTAAAGAGAATCATCCTTGCAGCCTGTAAGTGCCAGGTTGGTGCCTGGCAAAAGCATTACCTGGATCGGAAAATCCTTATCTGCGTCGTTCAGCTCAATATAGTTGAAGGGAGTAAAATAATCTGCAATACCGAGATTGGCATCCAGCTTAACGACACTTTCGCCCCGGTTCACCGGATCATTCGGATCAGAATTAAACGTGTTATACTCCACCGCCGTGCGGTCTTCGTTCAGCGAATTGCCCGTAGTGAAATACAAATTTCCGGCGCCGTCTACAGCGGGTGCCGTACCGGACATCCAGATGCCTCCCCTGCCGTCGTTAGGCGTGGAATTATAGGCTTTATCAAGCGCGAGTGAAACGGCATCATATTTCAATACCCAGCCATGGCTGGGATTAAAATCGCAGTGCGCGGCAAAAGCGATATAAATCTTCCCGTTGTTCAGGACGAGACCTGCGCGTGCCATCTGGCGGCGGGGATCAAAAGGGATAACGCCGGGTGTTGACTGTCCATCGCCCACACCGGTGGAACTGGCTACAATTTCTACCGGGCTGTTAGGCCTTTCATTTCCATTGGCGATATCAACGGCATGGAGGTACTGATGAAAACCATTTGTCTTATAGTTGTACTCGTCCTTTATTCCGGAAACAAAACCGTGGTTGTCGTATCCGGGCGTTGTGGGGTCCACCACTTTGGTCACAAAATACATGGTGCCCGCTGCCACATCAATGACGGGCGTACCGACAATTCCGATCTTGGCATTGCCGTAGAAATCCGGATAGGAACCTCCGCAAAGGCTGGGATGCATTTCATTAGCCATCGCCGGCCGGCAGTTGCCACAACTTCCCCCTCCGGGTAACACGCCAGAGTAATTGCGCGACCAGTAAGCTGGGGTGTTAACGTCCGCGTCAAATGCATACACTGTGTTATTCTGCGTCGCCACGTAGACGACATTCTTATTTCCCTTATTGGGAATATTTACATTGAGGATAACAAGAGGTTGGGAGAAAATCCGTTCGTCAGTGGTGTAATCGAAGGCGAGACCAAAAGTATTCTGATTTACATTGGCCGTGTTGAGGGTGGTCTCAAAAGGATACCATCCGGTCCTGCCCTGGTCATTATGTTGTGTCCAGACATTTTGAGCAAGGGAGGGGTAGGCGCAAAGGCAGCACAGTACAGTAATAGTTCTCAGGGTCAACAGTCGCATCGCATCACATATTATTACTACAATCAGGAAAACGATCAGGTCCCGGACCATTTTGTAGTCGGGCCATCTACGTGAACAGCTTATTTTCTGCTAATTGAAGCCGGTGGCTTCTCAGGAATGGATTAATTGCGAAGGGTAGTAAGGAGAATACAAAGTAAACGGTTTTTTTTCTGAAATGCAAGCGGCAGGGTCAGAATCACTTATGATTTTCGTCAATAATGTTTAGCTTGTACTCAAATCATTTTTATGTCCCGCAAAAAGACGGGTGCTATGGTCATGCTGGGCTTTTTCGTCGTTCTCGGTATAGCCGCCACAAAACCTCCGGAGGAACATAAGTTTAAGAATCTTAAGGTGCTGCCTAAAAAGATCAGCATGAAAGAGCTGGACGTGGTTATGAACGGATTCAACGATGCCCTGGGCGTAAAATGTGGTTTCTGCCATGCTTCATCCATGGATTCTTCCGTTCGACACCTGGATTTTCCCAGCGACGCCAAGCCGGAAAAGAATATTGCACGCTCCATGATGAAGATGACAGGTAAAATCAACAAAAAATATTTCAAGGACTATAAGGACAGTAACGGCCAGCCGGCCCTTGCCGTATCATGCATGACCTGCCACCGCGGAACTCCGCATCCTTCGGGGCCCAAAAAATAATTCACTTCAATACTTCGCCGGTTCAATGAACAAAAAATTATTAGTCTACGCGGGCATGGGTCTGTTCCTGACGGCCGGTATCGGTGCTACACAGGCACCGAAAGAAAAAATACCATGGAAAAATCTGAAGGTTCTACCGGCCAATCTTGATGATGAACAGATGGAACGCATCATGTACCGTTATACAAGGCAACTGGGCGTTACCTGCATTTTCTGTCATGTCTATACCAAACCCGGCATAACACCCGTGCGCATGGACTTTCCTGCCGATGACCTGCCCCAGAAAAAGACCACGAGGGAGATGATGCGGATGACTGACCGGCTCAACAAAAAGTATTTCAATTATAAAAACGATTACGGTCCCCGGTCTTTACAGGACGCACCAGTTTCCTGCACCACCTGTCATCGCGGAATTTCCAAACCATCCAACCAGCGTCTCTTCTTCAACGGCTATTAGCCGTGGCTCCATGTCAGGGTTTTCTGTTATCCCCTATTGCACCACCATTCGCTTCACCTCTTTAAAGCTGCCAGAGGTCATTTGATAGAAGTATACGCCCTTGCCCAGCGTGGAGGTATTTAATTCAAATGTATGTCTGCCCGCACTGACCGGCCCGTCTACCATCACGTTCAGCCTCCTGCCCATCACATCCAGTAAGATAAGCTGAACCCTGCCGTCCCTCGGAATGCTGAAGTCGATCCGGGTAGTCCTGTTGGCCGGATTCGGATAATTCTGACCCAGGAAATAGGATGGCGTCAGTGTTCCGGCCGAATCAGGACTGAGTGATTGCAGTATCGGACCATTCGTTACGCTCCCTGTTCCCGTACTGCTTGTACTGAATATCGGATCTACCCAGTAGTTCGCAGAGAGGTAACACTGGTTAGGGAATGCCGGTGAAGCTGTGTACGCATAAGGCCCGTTGCAGCCGTCCACACCGTCTTTTAGTGCCGTCAGTGTTCCATTGGTAACTCCGGCATTCTGGAAGTACAGGTTGTCTTCGACATAATAACCCTGACTGCTAAAATAGGCGGCGACATAAGTCGTGTTGGCATTGATCGCCACCGCAGTGGAAAAATTCACCGTCTGCCAGCCCGTAGCGGTTTCGCCGCTGAAAGTAGCCTGTGCCAGACGCGTGCCGGTGTTTGAATACAGTTCGCCAATATGTGTGCCCGTATTGCCGGATGTCTTGTAGAACCGGATGCCGGTAATGAATCCGGCGATGCTGGAACGGAATCTCATGCCAACCTCCTGTCCGACTGTTGCCTTATGATCATTGTCTGTTGTGGATACAGGTGTCTGCGTGGTGAAAATGCTCAGACCGGGTCCCGCCGCCGCGTTTACTGTAATAGTAACCTGTGCTGTGCTTACGCCGCCATTGAGTGAAAGCTGGAATACATAAGTGCCCTGTATCAGTCCGGTAACTGAAGTGCTCACAGCAGCAGGTGTGACAATCGTCGGGTTATTAGGCCCGGAAACTTTTGTCCAGGCATAGCTGGTGATCGTTCCTGTTGAAGCGCTTCCGTCAAGAGTTACACCCGATGTGGGCAGCGTGATGGTCTGGTTGGATCCTGCGTTGGCTACCACGGTTGACGTATTGCCTGAATAAATAACATCCACCCAGTAATTCGCCGATTTGTAACATTTGGTGGGGAATGCCGGTGCCGCCGAATATAAGTATGGACCATTACATCCGTCCGTACCATCTTTCAGCGCAGTCAGGTTACCGTTCGTAACACCCGTGCTGGCAAAATATCCGTTGTCTTCCACATAATTCCCCGCCGCACTAAAGTATGCAGCCACATAAGTAGTATTGGCATTGATGGCTACCTGGTTCGCAAACATCACGGTCTGCCATCCGGTGGCTGTTTCATTCGTGAACGTAGCCTGTGCCAGTCTCGTGCCTCCGTTCGAATATAGTTCGCCAATATGTGTGCCGGTATTGCCGGTTGTTTTGTAGAATCGGATTCCCGTGATAAATCCGGGACTGCTGCTTCGGAACCGCAAGCCAACCTCCTGACCGGCTTTGGATTGACGGTCATTGGAAGTAGATGAAACGGGAATCTGGGTGGTGAAAATGGAAATGCCCGCACTGACTGCAGGATTCACGGTTATAGATACCTGAGAAACACTCGCGCCGTTGTTTACCGAAAGCTCAAATACATATACTCCCTGAACCAGGCCGCTGACCCCGGTACTGACCCCTGAAGGATTGGCGATGGTTGCTGTTCCCGGTCCGGACACCTGGGTCCATGCATAACTCGTAATCGTACCGGTAGACGCACTGCCATCGAGTGTAACAGAAGATGTTGGAAGCGTGATCGTCTGGTTATTCCCTGCATTTGCCACTACGGGATTGGAGTTGGCCACTACGATGGCAAAATTATCGATCACACCGGTGGCCAGCTTCGTGTTGTCGGCACTCGTAACAGCCATTCCATAATGCGGTGTATTGACATTGTCATTTCCAAAATTCATATCATGACTTCCGATGGAAGTCCAGGTAGTACCGTTTGGAGAGATGAAAGCAGAAAAGACAGTACCGGATTTGGAAATCTTAAGATAATAGGGAAGAGTGAATGTACCTGCTGCCGTTATCTTGGTTGCCGCAGCACCGGGCTGATCACGGTATTCAAAAATAATTTTACTGCCGGAGACCGCCACATACGCAAAACGGGAAGTATTGCTGACGCTGTCTCTTACCATGATGCCGGCTTTACTGTTGGTGTTGGCGACCGTCTGACTGGTTACCCTGCCAACAACATCATAGTCCCCTGCATCATTTCCATTGGTATATACAAACTGGAACTGATCAGAATTTCCACCGATATCCAAGCCCGATCCGTTAATGGTATAAGCGGTTCCGTTTCTGCAGGTGGAGCCGGCGACACCGATATCGCCAAGGTCTACACTAAAATAACGCGTGGGCAACAGATCACAGGTGGGACCACCGGTGCAGGCCGGTGCGGTAAATCCACTTTGGGTAATTCCTCCGTTAACACCATTACATACTGTTTGAACCGTATACAGGTACTGAGCCCCGCATGTCAGCGCAGATACTGTAATAAAATTATTGCTGGTTGTTCTGGATATCCAGCTGGCAGAAAGATTGGGCCGGTATTGAATCAGATATTGGGTAGCGCCCGGAACGGCGGTCCATTGAAGCAATTCGCTGTTGGTGGCGCTGCCGCCTGAAAAAAGAACATCCACCCAGTAATTGGCGGAAAGATAGCAGCTCTGGGGTCTTCTAAGAGCAGAACTATAATCGTAAGGACCATTGCAACCATCCACGCCGTCTTTCAATGCCGTCAGCGGGCCATTGGTAATTCCGGCGTTTGCAAAATAATTGTTGCTTTCCGTATAGTTTCCGCTGGCACTGAAATAAACAGCTGTATATGTTTTATTGGCAGTAATCGCAACGGGTGAACTAAAGACCGCCGTCTGCCATCCCGTAGATGTTTCATTGGTATAGGTTACCGATGAAAGCAATGCCCCGTTGGCCGGATCATAAAGGGCTCCGACATGGGTTCCTGAATTGCCTGTTGTTTTATAAAATCTGAGTCCAAGGATATTGCCTGCCGTCGTTGAGCGGAACTTCAACCCTGCATTGAATCCCTGGCCGTCATTGTCAGTACCAACCGTTGGCACCTGGTTAGTGAAAATGGTAGTGGTTGAACCCGTGGCAGTGGCCGATAAACCGGTTGGCGCCTGACAGCTGTTATTCGACGGTGTTCCAAAAACCTGGAACTCCGTGATTGAATAACCGTTGGCCGTTCCCCTGACGATCCCGCGCATATTTATAAATCTCGCGGTGACCGCACCATTGTATTCGTTGTATGTTGCCGAATTCCCCCTGACAGAATTGACCGTGGACCAGTTCACGCCGTCGGATGAAATCTTAAGATCGTAATCCTGTCCATATCCGGAAGGATCCCAGTTGATTATTATTTTACAAATATCAAAAGAGGATCCCAGGTCAATATATATGGAATCAACGTCCTGCGGGTTGCTTTGCCACCTGGTTCCGGTATTTCCGTCAAGAACATTCGAGGCGGGATATCCTGCCTGGCTCGTCAAAGCAGTGGCCGTTCTCCCGAGGGCTACATTGTTCTGACAGGCGGATGTCGCTTTGAGACCATAAACCACCAGCTGATTGGTATTTCCCGGAATAAATACCTTGCCCAGCGCTATCGTAGGGCAGGTCATCTTATTAAAATAATTCAGCTTGTCCGGGGTGACCATATCCGAATTCCATAGTTCATTGTTGATATTGGTTGCCGAGAAAGCATGCAGCACGCCACGACAACTACTCAAACTTCCATCGCAACCATTCACTGCACGATAAGCCCATACAATGGCAGAAGCATTATCCGGTCCGTTGGATGAAACAGAGAGATAAGCTCCGGATTCACCGGAAGCCTGCGGAACTGAAAAATTGGACGTTGCAGTGCCAAGTCCGCCGGCACTTACCGGATAGGATTTGAAAGGCGCATTTTCCGAAAACGTATAAAAATACTGGTTCGCCCCGCCATTGAAATAGGCGAAAGAGGAGTGAAAGTATCCTCCGTTGTTTACAGTCTGTAATACATTGTTGGAAGAAGTATTGAAACCGCCCAGGCCTGACTGGTTCATGACATAGATATTGCCATCCTTGGCTGCTGTCAGCGCGAGACTGGTATTAGGTATGAGCATGACCTGTGTCGGAAAATCCAGGTCAGCATCGTTAAGCGCAACATAATTGTAGGGTGTAAAATAACTGGATATTGACAGGTCAGGTGCGAGTTTGACAACGCCTTCACCGCGATTTGCAGCTATAGAAGGTGACGCATTGAATGTATTGTATTCATTGGTCGTTCTGTCTTCATTCAACGAGTTGCCTGTAGTGATATAGAGATTTCCGCTGGCATCTATGGCAGGCGCCGTTCCGGCCATCCAGATACCTCCTCTGCCATCGTTGGGTGTGGCGTTATAAGCATTGACGAATGCCAGACTGGCTGCATTATAGGAAATGACCCATCCATGGGAAGGGTTGACATCGCAATTGGCGCCAAAAGCAATATAAATATTCCCGTTAGCTAATGCCAGTCCCGCCCGGTTGAATTGCCTGCGCGAATCAAAACTGATTCTTCCCGGAGATGTTTGTCCGTCGCCGGTTCCGTTTACGGTTGCTGTAATTTCAACCGGACTGTTCGGCCGGTCATTCCCTGTAGTTATATCAATGGCGTGCAGGTATTGATGAAATCCGGTTTTGGTATAATTGTATTCATCCTTGACGCCGTAATTATAAGGGTGGTTATCGATGGGGCCATCATTTTGATTTACAATTTTGGAAACAAAGTACATCGTGGCATTCGCCGTATCGATAACCGGGGTTCCGACGATTCCCATATTTCCTTTGAAGTCTCCGTAGTAACCGCCGCAGAGGCTGGGATGAACGTCAGTATAATAAGGTGGCCTGCAATTCGTGCAATCAGGCGTACCGGCCGCTAGCGTGTTGGTGTAATTTTTTTGCCAGAAAGCAGGCGTGTTGGCATCGGCATCGAAAGCATAGATCGTGTTGTTCACTGTCGCCACGAACACCACATTTTTGATACCCTTGCCGGGCATATTCAGTTTCATTACGATAAGAGGCTGCGCAAAAAATTTATCGTCGACTATCTGGCTATATAGAAATCCAAAATTGTTGGTATTGACATTGGCCGTGTTTAAAGTAGTCTCGAATGGATACCAGCCGGTTCGGGCCTGGTCGTTATGCTGGGTCCAAATGCTTTGCTGGGCTTTAACAGGATGGCTAACCAGACAGACAAGCGCTGCCAGAAATCCAGGGATTAACTTTTTCATTACGGTTTAAGTTAAAAAACCCGCTAATTCCGGAATTGAAAAAACAGCCGGTCAGCAGCATTTTAACGAAGTGAGCAATCGAAATACCAAAGCCTTTTAAAGGGAAGCCGGTAGTTCGCAGAAATGGATTTGAAGAGTTGACATCAACCCGGAGACCACAAAATATTCTTCTTTCAGAAAGACCCGCCGGAGCATTTTCTCCGGCTGGTCTGATAATTTACTGTACCACCATCCGTTTCACTTCCTTAAAGTTGCCGGAGATCATTTGATAGAAGTATACGCCTTTGGTCAGCGTGGAGGTATTTAATTCAAATGTATGTTTGCCCGCACTGACCGGTCCGTCGACCAGTAATTTCAGCCTTCTGCCCATCACATCCAGCAGCAGCAACTGCACTTTCCCATCTTTCGGAATGCTGTAGTCAATGCTGGTGCTCTTTTCTGCCGGGTTCGGATAATTCTGGCCCAGGTAATAGGAAGCGGCCAGCGTTCCTGTGGAATCCGGACTGAGTGCCTGCAGGATCGGCCCGTTCAGTGCGCCTCCTGATCCCGTACCGCTTGTACTGAATATCGGATCAACCCAGTAGTTCGCCGAGAGATAGCACTGGTTAGGGAATGTCGGTGACGCCGCGTAGGCATAGGGACCGTTACAGCCGTCAACACCATCCTTCAGGGCCGTCAGGTTGCCGTTGGTTACGCCGGAATTCTGGAAGTAAAGATTGTCTTCCACATAATATCCCTGACTGCTGAAATAAGCCGCGACATAAGTGGTATTGGCACTGATCGCCACGGGCGATGAGAAACTTACTGTCTGCCATCCGGTAGTCGTTTCGCCGGTGAATGTTGCCTGCGCCAACCGGGTGCCCGTATTCGAATACAATTCCCCAATATGGGTTCCTTTATTTCCGGATGTCTTATAGAACCGGATACCCGTGATGAAGCCCGCAATACTGGACCGGAATCTCATGCCGACTTCATGACCACCTGACGGCATTTTATCGTTGTCTGTGGTAGCCACAGGTATCTGCGTTGTGAAAACTGTAACCGTAGTCCCCGTCGCTGCATTAACGGTAATGGTAACCTGCGCCGTGCTCACACCGCCGTTGACGGAAAGCTGGAATACATAAGTACCCTGCACCAATCCGGTGACTGAAGTACTCACGGCAGCCGGCGTGGCGATCGTCGGGTTATTGGGTCCTGAAACTTTTGTCCATGCATAGCTGGTGATTGTTCCTGTAGAACCGCTTCCATCCAGTGTTACACTCGAGGTGGGCAGTGTGATGGTCTGGTTATTTCCGGCATTGGCCACCACTGATGAAGTACTGGAAGAATAAATCACGTCGACCCAGTAATTCGCAGACAGGTAACACTGATTCGGAAATGCAGGGGCGGCTGTATATGAGTATGGACCATTGCAACCATCGACACCGTCTTTCAGTGCGGTCAGGTTTCCATTGGTTACACCTGCATTCTGGAAGTATCCGTTGTCTTCCACATAGTATCCCTGGCTGCTGAAATAAGCCGCCAAATACGTCGTGTTGGCGTTGATCGCCACCGGTGAGGAGAACATAACGGTCTGCCATCCGGTTGCTGTTTCATTGGTGAATGTGGCCTGCGCCAAACGCGTGCCCGTATTCGTATACAGTTCTCCGATATGGGTACCGGTATTGCCGCTTGTCTTATAGAAGCGGATGCCGGTAATAAAGCCTGCGGTGCTGGAGCGGAATCTCATGCCCACTTCATGTCCGACACTTGCCTGGTGATCATTATCCGTTACTGAAACAGGTATCTGTGTAGTAAAGATGGAGGAACCCGGGCCCGCTGCCTGGTTCACGGTTACGGTTACCTGTGAAAGGCTCGCACCGTTGTTCACCGAAAGTTGGAAGGTATATACACCCTGCACAAGGCCCGTAACCTGCGTGGTTACGGCAGATGGCGATGCAATGGTGGATGTCCCTGGTCCGGAGAGCTGGGTCCATGCATAGCTGGTGATGGTTCCGGTGGATGCACTGCCATCGAGTGTGACGGATGATGTTGGAAGCGTTATCGTCTGGTTGCTTCCTGCATTGGCCACGACGGTATTGGAATTGGCGATCACGAGCGTAAAGTTGTCCATCACACCCGTGGAGAGCTTGGTATTATCCGCACTGGTTACAGCCAGACCATAATGTGGCGTATTGGTATTGTCACTGCCGAAATTCATGTCATGACTTCCGACAGATGTCCAGGTAGTTCCGTTTTGCGAAATGAAAGCGGAGAACACCGTTCCGGCTTTTGAGATTTTCAAAGTATAGGGCAGCGTAAAGGTTCCCGCAGCAGTGATGGTGGTAGCAGCGGCCCCTGGCTGATCCCTGTATTCAAAAATAATTTTATTGCCCATCACGGCGAGATATGCAAAGCGGGATGTGTTGCTCACGCTGTCCCTGACCATGATACCTGCCTTGCTGTTGGTGTTGGAGACGGTCTGACTGGTAACGCGCGCACTGAAGTCGTAATCGCCCGCATCATTCCCGTTGGTGAATACATACTGGAACTGGTCTGCATTGCCGCCGATGTCGGTTCCTGATCCTTTAATCGTGTATACAGATCCGTTTCTGCAGGTCGATCCGGCCAGGCCGATATCGCCCAGATCAAGGCTGTAAAAGCGCGTGAGAAGCGGGTCACAGGTAGGTCCGCCCGAACAGGCAGGTGCGGTAAATCCGCTTTGTGTGATGCCACCCATGCCTGAACTGCAAACCGCCTGGACTGTGTATTCATACTGGGCACCACAGGTAAGGGCTGATACATTGATCGTATTGGTCGTCGAAGTACGGCTTATCCAGCTGGTCGAAAGGCTCGGCTTGTATTTTATCAGATACTGTGTCGCACCGGCAATAGCATCCCAGCGGAGCTGCACGGAATTGGCCGTGCCGCCGTTGGAATACATAACATCAAGCCAATAGTTGGCTGACCTGTAGCAGCTGACCGGTTTTACCATCGAGTTACTATAATCGAAGGGTCCGTTGCAACCATCGGTGCCATCCTTTAATGCCGTCAGCGGACCATTGGTAAGGCCGGAATTCGTGAAATAATCATTGTCTTCTACATAAGTCCCATTGGGATTGAAATAGGTAGCAACATAGGTTTGATTGGCATTGATGGCAACGGGAGACGAGAAAGTGGCTGTCTGCCATCCTGTAGCCGTTTCATTCGTATAGGTCACCGAAGCCAGCAACGCCCCGGTACTGTTATTATACAGTGCACCCTGGTGGGTTCCGTTATTGTTCAACGTTTTGTAGAACCGAAGTCCTGTAATAAATCCGGCCTGGGATGACCTGAATTTCAGTCCGCAGACGAAACCCTGACCATCGTTGTCTGTAGATGCTACGGGCAGCTGATTGGTGAAGATTGTCGTTACAGAGCCGGGAGTGGCCGTCAGACCGGTAGGTGCCTGGCAGGTATTGTTGGATGGAGTGCCGAAGACCTGGAATTCGGTTATCGAATAGCCGCCGGTAGTTCCGCGCGTGATGCCCCGCATATTCACAAATCTTGCACTCACATTTCCATTGTACTCGTTGTATACGGCGGTATTTCCCCGGACCGGGTTGATCGTAGTCCAGTTCGTTCCGTCCTGTGAAACTTTCAGGTCATAGTCTTTGCCGTATCCCGAAGCATCCCAGTTTATGGCGATCTTACAGATATCGTAACTCTGACCCAGATCGATATAGATGGAATCCACGTCCTGAGGATTGCTTAGCCAGCGGGAAGCCGTGGATCCGTCAATCGCATTGGAAGCCGGAAAGCCGCCCTGGCTTGAGAGGGCAAATGCGGTTTTTCCTGTAGCCACATTGTTGGTACAGCTCGTGGTACCCTTTAGGCCGTAAACGACAAGCTGATTGGTGTTGCCGGCAATAAATACTTTGCCGAGGGCAATCGTGGGACAGGAAAATTTATTGTAAAAAGTAAGCTTGTCAGCCGTTACCATTTCCGAGTTCCAGAGTTCATTCAGGATATTGGTTGCCGTAAAAGCGTGCAGGACACCCCGGCAGTTGCTCTGGTTGGCATCGCATCCGTTGATGGCGCGATAGGCCCAGACAATGCCCGTGGAATTGTTGCTGCCATTGGAAGAAACCGAAAGATAGGCGCCCGAACCACCGGAAGTGGTGGGCACCGAAAAGTTAGTTGTAGCCGCGCCGAGTCCGTTCGTGGTGACGGGATATGATTTAAAAGGTGTGTTTTCCGGGAAAGAGTACAGGTATTGGGTTGTCTGGCCCCCGAAATAGGCAAATGCGCTATGAAAGGATCCGCCATTGCTGACTGTCTGTTTGATATTATTGGCTGATGAACTGAAGCCACCCAGCCCCGACTGATTCATGACATAGATGTTTCCGTCTTTGGCTGCTGTAATGGCAAGACCGGTATTGGGAACGAGCATGACCTGTGTTGGAAAATCCAGGTCGGCATCGTTAAGCGCTATATAATTGTAGGGAGTGAAATAACTGGAAATAGACAGGTCTGATGCGAGTTTAATCACGCCTTCACCCCGGTTTGCGGCGATGGAGGGGGAAGCGTTGAAGGTATTGTATTCATTGCTCGTCCGGTCCTCGTTCAGGGAGTTACCGGTAGTTACATAAAGATTTCCGCTGGCATCTACGGCAGGCGCTGTTCCGCTCATCCAGATTCCTCCCCTGCCGTCGTTGGGCGTGGCGTTATATGCATTCGCGAATGCGAGGGTGCTGGCATTATAGGAAATGACCCAGCCATGGGAAGGGTTGAAGTCGCAATGTGAGGCAAAAGCGATGTACACTTTACCATTCGCCAGCACGAGGCCCGCACGGTCGAACTGACGCCTGGGATCAAACGAAATGCGGCCCGGAGAAGTCTGTCCGTCGCCGGTACCATTCACGGTGGCTGTAATTTCTACCGGACTGTTCGCTCTTTCGTTGCCGGTAGTAATGTCGATGGCATGGAGGTATTGGTGGAAACCGGTTTTGGTATAATTATATTCATCTTTTATACCATAGTTATAAACGTGATTGTCGATCGTCCCATCGTTGTTGTTGACGATCTTGGTTACAAAATACATCGTGCCCGCCGCGGTATCGATTACGGGCGTACCAATGATTCCCATATTCCCTTTGAAGTCTCCGTAGTAACCACCGCAAAGGCTGGGATGTATATCGGTATAATAAGCGGGGCGGCAGTTGGAACAATCAGGTGTGCCGGAAGCCAGCACATTGGTATAATTTCTCTGCCAGTAGGCGGGCTGGGCTGCATCGGCATCGAATGCATAAACGGTGTTATTAAGGGTAGCGATGAATATCACATTTTTGATCCCCTTGCCCGGCATATTCAGCCGCATAACGATCAGGGGCTGCGCCATGATTTTATCATCTGTCGCCTGCGTATATAGTAACCCGAAATTGTTCGTATTGACGTTACCGGTATTCAGCGTCGTCTCATAGGGATACCATCCGGTACGGGCCTGGTCGTTGTGCTGGGTCCAGACACTTTGCTGGGCTTTAACGGAAGTAGTGAGTACGGCGCATAAAACGGAAGTCAGCAGTCCAAGGGCAATTCTTTTCATCATAGCTTAAGGTTAATGAACACAGGAATCCGGGGCAGGACTAAAGACCAGTCAGTTCTTTTTTTAATAAAGCCGCAATCTGAAGGGCCGATCTACGATGTCTAAAATAATTGGAAGCGGGAGCTTCTTAGGAATGGATCTGGAGAACAGGTGTTAAGGTCTACAAAATAAAAGGTTTTTCTTTTCCCGGCCAAAGTAAAAATCAGGGAATACCGTTTGTCCTGAAATAGGTCCAAAATCGCGTCTGTTCCCGCCTGTTTATGACCAATTTTTATTAGATTGTACGAAAATCATCATATGAAGTTCAGCAGAAAAACGGGTGCAGCTTTATTTGTAACACTTTTTTTAGCCCTTGGAATCGCCGCAACAAAACCTACGGATAAACCTGATGCAGAGCGAATCTATAAGAACCTGAAAGTCCTTCCCAAGGATATCAGCAAGGCAGACCTGGACAAGGTCATGGACAATTTCAAAACGGCTCTTGGCGTAAAATGCAGCTTCTGCCATGCCCCGTCTGCTGATACCTCCGTTCATCACCCCGATTTTGCCAGTGATGCGAAGCCGGAAAAGGACATTGCCCGGTATATGATGAAAATGACCACCAAGATCAACAAGAAATTCTTTAAGGATAATAAAAATCCTGAAGGGCAGATGGTTCCGGCAGTAACCTGCATGACCTGTCATCACGGATCGGAACATCCTACTCCTCCCGCCAAATAGGCTTATAAACATACCTGGTTTACGGTCAATCCCTGGCTCACAGCACTATAGTTCAAAATGCCTAATTTTAGCCTCATTTTGAACCATGGAAAACAACCTGTTTGATTTTGGAATGATCGGATTGGGTACCATGGGCAGGAATCTCCTGCTCAATATGGCCGATCACGGTTTTAAGGCTATCGGATTTGACCTCGATCCGGCCAAGGCAAAGCTCCTTGAAACATCTGCTACCCCCGGTACCACGGTAAAGGGGGTAAATACACTTGCGGAAATGGTCAGCCAGCTGCAGACCCCGCGAAAGATCATGATGCTGGTCCCTGCGGGTAAACCCGTGGACGACGTGATCAACTCTCTCCTGCCTTTGTTATCCGCAGGAGATATCATCATTGACGGAGGCAATTCCCATTATACCGACACCCTGCGCCGGGTAAATACGGTCAAAGACAAAGGATTTCATTTTATGGGGATCGGTATTTCCGGTGGGGAACGCGGAGCCAGAACCGGCCCCAGCATCATGCCCGGAGGGGATCCGGAGGCCTATGCTGTGCTCAAACCCATCCTGGAAGCCGTTGCAGCCAAGGTAAACGGTTCGCCCTGCGTTGCCCACCTGGGCAATGGCGCGGCGGGACATTATGTGAAGATGGTGCATAACGGGATCGAATACGCGATCATGCAGCTGATCAGTGAAGTCTACCAGCTTTTGAAGCGCGGAAAAAACCTGACAAACGACGAGCTGCATAAAATATTTAAAACCTGGAATGAAGGCGAGCTTCAGTCCTTTCTCGTGGAAATTACCCGCGACATCTTTCTGCAGCCTGATGACAAGTCGGGCGAACGGCTGGTTGATATGATCCTCGATAAGGCAGGCGCCAAGGGAACTGGTAAATGGACATCACAGGATTCCATGGACCTGGGCATTCCCGTACCCGTAATTGATATAGCCGTGTCGATGCGTGATCTTTCAGCAGCAAAAGAAGAAAGAGTACAGGCATCTGCTATTTATAAATCGGGTCCGCAGGAAATCGCCGTACCCAGCGAGGTGTTCATAACTCAGGTGGCCGACGCCCTGTATTTTTCGATGATCATCTGTTACGCGCAGGGGCTTGCCCTGCTGCATCGCGCTTCGAAGGATCTTAACATGAATATTCCTCTGCCCGAAGTGGTGAGGATCTGGCGCGGGGGATGCATTATCCGCTCTACCATGCTGGAAATTTTCTTTAAGGCGTTCAGCGAAAATCCACAACTGCCCAATCTTTTACTGGATAAAAATATAGCGGCCGCCCTGCAGGCGAAGAAAAGTCACACCGTTTCCGTGATCATGCATGCCGCACAAACTGGTTATCCTGTTTCGGCACTGATGAATTCGCTCTGCTATCTTGAAGCCTACCGCAGTGAACACCTTCCTACCAATCTAATCCAGGCCCAGAGGGACTATTTCGGCGCCCATACCTACCAGCGTGTGGACATGCCCGGCGTATTCCATACGGAATGGAAAACATTTGACAACTAGAAACAATGACGGAAAATCATAAAAGACCACCCGCAACGGTATTATTTATATTTGGCGGAAGCGGTGACCTGAATTTCAGAAAGCTTTCCCCCGCCCTGTTCAACCTCTTTATCGACGAATGGATGCCCGAAAAATTCAGTATTGTGGGCATCGGAAGAACCGATTATTCGGATGAAAATTACCGCGTCCGCCTGCTCGACGGAATC
>Ga0070666_10000399_pt1 | contig 27289 bp, 20 predicted proteins | sample KBSS23metaG_FD_64677 | JGI IMG/M metagenome (GOLD analysis project Ga0070666, IMG submission 64677) | Switchgrass rhizosphere microbial communities from Kellogg Biological Station, Michigan, USA - KBS S2-3 metaG | ecosystem: Host-associated > Plants > Roots > Rhizosphere > Soil ... | reverse complement strand
CTCCCGGTTTGCTCAGGGACTTGGCACGCGCGGGCCTACCCTATGCGCATGACGCCTCGGTCCTCTTTAAGGGCGAGACGCGCGGCGAGTTCTTCGACCGGGTCCGCCGCGTCGAGGAACTGCGGATGCGGGTGTGCCTCCATCTCCTGGCGAGTGACGCCCGGCTTTTCGTGTTTAATCTCACTATTCTCGACCGGCTGTCTCACTTTTGGTGGCGCGAGGTGGAGACCGGAGAGGACGACGAAGGCTCTATCCTCTGGCAGGCCTACCGCCTCGCCGACCGGTTCCTGGGCGAGGCGGCTTCGCTCCTGGGCCCCGAGGACCACCTGATCGTTTTCTCGGAGTTCGGCTTTGGCCCGCTAGATGCCTACGTCTCGCTCAACGAGGTGCTGGCGCAGGCTGGTCTCCTGGCCATGTCGGATGGGGAGGTGGACTACCGCCGCACAGTCGCCTCGGAAGCGGTGCAGGGCAGCCATGGGATCAACATGAGCCTGCGGCGGCGGCATACCGACGGCGTCGTGGCCGAGACCGACGAAGAGGCCCGCCTGCGGGAGGTGCAGGAGGCGTTACTGGCCGCCGCCAACCCTCACACTGGACAGCCTCTCATCCGCTCGGTGCGTCGCGGCCCGGAGATTTACCCCGGCCCCTGCTCGCACTTGGCGCCGGATCTCGTGGTGGAGCCCTTCGATGAGCGCTATCAACCGTTGGGGGATCCCCGCTGGGCCACCCGGCTGTACCGGCACCTTCAGACCGGTTGGCATCGGCGGAAGAGCTTCTGGATAGGACTGGGGCCCCGCTTCGGCTGTGGCGTCCGGGGACCGGTGGCGAGTTGTCCCGACATCGCCTGCACGCTCGCAGGTCTCCTCGACCGGGAGTTGCCGGAGAGCCCAGGGCGCTCTCTGGCCTCCAGCGCCGTGGCTGGCCATGGCACAATCTAGCAGAGAGACATGATGTCCATCGATTTCTCTTCACCGATCGACCACCAGTCCCGGTACTTGCGCGATCTGCTGGAGCGCCTGCAGGGCAACATCCTGCGCGGCTTCGAGAGAGACGAGGCCCTCCATGTCTTCCTCGCCTTCGACCCATGGCGCGCGGCTGAGGCGAAAACTTGGATCGGCTCCCGAATCACGGGCCTGGTGACCTCCTGCCGGCAGCACCTGGAGGAGGACGGCCGGCAGAAGGCCCATGGCGCTAGCAGGAGCCTGCTAGCGAGCTTCTTCCTCTCGGCCACGGGTTATCGGGCCCTGGGTGTACCGGAGGAGCGGCTGCCGGCGGATTGCCGCTTCCGCGACGGGATGAAGTTCTCCCGCCCGCTGCTCAACGATCCGCCGATCGAGGATTGGGACGAGCACTTCCGCGGCGAGATCCATGCCCTGGTCCTGCTGATGCACGATGATCCGGGCGAACTTAACCGGTTGGCCAGGGGGATCGCTGCCGAAGTTGCGGGCTTCGGCCGGGTCCTCGGCGTTGAGCGGGGGCACCGCCTAGTGAACCACAACGGCGACGGAATCGAGCACTTCGGGTTTGTCGATGGCCGAAGCCAGCCTCTCTTCCTGATCGAGGACCTTGAGCGCGAGGGGACGCTCCTGGATGGCGCCTCCATATGGGACCCCTCGGCGGGGCTCGACTTGGTCCTCGACCTCGATACCTGCGCCGACTCCTCCTCCTCCTTCGGCAGCTACCTGGTCTACCGCAAGCTTGCGCAGAACGTGCGCGGATTCCGCGAGATGGAGCTGGAGATGGCGCGGGAGCTGGGTCTTCCGGACGTGGAGCGCGCGGGCGCCCTGGTCGTCGGTCGCTTCCGGGACGGCACGCCCCTGAGCATGGCGTATGCGCCGGGGATGTGCAGCCCGGTGCCGAACAACTTCGATTTTGCCGCAGATCCCGCCGGGCTCAAGTGCCCCTTCCAGGCACATATCCGCAAGGCCAACCCGCGGGGCGACGAGATCCGCAAGTCGCCGCAGAAGGGCAGAGACCACCTCATCAGCCGCCAGGAGCGCTCCCACCGCATCGTCCGGCGGGGACTCCCCTACGGCAAGCGGCTAAAGCATCCCTGCGAAGAGCAGACTCTGGAGGAGATGCCCACCTCCGGAGTGGGCATGCTGTTCCTCTGTTTCCAAAGGGACATCAGCGAGCAGTTCGAGCACATCCAGTCGATCTGGATGAACGCCAAGGACTCCCTACGGCGGACCCCGCTGACCGGGAGAGATCCGCTGACGGGCCAGGATTTCGAGGTCCGCAAGCCCGGCGAGCCGATCGCTCCGTCCGGCCAGATCTGGCCGACCCGGTGGGCCACTCCGCTGTCGGAGCACCGGGCCTTCAACTTCGGAGGTCACGTGACCATGTGCGGGGGGGAGTACTTCTTCGCGCCTTCGCTGACGTCGCTGGCCCGCCTCCCGTGAGGAGCCGATGAGGATCAAACCGCGCAAGCCCAAGAGCCCCAGGCTGTATGTCTCGGACGAGGAGCGTCGCGCATTGCGTGCGGCGCGGATCCTGCTTTCCGATCTTTCATCTCTTGGGCCGCAGGACGTGGCCGAGGCGACGGGGCTCGATCTCGATCGCTGCCGGGAGCTGGTGGCCCTGAGCGAGTTCCAGACGCTGGACTCGGTCGGCCCTGCCTCGGCGGAAGACCTCTGGCGACTCGGCTACCGCGGCCTTGCAGATCTGGTGGGCGCCGACCCGGCGGACATGCTCCGGCGTATGCAGGAGCTCACGGGGAGTCGGCAGGACCCCTGCGTCGAAGACGTGTTCCGCTGCGCGGTGGCGCAAGTCCAGTTCCCAGACCTGCCCGTCGGCCAGCGGCAGTGGTGGGCATGGAGCGGTCAGCGCGGCCTTCGCGAGGTGCGCAGGCCCTCCGGCGTATGAGCTCTGCCTCCGGCATCGGCATAAGCCCGTTCGAGCACGTCCACCACGGCGAGGGCCTGCTCCCCGGTGGCCACCCCAGGGAAGACCGAGCCACCGTCCAGGCAGGCTCGCAGCATGCGGCCGAAGTCCGTGGCAGGCCTCCTCTCGAACGGCAACTCGCGGCTGGTGGCTCCGCCTGCCCTGAAGACATCAAGACGGGGAGGGGAGACAGGGCCCTCGGTCGAGTAGCCGAGAAGAGTCTTCAGCACGGCTCGTCCTCTCGTCCCCTCCAACTCGAGGCGCGTACTGTCGCAGCCTCGGTGGCCTGCCCAACTCACGTGGATCTCCGCCACTCCGCTGGCGAGCTTGAGAAGTAGGGAGGCCTGGTCCTCCACGTCCACCACGTCTCCACGGCGGGAGCTGGAGCTCATCCAGGAACTCGCATACTCGTCAGACCCCGAGAGGAGCGTACCAGTCCAGGCGGACACTTCCAGCACCTGCGGATGGCCGGTGAACAGCAGGGCGAGGTCGATCAGGTGGGGGCCCAGGTCGGCGAGCACGCCTCCTCCGGAAATCCTGCGCTGGGTGTACCAGGAGCCGGGTTGTGGGACACCCCGAGCCCGATCCCAGCTCAGGCGGACGCGGTAGATCTCCCCCAGGTCTCCGCTCCGAGCCAGGCCGGCGAGAGCCTGGATATCCTCCCGGAAGCGATACGGGCAACTCACGGCGAGCCGGCCGGACCCATCCACCAGGAGATCCTCCACGTCAGCTCGCGACAGGGCGAGGGGCTTCTCACAGAGCACGCGAAAGCCGGCAGCGAGCGCCGATCGGCTGAGCGGAGCGTGCAGCGCGTTCGGCGTGGCGATCACCATCAGGTCCGCCGGGTAGCGCAGGAGATCCCCGGCTTCGGAGACGGCCTCTCCCTCGCCCGCCTCCGCCACCAGCCGGCGGGCGGCCTCCAGGTCGGGATCCGCAACCGCGCTCAGGCGCAGCCCATTCTCAGCCAGCGCGGGTCGGTAACAGTGGTGGGACACCCAGCCGGCACCCGCGATCGCGACGGACGGCCGGGCGGCGCTCGGCCCGGCTCTCTCTAGTGCACCGGACATTTCGCGATCTGCCGGGCCTCTCGCCGGATCTTTTCGATGGCGCTGACGATCTGCTCCGTTTCCTCCTCGCCGCCGAGCAGGGCGCGATGGTGGAGCCAGACGCCCCGGTCCGCGAGGTCCAGGCTGACTGGGCTGGGGGGCAGGTTCCGGGGCTCCCCTCCATTCCTCACCAGGGCAGGGGCGAAGTGCGTGGTGTCCTGCACCCGGGGGTACATGCGGAATGCCGGCACGCCCTCAGCGGCCAGGGCGGCGACGAAGGTGGCCCGATCCATGCCGGCAAAGGCAGCCGGGTCGTAGGTGAAGACATACATGTAGTAGGAATGCCGTGTCATCCGCGCGTCGCGTATCTGGGGATGGATGCCGGGGATCGAGCCCAGGCGCTGGCCGAGGTACGCGGCGTTGTGCTCCCGCATCCTGCCCTGATCCTCCAGGCGGGTGAGCTGGGCGTTGAGGATGGCACCCTGGAACTCCGACATGCGGTAGTTCGATCCCAGCAGGCTGTGCTCGTAGCGCGTGTCGCCGACAGGCCGGCCGCAGTTGGCGATCAGCACTGAGCGATCGAAAAGCTTCTCGTCGGTCGACAGGAGCATGCCGCCTTCGCCTGCCGTAAGCAGCTTGAAGTTCTGGAAGCTGAAGCCCGACATCTGGCCGAAGGAGCCGGCAGGGCGCCCCTCCCAACTCGCTCCGTGGGCGTGGGCGGCGTCCTCGATGACCGGGATCCCGTGTTGCTCGCAGACCGAGGTCAGTGCGGGCATGTCGGCCATGTGCCCGGCGAAATGGACCGGGATGACCGCTTTCGTGCGCGGCGTGAACGCCTCTGCCATTGCCTCCTGGCTCATGCACCACGTGTCGGGAGCCACGTCCACAGGGATGGGGCGGGCGCCCATGGTAAAGACCGCCATCGCCGTGGCCACGAACGTCAGGGAGGGGATCACCACCTCGTCGCCGGGGCCGATGTCGAGGGCGCGCAGAGCCAACTCCAGGGCGTGGGTGCCGTTGGTCACGGCGAACGCCAGGCGCACACCATGATGAGCGGCGAAGGCGGCTTCGAAGGCCTTGACTTGGCTCCCCGTCATCCGCCACCACTGGCCGCTCTCCACGACCTCGTGCAGAAGGCGCTTCTCCAACTCTCCCGACTGCGGCCATCGCGGGAACGGCCGTCGCACCGCGGGGGAGCCGCCGAGCACGGCAGCCCGCTCGACGCTGTCGGAAGTCGAGTCGTCCAGTCCCTGGATCGCTTCAGTGGCTTCGCTTCTCGTAGACACGTAGGTTTCCTCCGTCCTCAAGATGCCCGAGGAGAGTGGTCAGGTCTCGGATCTGGGAGATTATCAGCTGCGCGCCAGCAGCCCGGAGCTCCTCGGGCGTGCTCATCCCCCAGGTGGCCGCAATCGGCAGCACCTCGGCGGCATGGGCACACTGGATGTCGACGGGGCTGTCCCCCACGAACGCTATCTCCAGCGGTTCCAACTCCATCGCTCTGGCTGCCTTGCGTAGCGATTCCGGGTGCGGCTTGCCCCGGGCGACGTCGTTGGCGGTGATCACGGCGCTGAAGTGCTGGGCGATGCCGAATCGGCTCAGCATCTCCTCGGTGCGCACGCGGTCCTTGCTGGTGTTGAGGGCCAGCTTCAGCCCGTAGGAGCGGAGCTCGTCAAGAGTCTCGGGAACGCCTTCGAAGAGGCTTGCCATGGAGACGTTGGCGCGGCTCGTCGCCTGGTATGCCTCGACGAAGGAGGGCGGCAGCCCCAGCGCTTCGGCGATCTCCGGAAGGGGGCGCCCGAGCTGGCGCCGGAACGCCTCCACCGGCACCTCGCCTTGGGCGCCGCAAGAGGCGTGCGCATGGCTCATGGCGTGCTGCATCAAGCCCCAGCTGTCCAGCAGCACGCCGTCCACGTCGAACACCAGGCCGCGCAGGCGGACCCCCGTCATGCCGGAATCCCTCCGCCGCTCTTGGCCAGCAGCCGGTCCTCCAAGAAGAGGAGGTCGATGTCGCTGTTCAGGAAGCACTCCAGAGCATCCAGAGGCGTCTCGACGATAGGCTCTCCGGCGATGTTGAACGACGTGTTGAGCAGGGCGGGCACGTCCACCTCGTCCGCGAAGAGGCGTAGGAGACGGTGCAGGACGGGGTAGCGCTGCTCGGTGACCGCCTGAAGGCGGGCTGTCCCGTCCACGTGCACCACGGCGCGGAGGCGCGAGCGCCACTCTTCGCGCACCGGGGCCACCATCAGCATGAACTCCAGAGAGGCGGCGCCGGCCTCGGGCACGTCGAACAGGTCGCGGATCCGGTCGTCCAGGACGATGGGCGCAAAGGGCCGGAAGGACTCGCGTCTCTTGACCGCCGCGTTGATGCGGTCCTTCATCTCCATTGAGCGGGGGTCAGCGAGGATCGAGCGATGGCCAAGTGCCCGGGGGCCGAACTCGGAGCGACCTTCGTACCAGCCGACGATGTGGCCGCGTGCCAGCTCCCTTGCGGCAGCGGCCACGGGATCTTCCGAGGGAACGAAGACCAGACCACGGGTCGCTGCTTCCCGGAGCGCCTCCTCGTGGGCCGCGGCCGTCTGGACGGGACCCAGGAACGGCAGGCGGGAGAAGAGGCAGGCAGGCCGTTTATGGCCGCCGAGCTCGATCAGGCCGTAGAGCGCCGAGCCGAGGGCGTTGCCGGCATCGCCGGCGGCGGGCAGGACGAAGACGTTCTCGAAGCCTGCCTGGCGGGCGATCAGCGAGTTGGCCACACAGTTGAGAGCCACGCCTCCGGCCATCACCAGGAAGCGTTCGCCCGTGACTCGCCGCAGGTGACGCGCGGCATGGAGCAAGGCCTGCTCCAGCAAGGCTTGGCAGGCGAAGGCCACGCCGGCGCGGCGGGCGCAAAGCTCGTGGGTCTTCCCGTCGTTCAGCAGCTCCCGCACCCGGGCCCGGAGCTCGCCGTCGGCGAGGCGCAGACGGACGTGACCATCGTCGAGCAGCTCCAAGAACGGCTCGAGAGCCGCGACGTAGCGGTCATCGCCATATGCGGCCAATCCCATGGTCTTTCCGTCCTCGGAGATGCCGGCGCGCCCGGGTGGCCGGTACGTGAACCCGAGCTCCTCGGAGACAGTGCAATAGAGATGACCCAGGGAGTTGTCGGTCTCGCCAAGCTGATAGTAGTCGGTGGGACGCACAACGGGCAGGACGTGGCGTCCCGACACTGCGTCCAGCAGCCGGATCTCGCGCCCCTGCGCTTGCCAGTACGTGAGGGTCTCGACCTCCCGCTCCTCGCCGGTGATGCCGGCAGCCCCTTGTAGCGGGCTACCGGAGTTGTCCGCGACTAGGACGGCCGCCTTCTCGAAAGGGCTGGCGAAGAACGCGCCGTAGGCGTGGGAGAGGTGGTGGCGGATGCGGACGAGACGGTGCCGGAATGGGGCGGCCAGGGGAAGGGGAACCAAATCGCAGGCGACGGCGTAGTCGACGTCGTCGGGGGACAGCCGCCCATCACCGAGACATGCCTGGCGCGCGCGGCTGCGGAGGAGGTCTGCACCTAGGCCGTACTTGCGGCGCGTCAGCAGTGCCTCCTCGGCGTTGACCAACTCCCCTTCGGAGTCCAGGAGACAGCAAGACCAGTCGTGGCCGGAGCCACCGAAGCCCAGACTGCGCATCACACGGGTTTCGGCGACAGAGCGCGCATCGGCATCATCTGTCGGCAGGGGGAGTTCCGGTCATTGAGGAAAGACGGGATGCCCCGGCTTGTTGCGGAGCCGGGGCGATGTCGGGCATGCTTGAGTGCGAGCAACATCCCCAATCAGGTGGGAAGGATCTGCTTCGGCTTCACATAGCCTTCAGTCATCCGGTAGTGCGGGAACGTCAAGTTCGGTGAAGTCTGGATGTCCAGGCTCTTCAGGAAGCGGCCGACCACGTCAGCGATCTCCGACGCGTTGTGTTCGCTGAACAGATCGAGGTGCGTGGCGCCCCGTACCCACCAGACGGTGGCTTCCGGCACGGCGGCGGCGATCCGCTTGATGTGGAAGTTCATCGGGCTCTCGGAACCACCGATGAGCAGGACCGGGAACTTACGCAGGGCCTCGAGGTCCTTCTCCTGGATCTGCTCTTCGCCGTGTAGACGGAAGACCTTGCCCATGATCTCGGAGCTCTGCCAGTCTTTGACGACCTCCTTGGCGAGCGCGTTCTTCTGTTCCTTGGAGATGCTAGGGTCGATGTACTGGAGCATTGCCTCCATGGCGCGGACGGCGTCACCGCCCTCGGCAAGGCGGGCGCGCTGGATCAGGTCCTCGGTGTCGGTGAAGATCGCGGGTTCGGCCAGGATCAGGGCCGCGACCTTGTCAGGATTAGCGATGGCGTAATGGGCGGCGAAGAACCCACCCGGCGAGTACCCGAGAAAGGCCGCCTTCTTGACTTGTAGGCTGTTGAGCACCGCGTCGAAGTCGGTGTTGCACTTGGCAATGGAGAAATCTTTGTCCTGGACGGAGCCGCCGCGGATGGTCTGGCCGCGCATGTCCATGCCAAAGACGGGCCTGTCTTCGCCGATGAGCAGGAGCGGCGGGATGTCCTGGCAGCAGGTGGCGATCATCAGCATCCGAAGCTCGTCGGCGACCAGATCGAAAGCCTGTGGCCCAGAGTAACTCTCGAGCCCGACGATCGCACCTTGAGACTTCACGAATCGCGCTGGATACTCACGCATGAATGTGTCCTCCTGGTTTTTTGGACTTTTAACGGTCCCTATGGACCGCGTTCGAGCTCGGGAATTTAGCGTTAGCGATTTCCTAGCATACTTAGAGGTTAGGCCCACCCGATCCTCTTGTCAATTCCCAATAATGGGAAAGCCGATTCCGACGAACTGGAGCTCTTTCAGACATTTCGTCCCTTATTGCGTCTGCCGGATATCTGGTACCTTCTTCCGATATTAGCGGCGATTGGCGGCGCTTGCCTACTGCCGCTACAATAGTCGCCACCTTCGTTCATTGCCGGAGGAAGCGCGTGCAGAACGGAAGAATCGATCGTTCGATGGCCCTCTTCGCCCTCATCTGGTTCGGCCAGGTCGTATCGGCCCTGGGCTCTGGGCTGACCGGCTTCGGCCTCGGCGTCTGGCTTTTCCAGCGTACGGGCTCGGTCCTGCAGTTCAGCGGCATTGCCCTGGCCGCGACCCTGCCGGGCATGCTGATTTCGCCCTTCGCGGGCGCTCTCGCGGATCGCTGGGACCGGCGGTGGACCATCGTTGCCGGAGATCTCGCCTCCGCCTGCGGAACAATTGGGATCCTGCTACTCGCCTCCTCGGGCCGGTTGGCGCCCTGGCACGTCTATGGCCTGGGAACGGTGAATTCCTTGGCGAACTCCTTCGTCTGGCCCGCCTTCAATGCCACGACGCCGCTCCTGGTGCCGCGCCAGCATCTGGTGCGGGCGAGCGGGATGGTGCAGACCGGACTCTCGGCAATGCAGATCCTGGCGCCTCTCCTGGGGGGCGCGATCTTCGCCCGGGCGGGGCTCGAGAGATTGCTCCTGCTCGACCTGGTCTCCTTCGCATTCGCGGTGGCCACCCTTCTCAGCGTCCGCATCTCGCGGCCGCAACGCTCCGAGAGTGGTGCGGGCCGGCGCTCGATCTGGGGTGAGGTGGGTGCCGGCTGGCGCTACGTCCGCGAGAGATCCGCCCTGTTGGCCCTGCTCCTGCTCTTCGCCGGGGCGAATTTCTGCACGTCCATGGTGCACATGCTCTTCACCCCGCTGGTCCTCAGCTTCCAGTCGGCCGTCGTGCTTGGACGCGTCCTCTCCGTAGCCAGCCTGGGAATGCTTCTTGGCGGAATCGTGGTCTCGGTCTGGGGAGGGCCGAAGCGCCGCGTCGAGACCATCCTGGGAGCCCTCGCAGTGGGGGCCTCCTGCCTGCTCCTGGGAAGCCTTTGGGAGAATCCGGTCTCTCTGGCCGCGGGGTTGTTCTCTTTCCTTTTCTGCCTGCCCATCGCGCAGAGTTGTAGCAATGCGATCTGGCAGACCAAGGTCTCTCCCGAGATGCAGGGAAGGATGTTCTCGTTCCGGTTCGCCCTCGCGACAGCCTCTCTGCCTCTCGCCTTTCTGCTGGCGGGTCCCCTGGCCGATCACGTCTTCGAGCCGTTGATGGCTCCCGGGGGCCTTCTCGCCGGGAGCATCGGCCGTTGGATCGGCGTCGGGCGGGGACGCGGTCTGGCGCTCTTCATCGCCCTGATGAACGTCTTGCTGCTCTGCTGGATCGCCTTCTCTTGGCGCTCCAGGCGTCTGAGGCGGCTCGAGGAGGAGGTGCCCGATGCCCTCGGGCGGACCTACGCTTCGGTGCCCGCCGCCGCCCAGGCGGAGGGTACGGACTGAGTCATTGGCCCCGCAGAGTCTTCGCGGGGTCCACGCTGGCTGCCCGCCGCGCCGGCAGGTAGATCGCGACGAAGGCCACGAGCACGAGCAGCAGGGCCGCTCCAGCGAGCGTCGCCAGGTCTGTCGCGGCGATGCCGAAGAGCAGGGAGGCCACCGCTTCCCGGGAGGCGAGCGACAGCAGCAACCCGACCGCGAGCCCGACGACTGTCAGCAGCAGCCCACCGCGAAGGAGCAGCCGCAGCACCTGGCCCCTTTCGGCGCCCAGCGCCATCCGCACTCCGATCTCCCGGGTGCGCTGCGCCACCGCGTAGCTCGTGACGCTGTAGACCCCCAGGGCCACCAGGATCGTTGCGATCAGGGCAAAGAGGCCGAACAGCAGCATGTACGAGCGCCGCCCCACGAGGGACCGGTCGAGGATCTCTTCCATGGGCAGGGCGTCGGTTAGGGCCTGGTTGGGATCCACCGACCAGACGGCCTTGCGGAGCGGGGTGGTCATGGCTGTTGGCGACAGCCTGGAGCGCACGACCAGCGTGACGTAGGGCTGGGGCGTCTGGGCAAAGGACGTGTAAATCTGCTCTCGCGCGTCGCGGTCGAGCCCCAAGACCTTGACATGGGCCGTGACCCCGATCACCCGGAAATCCATGTCCTTCCCCGTGGGGCTCAGACCGAGGATCTTGACCCGCCTGCCGAGGGGATCCTGGCCGGGCCAGTAGCGGTTGGCAAAGTTCTCGTCGACGACGGCCACCAGCGGGGCTCCGGCATAATCGGCTTCGGTAAACACGCGCCCCCGGCGCAAGGGGATCGACATGGCCGAGAAATACTCCGGGCTCGCCGCCCGCCAGTCGAGTGTCGGATGGGGCTCCCCTTGCGGCGGTGCGAAGCTTTCGATCTCCCCCTCGACGGTGACGTTGAATTCGCCCAAGGGGAGCCATGACACGCCGCCGGCGTGGGTTGCACCCGGCAGTTCCCGTATCTTCCGCAGCAGGCGGTCCAGATAGGCGGCCTGCTGCGCGGTTTCGGCATAGGAGGACTTCGAGAGGAAGAGCTGGAGAGTAAGGACGTTCTCGGGGCGGAATCCGGGATCGACCCTCATCAGCCGCTGAAAGCTCCTCGTCAGCAGAACCGCGCTGAACAGCACCACCATTGCGACGGCGATCTCCGCGACGACCAAGCCAGCGCGGAGCCGGCCAGACCGCTGGTCCGTGGCACTCCAGCCCTGCCGAAGAGGATTTTGGCGCTCGGACTTGGTGCCCTGGAGCGCGGGGAGGAGGCCGAAGAGGAGACCTGCCAAGAGCGAGATCCCGAGCGTGAGGGCGAGGACCTCTGTGTCGAGAGTGATCTCCTCCAGCCGCGGCAGCTTGGCAGGATGGAGGCGGTGCACGAACCGGATTTCGGCGTAGGCCAGCAGCAGTCCGAAGGCACCTCCGAGCAGCGAGAGCAGCAGCGCTTCGGTGAGGAACTGCTGTATCAGACATCTTCTGCTCGCCCCCAGAGCGGCTCGGAGAGCCACCTCTTGGCGGCGGGCGGTGGCCTGAGACAGCAGTAGATTGGCGACATTGGCGCAGGCGATTAGCAGCACCAGCGCGACGGCTCCGGTGAGGACGCGCAGCGCCGGGCGGACTTGGCCGACGGTGTCCTCCTTCCAGGGCACCAGGCGGACCCCCCAGCCGCTGCCGGACGGGTAGACATCCGGATACTGGTGCAGGAAGCGGTTCGCCAGGGTGTCCATCTCCGCCTGTGCCTGCTCCAGGGTCACCCCTGGCTTGAGGCGTGCCAGGACCCGCGTCACCCGGAAGCTCCGAGGCAGCGGCTGCTGGGGATCGAAGGCCAAGGGGACCCAGAGTTCGTTGTCCCTGCCTCCGAGGCTGAGGGCCAAGCCGGGCGGCGTCACTCCTACGACCGTGTACGGCTCGTCGTTCAGCAGCAGCTTTCGGCCCGCCACGCCGGGATCCCTCCCGAATCGGCGCTGCCAAAGGCCGTACCCCAGAATGACCTGCCGATGGTTACCGAAGGTCTCTTCCTGCGGGAGGAAGGCCCGCCCGGCGGCCATCTTGACCCCGAGTAGCCGGAACAGGCTGGCCGAGACCCGGGCGGCAGTGAACCTCTCCGGCTCCTGCGTCCCGGTGAGATTCATGTATGCCGGGATCACTCCCGAAACTTCTATGAGCGATCTGGCCTGGCGGCGGTAGTCCAGGAACTCCTCCGGCGAAGCCGGCATTCGGGTCTGATCATTGGTGGGCATTTGTCCCCAGAGGGCCACGATTCGGTCGGGATCCGCGTAGGGTAGAGGGCGGATGAGCAGAGCGTTGACGACCGTGAACACCGCGCTGTTCGCCCCGATCCCGAGAGCCAGGCAGAGCACGACCGCGGAGTACAGGAGAGGACTACGTGCCATCAGGGTGAGCGCAAAGCGCAGGTCGCGTGTGACGTTGCTCAAGTCAGGCCTCCTGAACGGCGCGGTTGGCAGGGTCCCTTCATCAGGCGGTGGCGGACGGGGCTCGATTATAGCCGCGGGCAGCTCAAATTGGCAGGCCGCCCGTGACCGGAAGGAGCGCTCCGGAGATGTAGGAGGCCCGCTCCGAAACCAGGAAAGCGATCGCTTCCGCAACCTCCTCGGATGTCCCCGGGCGGCCCAGGGGTATCGAAGGCTTCTCGTTCTCCGGCAGGCCGGCGTTCATCGCCGTGTCGATGAAGCCCGGCACTACGGCATTGACGAGGATGCCGAAAGAGGCGAGCTCTTGGGCCACCGAGAGCGTTGCGGAGATGAGGCCGCCCTTGGCTGCGGAGTAGCAGGCTTGGCCCGGGCGCCCGAGTGTGCCGGCGATCGAGGCTACAGTCACGATCCTGCCTGACCGTGCTCGCAACATGCTCCGAGTACCGGCGCGCACGAGATAGAAAAAGCTCTCCAGGTTGACGGCGAGCGTCGCACGGATCTCCTCGTCCCTGAGGCGCAGCACCGTGCCGCGCTGTGCAGCCCCGGCGTTCACCACCAGGGCATGGAGAGGGCGTTCGGTTGCGAGGGGCTGCACCGCCGCGCGGACTGCCTCCGGATCCGCGGCATCGAACCGCAGCAGTTCCGCCGCTCCGCCGCGGGCGCGGATCTCGTCTGCCACCGCCTGCGCCTCATTCTCGTGGTGCAGATAGTTGATCCACACCTCGTATCCGTCGCGGCCCAGAGCGATGGCCGTGGCACGTCCGATGCCGCGGCTGGCGCCGGTGACGAGAGCCGCTGGTCGCGACGACAGAATACTCATTTCCAGGTTCAAGTCTCCCCAAATGGTAAACCTGTCGAGCCTTGTACACCCTATGGAAAACCTTGCTCGTCCGGGCTCGCGGCCTAGAGTATACTAGGTCATAAAGATCGGAGAGGCAGCCAGTCGAGTTGATTGGTGCGTCCCGATCGGTACGCTCATGATCGAACTTCAGATCTCGAAGCCGGAGCAGGCAAAAGGAGCGCCGGAGGATCGAAACCGCCGGGCCGGGGCTCCTGTGGAGAGCCGACATGGCTAGGGGGCCCCGCCTGCTGATCCTCGGGCTCGATGGAGTGCCCTACTCGCTACTGATGTCGTGGGCCCGGGCCGGGCACCTGCCCAACCTTGCAGCCTTCGCCGCCGAAGCCGCGACCGCGCCGTTGCGTTGCACTGTTCCGCCGCACACGGCCACGGGATGGCCGTCGCTGTTCCACGGCCGCCTGCCGGGCGAGCACGGTCTATTCCAGTTCTGGGATTGCCAGGAGCCCGACTACCGGCTGCGCCCGGTTTCGAGGGAGGAGGCCGGCGTCCCGAGCCTGTGGGATGTCCTGGCCGGCCAGGGCTGGACCCTTGGCCTGCTGAACATCCCTATGTCACATCCGCCGGGACCGTGGCCGGGCTACCAGATCACCTGGCCTCTGCTGCCGACCCTGCACTATGTAAAGCCCCCGGATCTCGCCCGCGAGTTGGCCAGCGTGGGAGGTCACATCCGGCCCGATATCGCCTGCATGTACGACGGCCGGCCCGGCTATCCGGAGAGGGCCCTGGCCTACATCAACGGCCGGACTCGGGCGTTGCTCCACCTGCTGCGTTACAGGCCGGTGGACGCGGTGGCCCTGGTCTTCACCGAGTTGGACCGGGTGCTCCATCACTTCTGGCACGCGGCCGATCCGCGCCACCCTCAGCACTCCCAAGCGGACCCGGCTGGCCGGACCGTAATTCAGAGTGCCTTCGCTGCCGTGGATGCGGCCGTGGGCGAAATCCTGGAGGCAATCCCCGGCGACTGCGCCGTGCTCGTGGTCTCGGACCACGGCTTCGGCCCCGGCACTCGCGGAGTTCGGCTGCACTCCCTGCTTGCCGACGGAGGCTTCTGCCAGATTCCCGTAGGCGCAGGCGGGGAGCCGAAGAGAGGCGAAGGTTCGGACCGTGATCTCGAGATCCATGGCACTCTGCCAGACCTGATCTGGGAGCGGACCCAGGCCTACATGGCGGCACCGGGCTCCTTCGGCGTCAACCTGAACCTGGAGGGGCGGCAGCGCCGGGGAACCGTGCCACGTGCGCAGAGGGACAGGGTGCTGGCTAGGCTCTCCGGGTTCCTGGCCGGTCTGGAGGACCCTACTGGCGGCCCCCTCTTCGCGGCAGTCGTCCCCGCGGAGGAGGCCTATGCGGGTCCCTTCCAAGATCGGGCTCCCGATCTACTGCTCGTTCCGGCGGACCCTGCCCTCATGGTGCTCTGCGACATCGCCGGTCCGATGTGGTCTGAGCCCGGCCAGACCGGTTTACACCGGCTCGAAGGGATCTGGATGCTCCGCGCCCCGGGTGTCGCTCCGGGGCCCCGCGGCGAGCCCATGGCGGTCGAGGCCGTGGCGGGTCATCTGCTGTCGGTGTTGGGGATCGTCGGCGAGATCCCTTTGCGGGCGGAGACCGGCCTGGCGGAGCAGGCCCTACGCGCCGCGGGGTTGCCCCTCGACGCGTGGGCCGACGACGCGAGTTGCCTCCTCGAATGGCACGGAGCGCCGGTGGCGGACAGGACCGGTCTTCAGCCGGAGCCGGCGGAGGTGACGGCGGCGGAGATCCGGGAACGAATGCGCAGGATGGGTTATCTATGACGCGGCCTCCGTCCGGCATGTTCGTGGTCAACGACCTGGTCATCCAGGAGGATTCCTGCAACCTGGCCTGCGAGTATTGCCTCACCGGCCAGAGCCTGTTCAAAGAGGATCACTCGATGCAGCGGATCTTCGATCCGCCGCGCCTCTTATCCTGCCTTCCGGGCACGGCGCTCCACGAGCGGCTCTACACGGTCCTGGACGGCCTGTCGCCGCTGGAACTGCCGGTCATCAAGATCAGCGGCGGCGAGGTCCTCCTGATCCAGGGAATCATGGAATTCGTCGAGGAGCTGTCGCGCCGCTTCGAGACGGTTGTCATCCTGACCAACGGCATCCCGCTGACCGAGGCCCGCCTCGAGCGGCTGAGCGAGCTGCGGAACGTGGTGCTGCAGCTCTCCCTGGACTCGACCCGCTTCCGCGGCAACAGCTACCGGGTGCAGAGCGAGGCCGTCCACGCAACGCTCATGGAGCGCGTGCTCCGCATCCTGAGGAGCGGCCTTGCCGCCGAGATCTACCTGGTGCTCAACGATCGCTCCATCGAGGATCTGGAGGCGTCGCTCCGGGACCTGGCGCCGTTCGCCGGCTCGACGGCAGTGTTTCCGTTCCCGGTGCGGGGACCGCAACGTCTGCGTTATCTCCCGCGGGACGATCAACGCTTTATGCTCTTCGACGTGCTCGATCGGGCCGATTCCTTCGGCGGGATCCTCCCTTCGCGTCCATACCTCGAGCGGCTGCGCCGCTTTTTCCTCGACGGCGGTCGGACGTTTGCCTGTCACCTGCCGCGTATCGCCTTCACCACTTTCGATGACGGGGCGGTGACGAGCTGCCCGAACATCTGGTTCAACAAGATTGGGAACCTGGTGCAGGAGACGCCGGAGCTGGTCCTGAAGAACCTCGGAAGCTCCGCCTTTCGCAGGCTTCTGCTGGCGGACCATCCGCGGATTAATGCCTGCAAGGCCTGTTTCACTCCCTGGGATCCGGTCTCGCTCTACTTCGAGGGAGAGATCGGTCTCGAGGATCTCGCCCGGGTTCCTGTCTATCGCGGTCCTCGCACCCAACGGCGGATCCAGGAGATAAGGGACCGGTTCTACCGGACTGAGTGATGCTCGCCGTCGTCATTCCGACGCGGGACAAGGCGTCCCGCCTGCGCCTCTGCCTTCACGTGCTGGCCGAGGCGCTCGAGCGGGTGGGGGAGCCCTGGAATGTCGTGGTGGTCGATGACGGCAGCCGGGACCACACGGCGGAGGTCCTCCACCTAGCCCGGACCCGTCTGGCCGATCGCCTGACCATTCTGCGTTTCGACGCGCCGCGGGGCCGCTCCGCTGCTCGCAACGTCGGTGCCGCGCAGGCGAATGCTCGGCGCCTGCTCTTCCTAGATGACGACATTCTGGTCGAGCCCAAGGTCCTGACACGGCATGCCATGGCCGGCGAGGGTGAGGCATCCCCGGTGCTCGCCCGGGCGACGATCTTCCATCTCCCCTGGCTGCGCCACCTTGAGGACCCCGCGCGGCCGGGGCCGGAGGTGCCTTTCCGACTCGCGGAGCGGGCGCGCCGGCTCGCACTCGGTCTCACGGACGAGGTGCGGGCGCTCGCCCGGCGCTCGGCGTTCGAGGCCGACCTTCACCGGCTGTTGGCCTTGCGCGAGGGCCAGCCCGGGGGGCGCTGGCCGGCCGCCACGGGGGGCAACCTCTCGGTGGACCGCGACTTCTTTCACTCCCTGGGAGGCTTCGACTCCAAAATGGGTCTGCGGTGGGGCGTCGAGGATCTCGAGTTGGGTCTCCGTGCAGAGCAGGCGGGAGCCCGCATCGTCCACCTCTCGGACGTTCAGGTCTATCACATGGATCACCCTGACACCGGCCGCGCCGGGGACCACCAGGCCAACCTCGTCTATTTCGCGGCGAAGCATGGCCCTGAGGTCGGGGAGCGCCTCTCCGCGTATTTCGCCGGTAGGGGCGAGCTCGCGAGGGTCGTGGTCCCATGACCCTGCAGAATCCTCTCCTCGCCCGGTTCCAGGCTGTCGCCGACGCGGATCCCAGTGCCGTGTTCCTCGCGGGCAGAGACCGGCTCACCTACGGCGCGGCCCTGGCGGAGGTCGCCAAGAGGGCCGAGAGGCTGTCCGTAGCCCGCGAATGCCCCGTGGTCCTGCACGGTCCGAACAGCGGCGAGTGGGTCCTCTGCTTCCTCGCGGCCCAGGCCGCCGGGCTCCTGGTCGTGCTCATGCCCCAGCAGGCCACAGCCGGACTGTTGGAGGATGTCCAGCGCCTGTTCGGCTCGGTCTATGTCTATGATTCCTCCGGGTCCGGCGGAGTGCTTCTTGGAGGAGGGGAGGGGGTGCCGGTCATGCGGGGAGCCGCCCTGTGCCAACCCACCTCGGGCTCCACGGGCGGCCCCAGGTATGCCCTGCGCTCGGCGTCGAGCGTTCTGTCCGAGGGCCAGCGATATGTCGAACTCCTCGGCCTCTCACAACGCGACCAGATCCTCGCCTGTCTGCCTCTGTGCCACTCTTTCAGCCTCGGCGCAGCGTTGGCGGGAGCCATCGCGGCAGGCGGCTCGCTACGCCTGGAATCCCAATTCGTGCCACGCCGGATCCTGCTTGCGCTCGCCGAGGAACCGGTTTCCGTGCTCCCTCTCGTGCCCTCGGCGGCGCGCCTCCTTTGCACCGTCCCGGGCGACGGCGCCTTCTCAGTACCCCATCTGCGGCACCTAATCGTCGGGGCCGGGGCCGTCAGCGAAAGCTTGGAGCGGCTGGTGATCGAGCGGTTCGGCCGCCGTCCTGCCCGCAACTATGGGAGCACGGAGACCGGAGCCACGCTGGGCACCGCAGGAGAGGAGTCACCCGCGGGGGCCACGGGCCGCCCGTTGCCGGGGGTGGAAACGGTGCTGGCGGACGACGGCTCAGGACGTGGAGCGCTCTTCGTGCGCACGGCTGATCGGTTTCTGGGCTACCTGGGAGACGAAGGGTTCGACGGCAGCCGCGTGAGCCCGGACGGCTGGTTTTCCACCGGCGACTTGGCGGCGCGGGAGGAGGGGGGATGGATCCGGATCTTGGGGCGGCTCGGCCAGAGTCTGAGGCGGGGCGGTCGTTCCATCCAGCCCGCCGAGGTGGAGCAGGCCCTGTCCGGACATCCCGATGTCGCCGAAGCCGTGGTCGCCGGGGGGGTAGATGCTCATGGTGAGGACATCATTGAGGTCCACGTCGAGTTGCGGCCGGGAGCCCGGGCTGCCGTCCTGGAGCTACGGGGCTACCTCGAGGGCCACCTGGAGGCACACAAGATCCCCACTTCCTGGCAGCTCTACGATGCCCTGCCGCGGACGGACGGAGGCAAGCCAGACCGGAGAAAGCTGCGGCACGGCGAGCGTGGCGAAGGGACGGGGATCTTCGCTGCTCTCGCCACACACCGTCTGAGCTCGGCGGTTGCCGCCGCCCACCGCCTGGGCGTTCTCGACTCCCTTGCCAAGGATCCGGGAGGAGCGAAGCAAATCGCTTTCCGGCTGGGACTCAAGCCGCGGGAGACCGCGACTCTGCTGGCTCTGCTGTCGGCCGCCGGTCTTCTTAGGCGGGATGTAGAAGGCCGGTTCCGACTGGTCGAGCCATCGCTCCCCCCCGGCCTGGACGACCTCGTGCAACTCGAGGAGGATCTCCGCAGCCGAATTCTAGTAGCGGACCACCTGGAGAAAATTATCCGAGGGGAGACCACTGCCCGGGCGGAATTCGAGACGTCTCCAAGTTTCTCGACTCTCTATAGGAAGGTCATGGCTCCTCCCGCACGGCGCAGCGCTCTGCTGGCCTGGCGCCGGCTCGCTCTCCCGGAGGGGAGCATCGTCGACATCGGCCGGCCCGGGGGCGCCTTCGCGGGCGTGGTGGCGGAGCGCTTGCCTTCCAGACCTGCCGAGGTATTCGATCTGGCCCTGGGACCTCTTCCGGAGATCTGCCTGTCCGGCGAGCCGGTCGCGGCCATTTTTCTGTATAACGTCTTCCGGTATCTTTGCGATCCGGCGACCGGGACCTGCTCCCTGGAGGCCCTGTGCGCCTCGCTCGACCGCGACGGGGTGCTAATCGTGTCCGATATCTTCATTGACTCGCCGACCTCTCCTCGCTGGCTTCGTCCTGCCTTGTCCCTGGACTGGGCCGCCTTCGGCTCCACCGCTTGGCTCGGCGGCGTGGATCTTTGCGCCGAGCTGAGCAGACTGGGTTTCGACCGGATCGAACGTCTTCGTTCCGATCATCTGTTCGATCTGGTCATCGCCCGCAGAACAGAGATGGCGAAAGGATAGATCATGGATGAAATCAAAGAGCGCTTACGTGAGATCTTTGTCAAGGCTCTCAGGCTGCAGATCGCCCCTTCGCAAGTAGGGGATCGCGACTTGGTGTCCCATCTGGGAATCGACTCGATCAACTCGCTGGAAATCCTGATCTGGGTGGAGGATCATTTCAAGATCACGATCCAGGATGAGGACCTGTCGCCGCGGCTTCTTGACTCGCTCGACTCGCTCGCGACCTACATTCATGACCGCCGGCAAGCTGCCGGTGCTGGTGCGGTGTGAGCCCAGAGAACTCCGCTTTACAGGCGGGCGGCGAGTCTCCCACCACCCACTGGGACCTTCTGGCTGCGGGCTACGATCCGGTCATGGGCCAGGATCCTGCTATGCGCAGGCTTTGGGAGCTCATCCTCGCCGAGCTACCCGAGCGCCCCGGCTCCATCCTGGACCTGGGAACTGGAACCGGCGCGCTCCTAGCCCTGGTGCGGGCACGCTCCCCGGAATGCCTGCTCACAGGGCTCGATCCCGCTCCTGCCATGCTGGAAAAGGCGCGGCAGAAGTTTGCCTCCGATCCGGCAATCTCCTTCATTCAGGGCTCGGCGGCCAGGATCACTGCGCCTGACCAGAGCTTCGACACGGTCGTGTCCAACTTCGCCCTTCATCACCTGGAGCACGACCAGAAGCGGCAGTGCGCCGAGGAGATCTTTCGGGTGCTACGGCCGGGAGGGCTGCTGATCTTTGGAGATCAGCACTGCCGGAAGATGGGAAGCCCGGACGATGTCTCCTGGATGGAGGACATGCTCGACCTGTTCACGCGTAAGGCGCATCACTATCTGACCACCGCCGGCAAAAATAGGATGCTCCTCCAGATCGAGTTGCTGCCGCGCATCCTCACCGCCGATGGAGAGGTCCTCTGTACCGTCGGTTTCTGGCTGGAATGTCTCACCCGGGCTGGTTTCCTTCCTCCCCGCGTGGTTGTCGCCGAGCCTGCGTTCCTCCTGCACCGCGTGATCGTCGCGAGAAAGCCCGATGTTTGAGTCCGGTCACGACGAGTACCGTTCCTTCCGGGCGTGCTTGACGGGAGCGGGGGTGGTCACTCCGGTGGCCGTGGGTACCGAAGAGTTCGCTGCGGCCCTGCGCAACGGCAGGCGCAACATCGGCCGTCTGACCGGCGTGCCCATACCAAGGGGCAAGGCCGCAGTGGGCCTGGTGACCGATGGGCGCTTCCAAGGCGACGACCGCGCGCTCCTCATGGCCAGGGCGGCCCTGGGCGAGGCTCTGGCCAACTCGGGGTTCACCGACGGAGCGGGCGAGGATTGTGGGCTCCTGGTTTCAACCATAGCAGGCGACAGCCGCACTGCGGAGAGCCTGTATGCGGCGTTCACGGCGGCGGACTCGGCCGACAACCCGCTCGTCCAAGCCCTCCGGACGTTCCCCAACGGCTCGCTCGCGGACTCCCTGGCGGAGACTTTCGGGCTTTTTGGGCCGCGCATGGTGATCACCAACGCCTGTGCCTCGGGGAATATCGCTCTCGGGATCGCTCTCGACCTTCTCCGTTTCGGACGTGCGCGCCGGATGGTCGTGGTGGGGGTCGAGTTGGTGAAGTTGAGCATGGTTTGGGGGGCGGAGAGATCGGGCTTCATCGGGAATGACATCCGGCCTTTCCACGTGAGCCGGGACGGGAGTGTTCTCGGGGAGGGCGCGGCGGCTCTGGTCGTCGAGCTTCCGGAGTCGGAGCGGAGCAGCCGAGCCCTGGGCTGGCTTGAGGGTTTCGGCTGTGTCTGTGACCGCGGTGCGGCCCCTATCACCTTGCTCGAGGACGGCTCGGGCCTGCGCCGGTCGATGGAGCTCAGCCTAGCGGATGCGGGCCGGGACCCCCACGATGTGGAGTATGTCAATGCCCACGCTCCGGGCACGCGCATAATCGACAAGATCGAGTGCAAGGCGGTGGCAGACCTCTGCGGCCCCCACGCAGGCTCCGTGGCGATTAACGCCACCAAATCGATGACCACGCACCTGTCGGGCGCTTCTGCGGTGGTCGAGGTCGTCGCTACGCTGCTGCAGATGCGCGACGGCTTCCTCCATCCCACGGCCGCTCTGGACCAACCGGACCCCGAGCTGGCCCTGTGCCCCGTGGGGCAAGACCCAGTGCAGCGGCAGGTGACCCGTTCGCTGTCGAACGCGTGTGGCGGAGGAGGCCTGAACACGACGGTGGTCGTGACCGCGCCCCGAGAGCCCGCTGGCCGGCCTCGAGCCGGAAGGTCCGTCGCGGGTGGGCCGGTGGTCGCCGTCACCGGAATCGGCGCGGTGTCTTGCCGCGGCGCTGGCGCCGGAGATCCCCTGGAGCCCGGGGGGGCCCGGGCCTGGGGCGGCCTGCATGAGCTAGACATCTACCGCTGGTATCCCGTCGAGACGAACTTCGGCTACATGAACCGGGCTGCCCAACTCGCCGCCGCCACCGCCGCCATGGCGATGGATGACGCCGGGCTGCCCGTCGGGGCAGATCCGTACGCGAGCGATCGCGTCGCCGTGGTGGGCGGCACCCACCTCGGCGGCGGACCGCAGGCGAGCGGCGTCCTCTGCCGCGGACTCCTGGAGAACCCCGACGCCATCCGTCCCAGCATGTCTCTCGATCACGGCCTCCATCTCGGCGCGGCGCTGATTTGCCGATACTTCGGTCTCACCGGCACGACCTACACCCTGACCGGCAGCTCAGTGGCCGGTCTGCAGGCCGTGGCGGTGCTGCGCGACCTGCTGGTCTCGGGGCGGGCCGACTGTGGGCTAGGCCTCGGCTATGACGCCCTGGACCCCCTGGCCGAGCGCGCCTTCTCCCTCTTGCCGGACTGTCCTGCCGCCCGAGACCTCTCGGAAGGGGGGGCCGCCCTGGTCCTGGAGCGTCAAGAGGCCGCCGCAGCCCGGGGTGCCCGCTGCCTGGCCCTGCTCGGCCGCCCGGCCTTTCTCTCGGGACGGTTGAAGGACGCCGGGTCGGTTCGGACGGCGGCAGGGCGCTTGGCCCGTACCCTCGAGGGTGCCTGGGAGGTCCTCTATCTCGCCTCGCCCCGGGACTCCCGACTCGACGGTCTGGCGGAGGAACTCCTCCGGGCTGCGGGTGCGAGCGCCCGGGTGATCCGCACGCAGGATATCCTCGGCCACTGCCTGGCCGGGGACGGCGCCCTCTGTGTTGCCGCTGCAGCCGCGCGGGGGGAGTCGGCCCTGGTTCTGTCGGCTGAGCTGGGAGGGACGATCGCAGCCTTGCCGATCCGCCCGGCCGGGTGACGGGATCAGGGATGGAGGCCTTCGAGGAGAAAGACCTCGAAGACCTTCTCGTGCAAGATGGGGCCGTGTCCGAAATATCCATCCTCGCCGAACAGCTCCCCGTGGTCCGAGGTGACAATGAACCAGGTGTTCGCCGGAGACCGCTCCAGGAGCCTGCCGAAGATACCGTCGAGGTATTCGATGCAGGCGACCTGCTTTTCCCAGAGCCCGCGCAGGCGCTCGGGCGTGAAGACCCGCCCGACCTCCTGGAGATCGGCGAAGGTGGCGGGATCGCGCAGGAACTCGTCCAACTCGCGGTAGGCGCCGTGGAGCCCGGAGATTCTCGGCAGGTCGGCCGTGGTCTCCCCTGGGACGAGGTAGGGATAATGGGTCTCGCCCACGTTGAGAAAATAGAAACGAGGTGTATCGTCGAAGCGCAGGCGCGACACGATCTCGCCGAAATCGTTGTGAGCCGGCATGAGCTCGTAGTGGTCGAAGTGGGCGGACAGGAGGGTCTTCGGGTTGAGCACCGGCAGGGAGACGAAGGCCTCGCAACGGTAGCCAAGAGACTTCAGGGCCGCGGGCAGGGAGAGGCCCGGCAGGAAGCGCTCGAACTCCAGGCTCTCGCCGTCGGCGAGCCCGAGACGCTCGCGCCAGCGCGCCAGATCCTCCCGGTACTGGACCGACGCAAACACGTTGGGAAGGCTCGTGTGGGGAGTCACCCCCATGAGGAACGTGTAGTGGCTGGGCGCGGTCCAGCTGGCGTAGCTGAAGCGTCTCTGAGGCGCGCTGAACCGATCCAGGACGGGCGTCCTCGCCGCCAAGTAGGCATCGTGCCGCGCGCTGTCGAAAATTACCCAGACCACGTGGTTCATCGCCGTCCCTGCCCGCTGTTTGCCGGAGCGGAGAAGTGCACCTATAATAGGGAGGATACAGGTGCAGGACCGCTCCGGACAACCCACGCACATGAACACGCAATCCACTCCGGTCCCGATGTCGTCCCCCGGCGATTTTGCTTTTATAGTTGACCTCCGTATCGAGGATCCCTCCGCCTTTCGGGTCGCCTTCGTCATCCTTCTCGACGGCGATCTGGTCATGACTCCTGAGCACCTCGGTGTTGCCTCGATGGCCGCCGTGCTGCGAAGGGCCGGATTCCAAGCCCGGATCTACGAGGTGGAGAGGGGCAACGAGCAGGAAGTCGTGGATGCGCTGGTGGAGTACAGGCCCCATCTCTCCTGCTTTACGCTCATGAGCCTCAACGTCCAGAGCTGCGCGGTATTCTGCAGGCTGCTAAAGCAGGAGCTGCCGGACACTCTCATCGCCTGTGGCGGGCCGGCCGGGACCTATGCCAGCCACGAGGTTCTGGCGCAAATTCCTGAAGCCGACATCGTCGCCGTGGGCGAGGGCGAGCCAACCATTTTCGAACTGGTGCAGCGGCTCTATTTGCATGAGGATCTGCACCACTGTATGGGCATCTACTACCGGAGGCCGGACGGCACCATCCACCAGACCCCTCTGCGTCCCCTCATGCACAACCTCGACGACTTGCCGTATCCCGTTCGCGACCAGTTCGAGCTTCACGGCAACCGTCTGGAGTACATGCGGGTGAGTACCAGCCGCGGGTGTGTGGCACGCTGCACCTTTTGCAGCGCGCCGAATGTCAGCAACAAGATCCAGAAGGGGAAGGGCTGGCGCGCGCGGTCTCCCAACTCGGTCGTCGACGAACTCGAGTACCTGGTGCAGCGATACAACTTCCGCACCTATGACTTCATAGATTCGACGTTCGAGGACCCGGATGGAGGGCGGATCGGCAAGGCCCGAATCAACCGCATCGCCAACCTGATCCTGGAGCGCGGCCTCGACATCTACTACAACTGCTGCATGCGGGCCGAGAACTGGACCGATGACGATCACGAGTTGCTCGACCTGCTGGTGAGGTCGGGGCTCGAGAAGGTGAACATCGGGATCGAATCCGGCACCGAATCCGAACTCCGCCTCTGGGACAAGCGGGCCACCGTCGAGGACAACGTGCGGGTCATCGGTCTCCTTCGCGAGCACGGGATCTACCTGGCGATGGGCTTCATCCAGTTCCATCCCTACTCGACGGTCGAGACCTTGCAGTCGAATGCCCGGTTCCTCCGGGACAACTACGGTCACAACCTGCGCCGTCTGACGGAGCGGCTGGAGGTCTATCCGGGAACGGTGATCGTATCGCAGCTGGAGCGTGACGGACTGCTGGACAAGCGCTACCACCAGACGCTCGACCACTACGGGTACCGGTTCCAGAACGAGCGCGTGGCGCGCCTTGCAATTCACTTCGCCTCGCTGTACAACAACTCGGACTACCATGAGAAGGGCGTCATCACCGAGCAGTCCTCGGTGTTCCGGTTCGAGACCTTCAACGTGGTGGTGTCGACCTATGTCTCACGGCTTCAGCGCAGGTTCGGTCACTTCCCGGTCGTCCAGGACCTCCTGGGGCGGTTCCGAGAGGGCCTGCAGCAGATCCGTCGGGAACTCTCGGTTTTCAATTACGACTTCTTCATGGAGAACCTCGACGCGGTTCTGAACGACCGTTGCGACCCGGAGCGCCGCGTGCTCCAGATCGACGAACTTGAGTCACTGCTGACGTCCCGCATGGAAGCGATCCGCAAGGAGCAGCTTCGCCTGGGCAGGGTCTTGCTGCGCGAGGGGATCGATCTCACCCAGATCAGCTCTGTGACCATGCCCGAGCGCGGGGGCGCTCCCCGCACCTACACGGGCGGCGCTCCCTGCTGGTAGGGGCTCAGGAGGGCCGCAGTGTACGCGTCTTGTCAAGGTGCCGTACGAGGCCTCGCAACGCCATTTCATAGCCGATCTCCCGCATGCCACTGACTCGGCCCAGCGCCGCGGCCGCAAAGCAGCTCTCCTGATGCCAGCTCTCGCGGGCGTCGACGTTCGACAGATGCACCTCGACGAAGGGCACGCTGCTGCCGGTGAGGGACTCGAGCAACGAGTAGCCACGGGCGGTGAGCGCTGCCGGGTTGACAATGGCGCCGTCCAGCCGTCCACGGCGCTCCTGGATCCAGTCGACGAGCGCCCCTTCGTGATTGCTCTGGAAACAGTAGAGGTGACAAGAAAGCTCGCCGGCCAGCCCGGTCAGGTGGAAGCAGATCTCGTCCAGGGTCGAGATCCCGTAGTGGGCGGGCTCCCGCTCGCCGAGGAGGTTCAGGTTGGGTCCCTGGAGCAAGGCGATCCGGTACTTCGGTTGCGAGCCCTCATTGAAGAGTCGCGAGAGCCTGAGACCCGATTGGCGAAGCGCTTCCGCTGCGGCTCCCAGAGCGCCAGCCCACGTCTGCCACCTACCAAGCTGGAGCGGGCTTACAATGCCCAGGTCCTGCGAGGTCTGTACGATCATCTCGAACAGCGGTCCCTGCTCGAGCAGCCCACCCCCAAGCAGGATCCGGTCCGGTTCGAGTAGGTCCTGAACTAGGAGCACGCCTTGGGCAATCGGCTCCGCGACGCTCTGCAGCAGCTCGAGAGCTCGCACATCGCCGCGTTGAGCGCTCTCCGCAACGTGGCCACGAGGCAGACCAAGCTGTTCGGCCTGCTGGTCCAGGAACCGGCCGGAGGCGGCGGCTTGAAGACAGCCCTGCCTACCGCAGGAGCAGCGTCGTCCCGCAGCAGCCGGCACGGGCACATGCCCGATATTCATCGCCTGACCGGTCGCACCAGACCACAGGCGATCAGCAATCACAAGCCCCCCTCCAACTCCTGTTCCAAACGACAGCAGAACGCTCGTGGAGGGAGTGCACGCGTCCGCGGTGGCCGAGAAATGCTCTGCGACGGCGGCGGCAGAAGCATCGTCCAGAATCAGCGGAGACAGGCACTCGGCGAACAGGGGCGCAAGAATCTCGGTATCTCTGTATTCCGGTCGGTTCGGCCAGTTGCGAATTCTTCCGCTTGCGTCCATGGCCGGGGCTGCAGCTACCCCTACAATGCGGCTGGCACCGAGTTCCTTCCACATCGCGTGCAGGAGCGGGCCCGCCTCCTGGGGATTGTCCGGTGTTGTCTCCCGCAGGTACTTTGCGACGGACCCGCTCTCCTCCAGGAGGACGGCCCTCACCCATGTGCCTCCCAATTCCAGTCCTATTGCGCTCACAAGGTAAGTCTATTGGATTCTTATGAAGGAAGGCTAATGCAATCCGACCTTCTACGCTATGACATCCCCTGGGGCCAGGCTTGGGAGAGGAAAGGTACGGGGCGGCAAAGATTTCGCCAAGTGACCAAGGGTACCTCTTAGGACGAGGCCGGGCGGGCAGGAGGCACCTCGGGCGGGGTGCGGACGAGCGTTCGTGGACCGACTGCGGTCGCTCCCATGGGCGAGAGCCCTTTGAAGTGCCCGTAAAGTGGGAAGCCGCCGAGCCTTGAGGTCTCGACTCGTATCCCG
>Ga0070666_10000397_pt1 | contig 27354 bp, 21 predicted proteins | sample KBSS23metaG_FD_64677 | JGI IMG/M metagenome (GOLD analysis project Ga0070666, IMG submission 64677) | Switchgrass rhizosphere microbial communities from Kellogg Biological Station, Michigan, USA - KBS S2-3 metaG | ecosystem: Host-associated > Plants > Roots > Rhizosphere > Soil ... | reverse complement strand
CTTGGTGTAGGCCTCGATGTATTCGTGCGCCTGGAAATCAAGGAACGTGGCGCCGAGGATCACGGTCGCGGCGAGCCAGATCAGCAGTTGCGTGCGGTTGCCCGCGCGCAGCGCGTGGTGCGCGATCGTGATGGTCACGCCGGAAGACAACAGGATCAGTGTGTTCAGCAACGGCACGCCCCAGGCAGGCATCGCTTCGAACGCGCCGCCGACCGCGGCCGGACCATTCGTCGGCCATGCCGGCGCGTAACCTTTCCACAGGTAATAGTTGGTCAGCGCGCCATCGCCTTCGCCACCGACCCACGGCACCGAGAAGGTACGCGCGTAAAACAGCGCGCCGAAGAACGCAGCGAAGAACATCACTTCGGAAAAGATGAACCACATCATGCCCATGCGGAACGAGGTGTCCACCTGGCGCGTGTAGATGCCGGCCAGCGATTCGCCGATCACGGTGCGGAACCAGCCGAACATCATCGACAGGATGCAGACGATGCCGAACATCATGATGTACTTGCCGGCATGCGTGGTCTCGTTCATCCACAAGGCCGCACCGACCACGGTGCTGGTCAGGCCGATCGAGCCGAGGATCGGCCAATGCGTGCCGTGCGGAACGTAGTAAGCGCCTGGAGTTGCTTGTGCCATGACAGCCTCAGTATAAAAAGTGCAGTTTTACGACGCGGGACCGCTGGCGAGCGCTTGCGCCGCCAGCTTCTTCGTCGCTTCCTGATTGTTGTAGAACGTGTACGACAATGTCAGCGTATCGACGTCCGCAGGCAGCTGCGGATCGACGATGAACTTCACCGGCATGCGTCGCGATTCGCCGGCCTGCAGCATCTGCTCGGTGAAACAGAAGCACTCGGTCTTGTTGAAATACAGCGACGCCGTTTTCGGCGCGATGCTCGGCACGGCATTGCCGACGATCGCTTTCGGCGCCACGTTCGTTGCATCGAACCAGGCCTCGTTGAGTTCGCCCGGGTGCACACGCACGCTGACTTGCTCGGGCGCGAACTGCCATTTCAGCGCGCTGTTCACGGTCGCCACGAATTGCACCGTCACGTACCGGTTCGGATCAGCCGTGAAGGCGGCGATTTTCGCGCCATCCACCGGCTTGCCGTCGACCTTGATGCCGAGCACGTGCACGCAGGCCAGCCGGTACATCGGCACGCAGGCAAAGCCGAACAGGAACATGCCCGCGCATACGAGCAGCGCTTTTTGCAGAAAGCGGCGATTATTCTGCGCGGCGGTCATCAGTGCCAGAAAAACTGCTTGACGAAGAACAGCACGAAGATGGCGAACGCGATAGCGCCGACGATCAAAACCGTGCGGCGAATGCCGGCGCGCTGTTGCTCGTTGATGGCCATCGTCGTCGTCATCTGCGGCGGAAGTCAGTGCGTAATGTCGCCGTGAGCCAAGTCTTCATCATGAATGATCGGCGGCGTGGCGAACGTGTGGAACGGGGCCGGCGACGGCACGGTCCACTCCAGACCATGCGAAGCTTCCCATACGTGCATCGTTGCCGGCGCGCCGGACTTCCGTGACTGCCACAGGATCGCGAACATCATGAACGGCGTCAGGAACATGCCGTACGCGCCGATCGTGGAGACCATATTCCAGTCCGCGAACGCAACGTTGTAGTCCGGAATACGACGCGGCATTCCGGCCAGGCCCAGGAAGTGCTGCGGGAAGAACAGCAGGTTCACGAACACCATGCTCCACCAGAACTGCACTTTCGCCCAGAACTCGTTGTACATCTTGCCGGTCCACTTCGGCCACCAGTAGTAAATCGCGCCGATGATCGCGAACAACGCGCCGGTGACGAGCACATAGTGGAAATGCGCGACGACGAAGTAGGTGTCCTGGTACTGGAAATCCGCTGGCACCAACGCGAGCATCAGGCCCGAGAAGCCACCGATCGTAAACAGGATGACGAATGCGATCGCCCACAGCATCGGCGTCTCGAACGATAGCGAGCCGCCCCACATCGTCGACACCCAGTTGAATACTTTCACGCCGGTGGGCACCGCAATCAGCATCGTCGCGTACATGAAGTACAGCTCGCCGCCGAGCGGCATGCCGACGGTGAACATGTGATGGCCCCAGACGATGAAGGACAGGAACGCGATCGAGGCGATCGCGAACACCATGGCCTGGTAGCCGAACAGCGGCTTGCGGCTGAACGTCGGGATGATCTCCGAGACGATGCCGAACGCCGGCAGGATCATGATGTAAACCTCGGGGTGACCGAAGAACCAGAAGATGTGCTGGAACATCACCGGGTCGCCGCCGCCGGCAGCATTGAAGAAGCTCGTGCCGAAGTACTTGTCGGTGAGCAGCATGGTCACCGCGCCGGCAAGCACCGGCATCACCGCGATCAGCAGGAATGCGGTGATCAGCCATGACCACACGAACACCGGCATCTTCAAGAGGTCCATGCCCGGGGCGCGCATGTTGAGGATGGTCGCGATGATGTTGATCGCGCCCATGATCGAGCTGATACCCATCAAGTGCACGGAGAACACCAGGAACGCGACGCCATCGCCGCCCTGGATCGCCAGCGGCGGATACATCGTCCAGCCGCCGGCTGGCGCGCCACCCGGCATGAACAGCGTGGACAGCAGCATCGTGAATGCGAACGGCAGAATCCAGAACGACCAGTTGTTCATGCGCGGCAGCGCCATGTCCGGCGCGCCGATCTGCAGCGGGATCATCCAGTTCGCGAGGCCCACGAACGCCGGCATGATCGCGCCGAAGATCATGACCAGCGCGTGCATCGTCGTCATCTGGTTGAAGAAATACGGCTGCACGAACTGCAGACCCGGTTTCATCAGCTCGGTGCGGATCACGCCGGAGAACGCGGCGCCGACGCAGGCCATGATGAAGGCGAAGATCAGATACAGCGTGCCGATGTCCTTGTGATTCGTCGAGAACACCCAACGCTGGATGAAGCCATGCGGCTTGTCATCGTGGTGGTCGTCGTGAGCGTGGTCGTGGTGTTCGGCGGCGGCGTGGGTGGCCATAGGAAACCTCTGCAAAAACTGTATGGGCTTTGATCAGCCGGCGGTGGGTGTGGCGGCGGGCGCAGCGTTCGTGGCCGGCTTGGCCGCGCTCGCTTCCTGGCCGTCCAGCCACGACAGGAATTCTTCCTTCGGCACAGCCTTGACGACGATCGGCATGAAGCCGTGGTCCTGGCCGCACAGCTCTGCACACTGGCCGCGGTAGAGGCCCGGATCGTGGATGCTCGTCCACGCGTCGTTGATGATGCCGGGGATCGCGTCCTGCTTCCAGCCGAGTTGCGGCACCCACCAGGCATGAATGACGTCGTCGCCGGTAACGACGAAGCGGATCTTGGTATCGGTCGGCACGACCAGCGGATGATCGACGTCCAGCAGATAAGTCTGCTCATCGCCTTGCTTCACCGCGTACGGGTCGAGGCCCGACTTGAGCTGACGCGTTCTGTCGCTGACCGCGTCGAGCTTGGAAATAAAGTGCACGTGATAGGGCTTGTCGCCCCAGTTCATGTAGTCGTAGCCCCACTTCCACTGATAACCGGTGATTTTCACCGTCATCTGCGAATCTTCCGTGTAGGCCATCTTCACCATCACATTGGTCGCCGGCCAAGCCAGGATGACCAGCGTAAAGATCGGCACCACGGTCCAGATGATCTCGGCCACGGTGTTGTGCGACCACGTCGCCGGCTTCACGCCCTTGGACTTGCGGAACTTGAACATGGCAACGAACATCGCGCCGAACACGAGCAGGCCGATGACGCAGCACACGATCAGGCCGATCATATGGATGTTGTAGACCGTGCGCGAAGTCTCGGTGACGCCCGGCGCCATATTGAGCTGCCACGGCTGCGACAGCGCCAGAGCGCTACCGACATATGTCGCCATCAGAGCAGCCGTCGATGCGGCGGTTAAACCCAGTCTGCTACGCGTCATTCTTCGTCACCCTTCGAATTTTCTTTGCGACCGTCGCTGGCATTCGCTGCCTGCAGCAGTTCCGTCAGCCGTTGCGCCAGCGCCTGGCGCTCGTCTTCGTTCAAAAACGCCCCGATCTCCACCTCGCGTCCGTGCGAGCCGACCAGCAAGCGGCTCGGCCAGCCGCGCCATCTCCCCGTTTCCAACCGGACATGCGCCCAGTACGGATGGAAATGCGCGGTCTGCGGCCCCGACGTCGCCGCAACATCCAGCTGCGTCGGCGTCAACGTGATGATCTGACCGGCAGCGGAGACCTTCCAGACCCGCGCCATGCAGCAGCCCACGAAACCCAGTTCCAGCACCGCGAACAGCGGCGCAAAAATATTGCCGCGCCATGCCGCCAGCAGTGCGTAACCGCCGGCCACGATGCTTTGGCCGATCAGGAACGCCGCCAACCCCACCCGCGTCAACGATCGGTGCGGCAACAGCACCAGCGACACCACGTCGCCGGACGCTTTGCCGGGAGCCGTTCGAATCATCGGGAGAACACAGCGCGTCTAACCTGTTAATGATAGTGACCGCACGGGGCGCGGGCAAGTTACCAGCCCGTCATTCCGGCAAGGACTACCGGACTGCGAAGGCAGGATGCCGCAGCGAACCGCGCAGCCGGCCCGGAGTGCACGCGACAGGCCTCGCGTGAAATCCAGGAGCCAGAGGTAGCAGCTGCAACTCACCATTCGATCGGCATCCTTGCAGTCGGGTGCCGTCAATCGACGCCGCCATGACGCGCTCGCGCGCCGCTTCACGCCAGTCTCTTGCTAAAATGTGAGGTCTCCCGGAGGGATACGTGAACGCAATTCTTGCATCCGAACTGCCAGGCGCAGACGACACCGCGCGCGCGCGCATGACTGCGGCGTACTGCCGTGACGAAACCGAAGCGGTGAACGACCTGCTGGTCGAAGCGGCGCTGCCGCCGGCCGAACGCGAGCTCGTGCTCGCGCGCGCCGCTGAACTCGTCACGCGCGTGCGCGCGAAAGCGCATGAGCAAAGTGCGGTCGAGTCGTTCATGCGTGAGTACGACCTGTCCAGCGAAGAAGGCGTGCTGCTGATGTGCGTCGCCGAAGCGCTGCTGCGGATTCCAGACAAGGAAACCGCCGACAAGCTGATTTCCGACAAGCTCGGCGAGGCGAATTGGGAAGCGCATCTCGGCCGCAGCGACTCGGTGCTCGTCAACGCCGGCACCTGGGGCCTGATGCTGACCGGCAAGCTGGTCACGCTCGCCGACGAGACGCAGCGCAATTTCACCGGCGCGCTCAAGCGGCTGGTAGGCCGCGCCGGCGAACCGGTCATCCGCCTGGCCGTGCGCCAGGCCATGCGCATCATGGGCCATCAGTTCGTCATGGGCCGCACGATCAAGGAGGCGCTGGATCGCGCCACGGAAAAGGACAATCGCGCGTATCGCTATTCGTACGACATGCTCGGCGAAGCCGCGCTGACGCAGCCCGATGCGGAGCGCTACCATCGCGCCTATAAGGATGCGATCGCGGCACTCGGCGCGCGCGGTCCGTTCGCGAACGTTCTCGACGCGCCGTCGATTTCGATCAAGCTCTCGGCGCTGCATCCGCGCTATGAAGTCGCCCAGCGCGCGCGCGTGCATGCGGAACTGACACCGAAGTTGCTCGAACTTGCGCAACTGGCGAAGAAGAATGGCATCGGCCTCACGGTCGACGCCGAGGAAGCGGATCGCCTGGAACTGTCGCTCGAAATCATCGCCGCCGTGCATGCTGACGCCTCGCTCGCCGGGTGGGATGGTTACGGCCTCGCCGTGCAGGCGTACCAGAAACGCGCGCCGTTCGTGATCGACTGGCTCGCCGAACAGGCAAAAACGGTCGGCCGGCGCTTCTGCGTGCGCCTGGTCAAAGGCGCGTACTGGGATTCGGAAGTCAAACGCGCGCAGGAAGGCGGCCATCGCGGCTATCCGGTCTATACGCGCAAGCCGAACACCGACGTCTCGTATCTCGCTTGCGCGCGGCGGCTGTTCGATTACGCTGCGGCGTTCTATCCGGCCTTCGCGACGCACAATGCGCACACGATCGCGGCGATCCATCATGTGGCGAAAGGTCGGCCGTTCGAGTTCCAGCGTCTGCATGGCATGGGCGCGGACCTCTACGCTGAAGTCATCGGCGCGAACAATCTCAACGTGCCGTGCCGCGTCTATGCGCCGGTCGGCTCGCACGAGGATCTGCTGCCGTATCTGGTGCGGCGTCTGCTCGAAAATGGCGCGAACACTTCATTCGTCAATCGCATTGTCGACGAATCGTTGGCCGTCAAGGATCTGGTAGCCGATCCGACCGAAGTCGTGCGGGCGTTCCCCAGCAAACCGCATCCGCGCATCCCGCAACCCGTCGATCTGTATTCGAACCCGCTAGTCGGAGCCGCATCCGACTCGGTGTCCCCCGCTAGGAAAAACTCCATGGGCGTGAATTTCGGCAACGATAACGAACTGCGCAAGCTCGCCGAGGACGTGGCGAAAGTTTCCACGAACTGGAGCGCCACACCGCTGGTGCCCGGCATGAAGTCGGCGGAACCGCTGCAGGATGTGACGAATCCCGCCGATCGGCGCGCCAAGATCGGCACGAAACAGCAGGCCGATGCGGCGACGATCGAACGCGCACTCGCCAATGCGCATGCGGCGCAACCGGAGTGGGATCGCCTGCCCGCCGCCTCGCGTGCGAAGATCCTCGAATACGCCGCCGATCTGCTCGAACAGCGTCGCGCCCAGTTCGTCGCGCTGCTCGTGCGCGAAGCCGGCAAGACACTACCTGCCGCCATATCGGAAGTGCGCGAAGCCGCCGACATGTGCCGCTATTACGCGGCCATGGCGCGCAAGCTCATGGGCCATGCCGAGCCGCTGCCGGGTCCTACCGGCGAGTCGAACCAACTCTCGCTCCATGGCCGCGGCGTGTTCGTCTGCATCAGCCCGTGGAATTTTCCGCTGGCGATTTTCACCGGCCAGATCGCCGCCGCGCTCGCCACCGGCAACTCGGTGATCGCCAAGCCGGCGGACCAGACCGTCTTGATCGGCCATGCCGCCGTGAAATTGCTGCATGAAGCCGGCGTGCCCGAAGCCGTTCTGCAGTTCGTGCCCGGCAAAGGCTCGATGATCGGCAACACGGTGTTGACCAAACCCGAAGTCGCTGGCGTGTGCATGACCGGCTCGACCGAGACCGCATGGACGATCAACCGCACGCTGGCCGCGCGCAACGCGCAGATCGCCGCGCTGATCGCCGAAACCGGCGGCCAGAATGCGCTGATCGCCGACTCGTCGGCACTCCCCGAGCAGCTCGTCAAAGATGCGGTCGCCTCGGCGTTCGATTCCGCCGGCCAGCGCTGCTCGGCCGCGCGCGTGCTGTTCGTGCAGGACGACATCGCCGATAAGGTGATCGCGATGCTGTCCGGCGCGATGGACGAATTGAAAGTCGGCGATCCGGCGCTGCTCTCCACTGACGTCGGCCCCGTCATCGACGAACCTTCGCGCAAGGGTCTCGTCGAACACGCCGCGCGCATGGACAAGGAAGCCAAGCTGATCAAGCAGGTGAAGCTCGGCGCGGAATGCGAGAACGGCACGTTCTTCGCGCCGCGCGCGTATGAATTGAAATCCCTGGCGCAGCTCACGCACGAAGTGTTCGGCCCGGTGCTGCACGTACTGCGCTGGAAAGCGAACGAACTCGACAAGGTGATCGACGCGATCAATGCGACCGGTTTCGGCTTGACGCTCGGCATTCACAGCCGCATCGATTCCACGATTGCGCATATTTCACAACGCGCCAAAGTAGGCAATTGCTATGTCAACCGCAATCAGATCGGCGCCGTGGTCGGCGTGCAACCGTTCGGCGGCGAGAATCTGTCGGGCACCGGCCCGAAGGCCGGCGGGCCGCATTACCTGCTGCGCTTCGTCACCGAGCGCACGTTGACGATCAACACCACGGCGGCGGGCGGAAATGCCTCGTTGTTGACGTTGGGGGAGTAAATGCGACAAATTGCACAGGAGACGTGGTTAGTTTTCTGTTGAAACTCGACGTTCTGGGGGGGAATGTATGATCAAGTACTGGGCGGCCGGCCTCGTTGGCATTGCGACATTGCTGTTTACTGATCTTGCGACGGCGCAGTGCGATGTGGAGATTGCGCGCTTCGATTACTCCGGAGCGATCCAGGCCTACGCTCCTCCCTACGACGACACGTTCTGGATCGAAGCGGCCGGCGCCGAGGGGGGCAACCATACGAGTTCGACGGTCGCTCCCGGCAAAGGCGCCTATATCGGTGGGCGGTTCTCGCTGACCAGCGGCACGCAGCTGCAGATCCTCGCCGGCCAGCAACCCACAGCCACGTCGGGCAACGGCGGCGGTGGCGGCTCTTTCGTTACGCTCGCCGATAACACTCCGCTGGTGGTCGCCGGAGGCGGTGGCGGCTCGTCGCAAGGTGCCGATAGCCCGGACAAGGATGGGCAAATCGGAACGACCGGCGGTACGGGCGCCGGCGGTGGCGGCGCGGGCGGAACCGCGGGCAGCGGCGGCAGCGTCGGAGCGAGTGGATTCCAGTCCGGCGCCGGCGGCGGCTTGCTCAGCAATGGTGCGGATGGCTGGACCGGCGGCACCGGCGGCACGGCGTTCGTCAATGGCGGCAATGGCGCCGCGGTCAACCCCCCCGCGAACGGCGGATTCGGGGGTGGCGGCTCGGGAAGCGCTTATATTGTCGGCGGTGGCGGCGGTGGCTACTCCGGCGGTGGCAGTGGCGGCAACAACGTCGCCGGCGTCGGTGGTGGCGGCGGCTCCTTCAATTCCGGAACCGACCAGAACAATCAAGCGGGCCTGAATTCCGGATCGGGTTATGTGCGCGTCTGCACGTTCGTCGTGGTCGCTCCGACATCGCTGCCGGACGGTACGGTCGACGCGCCTTACAACCAGGCGATCACGGCTTCCGGCGGTACCGGGCCGTACAGCTTTGTTGTCACGATCGGATCGCTTCCGGCGGGTCTGAGCCTCGACAGCGGCGGTCTGCTGAGCGGTACGCCCACGGCAGCCGGCATATACCCATTCACGGTGCAAGCGACCGACACGGGCAGCGGCACGGCAACGCAGAGCTACAGCTTGTCGATACAGCAAGCTGGCACCACAACGAACTTGTCGACTGCCTGTCAGACCGAATTTGTCGAGAACCAGCCATTTACGTTTGTGGCGACCATCAGCGGCGCGCCGACCGGCACCGTCGACTTTTTCAACGGTGCTACGAATGTCTGCCCTGGTGTCGTCGTGGCGTCGGCAAGCGCAAGCTGTACGGTGAACAATCTGGCCGTGCAGGGAGGCGCCACCGCCAGCACGTTGACGCTCACGGCAACCTACAACGGTGACACCAACTATACGGCCAGCCTATCGCCGGACCTTGACGTTATCGTCCTGAGCGCTGCGGATGTCGTCTTCCGCGGAGGATTTGAAGCGGAGTCGATCGACTGCCCACTCGAGTGATGCAAATCAGCCCTACGACGATCCCGGATTTGCCGGCGCGTGCTCCGGAATGACGAATAGGACCATTAGTCGTTCGCAACCGCCAGCAATACGTCCGTGTGACAAGGCGGCGCAGGATTCGCGACTCGACCAGCCGATATCGCTAAATGGGTTAACGCGCCGCTAACGAACGCGATGCGCGTTGCGAGGTCAAACAACCGGCCTTGCGGTAAAGTACCTGCATGTACCTTGAGTATTACGGCCTCAAAGAGGCCCCGTTCTCGATCACCCCGGATCCGCGCTACGTGTTCCTGTCGGAACGCCACCGCGATGCGCTCGCGCATCTGCTGTATGGCATCGGCAAGGGCGGCAGCGGCGGCTTCGTGCAGCTGACCGGCGAGGTTGGCACGGGCAAGACCACATTGTCGCGGCTGCTGCTCGAACAGCTGCCGGAGAACACGCGCGTCGCGCTCGTGCTCAATCCGCGCATCTCCTCGGTGGAAATGCTCGAGACGATCTGCGAGGAACTCAAGCTCGACGTCGCCGAGCGGCGCGGCAGCGTGAAAGGCCTGGTCGATGCGCTCAACACCTACCTGCTCGATGCCTACGCACAAGGTTTGCGCGTGGTGTTGATCGTCGACGAAGCACAGGAGCTATCCACCGAGTCGCTCGAACAGGTGCGCTTGCTGACGAATCTGGAAACGCCAACGCAGAAGCTGCTGCAGGTGATCCTGCTCGGCCAGCCGGAACTGCGCGACAAGCTGCATCAGCCGGAACTGCGCCAGCTCGCGCAACGTATCACCGCGCGCTATCACCTCACCCCGCTCGACCGCAGCGAGACCGAAGCGTACGTGCGCCATCGCCTGGCCGTGGCTGGCGCCGCGCGCTCGCCATTTTCGCGGCTTGGCCTGCGCGCGTTGTACCAGCGCTCCGGCGGTATTCCGCGTCTGATCAACGTGATCGCCGACCGCGCGCTGATGGCGGGATTCGCGCGCGAGCAGGATGCGATCGGCGAACGTCTGGTCGACCGCGCTGCCGATGAGACGCTGCCCGGCACCGCGCGCTACTGGATGCACCGTTACGGACGCTGGGCTGCGGCGGCAGCGGCCCTCGCGCTCGGGATCGGACTGTGGACGTATTTTCAATGGCAGCCGGCGCCGCCTGCCGCGGTGACACCCGCAGTGGCGACACCAGCGCCGGTCAAGCACGACGATGCGCTCGCACCGCTGCGCGCGGCGATCGCGCGCGATGTTGAAACCGATCTCAGCGCCTGGACGCAATTGCTCGCGCGCTGGCAGGTCAATTCCGGCGATATCTCCGTGCGCGATGCCGCGCACTGCCCGAACCTGATCGCGCCCGGCGTCGGCTGCCTGCGCGGCTCCGGTACAATCGAACAACTGGCGCGCTTCGATCGGCCACTGATTCTGCTGCTGCACGACGGCAACGCGCATGCCGAAGCGCTGCTGCAGGACGTCGACGCGCAACACGTGCGCTTGACACTCGGTGGCGAAAGCCGCGTCCTCAACAAGGCGGACTTGGCGCACGTGTGGAATGGCGAATTCAGCGCGGTTTGGCGCGTACCGGCAGATGTGCCGGCGACATTGCGCCAGGGCGATGCCGGACCGGGCGTGGCCTGGATCAAGGCCCGGCTTGCGCGCATGGACGGCAAAGCCGCCGATGCCGGACCGGCTTACTTCGATGCCGCGCTCGAAGAGCGCGTACGCAAACTGCAGACCGCCTACGGGATCAAACCCGACGGCGTGGTCGGCCCGGAAACGCTGTTCGCGTTATCGGCGCTCGATGACAGCGGACCGCACCTGTTCCGCGCAATCGAATAATTTTATATAAATATACTTGCGAATATTCCATGTCTCTCATTCTTGAAGCACTGAAAAAATCCGAAGCGAAACGTCGCCTCGGCGAAGCGCCGGATCTCGGCACGCCGTTCGCAACGCCGCGCCGCCGCGGCCGCGCACTGCCGCTGCTCGCGCTGGCGATTGTCGCAGCGGGTGTTTTCGGCTGGTGGATGCTGCGCCAGCCGACACCTGCGGTCACAACCGCGGCCCATGGTCCTGTGCAAAAAACTGCGGCCGCGCCGGCCGCGGCGGCGAAGCCGGCAACTCCTGGGCCGACGCAGCGTCCACTTCCCATGGCACGGCAAGACGCGCCGCCGCTAGATGGGCAACGAGCGAAACCGGCATCGGCGGAGCCACGCGCGACGACGGCTCCAACCCAGACCGACGCCTCACAGTGGGTCGCGGTGGGCCAGGCCGGGACCGGGAACCGCCGTGGGAGCATGCCTGCGCAAAAGAAACTGCCGGCGAATATGCATCGCGTTGAACCGACGACGCCGGTCGCGGACAAAACGACGGCGACAGCGGCTGTTACGAAACCTGCGGTCGGAAAACCGGCGGACGCGCAAGCGGCCGGCAAAACCGCGGCGGCGGGTGCGCCGGTGTTGGCCAAAGCAGAAAAAACCCCCGACATGCATGGGCTGCCTTCGCCCGACGCAGCAGCAGCGCCAAAAGCTACCGAGCCCGTGCCTGCCACGACGCAGTCGGCGGCGCCGGCCGGCGCGAAGAATGATGTGCCGTTCTATTACGAATTGCCGTTCAATGTGCGCAAGACCTTGCCGCCACTGCGCTTGAGCATGCATGTTTACGCCGGCGATCCGGCACAACGATTCGTCGTGCTCAACGACTCGCGTTTGGTCGAAGGCGACAAGACTGCCGACGACGTGATGCTGCGCGAAGTCCGCAAGGACGGTGCGGTGCTGGAATTCCAGGGTCAGCGCTTCTTCTATCCGCGCGACGGTTTTTAGGTCCCGCGTTGTTCGTCCGCGTCGAACAACGGCACAAGCAAGGCCTGCCGTGGGCGACGATCGGCATCATCACGATTTGCGTGGCGATGTTCCTCTGGTTGTCGATCATGCCGCCGGAGTCGCGCACACCCGTGCTGCAGCGCTGGGGCACAGTGCCGGCACGGCTGTTCGATGCGCAGGTGCCGCTGGCGCAGCAGTGGCTGGAATTGCGGCCGGCGCGCCTGATCACTGCGCTGTTCATCCACATCGGCTGGCTGCACCTGATCGGCAACCTGCTGTTCCTGATGATCTTCGGCTTGTCCGCCGAACGCATGCTCGCCTCGCCGCGTTTTCTATTGCTGTTTCTTGCCGGTGGCGCCACGGCAAACCTGATCGGCGCCGTGACCCTGGCCATGGTGAATGCACCCATCGTCGGATCCAGTGGCGCGGTTTCGGCGATCGTCGGCGCCTACTTTGCGCTGTTCCCGCGCGCGCGTCTGGGGCTGGTATTGCCGCTCGGCCTGTTCCTGGAATTCGTGCGCATTCCCGCGCCAGCACTGATCAGCTTCTGGATCCTGCTGCAGTTCCTGTTCACGTTCGTCGGCCCCGCGTATGGCGCCGTGGCCTGGTGGACGCACATCGCCGGATTCGGATTCGGTATGCTTTTTGCGCTGATCTCGAAACCGGCGATCGCACGCAGGTTGCGACAATAGCCGGCTGATCCCGGCGTGACGTCATCCGTGCCGGCAGACCGGCACGCGCAGACCGCCTTCTAGTTGTTCTTCGTTGTCGCCGCCGTATTTTTCGCGGAATTATCCGGAACACGCCGCATGGCCAATCCCTTGAGCAGATTCATAGCTTCGCTGAGCGCGTAATCGTCGAAATTCTCGCGGCCGCGCGCGGTGCTCGCAGTGCGATCCTTCTCGTGCTCGCCTTTGAGATGATTCGGCAGATCCTTTTCGCCGCTGATCAGCGATGGCGGTGCGTCACGCACACTGAGCTTGAGATCCGCCAGCTCGATATCCGGCTCGATGCCCGCAGCCTGGATCGACGTGCCGCTCGGCGTGAAGTAGCGCGCCGTCGTCAGTTTCACGGCGTGGCTGTCGTCCAGCGGCAGCACGGTCTGCACCGAACCCTTGCCGAACGTGCGGCGGCCCATGATCAGTGCGCGGTGATTGTCCTTGAGCGCGCCGGCGACGATCTCGGCCGCGGACGCGGTGCCATTGTCGACCAGCACGACCATCGGTGCGCCGTCGAGCAGATCTCCCGGCGTCGCGCTGAAGCTCAGTTCGGACTGCTTCATGCGGCCGCGCGTGCTCACGATCGTGCCGCTGTCGAGGAAATCATCGCTGATCTCCACTGCCGACGTGAGCAGGCCACCCGGATTCGTGCGCAGATCGAGGACAGCGCCGCGCAGCGTCGAATCTTTCTTCTTCAGTTTGGCGAGCTTGGTACGCAGCTCATTGCCGGTGTCTTCCTGGAACTGCACGACACGGATATAGACGTAACCCGGATCGAGTTCGCGCACGCGCACGCTGGCGACACGAATCTTCTCGCGCGCAATCACGAGATCTTCCGGGACGCTCGCGCCTTCATGCAGCACGCTCAGCGTGACCTTGCTGCCGGGCTTGCCGCGCAGCAGCGTCACCGACTGATTCGCGTTGTCGGTCGTGATCGTCGTATCGTTGATGCGCGTGATGATATCGCCCGGCTTGATGCCGGCGCGCTCGGCGGGAGACTCGTCGATGGGCGAAACCACGCGCATGTTGCCGTTGGCGGTGATCACTTCCAGACCGAGACCTTCATAGCTGCCGCTCGTATCTTCGTTCAGCGCTTCCATCTCGTGCTGCTCCAGGTACTCGCTATGCGGATCGAGGCCCGCGAGCAGTCCGTGGATCGCATTCTGCATCAGCACCTTGTCGTCGACGGGTTCGACATAGCCTTGTTTGACCAAGTTGAATACTGCGGTGAACGCGCGAATGTCATCCATGCTCACCGCCGGCTTCGGCGGATTCTGCGTTTGCGCCGGCGGCGCGGTTTTCGCGTCATCGGCGTAGACGGCCAACGGCGAGACGAGGAACAAGGCAGACAACAGTAGGCGTGGGGACATGGTCAGTGGATGTGTTTTCAGCCAACGTGGAGGAGGGTAAAATTACGCAACAAAGTAGCTGTGTCAGTATAGTCCTTCGGGTGTAACGCCAATGTGAAATTGGCCTGATCGTGCAATATTCCCGCCAGCTTTTTTATCTGGCGCGCATCCATGCATTCGGGTCAAACGCCTTGCCGTCGTGGCGCAATTCGAAGTACAGCCCCGGCACTTTGTGACCACCGCTGTCACCGCTGCTGGCGACGACTTCACCGGCGTCCACCCAATCACCGACGTCCTTGAGCAGGGTTTCGTTGTATCCGTACAAACTCAAGTAGCCGTCGCCGTGATCGATGATCAACAACAAGCCGTAACCGCGCAACCAATCAGCATAGATGACGCGCCCGTGCGAAATCGCGCGGACTTCGCTGCCTTCCTTGGCCGCGATCAGCACGCCTTGGCTGCTGCGTTCGCTATCCGCGGCGGCGCCGAAATGTTCGACGATCTTGCCGCGCAAGGGCCACTGCAGCCGGCCGCGCATATCGGCGAATGGCTCCGCACCGGACAGATGTTTCGGGATGTCGGCGAAAATATCGCGCAACTTCCCCAACAGGTCCAACAGCGCCTTTTCGTTCTTGCCCAATGCAGCCAGGCGCAGGTTTTGATCCTGCATGGCGGCCTCAAGTTCCCCAAGCAGCTGCCGGCGTTGGGTGCGTTCGGCCTCGAGCTGCTGCACCTGCGACTCACGCTCAGCGCGTGATTGCGTCAGCGCCGCGGTGGCGCGCTCGATATCGGCCTGCACCTGCGCAAGCTCCTGCAGCTCTTTCAACAGGTCGTCGATTTCGTGCAGGCGCGCGCGCTCGAAATAACGGTAGTACGCGAGCATGCGGCTGACATCGTCGACACGATCCTGCGCGAGCAGCAATTTCAGCTCCTCGTCGCGGCCCATCGCATAGGCCGAGCGCAACAGCGCCGCCAGCGCGTCGCGTTGATCCTTCAGCTTGTTGTCCAGCACTGCGCGCTGCTTCAACAAACCATCCAGGCTGGATTGCTGCGCGGACAATTGCTGGTCGATGCCATGCAACGTCTTCGCAGTCGCTGCAATTTTCAACTCCTGATCGCGCACGGCGTTGGTCGCATCCTTGCGCTGTGCCGCGGTCTGACGCTGATCTTCGACGAGTTTGTGGATGTCGGCGCGCACCTGCTCGAGTTTTTGTTGGGCTTGGCTCTCTTGAGCGCTGCGCTGAGTGTCAGTGGGTTGCGCGTGCGCGCTGATGGCGATCAGAGCCGCAAGTGCAGGCAAAACTGAACATCGTTGCAGACGCGAGATCCCAGCGTGCGCCGAAACGACGAGCAAGAGCACCAGCGGCAGTTCGATCAAACGAACGTGACCAGCGAGTGACCGGTCATCTCCGCCGGCTGCGGCAGGCCCATTAATGCCAAGACCGTCGGCGCCAGATCGCGCAGCGCGCCGGGCTCAAGCCGTGCCTTGCGGCCAATGTAGACTAGCGGCACGGGTCCGACGGTGTGTTGCGTGTGGGGCTGGCCGTCGTCGGCACGCATCATTTCCAGATTGCCGTGGTCGGCGCTGATCAGCATCTCGCCGCCGACGCTGCGGATCGCCTGCGTCAAGCGGCCGAGCGCGACATCGACCGCCTCGACCGCCTTGATCGCGGCGTCCAGTTTGCCGCTGTGCCCGACCATATCGGCATTGGCGAGATTGCAGACAATGAAATCGTATCTTGCCGATTCGATTGCGGCGACGAGTTTGTCGGTGACCTCCGGACAGCTCATCTCCGGTTGCAGGTCGTAAGTCGCGACCTTCGGACTCGGCACGAGAATACGCTCCTCGCCGACGTAAGGTTCTTCGCGGCCCCCGGAAAAGAAGAACGTGACGTGCGCGTATTTTTCGGTTTCGGCGATGCGCAACTGATCCAAGCCGAGACTCGCCAGATATTCGCCCAGCGAATTGTGGAGCGATTGCGGCGGATACGCGACGGCCGTGACAGCAAGATCTTCGCTGTACTGGGTCAGGCTGACGAAAGCCGAAAATCGGATCGAACGCGGGCGCGGGAAGCCGCTGAACTGTGGATCGACGAACGCCTGCGTGAGCTGGCGCGCGCGATCGGCGCGAAAGTTCATGTACAGGATCGCGTCACCGTCAACGATTTTTGCACCGTTGCCGATCAGCGTCGGCTTGACGAATTCGTCGGTCTCGCCGCGCGAGTAAGCGTCTGCGAGTGCCACGACGGCACTGTCGGCATGAAATGGCGCAATCGCTTCGGCGATCGCGTCATAGGCAAGCTTGACGCGTTCCCAACGTTTGTCGCGATCCATGGCGTAATAGCGCCCGCTCACAGTGGCGATATGCGCGTTGCCCAGTTTGTCGCAGCGCGCCTGCAGTTTTTCCAGCGAGGCGCGCGCACTTTGCGGCGGCGTGTCGCGGCCGTCGAGAAATGCATGCACGGCGACGCGCGGCACGTTTTCGCGTTTGGCGAGTTCGAGCAACGCGAAGATGTGTTCTTCATGGCTGTGCACGCCGCCGGGGCTGAGCAAACCGAACACATGCAGTGTGGCGGTATGTTTGGCTGCCGCGCAGGCTGTCAACAATGCCGCGTTCTGGAAAAAACTGTGGTCGGCGATCGCCGCGTCGATGCGCGTGAGGTCCTGATAGACAATGCGACCAGCGCCGATATTCATATGGCCGACTTCGGAATTGCCCATCTGCTCGTCGGGCAGTCCTACATAATGGCCGTGCGTCTGCACCAGCGTATGCGGACACTCATCGAGCAGACGCTGCCAGTTCGGCGCCTTGGCGAGTGCGATCGCGTTGTTGTCGCGCGCCTCGCGGTGGCCCCAGCCGTCGAGGATCAGCAGCAATACGGGCTTGGGTCGGCTCACGGCGGGCTCGTCGGGCAAAGTCGCATGTTAGCCAATTCGTCATCCCGCTTAAACCTTGGCACACTGGTCGGCATCGAAGAAGCATCTATCGCAGGAGACGATCCATGTTGCGTTATATCCTTCCCGTGTTGCTCGCGTTCAATGGCGCCGCAATCGCGGCCGGCAACGAAGACCTCGATATAGACAAGGTCAACGGCAGCATCCATGTGCCGGAGAACGCCACTGCCGGCAAGCTCAGCACCGTCAACGGCGGCATCCGCATCGGCGCCGGCGCACATGCGAAGAGCGCGGAAACGGTGAATGGCGGTATTGATGTCGGCAGCAATGCCACGGTCGACTCCTTGGAAACGGTGAACGGCGGGTTGCGCATCAGCGAGAAAGTGAAAGTCGCCAAGACAGTGGAGACGGTCAACGGCTCGATCACGCTGGACAATGGCGCGGACGTCGTCGGCAAGCTCAGCAACGTCAACGGCGGCATCCACCTGGACAATGCGCATGTCGGCGGCGGCATCGAAACCGTGTCCGGCGACATCGACGTCGGCGCGAACTCGCACGTCGAGGGTGGTATCCTCGTCGAGGCCGACCACAGTTGGTTCCGCGTCGGCTCCGGACGCTTGCCGCGCATTGTGATAGGCCCGCACGCGACGGTGCAGGGCGCGCTCACGTTCAAGCGCGACGTGGAACTGTATGTCAGCGACAGTGCGACGATCGGCAATGTTCAAGGCGCCAAGCCGATAAAGTTCAACGGCGACAAGCCGCCGCAGTAAGGGCGGCGGCCGCCGCGTACACTTGACCCGATCCGCCCTACAATCGACGCACCGGTCCGGCTGGATTTTCCGCAATGCGTCGATTGCTCTGCTTTGCCAGCGTTTGCCTCCTCGCCGCCTGCGGCGAACCGCAAGCACCGGTCGCAAATGCGCACGCGCCTGCCGCGGCGCCGGCACGCGAACCGCTCAAGCCGACCCGCAACGGCCATTTTTCACCGGCGATCACGGCGCAGGACTTCGCCGCGCACGTGCAGCGCCTGGCCCCGGATGAATTCGAAGGCCGCAAGCCCGGCACGATCGGCGAACGCGCCGCCACGACGTATCTGATCGAGCAGTTCCAGGCCATGGGCCTCAAACCCGGAGCCGGCGACAGTTACCTGCAGGACGTGCCGGCGCTCGAAACCAGCCTGCTCGACGCCGACAAGGTTACGCTCGATGTCGCGACCGGCGGCAATGTGGAAAAGTATAAATTTCGCGACGACATGATCGTCGGCACGCTGCAGGGCAAAGGCGAAGTGGATTTGCGCGACAGCGACCTGGTGTTCGCCGGTTATGGCGTGGTCGCTCCGGAATACCAGTGGAACGATTACGCCGGACTCGACGTCAAGGGCAAAACCGTCGTCGTGCTGATCAATGATCCGGGTTTCGGCAACGGCGACGACAGCCTGTTCAAGGGCAAGGCGATGACCTACTACGGCCGCTGGACCTACAAGTTCGAGGAAGCCGCGCGCCAGGGCGCCGCCGCCTGCCTGATCGTGCACGACACCGACGGCGTGGGTTATCCGTGGCAAGTCGTAATCAATAGTTGGAGCGGCCCGCAGTTCAGTCTCACCGTGAGCGATGACACCGCGCCGCGTCTGGCCGTAGCGGGCTGGCTCACGCCCGCGGCGGCGCAGCGCCTGTTCGCGAAAGCCGGCGCCGATTTCGCGGCTTTGAAGAAATCTGCCGACCTGCGCGGCTTCAAGGCTTCACCGCTTCCCGCGAAACTCAGCGTCGCGTTCCGTAACCAGATCCGCAACGTGCTGTCGACGAACGTGCTGGCATTGCTGCCGGGAGCCCAGCGTGCGGACGAGGTGATCGTGTATTCCGCGCATTGGGATCATTTCGGGCACGACCCGGCCTTGAGCGGCGATCAGATCTACAACGGCGCCATCGACAATGGCAGCGGCCTCGCCGCGCTGCTGGAAATCGCTGACGCATTCGCGCATCAGCAACCACCGCCGCAGCGGTCGCTGCTGTTCCTGGCGACGACGCTGGAGGAAGCCGGTCTGCTCGGTTCACGTTACTACGCCTTGTACCCGCCGCATCCGCTCGCCAAGACCGTCGCCGACATCAATATGGACGAGCTGATCCCGTGGGGACGCACACACGACATGGCCATCATCGGTTTCGGCCAGTCGCAAATGGATGATTATCTGCGTGCCGTATTGCAATCCGCCGGCCGCACCGTCAGCGCCGACGAAGAACCGGAAAAAGGTTTTTTCTACCGTTCCGACCAGCTCAACTTCGCGCGTGCCGGCGTACCGGTGCTGTTCGCGCGCGGCGGCTTCGACAAACTCGATGGCGGCAAAGTCGCCGGCAAGGCGGCGTATGATGATTTCACGGCAAATCGGTACCACAAGACCGGCGACGAATACGACTCGCGCTGGGATTTGTCCGGCGTGATCGAAGACGTGCAGGCACTGTATGCGGTCGGCAAGCGCCTCGGCGATGAATCGACGTTTCCACAGTGGGCGGCCGACAGCGAGTTCCGCGCCGCGCGCGAAGCATCAATGAAGAGTACAAAGTGATGCAGACACTCATCGCCATCCTGTTTGCACTCAGCGTCATTCTGGTGTTGATCGCCTTCGGGCACCTGCTCGCGGTGCACCGGCACTGGCGCGCAAGGCGGCACCTGCATGCCGTTCATCGCGGCGCGTGGACGGCGATCTTTCTGCTCGCGGCCGCCATCAGCAGCGGCTTGGCGCTGGCGCTACGCAGCTACCAATTGCTCAGCGCCGAAGCGCCGATTGCGACGTTGACTGCGCGACAACTCGCGCCGCAGCAGTTCGCCGTACGCATCGAACTGCCCGATGGAATGCAGCAGAGCGCCGAGCTGCACGGCGATGAGTGGCAGCTCGATGCGCGCGTGATCAAATGGACGCCGCGCGCGGTGACACTCGGAGCGCAGCCACTGTATCGGCTCGATCGTCTGGTCAGCCGCTATCGCGATGCAACGCAGGCGCAAACCACGCCGCCGAGCGTCGTCGCGCTGAACGAGGATTCGATCGTAGATCTGTGGCAGCTCAAGCAACGCTTCCCGCGCTGGCTGCCCTGGATCGACGCTGACTACGGCAGTGCGGCGTATCTGCCTCTCGTCGATGGCGGCAAGTACACGGCGACGCTGAGTGCCGCTGGCGGTTTGATCGCACGGCCCGCCGACGCCGCGACGGCAGAGAAACTCAAGGCCAGCGGCTGGTAAGCGCGCTGTAAAAAGGAGCTAGCACCCACCCGGCGCCGCACAGGTACCGACATCGCCGACCGCGCCGGTCTGGCCAGACTGACCTGCAGCCGGACCCAGCGCGCTCGCCCCACCAGAGCCGCCCGGGCCGGGGATGCCGCCGACGAACGTGTTGGCGATCGACGTGACCGTCGAGCCCAAGGAATAGATCGCGAATACGCTGCCACCCTGGCCGCCGCCGCCACCGCCGGCGATGCCGCCGCGGCCGCCGTTTCCGCCTTTGGCGCCGGGGGAACCCTGTGTCTGCGGGCCGCCCTGTCCGCCGACGCCACCGGGCTCTCCCTGACCGGTCACGCCGCCTTGTCCGCCTGTGCCGCCATGGCCGCGATTGAACGTCGTCCCGTTCACGACCAGATTGCCGCCGACTGCGAACACACCGAAACTTCCGCCCCCGCCACCGCCGCCGCTACCTGCCGTCGGCGCCGCGCAGCCGCCAGCGCCGCCGCCACCACCGCCCGCGCCCCAGGAATCCGTGCCGTTGTCGCAGCCACCCGCGCCACCGCCGCCGCCACCACCACCACCGTTTTCACCCAGCGTGCCGCCGCCGCCGGATTTCGCTAACCAGATGCCGCCGGCGATCATGCTGCCGGAACCGGCCGCACCGCCGCTGCCATCGGAAACGGCGCCGTCGAAGCCGACCTGCGCCGGGCCGCAGGTGTTACCGCCAACCCCGCCGCCTCCCCCAAGTCCAAGAGGCGGCGCGCCAACATAGGCGGCATTCTGACCGGGTATTCCGTTGGTAGCGTTGAAGTCCGGCGGAAATCCACACGCGGAATCCATGGTGCCACCGCCGCCGCCGCCGCCCGCGCTGACGTTGCGCGCGCCTGCGCACGTGTTTGTCGACGGCGCGCCGCCTGTCCCTCGCGACGTGTTGTCGCAGGAGACGCTCATTTGCACCGATGGCCCGCCATTCCCTGCATCGGCAATGGTTCCGCTGGCGCTGACACCGGCCAAGCCCGACCCGCCGTCAGCGCCGTCAGCTTGATTGACTAGGGCGCGGTCGATTTCGACGATGGCGTTGTCGACGTACAACGCGTAGCTGCTCAGGCCAGCGTCGCCGCTCTGTCCAATCGCAAGCGGCGCATCGACTTCGACTTCGGCAAAAAGCGCCTGCACGCCCGGCGCGACATAGATCGCAAAACTCTGCACACCGTAGCTGGCCATCGGCGCGGAGGCGCCGACGATTTGCGCATTGGGGCCGCCCGACACTACCGGTCCACGATGCCAACTCGGATCAAATCCACCGTAAAACGAGGCGCTCGCACCGATAGTCAGCGGCCCGGGATACGCGCCGATCTGCAGGTAAATCTGTGTGTGCAACGCATCCAGACGGGTGATGGCGAACGCGGGCGATTGGCATGGAGCGGCCTGGCTGCCGCAGGAGCCGTCGTCGACTCCGCTTGGCGCGACGAATACCGCCTTGGCGATATCGCCATCGATGCCGTCGCAGTTGCTGTCGAGGAACGTGCCATCCGGATCATCGGGCGCGCCCGGGTAAACGACGGCGTTGCTGTCGTCGCAGTCGAGCGCGTTGGCGACATAGCCGGCCGGTTGCGTCGCGGAACGGACGAACACCGCGGGATTGCCGTAACCGTCGCTGTCGGCGTCGATGTACCACTTCGGGCCGTCAAAACCATCTGCAAAGATTTCATCGTCGGCAGCGGCGTCACGCATACCAAGGCCGCACAGCAGAGCGACCGCCAGAACCTCGACGTGGCTCACGCGCATACGAATCTCCTTGAGATCGTCCCGTAAAGGCGATACTACGCTGATTGTTCTTGCCGGTGTTCCTTACTTCGTCTGCGGCAACAGGCGCAGCGTTTTCTCGTCGAACATCGGCTCGTCCTGCCCCGCGCGTACGATCATGATGCGGGCTGCGCCGGCCTGTACTTCGTAGTACTGCACGCTGTCAGGCATATCGCCCCACTCACCGCAAGGCGGTTCGGGGATGTCGCCCGGCTCAGTCTTCGCGTCCCATTCCTTCTTCAACGCGGCATTCGGCAGCACCGTGTAGCGCTTGGCGCCTTTTGGCGTCGCCGCATAGCCTTTGTACGGCTTCACCAGGCAGCGCGCGACCAGATCCTTGTCCGGCGTGTGCTCGGCGAAGACGCGCTGGATCGCCGCTTCGGGTTTTTCATCGGTCTGCAAGGCGAACGTCTCGATCAGTTTCTCGTCCTCGCCGCCATCGGAGTAATGCAGAAGCAGCGCATTGCCTTTGGCATAGAGGTTGACCTTGCGATCGCCAAAGTCGCAGTGCTGCACCCAGACGTCCAGACCCAGCGTGGCATCGTTGATCTTTTCCCATGCGCAGCCTTTCTCGGCTTTCCGCGATGGTGCGTCTTTGCCCATGGCGACATTCGGCGTTACCAGGCTGCCGAGCAGAAGTACTACGAGAATCTTGTGCATGAAGGCACCTAGTTCGAAGTCGCGAGATTTTGCCGAGGCAGCCACCACGAACGATAGCGGCCGCCATAGAGATAATCGACGATGCGCGTCGATGCTTCTGTCGCTTCGAGCTGGCGGCCCTTCAGCTGGACCTTACCGCCGTTCACGATGAAATCGTAGTTGCCATACGGCTTGCCGTCGAGTTCGAAGCGCACGCGGTAGGCGCCGTCCTCGTGCAACAGCTCCTTGGCTTTCAGATAGGACGCTGCGTCGCCGTCGGCAGGATGGAACAGCACATCCAACTGTCGCCAGTGCTGATCCGAATGCAATTCGCCCTGGTCGCGACCAATGATCTTGCCATCGCGGATGCGCAGTAGTTGCGCTGCGTAGGATTCGGCTTTCTGTTGCGAGTGCGTGACCCGATCCTGCACCCACACGGTAAAGCGCAGTGACGACTCCGGATCGTTGCGCTGATAGAAGATGTTGCCGTATTCGCTCCAGGGACCGTCGATGAAGTAGCGCGTGCCCGCCGGCTGGTAGGGATCGTCGCTGGGCGCAGTCGTTACAGCAAACGAAAACCGATAAAACGGCGTGCCGTCGACCTGGAATTCCAATGTGTACTTGCCGGCGGCCAGCTGTTTCGTCACGCCGCCGAGGACTTTGTATTCGCTCAGCTCCCACAGTCCGCTGATGTTTTCCGCGTACCAGACCAAGGTGTCGAGCACCTGTCCGTCGGCGCCCTTGACGACGGAAACAAGCTTGCCACCTTCATCAGGGCTATAAGCATAGTTCGAACTGCTCTGTGCTTTCGGCGCTGGCAGGCACACGGCGTAGAGTTTGTCTGCACGCAAATGCCCGTCGGCATAGCCGACGTCAAGCGCACCGAGCAGGCTCCAGAAGCTGACGCCCGCAACACAAGGCGCCGCAATGTTCTGCCCGGCGCCCGCGTTCGCGCAACAGGCAAGGAACAAGGACAGAGCAGCGCAGTTGCGCATGTTGGATCCTGTTGGGTTCGCCAGGAAGAAACGCCGCAGCGCGCCTGCGACGAACATCATGGCGGCGTTTATTTCTTCGCGTTCGCCTGCGGCAGCTGATCAAGGATGAACGCGAATTCCTCCGCGACTTCGCGATAACGCTGGAAGCGCCCGGACTTGCCGCCGTGCCCGGCTTCCATATTGACCTTGAGCAGCAGCGGATTCTTGTCGGTCTTCATCGCGCGCAGCTTGGCCACCCATTTCGCCGGCTCGTAATACTGCACTTGCGAATCCCACAGCCCGGTCGTCACCAGCATGGCCGGATACGCTTGCGCTTTGACGTTGTCGTACGGCGAATACGCCAGCATGTAGTTGTAATACGCCGTTTCTTTCGGGTTGCCCCATTCATCGAACTCGTTGGTCGTCAGCGGAATGCTTTCGTCGAGCATGGTCGTGACCACGTCGACGAACGGCACATGCGCGACGATGCCGCGGTAATCCTGCGGCGCGATGTTGGCGACCGCGCCCATCAGCAGGCCGCCCGCGCTGCCGCCTTCGGCGAAGACCTTGTCCTTCGCCGCGTAACCTTGCTTGACCAGGAATTCGGTGACATCGACGAAATCCGTGAACGTGTTCTGCTTGTGCAGCAGTTTGCCGTTCTCGTACCAGGCGCGACCCATTTCCTCGCCACCGCGGATATGCGCGATCGCATAGAGAAAGCCGCGATCGACGAGCGAGATGCGCGGCGATGAGAAGCGTGGATCAGTCGAGAACCCGTACGAGCCGTACGCGTACTGGTATAGCGGTGCCGTGCCGTTCTTCTGATAACCCTTGCGATACAGCAGCGATACCGGAATTTTCGTGCCGTCGCGCGCCGGCGCCCAGACGCGCTCGGTAATGTAGTTCGCCGGATCGTAACCGCCGAGCACGGGATCGCGCTTGCGCAGGCTGCGCTCGCCGGTCGCCATGTCGAGGTCGTAGACCGAGTTCGGCGTGGCCAGCGACGAGAAGTCGTAGCGCAACGTGTCGGTGTCCTGCTCGCGGTTGTCGCCGATCGTAGCCGTGTAATCGACGTCATCGGACTTGACGAAGAATTCCTTGCCGGCTTTCCACGGCTTTATCAGAATGCGCTGCAGGCCGTCGCTGCGCTCGCCGATGACGAGATAGTTCCTGAACGGCGCGACGCCGCTGATGAAGACGTCGTTGCTGGCGGGCACGAGGTCGCGCCAGTTTTTCTTGTCGCCGATTTTCGCATCATCGACTTGCATGACGCGGAAATTCTTCGCCAGCCAGTTGGTGCGCACGATCCAGCGGTTGCCGATATGTTCGGCGTGATATTCCAGATCGTGTTCGCGCGGCACGAGCACGCGGAACTTCGCTTTCGGCTGATTCGCCGGGATGAAGCGCAGTTCGCTCGACAACGTGCTGTTCTCATCGATCGCGATGTATTTGTCGTCGCCGGTGCGGCCCACGCCCATGTAGTAGCTGTGATCGCGTTCCTCGTAGACGACCGGATCCTTCGCTGCGTCAGTACCGAGCACGTGCTTGCGCACACGTACCGTAAGCAGCGTGACCGGATCGTTCTCCACGTAGAACAGCGTCTTGTTGTCGTCGGCCCAGGCCATCGATGCCGGCGTGTTCTTGATCTCGTCCGGCAGCGTCTTGCCGCTGGCGAGATCCTTGAACCGGATCGTGAACTGGCGGCGGCCGACCGTATCCTCGGCGTAGGCGAGCAGATTCTCGCTGGGGCTGATTTCCTCGGCGGCGATCTGGAAGAAGCCATGACCCTGCCCGAGCGCGTTGCCGTCGAGCATGATTTCTTCGGCCGCCGCTTCGCTGCCGTGGCGGCGCGCGTAGATCGGGTATTCCTTGCCTTCCTCGAAACGCGTGTAATAGAAGTAATGCCGGTACTTTGCCGGTACCGTCGCGTCGTCCTGCTTGATGCGACCGATGATCTCGTTGTACAGCGTGTCTTGCAGGGCCTGCGTATGCGCAGTCATCGCCGCGTAATAAGCGTTCTCCGCCTTCAGATAATCGAGAACCTCGGGCTTGCTGCGCGCGTCGTCGCGCAGCCAGTAATAGTTGTCGATGCGCACGCCGTTCGCTGACTGCACCTGATATTCATGCAGCGGCGCGACTGGCGGCTGCGGCGCCTGCGGCTGTGTCGGCTGCGTGGCGCAAGCGGCGAGCAGCGCGAACCCGGCGCAACACAGCGAGCGAAGCAGATACGACATGGCGAACTCCAGGCAGGAGCCGCGATGGTAGAGACGTTCCGCACCCGGCACAACGGCCGAACGTCTTATTCCCCGTCCAGCTCCTTTTCGTAGCGCCACGCGTCCGCACCGTCCTCGTAAAAACCGGCATGAGCGCCGAAACGCCGATAGCCGAGCCGCTCGTACAGCCGGATCGCGCCGGCATTGTCCTGGCGCACTTCCAGGCGCAGACGCCGGCAGCCGTGTGCGCGCGCCGCGCGCTCGACCGCGCGCACGAGCGCCTCGCCTACGCCGCGCCCGCGCGCTGCGCGCGCGACTGCCACCGAATACAGTCGGCCGATATCGGTATTCCTGCGCAGGAACAGCACGGCCTTGCCAAGCACGCCGCTCGCATCGAACGCCGCGAGCACGCAAGCCGACGCGCTGCCGATGTGATGGCGATATTGACGACGCGAGATGTGGTCGGTCGTGAACGCCTGCCGCTCCAGCGCGAGTAACTCATCGAGATCGGCCGGCGCGGCGCGGCGAATGCGGTAATCGGTCATGGCGCGAACCCTTGCACTCGAATGATGCTATGTCAAACTACGGTCACTATCATCGGCGCGAGGTCGCCATGTCCGAACCCCCGCCGAAATCTTGTCGCCTGCTTTTTCCGGCTGACCGCGCATGAGCAAGCTGGTCATCGTCGTCGAAAAAGCGTCGGACTGGGGCTCGTACTATCCGTCCGACAACGTCGTCGCCGCGCAGGATTACCTCAAGGAGGCGATCGCCACCGACGACGAACGCGTACAGGTCATCAACCTGTGCCGCAGCTACAAGTACCTCGGTATCGGTTATTACGTCTCGCTGCTGGCCGAAGCGCGCGGACACAAGGTGATTCCTTCGGTCCGTGCGATCAATGATCTGCGCAAGCGTGCGCTGTATGGCCTCGACATCGAAGACCTGAATCAGAAACTCACGAAGTTCCTGCCCGAGGGCGGGCGCGACACCACGGACTTTGGTGTACTTCTATACTTTGGCGAGACCAACTACGGCACGCTCTCCGACCTTGCGCGGCAGGTGTTCGAAACATTCCCCTGCCCGATCCTGCGCCTGGAATTCGAACGCGAGAAAGTCTGGCAGATCAGCGCGATCAAGCCGTCGGGCCTGCATACGCTCACCGACGAGCAGGAGGATTCGTTCGCCGCGGCGCTCGACAAGTTCTCGAAGAAACTCTGGCGCAAGCCGCGTGCGCGCCGCCAGTATCGCTACGACATCGCCATGCTCGCCGACGCGAACGAAGCGATGCCGCCGTCGAACAAGCGCGC
>Ga0070666_10000396_pt1 | contig 27398 bp, 20 predicted proteins | sample KBSS23metaG_FD_64677 | JGI IMG/M metagenome (GOLD analysis project Ga0070666, IMG submission 64677) | Switchgrass rhizosphere microbial communities from Kellogg Biological Station, Michigan, USA - KBS S2-3 metaG | ecosystem: Host-associated > Plants > Roots > Rhizosphere > Soil ... | reverse complement strand
AAGCGCGGCATCGACATCGCCGTCAAGGCGGCCGTCGAGCACATCGACAAGATCAAGACCGACGTCCAGGGCAAGGACATCGCCCACGTCGGAACGATCTCGGCCAACAACGACCATGAGATCGGCCGGATCATCTCCGAGGCGATGGACAAGGTCGGCAAGGACGGCGTGATCACGGTCGAAGAGGCGCGCGGCCTCGAGACCACCCTCGAAGTCGTCGAGGGCATGCAGTTCGACCGCGGCTATCTCTCGCCCTACTTCATCACCGACGCCGAGCGGATGGAGACGGTCCTCGAGAACGCCAAGGTCCTCCTGTTCGAAAAGAAGATCTCGAACATGAAAGACCTCCTGCCGATCCTCGAGCAGGTGGCCAAGCAGGGCAAGCCCTTCCTCATCATCGCCGAAGAGGTCGAGGGCGAAGCGCTCGCGACCCTCGTCGTCAACAAGCTCCGCGGAACGCTCCAGGTCGCGGCCGTCAAGGCCCCGGGCTTCGGCGACCGCCGCAAGGCCATGCTGGAGGACATCGCGATCCTGACGGGCGGCAAGCTCATCTCCGAGGATCTTGGCATCAAGCTCGAGAGCGTCAAGTGGGAAGACCTCGGATCGGCGAAGAAGGTGACGGTCGACAAGGAAAACACGACGATCGTCACGGACACGTCCGACAAGAAGAAGAAGGAAGCCATCGCGGGCCGCGTCAAGCAGATCCGCACCCAGATCGACGAGACGACCTCCGACTACGACCGCGAGAAGCTCCAGGAGCGCCTCGCCAAGCTCGTCGGCGGCGTCGCGGTGATCAAGGTGGGAGCGGCGACCGAGACCGAGATGAAGGAAAAGAAAGCGCGCGTCGAGGACGCCATGCACGCGACGAAGGCGGCCGTCGAGGACGGCATCGTCCCGGGCGGCGGAGTCGCCCTGTTCCGGGCCATCGAAGCCGTCACGAAGGCGACGAAAGAAGTCTCCGGCGACGTCAAGATCGGCGTGCAGATCATCAAGCGGGCGCTCGAAGAGCCGATGCGGCAGATCGTCCACAACGCCGGCCTCGAAGGCTCGGTCATCATCAACGAGATCCGGGAGAAGGGCGCCAACTTCGGCCTGAACGCCGCGACCGAAAAGGTCGAGGACATGCTGAAGGCGGGCATCATCGACCCGGCCAAGGTCACCAAGAACGCGCTCCAGAACGCGGCCTCGATTGCCGGCCTCATGCTCACGACGGAAGCCCTCGTCTCCGAGATCAAGGAGAAGGACAAGGCTCCCGCCGGCGGCGGTATGCCGGGCGGCATGGGCGGCGGCATGGGCGGCATGTACTGATATCATCCCGCCTCTCCACGGGGAGAGGGGACCACGGAGTTTCCGCCCCGGCGAAAGCCGGGGCTTTTTTTTGGCCGTGACCGAAGACACTCGGTTCGATAGACGCGGGGAACGCCGGAGCCGTCGGAGATGGACCTCTTCCGCCCGGATCGTCGGCGTCGCCGGGCGGCGCGGGGTGTATAACCGCGCTCGGTGAAGCGGCGGTGGGCCAACATTCTCCTGGTCGTGGCGATTGCCACGCTGCTGGGACTCCTCTTCGCGGCGCAGCTCTATGTCATCTACGTTCAATCGAAGCGGGAGATCCACTGGCCGTCGATCTTCGCCTCCGCTCTTCCCTTCTGGTATCTCTGGGCGCTGCTCGTTCCGGCGATCGTCGGTCTCGCGCGCCGCGTTCCGATCGATCGCGTCCATGTCTTTCGCGCGCTCCTCGTTCACGTTCCGGCGGCGGCGATCGCGGCGGCCCTCCATCAGGCTCTCTACATTCTGACGGGGTGCATGCTGGAGCGGAGGGATCGCCCGTGCCACTTCTTCTCGGCGTTTTCCGAGAACGTCTTCTCCTTTTATTTCATGGTGGGGATCATCGTCTACTTCGCGATCCTTCTCGGCACCCAGGCGGTCGATTTCGCGCGCCGTTTTCGGGAGAGCCAGCTCCGGGCGTCGCGGCTGGAATCGGAGCTCTCGACGGCGCAGCTCCGGGCCCTGCGCGCGCAGCTCCAGCCCCACTTCCTGTTCAACACGCTTCACGCGATCTCGGCGCTCGTGGCCCGGGATCCGGAGGCCGCCGACCGGATGATCGCCGACCTGAGCGATCTGCTGCGTCTCGCGCTGGAGGACGTCGAGGCGGTCGAGGTCACGGTCCGCCGGGAGCTGGAGCTCGTCGAGCGCTACCTCTCGATCGAACGAACGCGTTTCGCCGACCGGCTGACGGTGAACTTCTCCATTCCGCCGGAGACGCTCGACGCGAGGGTTCCGAGCCTGATCCTGCAGCCGCTGGTCGAGAACGCCGTCAAGCACGGCGTATCGCGTCGCCAGACGCCCGGCTGGATCGAGATCCGCGCTGCCCGGGAAGGCGGCCGGCTCCGGCTGCGCATCCGGGACGGCGGCGCGGCGGAGGACCGTCCGGCGGCAGGAGAGCTCCGCGAGGGAGTCGGCTTCCGGTCGACGCGTTCCCGGCTCGAGTACCTCTACGGCGCCGATCACTCCTTCGACTACGGCTTCGATTCCGACGGCGTATTCCGGGTCGACGTGTCGATTCCGGCGCGCGGGGACGCATGAAACCGATCCGCACGGTCGTTGCGGACGACGAGCCTCTCGCGCGCGAGCGGATCCGCGACCTGCTCGGCCACGATCCCGAAATCGAGATCGTCGCCGAGGCGTCCGACGGAAATCGAGCCGTGAAGGCGATCGAGCGAACGGAGCCCGATCTGCTCTTCCTCGACGTTCGGATGCCCGGCCTCGACGGCTTCGGCGTGCTCGAGGCGCTCCGCGTTCCCCGGCTGCCCGTCGTCGTCTTCGTCACGGCCCATGACCGTTTCGCGGTGAAGGCTTTCGAGATTCACGCGCTCGACTACCTATTGAAGCCGTTCCATCGGGCGCGCTTCGAGGAGACCGTGCGGCGGGCCAAAGCCGCGGTGCGGCGCGGGGCCGCCGATCACCTGTCCCGGGTCTTCGGATGGCTCGAGGATGCGCGGCCGGCGCCCCGCCACGTGCGGCGTTTCCTGGTGAAGGCCTCCGGGCGAGTGGTGTTCGTTCTCGCCGACGAGATCGACTGGATCGAGGCCGCCGGCAACTATGTTCGCCTGCACGCCGGCCCGGCATCCCACCTGGTCCGCGAAACGATGGCGAAAGTGGAAGCCCGGCTCGATCCCGAACGATTCGTCCGGGTCCACCGCTCCGCCATCGTCAACGTCGAGAGTATCCGGGAGCTCCAGCCGATGTTCCGGGGGGAGTACACGGCGATTCTGCGCAACGGGCGCCGCGTCGCCGTGAGCCGCGGCTATCGCCTTCCTCTCGAGGCGAAGCTCACCGGGCTCCGCTGATCTCGAACCGCCCCCGTCGCTGTTGACCACTCTCCGGCGACCGTTCGTCCCGAAAGCGTTGGCCGGAAGTCCGAAGCCCGGCAGACTCGACGCGCGAGAGAGCGGAAGACTCTCGCGATCGACGGAGGAGGTCGAAATGGCGAGAAGATCGATCGTGGGCGCGGCGACGCGGGTCGGAATGGCGGTTCTGATGGTCGCGGGAACCGTCGGGGCGGACGACCACCGGGAGCCCTCCCGGGAGGTTCCGGCGGAAAAGTACTTCAAGAACATCCAGGCGTTTCGGGGGCTTCCCTCGACGGACCTCATGGGAGCCATGTCGTCCATGGCCGCGGCCCTCGGAACGCGGTGTGAGCACTGTCACGTCACGACCGAGAAGGGCAACTGGCCGATGGAGAAGGACGACAAGGCCGCCAAGCGGCGGGCCCGCGAGATGATCGCGATGGTCAAGGCCATCAACGCGTCGAACTTCGGCGGGAAAACGCGCGTGACGTGCGCCACCTGTCACCACGGGCAGACGACGCCCCCCGACGCGCCTCCGCTGCGGGTGGACGATTCCCCTCCTTCGAGCGACACGGCGGCCGGCGCCCCGGCGCTTCCGAGCGTCGACGGGGTCTTCGCGAAATATCTGGCGGCGGCCGGCGGCCGCGAAGCCCTCTCCCGGATCACGACGCGCGAGATCCGGGGGGTCGCCGTCGCCGGCGGCGAGCGCTTTCCCTTCGAGGTCCGACAGAAGGCCCCGAACAAGTCACTCGTGGTCACTACGTTCGCCAACGGAGAGACCCTCTCGCGAGGGTACGACGGCGAGATCGGCTGGGATCGTGCCGCCCACGAAGGGGGCCGGATGGGCGAGGACGAGCTCGTGCAGATGCGGCGACGGGCGGTGTTTTCCCTTCCGCTCGACCTGCGGAGCCAGTATGCAACCCTCGCGGTGACCGGCCGCGAGAAGGTTGCCGGCCGGGAGGCCGTCGTCGTGACGGGCCGGGCGAAGGATGGACACCGCGAAACGCTGGATTTCGATGCGGAAAGCGGTTTGCTCGTTCGGCGCACGACGATCATCGACACCGTGCTCGGGCCGATTCCGGATCAGACCGACCTCCTCGACTACCGCGAAGTCGGCGGCGAGAATCTTCCGTTCACGCTTCTGCGCGTGGGACCGAACTTCCGCGAGACCCAGAGCTACTCGGAGGTCCGGCAGAACGTCCCCATCGACGAGGCGATTTTCGCGATGCCGAAGATGCCCTGACGGGGCGGGCGAGAAGAGCGAGCGGAAGGTGGACGCGTCGAGCCCGGGGCGGCGCCGGACGGAGACCGCCCCGGGACCTCCATCCGTTCTATCATCGGCGGGCCCATGCAGAAAAGGACGATCGACCGGCCGGCATTCCGCTGGGCGGCGCTCGGCGGCGACGTGGCGGCGGCGCTCGCGGCGCTCGCGCTCGCCCGGGAAATCCGGCTGCGCCTTCCCGTGCCGTTCACGGAGTCGCTGCTTCCCCCGGAGAACTTCGGATTGAGCATCCCGGCGGTGGGGCTGGCCCTCGCCGTCCAGTCGGTCGCGCTGCTCGTGTTCGGCCTCTATGGTCCGCGGGTCCGCATCTCGGGTTCGCTCACCCGGCTGCTGCTCCCCGCGCAGATGCTGCAGCTCCTCTCTTTCGCCACGATCTTCTATCTCTTCCCGGGCCGCGCCGTCCCCCGGAGCATCCTTCTCCTGTATCTGGCGATCGACGGCGCGCTGCTCTACCTCGAGCGCGCGGGAATCCGCCGGATGGCGATCGCGGGAGGAAGGCGGACCGTGCTCATCGTGGGCGACCCCGTGGACGGAGAGCTCCTCGCGGAGGCGATCCGCCGGCATCCCTGGACCGGAATCGACATCACGGGAGTCGTCGCGATCGGCCCCGGCGAGGCGGGGGGGGAGAGCGTTTCGTCGCCCGAAGAGTTGTCGGCGATGGTCGCTCGGACCCGGAGCGATCACGTGCTCTTCACGCCGAGTCCGACCTCGTTTCGGGATCTCGCGATCGAGCGCCTCGCCGCGTCGGGCCAGGCGTCTCTCTGGGTCATGCCTTCCGCCTACGAGACGCTCATCGGACGCCTCCGCTTCCGGCCCCTCGGAGAGCTTCCCCTCCTCGAAGTGGGGAGCGGGCCTCCCCCGGCGGTGGGAGCATTCGTCAAGCGGGCGCTCGACGTGATCGTCGCCGCCGCGGGGCTCGTGGTCGCGGCCCCGATCCTCGCGCTCGCGGCGGCGGGAGTTCTCGCGGTGTCGGGGTCGCCCGTCTTCTACTGGCAGGAACGCGTGGGGCGAGACCGGAAGACCTTCCTCCTGCGGAAGCTGCGCACGATGCGGCGCAACGCCGAGAGCGAGACCGGGGCGGTCCTCTCGTCGCGTGCCGATCCCCGCGTGACCGCCATCGGGAGATGGCTCCGCTCGGCGCGCATCGACGAGATCCCGCAGCTGTGGAACGTGCTCCGCGGCGAGATGAGCCTCGTCGGCCCCCGTCCCGAGAGGCCGGAATTCGTGGAGCGGTTCGAGCGGGAAATCCCCGGCTACGCGTTGCGCTTCGCCGTGCGGCCCGGACTCACCGGGTTCGCCCAGATCTCGGGGGAGTACGAAACCCATCCGCAGATCAAGCTCCGCTACGATCTCGCGTACATCAACAACTGGTCGCTCGCCATGGATCTGGTGATTTTGGCGAGGACGTTGCCTGTGGTCCTCAGCCGCCGGGGAATTTAGCGGGCGCGGACCATACATCGAGCCGGGCGGGCGCGGAAAGCCCGCGCCGCCCTGCGACGTACTGCACGGAGTACGCCTCGGGACGGCGCGGGCTTCCCGCATCCCGCCGGGCTCGCGCCTGGCCGCGCCGCGTCGCTATTCGAAACTGAGATCGCGGGTCGTTCGAGGCGGCGGCAGGTTGAATCGTGTATTGTCGGGGATTGGGCGGCTCCCCGCCCTCACCGCCCGATCGGGTGCTCGGGGAAGAGCGGAGGCACCGGCGCGCGCCCCTTCGCGAATCGCTTCGCGTGGCGATTGATCGCGTCTTCCACCGCCTTTTTCGTGTCCGGCGGGAGCGTCTTCGCGAGGTCCGGCGCGAGCCAGACGGCCCTCAAGGCATCCCGGGAGGCGGGAATGGGCCGTCCTTCCGCGGCATAACCACGGCTCAGATTCATGTCCGTTTCCGGCCGCTCCTCGATGGCGAGCGACCGGCGATAGTGATCGAGAGCGACCGCCGCCCTTCCGCCGAGGAGGGCCGCCGAGCCGAGGAGGTAGGGGGGCCGCACGTCGTGAGGAAGGAGCGGCGATACCGCTTCGAGAACTTCCGTCGCGTCGCGGAGGACGGCGTCGCGTGCCGCCGGATTCGTCTGCCGCGACGCGTCGATCAGGAGCGCTTCTCCCTCGAGGAGCCGCCGCTTCGCGCGTGCCGTTCTCCATTCCGGGTACACCGCCGCCGCGGCGGCCAGGGCGAAGAGGGCGGCGGCGCCCGCCGCCGCCGCATCGCGCCGCGTCACCGCGCGCTCCCCGCGATGCGGTAGCCGCGCCCCGCTTCGAGAAGGAGCCACACGGCCGCCGGCAGGATCTGGAAAGGAAACCAGGCGAACGCCGCGACGGCGCCCGCGGCCAGGAGCGAGACCGCCGAGGCGGCGGCCTCGTCCGCCCGGGCGCGCTTCGACAGCCGCAGACCCAGCATGGCGGCTGCCGCGAGGACGCACGCCCCGGCGGGAATGCCGATCGCGGCGAGGAGGTCCAGGTAGTCGTTGTGCGCCTGCGCGAAAGAGTTCGTCGGCATTCCCCAGAGCACGAGCCGCCGCCGGGTGTGGTTCTCGGCGGCGATCCGGGCCGGGATGTATTCGCTCCGAAACACCCCGGGGCCGATCCCGACCCAGGGATGGGCGCGGATCATCTCGCGGGCCGCCAGCCACGGCGCGAGGCGGGCGGTCACGGCGGCGTTCCATTCTCCGCGCCGGGCGGCGGAGAGGAGCTGGATTCCGCGGTTTCGCAGCGGGGAGTATGCGGCCACCACCAGAACGGCCGCGGCGGCGCCGATGCCGAGGGCCTTTCGCGCCCGCCGTCCGGCGGTGAGCGCGGCATAGACGGCCGCCCCCCCGGCGACGACGGCGATCCCGGAGAGGCTCCTCGTCGCGACGACCCCGGCGGCGGCGATTCCGGACGCGGCGATCGCGAAGGGGCGGGCCCGGCCGCGCGCGACGGCGAAAGGAAGGATCGCGACCGCCGCGATCGCGAGGCTCACGCCGGCGAAGCCGGCATTGCCGACGAGGCCGCCCAGTCCCGATCGATCCGAACGGACGTTGACCGCGAAGGGGGCCCAGAGGCGCGCCGCGGAGAGGAGGACGAGGACCCCGTTGGCCGCGGCGGCGGCGCCGAGCACCGCAACGATCTTTCTCCGGTGAAGCCCGTAGGCGGCGGAGGAGCCCACGGGAAGAGCGAGGAGGACGAGCGCGGCGCTCCGGAGAGCGTCGAACGATTGACCCCTTCGCGCGCTCGCCGCCGCCGCGACGACGGCCCCGGCGAGGCCCGCGGCGAAGAGCAGGGCGGGAAGCGCGGGGCGCGGCAGGCGGAAGCCGTCCCGACGGATCCGGGCGAAGATCGCGGCGACGGCCGCCGCCGCGAGCGCCGTGGCAGTCAGAGCGATCTTCGGGGCGTCGAACGCATCGATCGACTTCGGGTCCACGGCGACCCAGGAGGCGAGGACGGCGGTCGCGGTGAGGGCGGCGGCGATCGTGTCCGGTCCTCCGGCGGGCGACCGGGGGGCGTCCTCGGCGGCGGCGTCGCGCGGGGGCTTCGGCATCGCCGGAGAGTCTATCCGGTCGGAACGAGGGGAAGCGGTCCGGAGCGCCGTCCGCGAAATTGTCGGCGCCGCCAATGTTGCTATTCTTCCGGCGTGGAATTTCTCCGGAAGCATCGCACCGCGATCCTCCTGGGCGCGGCCCTGTCGGTCGCCGGCGTCGCTCTCGCGATGGCCTATCTGACGAGTGTCGTCACCTCGCGTTTCAACGGTCGCCGCTGGAATCTCCCGTCGCGCATCTATTCCGACGTCGAGACGCTGTCGCCGGACGTCGAGCTCGTCCCCGAAACGCTCGTCGAGAAGCTCGGCCGTCTCTACTACGCCCGCGTGGAGGAGGCTCCCCGGCGCGCCGGGCAGTACCGCGTCGACAAGGGCGCGGTGGAGGTCTGGCTGCATTCCTTTTCGGACGTCGGGCACCGCTTCGGCGGCTTCCCGGTCCGCATCGAGTTCTCGGCGGGGAGGATCCGGTCGATCAAGACACCGGAGGGCGATTCCGTCTCGTCGGTCGTGGTGGAACCCGAGCTGCTCGGCTCCGTCTTCGACAAGAAGCTCGAGGACCGGACGCTCGTCCGCCTGCCGGAAGTCGCCCGGTCCCTGATCGACGCGATCCTGACGCGCGAGGACCGGGACTTTTTCCGTCACGGCGGGGTTTCCGTCCGCCGGATCGCCGGCGCGCTCCTTTCCGACCTGCGTCACGGATCGGCTTCCCAGGGCGGATCGACCCTCACCCAGCAGCTCGTCAAGAATCTGTATCTCTCGCCCCGCCGGACCGTCAAACGCAAGGTCGTCGAAGCGCTGATGGCGGTCGTGCTCGACGCCTCCTATTCCAAAGAAGAGATTCTCCAGGCGTATCTCAACGAGATCTACCTCGGCCAGCGCGGCGCGATCTCGATCACGGGCGTGGGAGAAGCGGCGCGCTACTACTTCGGCAAGAACGTCTCGGACATCGACCTCGCGGAATCGGCCGCGCTGGCGGGCATGATCGCTTCACCGGGCCGCTTCAATCCGTTCCGTTATCCGGAGCGGTGCAAGGCCCGACGCGACAGTCTCCTGCGGATGATGCGGGAGGCGGGGCAGATCGACGCGCCCCAGCTCGAAGCCGCGCTCGCCGAGCCGCTGACGCCCGGGACGCATTCCCCCGTCCGCATCCAGGCGCCGCATTTCGTGAATTTCGTCGAGAACCAGCTGCAGGAGAAGTACGGCGAGAAGCTCGGGACGGAGGGACTGCAGATCTTCACGACGCTCGACGTCGACCTGCAGCGCCGCGCCCAGCAGTCGGTCACGGACGGGCTCGCGAACCTCGAGAAGACCTACAAGCGGCTGCGGACCGCGTCGAGGAACGGACCCCTCCAGGGCGCGCTCATCGTGATCGACCCCGGGACGGGAGCCGTGCGGGCGCTCGTGGGCGGCCGCGACTACGCGTTATCGCAGTTCAACCGGGTCACGCAGGCCCACCGACAGCCCGGATCGCTCTTCAAACCTTTCGTCTATCTCGCGGCCTTTTCGCGCCGCGATCTTCCCGAGCCGATCACGCCGGCGAGCATCCTGATCGATTCGCCCGTCACCCTGGTGTGGGGCAACGGCGGCGAGAACGAACGGTGGACGCCGCGCAACGACGACAACCAGTACCGGGGGCCCATCTCCGTTCGGCGCGCGCTCGAGATGTCGGTCAACGTGCCGACCGTGCGCGTCGCGGTCCGGGCGGGGCTGGACACGGTCGTCGCCGCGGCCCGCGCCGCGGGCATCTCTTCCCGCCTCCGCGGATATCCCTCCCTCGCGCTCGGCGCGTTCGAGATCTCGCCGATGGAGATCGCCTCGGCGTATTGCGCGCTCGCGGACGAGGGCGTGCGCGTCGAGCCAAACGCGATCGCGGGGGTCACGGACGCGTCCGGAAAGGTGCTGGAACGCCGCGAGACGCCGTTGAAGCGCGTGCTGCCGCCCGACGCCGTCTTTCTCGTCGATTCCCTGATGCAGGGCGTGGTCAACCGTGGGACGGGGGGAGGCGTCCGGTCGCGCGGCGTGCAGGGAACCCTCGCGGGAAAGACGGGAACGACCAACGACGGGCGCGACGCGTGGTTCATCGGGTTCTCGCCGAAGATCCTCGCGGCGGTGTGGGTCGGGTTCGACGACAACCGGGGGCTGAATCTTTCCGGCTCCCAGGCGGCGGTTCCGATCTTCACCGACTTCATCAAGGGAGTTCCCGCGCAACTGCTGTCCGACCGGTTCGCGGCGCCCGCGGACATCGTGACCGCCGAGATCGACCCCGAGACGGGAATGCTCGTGACGCCGTTTTGCCCGCAGACGATGACCGAGGTATTCCTGTCGAGAACGGCGCCGTCGCGCTATTGCACCGTGCATTCCCCCATGCCGCAGGCCCAGTCGCCGGCAGGCGATCCGCGAGGGGCGGGAGAGCAATAGGCGAGAGCCGGGTCGCGAGCTTTTCGAGTCGGCGAGTCACGCGTCGGGAACGACAAAATCCTCTTCGCCGGCCGGGAGTTATTGACCCGCGAACCGCGACTCGCACCCGGAAGCGGGACGCGCCCGCCTGTCTTACCTCAGGCTGCCGACCGCGACGCTCTCGTCCGTCGAAGCCTGAGGGGGCCGGGCCTCGGCGACGAACTGGAAGTCGAATACCCCCTGCTCGGTGCCCGCCAGGAGAAACCGCCCGTCCTTCTCGATCGCGAGCGTCCTCACGACGCTCTTTCCCATGCCGTTGTCGAACTCGGCCCAGTCGTTTCCTCCGCTCGTGCTGCGGAAGACTCCCCGTTGCGTCGCGGCGTAGAGCGTCCCGCCATTGACCGGGTCGATCGCCAGCCCGAAGACGTTGGTGTCCGTCAGGCCGATGTTCGAGGCGGCCCAGCTTCCGCCTCCGCTCTTGCTCCGGAAGACGCCCTCCTGCGTGCCGGCGTAGAGCACGCTCGCCTTCTTCGGATCGATGACCAGGGAAAAGACGACGGCGCCGCGGGGGAGCCCCACGTTCACGCTCTTCCAGTGCAGACCTCCGTCGACCGTCTTGAAAACGCCCCCTTCGTTCGTCCCGGCGTAGAGAACGTCGCTCTCCGTGGAATCGAGCGTGAGGGTCAGGACGTCGGAGTTCGTCAGGCCGTTGTTCAGGACCGTCCAGGTCCGGCCGTGGTCCGTGCTCTTGTAGACCCCGCCCGTCGTCGTGCCCGCGCGCAGGACGGCCGGATCGTGCGGATCGATCACGAGGCAGTGCACGCTCCGGCTGTCGCTCTCCCGGTTCGTCACCGCCCACTCCTTGCCCCCGTTGGTCGTCTTGAAGACGCCGTCGCTCGCCGTGCCCGCGTACAGGATCGAGGGATCGGCCGGATCGACGACGAGCGCGAACACGTAGCTGTTGTTCGGGATTCCCGCATTGATCGACGCCCACCGGCGGCCGCCGTCCTCGCTCTTGTGGATCCCGCCGCCGAGCGTGCCCGCGTAGATGACGGACGAGTCGCGCGGATCGATCGCGAGGGAACCGATGCTCGCGCCGGTCAGGCCGGCGTTGGTCGCGTCCCAGTGCCGCCCGGCGTCGACGGTCTTGAAGATTCCTTCGCTGCCCGTCCCCGCGTAGATCGTGCCGGGCGTCGACGGATCGGGAAGGAGGGCCTGCACCAGGCGCCGGGAGAGACCGGCGTTGATGGCCCGCCAGTGGAGGCCGCCGTCGATGCTCTTGAAGATTCCGTTGGTTCCGTTGGCCGCGTACACGGTGTTCGGCGCCGCCGGATCGACGGTGATCGACTGCACGAGCGCGCTGGGCAGCCCCGCGTTGATCGACTCCCAGTGGTCGCCGGCGTCCGTCGAACGGAACGCGCCGCCCAGACCCGTCCCGGCGAACAGCGTGGCCGGCGCGTGCGGATCGAGGGCCACCGTGAAGACGTCCTGGGCCGTCAGCCCGTGGTTGACGGCCTTCCACGACTTTCCGCCGTCGATCGTCCGAAACACGCCGCTGAAGGTCGACGCGTACAGGGTCGTCGGATGCTGGGGGTCGATCGCGAGGGCGGTGACGACCCCGTAGCTCTGCCCGGTGCTCGCCGCGGTCCACTTCGCCCCGCCGTTGGTTGACTTGAACACGTCGTCCCCGTTGGTGCCGAGATACACGGTGTTCGGGTCGCTCGGGTCGATCGCGAGGGAAAAGACGACGACGTTCTTGTTGAGGCCGTTGTTGATCTGCGTCCAGGTCTTGCCGGCGTTGCTCGAGCGGAAGACGCCTTCGAGCGTTCCGACGTAGAGGTTCGCGTTGTTCTTCGGATCGACGGCGAGGGCGTACACGTGCAGATCGGTCAGCCCGGTGCTCGCGACCGTCCAGTCCTTCCCTCCGTCGTCGCTCCGGAAGACTCCGGCGAAAGCGGTGCCGGCGTAGACCGTGGTGGGATGCGCGGGATCGACCGCGATGGCGGTGATCTGTCCGCCTTCGGGCCCGTGCGATGTCCAGGTATTGAATGCGGCGCGCATGGATCCGCAAAGCGCCATCGACACCGCGACGCCGAGCGCCGCTCTCCTCGCGATCGCAATGAACATGAGTTTCCTCCCGCTGGGGACGAAGTCTAGCAGGCCTCGCGGGAAAAGAACCAGGCGGCTCTTCCGGCGCCCATTTTCAAAATCTTGCTCTCCCGGGGCGGGCCCGGGCTCAGCGGGCCCCCCGGATGATTCCGGAGAGGACCGGCGTGATTCCGTTGATCACGAACTGCACGCCGATCACGCAGGTGATCAAACCCATCACCTTGGCGACGATGCGCTGACCCGTCTGCCCGATCTTCTCCACGATCCACGGGGCGGCGAGGAGAACCATCCACGTGATGAGGATGGCCACGCCGATCGCCGCGGCGAGCGCGACGCGATGGGGGTATCCCGTCGCCTGCCCCACGAGCGCCATCACGGTCGAGATCGCGCCCGGGCCGGCGATCGTCGGGATGGCGAGCGGCACGATCGCGGGATCGCCCCCCGCGGCCTCCGCCTCGACTTCCTCGCGCCCGTTGTTCAACGTCTTGATCGAGATCATCGTGAAGAGGACCCCGCCGGCGATCTGGAAAGCCGGCACCGTGATGCCGAAGAACGAGAAGATGAGACCGCCCGCGGCCTCGAACACGAGGAGCGCCGCCCCGGCCGCGAGGCTCGACTTCAGGGCCGCCCGGCGGCGGTCCGCGGCCGGCAACCCGTCGGTCATCCCGACGAAGATCGGCGCCGCCGAGATCGGGTTGATCACCGTGAAGAGGGAAGTGAAGGCCAGGAGCCCGAAGTTCCAGAGAGGCAGCATCAGTCCTCCGGGTCGATCGGGATCTTCGTCTCGAGCTTCGGCGAGGAGAGCACGAAGGTGGTCTTGACCTTCTCGATCCCGGCGATCTTCGTCAGGCGCTCGAGCACGAACCGTTCGTAGTCGGTCGGAGATCCCGCCACCACCTTCAGGAGGAAGTCCTCCTCCCCGGCGATGTGATGACATTCGAGGACTTCGGGAAGCCGCGCGACGGCCTTGCGGAAGACCTCCGACGTGTGCTGGCCGTGGGACCTCATGATGACGGCAACGAAGGCCGTCACGGATTTGCCGAGCTTGGCGGGGTCCACGAGGGCGACGTATTTCCGGATGAACCCCTCCCGCTCGAGCTTGCGCACGCGTTCGAGCGTGGGCGCCGCGGTCAGACCCACGCGCTCCGCGAGGTCCGTGTTGGTCATGGATCCATCCTCCTGCAGCAGCCGCAGGATCGACCGGTCGATCGCATCCGGAAAAGACATGAATGAATTTTATGCTGCCAGATCATGTATTTTCAAGAAGAATATTCTGCAAAATGTAGCCGTTTCAGAATATTCAACTGATCGGTTCGGGACGGCTGACGCGCCGGGCCGTCGTCCCGGGGCGGGGGCGGATCTTGCGCGGATCGATAGAATGGGCAGATGGACTCTCTCCGGATTCGCGGCGCCCGACAGCACAACCTCAAGAACCTTTCGCTCGACATCCCCCGGGACCGGCTCGTGGTGGTCACGGGGGTCTCGGGCTCGGGAAAGTCTTCGCTCGCCTTCGACACGATCTTCGCGGAGGGGCAGCGGCGCTACGTCGAGTCGCTCTCCGCCTACGCGCGGCAGTTCCTGGAGCAGATGGAGAAACCGGACGTGGACTCGATCGAGGGGCTGTCGCCGGCCATCTCGATCGACCAGCGGGCGACGTCGAAGAACCCCCGTTCGACGGTCGGCACCGTGACCGAGATCTACGACTACCTGCGGCTGCTGTACGCGTCTGTGGGGAAACCGCACTGTCCGAAGTGCGGACGTCCCATCGCAGCGCAGACCGCGCAGGAGATGATCGACCGGACGTCGCGGTTGCCGGAAGGGACCCGTTTCTCGGTGCTCGCTCCCCACGTGATCGGGAAGAAGGGGGAGTACAAGAAGCAGATGGCGCAGATGGTCCGCGAGGGCTTCCTGCGGGCGCGCGTCGACGGTGCGATGGTCGATCTCGAATCGCCGCCCGAGCTCGACAAACAGAAGAAGCACACGATCGAGGTCGTGGTGGACCGCCTGGTCGCCCGGGGCCCGGCGGACGCCGAATACGCCAAGCGACTCGCGGACTCGATCGAGACCGCGCTCCGGGTCTCCGGCGGCCTCGTGGTCCTCCTCAAGGCCGACGGCTCCGAGGACGTCCTGTCGGCGAACTACGCCTGCCCGGACTGCGACACATCGCTCTCGGAGATCACGCCGCGGCTCTTCTCGTTCAACTCGCCCTACGGCGCCTGCCCGAAGTGCTCCGGGCTCGGAACGATCCTGAAGGCCGATCCCGACCTCCTGGTCTCCGAGCCGGAGAAGTCGATCAGCGCCGGGGCGATCGCGCTTTTGAAGCCCGGTTCGACCAACTGGCGCAATCGGCAGATGAAGCAGCTCGCCAAACACTACAAGTTTTCCCTCGACCAGAAGTTCGACGCGCTGCCCAAACGCGCGCGGGAAGTCATTCTCTACGGCTCCGGCGACGACGAGATCAACTTCTCGTGGGTCGCCGAAAAAGGCCAGTACAACTGGCGCTCGGCTTACGAAGGGCTGATCCCGATGATCGAGCGGCGGTACCGGGAAACGGAAAACCCCGACCACCGCGCCGAGCTCGAGCGGTTCATGTCGGTCACGGCGTGCCCCGAGTGCGGCGGACGCCGGTTGAAGCCCGAGGCCCTCGCGGTGAAGCTCGAAGGGAGCGCGATCGACGAAATCGGGAATCTCACGATCACCGATGCGATCGGCTGGTTCGACGACCTCGTCCTCACCGCGCGGGAGCGGGAAATCGCGGGAAAGATCCTGAAGGAAATTCGCGACCGCCTCGGCTTCATGAGCAACGTGGGCCTCGGGTATCTCAACCTCGCGCGGACGGCCGCGACACTCTCGGGCGGGGAGTCGCAGCGCATCCATCTCGCGACCCAGATCGGATCGAAGCTGACCGGCGTCCTCTACGTGCTCGACGAGCCGTCGATCGGGCTGCACCAGCGCGACAACCGGAAGCTGATCGACACGCTCCTCTCGATGCGGGACCTCGGCAACAGCGTGCTCGTCGTCGAGCACGACGAGGAGACGATTCGCGCCGCGGACCACGTCCTCGACCTGGGGCCGGGCGCCGGGATCCACGGCGGCGAGGTCGTGGCGTCGGGAACGCCGGCGGAAATCGAAAAGTTCCCGCGCTCGCTCACCGGAAAATATCTCTCGGGGGAGCGGCAGATCGCGGTGCCGATGCTCCGCCGGCCGGGCCGCGGGAAGGCGCTCGTCGTCCGGAAGGCGCGCGAGCACAACCTGAAGGGCATCGACGTCCGCTTTCCGCTCGGCGTCTTCACGTGCGTCACCGGTGTGTCGGGGTCCGGCAAATCGACGCTCGTCAACGACATCCTCTTCCCGGCCTTGAGCCGCGCGCTCTACGGCTCGGCGGAGAAGCCGGGCCGACACGAGAAGGTCGAGGGGATCTTCGAGATCGACAAGGTGATCGACATCGACCAGAGCGCGATCGGCCGTACGCCGCGCAGCAACCCGGCGACGTACACGAACGTCTTCAACGCGATCCGCGACCTGATGGCGCGCACGCCCGAGGCGCGCGCCCGGGGCTACGCGCCCGGCCGCTTCTCCTTCAACGTCAAGGGGGGCCGGTGCGAGGCGTGCGCGGGAGACGGCCAGATCAAGATCGAAATGCACTTCCTGCCGGACATCTACGTCACCTGCGACGTCTGCGGCGGGAAACGCTACAACCGGGAAACGCTCCAGGTGACGTACAAGGGGAAATCGATCGCCGAGATCCTCGACCTCACCGTCGAGCAGGCGTTCGAGCTCTTCCGGAACGTCCCTCCGGTGGCGAACATCTGCGGGACGCTGACGGACGTGGGACTCGGCTACATCACCCTCGGCCAGCCGGCGACGACGCTGTCGGGCGGCGAGGCGCAGCGGATCAAGCTCGCGCGCGAGCTCGCGAAACGGTCCACGGGCCGCACGCTGTATCTCCTCGACGAGCCGACGACCGGGCTCCATTTCGACGACATCCACAAGCTCCTGTCGGTCCTGCATTCGCTGACGGACAAGGGGAACACGGTCATCGTGATCGAGCACAACCTCGACGTGATCAAGACCGCCGACTGGATCATCGATCTCGGCCCCGAAGGGGGAGAGGGAGGCGGGCGACTCCTCGCGCAGGGGACGCCCGAAGATCTCGCCGAGGTGCGCGAATCGTTCACCGGGCAGTATCTGAGAAAGATCCTTGGCGGCGGACGAAAGCGCGCCGCCCGCTGACGCCTCGCGCGCGAGGGCCTCGGGTCCTTATCGCGGCGCTCTCGCCGGCGCGGTTGCCGCGGCCCTCCTTCTCCGAGTCCTCGCGGCGCGCGCGAAGGTCCTCTGGTTCGACGAGTTCCTGTCCGCCAACCTGATCCGCCATTCCTGGCGAGAGCTCCTGCCCGCCGTCCGGCGGGAAGCGCACCCTCCTCTCTATTTCGCGCTCCTGAAGGTGTGGTGCGGCTTCTTCGGCGACGGGCCGCTCGGCCTGAAATCGCTGTCGATCGCCGCGGGGACCGGCGCCATCTTTGTCGTCGCCGGCGCGGTCCGGCGGGCGAAAGGGGAAATGGCCGCCCTCGCCGCGGCGCTTCTCATGGCGCTCTCGACCGTGCAGATCGATCAGGCGAGCGACGCGAAACCGTATGCGGTGCTGGCGTTCTTTCTCGCCCTCGTGCTCGCGGTGACCGGACGGATGCGGGACGAAGCGTCTCCGGCATCCTTCGCCGCCGCGCTCGCGGCCGGCGCTGCCTGCGCGTCGGTGCACTTCTACGGCGGCGCCGCGGCCCTCGCGATCGCCCTCGCGGCGGTCTGGACGGCGCGGGACCGGGACGGCCGCCGGCGCGCGGTGGCGCTCTCGGGCACGGTGCTCCTCGCCTCGTGTGCCTGGCTCCCGGCGGCGCTCGCTCTTCCTTCCGGGGCCTCGGACTACATCCGCGACATGTGGGGACGCGTTCCGTGGTGGTCCCCGCTCGTCGCCTCCACCCGCGTGTCGCTTCCCGGCTGGCGCAAACCCTATCCGCCGATGGCCGGAACGATGCTCCCGCTCCTCGAGCCGCGCGAGTGGGCGGGAGCGCTGGTCGTTCTCGCGATCGGGGCCCTCGGCCTCGTCGCGATTCGTCGCCGCCGTCGCGGCGGGGACGGGGATGGGGGCCGCGCGACGTTTCTCGTGCTGTGTTCTCTCGCCCTCTGGCCGGGATTCCTGGCGCTCGAGTCGGCTCTCGCGGCGGTCGGCCGCCCGATCGCCCTGGTGGGCCGGAGCGAGGTCGTGGCGGAGATGGGGCTCGCGATCCTCGTCGGGATCGCCGTCGCGAAATGGAAACGCGCCGCGCCGGCCGTGATGGCCCTGCTCGCCGCGATCGGCCTGTGGACCGTCGTTCCCCAGTGGCGGCCGCAAAGGGGGCCCCGGCCTCTCCGGTGGGAGGACGCCATCGTGCGCCGCCTCGAGGCCATCGTCCCGCCGGGAGCGGCGGTGGACGTCGTGACGCTCGGTCTGGGTCGCCCCCCGTTCGATTACTACGCGCGTCGCGATCCCCGCATCCGGCTCGTCTCGTTCCCCGCTTCGCAGGACGACCATCCGGGGTGGACCGCGCACACGGTCGGGGCCGCAGAGGCGGCGGCGCTCGCGCGGGAGGCCGAGAGCCTCGTCGCGAGGATCGACGGCGATCTGGGGCGCGGGATTCCGGTGTACGTGGTCGATCGCGGGGATCCGAGGAACGTTTACCTCTTTCGCGCGCTTCGGCGGGAACATGATGTCGAACGCGTCCCCTGGGGCGCGTCCTGGTTCTACCGGGTCATCCGGGCGCCGCTCCTCGACGCGGGCACGCGCGGACGATACGCGCCGTTATACGACCTCGGCGAGTCGGCCCCGGGCTCGACGGACGTCCCCCAGTACGCCTTCTTCCGCGGCTGACCGGCCGCGCCCCTCGTCGCACCGATTCCCGTCGCCACGGTTCCGGGAACCGAATCGAGTTCGCGGTGTCCTCACTCGCGAAGGAGGTCCCCATGAACCGGACGATTCGACGGCTCTCGTTCACGGCGCTCGTTCTGGCGGCCGCGGGCCAAGCCCGCGCGGCGGCGCAAGAAGGCTTCTCCGTCTCCGTGCTCGTCGACGGCGTCGCGAGGTGCGAGTACGCGGCGCGCGGGAATTCCTACGTGGAGGCGGCCCGGGGCGCTCCCTACGCGGTGCGGCTCTCGAACCCGTATCCGTACCGGGTGGCGGCGGCGCTCTCGATCGACGGGCTCAACTCGATCGACGCGCGGCACACCGAACCCTTCGAGGCGCAGAAGTGGCTGATCGAGCCCTACGGCAGCGTCACGATTTCCGGGTGGCAGGTGAGCGGCGCGTCGGCGAGAGCGTTCTTCTTCACCGACGAGAAGCAGTCCTACGGCGCGTTCCGGGGGGACACGCGAAATCTCGGGGTCATCGAGGCGGTCTTCTTCCGGGAGGTTTCCCGCGTCTCGCGTCGCGCCGCGGAGTCGCCGGCCGCGGACGGCATCGCCGGAGGAATGGCCGCGCCGGCTCCGCTTCTCGAAAGCAAGTCGGCCGCCCCCTCCGAGGACTACGCCGCGACGGGAATGGGCGAACGCCAGGATCACCCGGTGATCGACGTCGCCCTCGATCTCGAGCCCGCGCCGGTCGCCCGCGTCCGCCTGCGCTACGAATTCCGTCCGCAGCTCGTGGCCCTCGGCGTGTTGCCGCGGGCAGCCGAGCCGCTCGACCGGCGCGAGCGGGCGCGGGGATTCTCGTCCTACTGCCCGGAGAGCCGTTGACCGGACCTCCGAGTTGTCAACGGAGGAACCGCCGGAGCCGCCGGCGGTTCCTCGCCGTGTCGGAGGCGTCGAAGATCAACCTGCCGTCGGACGCGGCGACCACGGCCAGCCGCCCGCGCTTCGGGGCCGTTTCCTCCCACGCGACGGCGCTGATCGCCAGCCGGCGCCCGTCCCGCGAGAATCCCGCGATCGCGCCCAGGAAACGGCCGCGGCGGCGGTCGCGTCCCGGGCGGCCTCCCGAGAGCATGACGGGCTCGGCGGCGGTTCCGAGCCGGGCGAGATCGACGACGACGGGCGAAACGACGCCCGGCGCGAGGACTTCGAGCCAGGCCGCCGAGAGGCCGTTGACGGAGATCGTGAGCGAGCCCGGAACGGGAAGGATCGGGACCGCGGCGCCGACCTTCCTGCTGCCGCCCTCGATCAGGACGAGCGTCAGGTTTCCGATTTCTCCCTCGATGCGAATCCGCCGTTCTCCGGCGGGGCCCGCGACGGCGACATCGCGGGGAAAGGGATCGCCGCCGTCTCCCCGCATCGCCGCGATCAGGCGGGCGTCGGAATCGAGCTCGTCTCCGGTCGTCGAGCCGGGAAGCTCCGCTCGGAGCCGAACCGACGCGCGCCGAACGCGTTTTTCGAGGGTCTCGAGATCGTTCTTTCGCCTCGCCGCGAGCAGGAGGCGGGCGAGCCGGAGCGCGGCATTGCCGAGCCGCCAGCCCGAATCCCGGAGCGCCTCCGGATCGGCGGCGGAGTCGGCGATCGCCAGCCACGCATCGGTCTCGTTCCAGAGCGCGAGCAGCGTCTCGCCGGGCCGCGGGTAGGTCCGGCGGACGATCCCGGCCGCGGCGCGTTCCTGGACGGGCCGGAGCGAGGACCCCGCTCCCGAAGCGTGCGCGAAGACGTCTTCGTACCGGATCGCCACCGGCCCGCCGGGCTGGTCCCCGATCTTTTCTTCCGCCTCGGCGAGCAGCAGCTCCGCCGTCGGGTCGGCGCCCCCTTCCGTCCTCCGCCTTTCGATCGCCCGCCGCAGGAGGGCCGCCGCGAGGCGGCGGGTCGCGCTCGACCGGCTGAGGCCGCGCCCGACGGCCAGCATTTCCGTCGTGGCCTCGGGGCCGCGGCCGAAGCGGAGAACGGAATCGGCCGCGACGTATCCCGACGCGGCGGCCGATCGCCCGAGAAACGCCCGGCCCGGGTCCTCGGCGAGCTCGACGCGCAGGAAGGCGCCGGGAACGGAGAGAAGCCGGAGGCGCGCGCCCGTGCGAAGGCGGCCGGCCGCGTTCGCGCGCGGATCGGGCGCGTGAAGGAGCGCCGTCGGCGCGGCGAGGAAGAGATCCGTTCCCGGTTCCTCGAGCGAGGGCGACGGCGAGGGCGGGGTCGAAGCCTCTCCCCAGGAGAGACCCGCGAGGATGATCAGGAAGAAGACCGCGAGCGCGAAATACCGGATCCGCAGCCATCGATCGATGCGCATGGCGTCCTCCTCACCGCGTTCCCGAATCGTCCGCGGACGACGAGGCCTTCGCGACGACCGCCGGCTTCCCGTTGGCCACGCGGCGGTACATCTCGCCCGTGAACGCTTCTCCGCCGATCGTCGGGGTGAGGATCACCTGCACCTTGTCGCTCAGATGATCGGCGAACGTCTTCGGGATCAGGAGCGGGTTGGCCTGGACGAGCTCCGCTTCGCGCTTCAGGCTCTCGAACTGCGCCGCCGAGGTGGTGCGGATTGTGTAGGCCTCCGCTTCGGCGAGCACCTTGCGGCGGGCGACTTCCGCTTCCGATTCGATCTTCGAGATCGCGGCGTCCGCCTGCGCCTTCTTCACCCGGGTCTGCTTGTCGGCTTCGGCCTCGAGCCTCCTCTGGTCGATCTCCTTCTGCTTGAGCGCGAGGACGTAGCGCATGGCCTCCGATTCGCCCCGCGCCGCGATCAGCCGCTGCGAAGCCGACGCTTCGGCGTGTTTTTCGACGAGGATTTTCTGCGCCTCGGCCTCGAGGCGCGTTCGCTCGATCTCTTTCGTCTTGAGCTTGAGGGTGACGTCCATCTTCTCGGTGTTCTGGACCTCGTCGACGAGCTCCACGCGGCCGTGCTCGTATTCGGGCGGAAGGGTGAGGTCGCCGATCCAGACCTCCTTCAGCACGATTCCCGATTCGAGCAGTCTCGAGCGCGCCTGTTTCGCCGAGCTCCGGGTCAGCTCCTCCCGTTTTTCCGAGATCACGCGATCCACCGGGTAAGTCGTGGCCACGGCGCGAAAAGCCGAAGCGATGATCGGAAGCACGAGCTCCCGCGCGGGATCGGGGGGCAGCGCCGACCAGGTCGACGCGAGGAGGTTTCGGTCGAACGACCAGCGCGCCTGGACCGTGATCTGGACGGGAACGCCCTCCTTCGTCGCGACGAGGAAGCGTGAGGCGGGCCCGCTCAGCAGCTGGTCGGAAACGCGCACGGCGTGCAGGTCGTAGAGGGCGGTGGGCCGGAAATGGGTCCCGGGAGGCAGCACCCGGATGTCGCCGGTAAACCGGCTGACGGAGATCGCCGCGTAACCCGGCTCGACCGCGCGAAAGCTCCCGCGGAGCGCGCGGAACGCGCCGACCGCCGCGAAGAGCCCGGCGAGGACGAGGAGAGCCCGGCCGACGGGAATGCGGCGAAGCCGTTCGCCGAGCGCGGCGAAGGAACGGCGGGCCGGCTCGGGCGGGGGTTGGCCGGCTCCCGGGGGGGCGAGGGGATCGTCGGGGTGCGTCATCGGTTCCTCCTGCGGGCGAAATCGCTCGCCGCGCACCGTCACCGAACTTCAACGCGCGTGCCGCGCCAAAGCCCTGAAAGCACGGCGCGCCGTGGCGATGCTATGATTCGAATCGGAGATCGATGACGAGTTTCGGAGATTCCATGCGGGAAGCGCGCCGGCGCGCGGCCCTCCGTTTCCGGCACGACGTGGGCAAGGCGCTGCGCTGGAGCGCTCCCGAGCCGACGGAGACCGCCGCCGAATCGCTGCGCGAGCGGCTTCGCCGGGATCTGCGACCGCCCTCCGGGTCCGGTCCGATCGAGAAGTTCGACGCGTGGCTCGAGGCGGAGGGCGACTGCTTCTCGGGGGACGGGGATTCGACGGCCGTCCTCGCCCGCCTTTCGGTCGCGATGGACGAGGTTCGGCGGGGAGCGGCTCGCCTCGATCTCCTCGAGGGCGCCGAGCTCGTCCGGCTGGACGAGGCGTGCCGGGAGGCCGCGCGTGCGGGGGGCGAGCTGCGCTCGATCTCCGGGCCGGGGCCGGGATCGCGGGAGGAACGATGACCTCGATTCTCGTGATCGACGACGAGCCGCGGGTGGCGGAGACGCTGCGGCGGCTCGCCCCGGAATGGAAGGTGGTGGACGTCGAGGATCCGGATTCGGGGAGAAAGATCGCGCACGCGCGCTCCTGGGATGCGGCGGAGCGGATCCTGAAACGCCGCCTCGAGCTGGACGCCGTCGTTCTCGATCTGCGTTTCGAGATCGCCGACGAGCGCCTGCTTCCCGGGCGCCGCCCCCTGGGCGACGGGCCGCGGGCCCGGCGGCTCCGCCGCGAGACCCGGGAGCGCCAGGGACTGTTCATCCTGGAACGGCTTCGGCGCGAGCGACCCGATCTCCCGGTGATCCTCACGACGGCCTACGCCGAGATCCCGTATGAAGAGGAAGCCGTGCGGCTGCGAGCGGACGCGCTCGTCTCCGCGGTTCCGGAAGAGGCGTCCGGCGCCGCGCTCGTCCGCCACGTGCGGGCGATTCTCGACGAAGCGAAGGCGCCTCTCCGGACCGGGGCGTTCCTCTGGGGGCGCGGCGTCCGGATGCGGGAGCTGCGCCGGAAGGTCGCCGCCCTCGCGCCCACGCCGCTGCCGGTCCTTCTCCTCGGGGAGACGGGAACGGGGAAGAATCTTCTCGCGCGCGAAGTGCTCCACCCCGGGTCGGGGCGAAAGGGAGCCTGCGTCGCCTTCGACTGCGCGACGGTTCCCGCCGACCTTCTGGCTTCGGCGCTGTTCGGGGTCGTCCGGGGCGCGTTCACCGGCGCCGTGGTGGACCGGCCGGGCGTTTTCGAAGCGGCCCGCGACGGAACGCTGTACATCGACGAGATCGAGAACCTGCGCGAGGATGCCCAGAAGATGCTCCTCACCGCCCTGAACGACGGAACGATTCGCCGGGTCGGGTCCTCCGCGGAGATCCGCCACGCGGCGAGGATCGTTGCGGCCTCCAATACGGATCTTCGCCGGCGCGCCGCCGGCGGGGAGTTCCGCTCCGACCTCCTGATGCGATTGAACCCCGCCCTCGCCCTCGAGCTTCCGCCGCTCCGGGAACGGCGGGACGACCTGCCCGAGCTCGCCGCGGAGGCGGCGCGCGCCTTCTTTCGCGATCCCGCCCATCGCCCGTCGCTCGATGCCGCCGCGCGGTCGGCGGGCCGAGCTTTTCACCCGGGAGAAGCCGTGCTCGCGATCGACGACGAGAGGAACGCGGAGAGCGAAGCGTCGATCGTCTTCCGTATTCCTCCGAAGGCCTGGCGGGCGCTCGCGGCCGCCCCGTGGCCCGGCAACCTGCGCCAGTTCACCATGACGATCGCCGACCTCCTCGCCTCGGCCCTCTACGCGGGAGCGCCGGAAACCGATCGAGGCCGGCTCGTCCTTCCGATCGACGTGCGCCTGGCGTACCAGCTCCTGGCGGGAGCGGCCCCGATCGAATCGGGAGAGGCGCCCTGGGCGATCCCCCGCCGCCGGGCCAGGACCGTCGCGGAGTTTCGCCAGCAGATCGAGCGGGATGTCTACCGCGCTCTGTTTCGCGAGGTCGACGGAGACTTCGGCCGGCTCGCCGAGTCCATCACGGGCTCTCGAAAGGACGCCCGGGCTGCCCGCCTTCGCTTCAACCGCCTGGGGCTCTCGGCCCGGCGCGACCGATGATCCTGGCCGCTGGAATCGTGTATTTCTTTCTCGGAGTGCCGCCGGACCTCCCGGCGGAGTGCGTCCCCCGCGTGGAGGAGATCGCGTCCCGGGCGGACGAGGCGACCTCGGGTGGCGACGCCGAGGCGACGGAACGCTGGCTCGGCGCGCTCGAAGATCGCGCTCCCACCCTCCTTTCACCGTCGGAACACCTCTTCCTGGCGGGGCGGGCCGACGCGCGCGGCGAGATCGACCGCGCCGCGGCGGAATATCGGCTCGCCGCCGCCGAGGCGGGTCCCGTCGGCGCACGGATCCGCGACCTCGAGGCCCGGGAGGACGCGGCGAGGATCCCGTCGCCGGCCGCCGCGGTCACGGGAACCGAGGCCCGCCTCGCCTTTGCCGAAGGGCGCCACGCGCTCGCGGCCGGAAGGCTCGACGAGGCGGCGGCCCGGCTCCGGCGCGCGTTGCGGCTCTCTCCCGGATACGTCGAGGCGGCGCTCGCGCTGGGGGCGGTGGAAATCCGGCGCGGGCGGCGGCGGTCGGCCGAGGAGGCCTACGCCGCGGCCGCCGACGCCGATCCGGACAACGTCGAGGCGCTCGTCTCCCTCGCGGACCTCCTGTGGGACGAGCCCGATGCGGACGCGAAGCGGGAGTCTCTGCGGCTTCTCGATCGCGCCGCCGGTTTGCGTCCGGACCTGCGGGAGCTGAGACGACGTTCCGCGCAACGTTGGGCCGCCGCCGGCGACCGGGCACGCGCTCTGGAACGCCTTTCGGCTTTTCGCATCGGCGCCTCTCCGAAGGAGCTCGCGGAGACGCAGGCGCTCGAAGAATCGCTGCGGGGCGGCGCGGCATCCTCGGCGCCGACCGCGCCGACCGCGCCGACCGCGGCGGGCGCGCCCTCCCCGGCGCTCGAAAAATGGAAGCTCGCCCGCGTCTACGTCGGCCGGGGAGATCCCGCGTCCCTGTCGGCGGCGCGGCAGCTCCTTCGCGAGGCGGAAGAGCTCGATCCGCGATTCTCGCCGGCGCCGGAGCTCGAGGCGGCGATCGCCGCCGCCGCCGGCGATCGCCCCGCTTCCGAGCGGGCCCTTCGCCGCGCGATCGAGGCCGAGCCGGGCCGGGCGCCCTTGCGCGAAGCGCTCGCGCGCTTTCTCGAGGAGGATCCGGGGCGAGCGGCCGAGGCCGAAAAGGCGTGGCGGGAAGCGGAATCCACGGGATCCCCCGAGGCGGCGTATCGGCTCGCGCTCGCCGCAGGGCGGCGCGGGGAGAGGGCGCGCGCGATCGAGGGATACCGCCGCTATCTCGCCCTCGCTCCGAGCGGAGCGCACGCGGCCGAGGCGTCGGGGGAGGTCGCGAAGGACGAAACGCGGGGCCGGCGGAGCCGGGGGGCCGTCGTCGGACTGTTCGCCGTCCTGGCGATCGGCGTGGTCGCTGGCGCGATTCGCCGCCGCGGGGGATCGACCCTGGCCGAATGGACGCGGACGCCCGAAAATGCCCGGCAGGCCCGCCCGATCGTGGCGCGCCTCCGACACGAGGCTTTCAAGCACGGAGCGCTCTTCCTTTCCGACGCCGCCGGGCGGGTCGCCGATCCGGAATTCGCCCGTCTGGCGCGGGAGAGGCTCGAAGGCCCCGGCGGGCTCGTCGCGGCGATCGAAGGAGCCGCGTCGGAACTGACGGTTTTCGCCCGCCGATCGGGCTCGCGCCTGAACCTTCCCGGACGCGATCCGATCTTCGCGCCCCTGCTGGCCTCCTGCCGCCGCCTCCGCGGGATCCGATCCGATCTCGAGAGGATCGAGGAGGGACGGGGCGGGGTGCGGCACTTCCGCCGGTGCGCCGCGGCGCTCTCCCGTGCCGCGTTCGTCCTGCGGCCGGAGGCCGGACGGGAGGTCGCGGCGATCGTCGATCGCGCGCTCACGACATCCGCCCGTCCGTCCGCCCTGGTCGCGCAGTTCGAAACGCTCGCCGCGGAGCGCCGCCGTCCTCTTTCCGTGCGGGTCGAGGGGGAGCACGCCGAGACCGGCTTTCCGGTACTCGTGCCGTCCGGAGACTGGGAGACGATCTGGCGGAATCTCTTCGAGAACGTCCTGGACGCGGCCGGCGGATCGGAGACCCGCGCGGGCATCGCGGCGGCGCCCGTGAGAGATCCCGTGACCGGCCGACTCTCGGCGCGCTTTCTGCTCGCCGACGACGCGCCGGGAGAGATCTCCGACGCGATGATTCACGGCCGCCCGTCCGATCGCGGGCTGGGAATCGTCGCGGCGCTCGTGCGCCGTCACGGGGGAACGATCGAAATCGCGTCTCCGCCCGGCCCGCCGCGCTATCGGAAAGCGCTGGCGCTCGAGTTTCCCGTCGCGGAGCGGGCGTGACCGGCGTCGGGGCGGCGCCGACGATCCTGGTGATCGAAGACGGCGCCGAGTACTGCGACGCGTTCCGGCGTCTCGCGGGTGGCCGCGCCCGGATCGTGCGCGCCGGCAGCGCCCGCGCGGCACGCGCGATTTTCGCGGGGGAAACGGTCGCGGGAGTCTTCGTCGATGTCGTCTTCGACCGGGCTCTCCCGGAGGACCTCTCCGGGGATCTCGCGTCGTTGACGTCCCGTTGCGGGGGAGACGCCGAGCGCGCGGCGAAGAGCCGGGTGGAAGACCAGGGCTTTTTCATTCTCGAGGATCTGAAGGAGCTCCTCGCGGGCTCCGTTCCGGTGATGCTCGGATACGACTTCACCCACGAACCGGAGCGCCTGGAAGAGCTTCGGGGGACCTTTCCCCGGCTCATCGGCGCGCCGGATCCGCCGACGGCGTCGAAGCTTCTCCACGCCCTGCTGGCCGAAGTGGGGTAGCGCATTCGCCATGGCACGGTCGTTGCTCCTTTCGTCTCGCGGAGGAACACATCATGAAATTCGCCGGGCTGTATCTCCTCGGTTACGTCATTCTCGTCGGCGGCATCATCGCGGCGCTCTGGAAGACCGGCGTCCTCGCGCGGATCGGGACCACGTGGACCGCGATCGGAATCGTGATCGCGATCGGTCTGGGAATCATGATCGCGGTCTCCAACAGCGGGTCCAAGGAGAACATCGAGATCGACCGCCGTTGATGGACTCGACCCCGGGAATCGGGTAGCGTTTCCGCCT
>Ga0070666_10000390_pt1 | contig 27614 bp, 18 predicted proteins | sample KBSS23metaG_FD_64677 | JGI IMG/M metagenome (GOLD analysis project Ga0070666, IMG submission 64677) | Switchgrass rhizosphere microbial communities from Kellogg Biological Station, Michigan, USA - KBS S2-3 metaG | ecosystem: Host-associated > Plants > Roots > Rhizosphere > Soil ... | reverse complement strand
CCGGGTTGGGTCTCGGTCACCAGCAGCGTGACCGTATTGGGAAGCTCGATTCCGACCGGCGTTCCGTCGTAGAAGTCCACGGAAATCGCCGTGTTCGCCAGGAGGTACTTCATCGCGTCGCCCACGACCTCATCCGGCAGGGTGATCTGGTCGTAGGTCTCCTGGTTCATGAAATGGTGTCCGGAGGGGTCCGAGTAGAGGTATTCCATCTCGTGCGTGTCGAGGGAGGCCTTTTCGACCCGGTCGCTCGAAGAAAAACGGTGATCGTTCATGGATCCGCTGCGCAAATTTCGCATCCGCACCTGCATGAAGGCGCGCAGGTTGCCGGGCGTCCGGTGGGAAGCCTCGTGAACGCGGTGCAGCTCGCCGTTGAACATGATGATCATGCCGTTGCGGATCTGGGTGGCCGGGATATTCATCGCCAAACCTCGAAATAGGACTAATTTTCCCCAACCGAGCCGGCCGGGGCGGGGAATGTACCATAAAGAAAAGGCCCGCCGAAGCGGGCCCTTTCCGAGAAAGCCGTCCGTCTCAGGGGTGCCGCGATGTTGCCGCCGCTGCCGGCCGGACCGGAGTTGCCGCCGTGACGGAACGCGACCCCGCCGCCGCGGCCGCTGCCGCGAAATGCGGAACGTCGGGGGTGAAGAGAACCGAGTAGACGTCCGGTCGGGGGACGCTTTGCCCGCTCGCGGCGTTGATCGCCTGGATCCAGTAGTCGGCGAGGACCGCGTAACCGATGTTCGAGGGATGGAGACCGTCGGCTGAAAACAGCCCTCCCGTCGGGAAGTCCGTCGAAAGGTGAACCCCTCCGAAGTCGAAACCGGTGGCCTTCGCCTGCTGGAAGAGCGCGTGGGTGTCGAGGAGGGCCGCACCATGCGCCGTCGCGACCGAAGCGATCGTCGCGTTGAAATGGGCCGTGTAGTCCGCGAGGAGATCGACCTCGTCCTTGTAGAGGAGGACGCCGGGATTCAACGTCGCGGGCGGCTCGAAGTTTCCGTCGGGAAGGGGAAGCCCCGTCCCCCCGAGGGCGGTCGGAATCCCGATCCCCTGCGCGAGGAGGGCGGCGGCCTGGAGAGTGACGAGCGTGTCCGGCGGAATCGGCCCGACGGATCCGTCGTGGCGTTGACCGAGGTAGGTCAGGAAACCGCCCTGGCCGTCCGGGATCGGCTGGCCGGTCGCCGGATTGATGATGTAGGGAGGAATGAAGGTAAAGAAGGGCACGCTCGCGACGTCGGGAATGTTTCCCACGACGACGGTCCTTCCGTCCGCGCTGATACCCGTCATCACGCGCTCGTAGGCATCGTCGAAGACCGGCTGCGGCGTCAGCGTGACTCCTGGAATCACGACTCCCGAAGTCGCCGCCAGCAGCACGTCGTTGATGCCGATCCAGAGCGTCACGACGTCGGGATTCAACGCGTTCGCCTCGTCGATCGCGCTCATTCCCTCGAACGGGCTCCCGGGAACGTTTCTCAGCACCCGGGCCGCCGCCACCTGCTTGCCGTTGTGGGTTTCCGGATGCGTCACTTTCAGATCGACCATGTCCTTGGTGTTGAAGAAGCCGTTGATCCCCAGGTTGTCGTAGGGTCGCGGCAGATCCGCGTTCAGGTCGCCCCCTTCCTGCGAGACGACGCCGATTGTCACTTTCCCCCCGGAGAACACGATGCCGAGGCAAGGGATGCCCGTGAACGAGATTCCGTCGGCCGGCGGAGGCTCCTCGGCCCGCAGCGGCTGCTCGAAGTCCGCGATCCCCATCTGATGGGAGATGATCGCGGGAAAGCTGTGGAGCTGGTGCCGCTCGACGACGCACCCTCCCTCCTCCCCTTCCGCCAGGCTGTCGCCCAGGGACACGTACTTGCGAAAGCTCTGCGCGCCCGCCGGCGTCGCCGCCCAGACGAGAGCGGCTGTGACTGCCCAGGTTCCGATTCTCTTCATCACATCCTCCTCGCGCCGGTCAGAACGACAGGCGAACGTTCGCCCCGATCAGGTTCGCGGTCAATTTGTAGGTGCCGTTGAAGTTGTCCTGACTGTTCCGGATCGTCCGATCCGAGAACGGCAGGTACATGTCGGCGAGGTCGATCCCAAAGTGCTCGCCGGAGTAGCCGATTCCCACGCAGTATCCGCGGCGGATGGAGTCGGGGAGGAGCGGCCCCGCCTCGCGACTCGGCTGCGGGGTCTGGTCGTAGACGAATCCCGCCCGAAGGGCGAGCGCGTGGAACTTCTGCTCGATGCCGACCCGGTAGGACCAGGCGTTTTTCCAGCGCGTGTCGCGGTGGATCGTGTCGAGCTCGCCGTTCGGGAACGTGATGTCGAGCTTGTCGTAGGTCGACCATTCGGTCCACACGGCGTCCGCCGAAAGCGTGAAGGACTGGCCCGGGCAATGCCACGCCACGCCGAAGTCGGCGATGGCCGGGAACTTGACCGACGCCTGCGCGCGCGGGCTGTCGGGCAGGGAAGCCGCCACGCCGGCGTCGAAAACGGGGTTTCCCGTCAAACGCTGCGTGAAGTTGGCGTGGGTGTCGTAGTCGATCGTCATCTTCGCGCGATAGGAAGCGCCCAGCGAGAAGGATGGCGACGGTTTCCAGAGGAAGCCCGCGTTCCATCCCCAGCCGTGCTCCGTCCCCGACTTGAGCTTCACGTGCGCGACGTCCACGAAGGACTGGCTGAACGGGTTGTAGGCCGGCTCGTTCCTTTCGAGCATGACCTTGGACAGCCGGTATTCGGCGCCGCCCGCGATCGAAAAAGTCGGCGTGACCCGGACCGCGAGCACGGGCTGCAGGCTGAACGTCTTGATGTCGGCGTTCTGGGAAATGAAGCGTCCCGACCAGGTCTCGGCGTCGTCCCACCGGGAGGCGAGGCCGAACGGGGAGAAGATCGCGAACCCGAACTTCACGTTCGACGTGATCGGCGCGACGACGTAGAGCTGGCTCGGGAAGAACCAGGTCTTGTGGAAGGAACCGGTCGCGTCCGTGCCCGGGGCCGGGTTGGCGCCCCGGAAATCCGACTTCGTGAAAGTCGTCACGGTCGTCCCCGCCATGATCGAGAAGTGGTCCTGGAAGCCGATGCCGGAGGGGTTGTAGAAGAGCGCCGAGGGATCGTCCGCGACGGCCGCGAACGCCCCCCCCATGGCGGTCGCTTTCGCGCCCTGCTCGAAGAACCCGAACCCCGCGGAGAAGAGTGGCGCCGCGAGGAACGTCGACACGAGTACCCCCACGAAAGGGCTGCCTCGCAGGAACCGAAACGGTCTGGAGATCGCCACAAACTCCTCCTTTTCGAAAAGTTTCGCTGACGTCGACAAAATACGCCCGGCCTCCGGCGGTGTCAACCGCCAGACGGATCACGGTACACTTGCGCGATCGAAATGGCGCGTCAGAGCGATCGGCCGACCGGACCGATGGAAGAGTCCCTCGCGGGAAAGGCGGAAGCTCCGTTCTCGCCCGGGCGGATGCTCGGCTCGCGATACCGGATCCTCTCGATCCTCGGCTACGGCGGCATGGGGGTCGTGTACAAGGCGCTCGATCTCACGCTCGACCTCGAGATCGCCTTGAAGCGTCTTCGTCCCGACAAGATCTCGCCCGAGAAACGCGAGCTCCTCCGGCGCGAGATCATCCTCTCGCGCAAGGTCACGCACGAGAACGTCTGCCGGATCTACGACCTCCAGGAGATCGAGGGCGTCGAGTACGTTTCGATGGAGTACCTGCGGGGAAAGTCCCTGAAGGACACCGAGGAGGAAGAAGGGGTGCTGCCTCTCGGGCGGGGACTGGCGATCGCCAAGGGAATCTGCCGGGGCCTCGCGGCCGCGCACCGGATCGGCGTTCTGCACCGCGATCTCAAACCGGAAAACGTCATGGTGGACGAGGAGGGCCGCCCCCGGCTCATGGATTTCGGCATCGCGATCGACAAGCGCCAGCCGTGGGCCGAGCGATCGGGGACCGTGCCCGGGACGCCGCAGTTCCTGGCTCCGGAGCTCCTGCGCGGCGCGGCGCCCGATGCCCGGAGCGACATCTACGCGCTCGGCATCGTGCTCTACGAGATGTTCACGGGCCGCGTCCCGTTCGACCATGCCGAAACGACGGCCCTCGTGCGGAAGATCCTGGACGAGCAGGCGCCGGACGTCCGTTCGCTCCGCCCCGATTTCCCCCCCGAGCTCGCGGCGATGCTCCAGCGCCTGATCGCCAAGGACCCGGAAGCCCGCTTCTCGTCCGCCGAGGAAGTCGCGGCCGAAATCGAGCGCTACGAAGGGGCCTACCTCGATACGGCGCTCCGCGAAGTCTCGGTCGCCCGCGCGCGGAGCGTCAAGCTCATGGTGATGCTCGAAGCCAACAAGGCACTTGCGGCGACACTCGACCCGACCGAGATCCTCCGGATCATTCTTCGCACGGCGACACAGGAGACCGACGCCGAGCGCGGAACGATCTTCCTCGTGGAGCCGGATACGCACGACCTCGTTTCCCAGATTCTCGAAGGGGGCTCGGTGGCTCCCATCCGCGTCCCGTGGGGACAGGGGATCGCCGGACTTTGCGCCGCGCAGGGAAGGCCGATCCTGACCGTCGACGCCGCCGCGGATCCCCGGCACGACACGCGTTCCGATTCGACGTCGGGCTTCAAGACCGTCTCCCTCCTCGCCGCGCCGATGAAAATTCCCTCCTCCGGGGAGGTCGTCGGCGTGCTCGAAGTCCTGAACAAGCGCCGGGACGCGTTCTCCCGCGAGGACGAAGAATTCCTGGCGTCGGTCGCCGAGCATGCCGCGCTCGCGGTCGCCACTTCCCACCAGCATCACGAAGCCATGGCGCAGGCAGCGGCGGAGGCCCGGGAGGAAATGCTCCGCGCGTTGCGCCCCCTTCTCTCCCCCGGCGAATGGCCCGCGACCCCCGATTTCGACTCGGCGCCGCTTCGCTGGCGGGCCGCGACGACCGGACTTCTCGGCTTCGACGCGATCCAGCACGACGGTTCGCTCATCCTTTTTCTCGCGGAAGACATGCGTCCCGCCGAGCAGGGCATCGCCGAGATGCTGGCGACGATGGCCGAGTTCCGGGCGAAAGCGCCTCTCTTCCCGCTCGAATCCATCTTGCCCGCGCTCTCGCGGCGCGCGGCCCGGCTCTCGGCCGCGAAGCTGTCGTCGGCGGAAGCCGAAATCTGGGCGATCGGCGCTCCCCTGCCCTCGATCTTCGGCCGCGGGCGGCCCACCCCGTTTTCCGCCGACGAAAACGCGGGGCTCGCCTGCGCGCGGGTTCCCCTGTCGGCCGGCGACCTCGTGCTGATCGGATCGGCGGGGCTCGGCGCGATGATCGGAGGCCCGCGCCGCGACGCCGACGAACAGCTCCAGCGAGCCGCGCGCTCGACCGAGAAGGATTCCCTGTCCGGCGCTTTCACGGACCTCGTGCAGCGGTGGAAGGGCGAAGGCCGCCAGCCGGGAGAAAGAGACGTGGTCATTCTCGGCGCGCGCCGGGCCTGATCGCCGCATCGGAGGGACCGCGTCGGGCGAAAAAAAGGGCGGGATCTCTCCCGCCCTCTTCATTCCGGAAGAAACGCTATCAGTACCGGTTTCCCCCCCGAATGCCGCTGTGCTCCCGTCCCGCGCCGGCAGCGCCCCGCGGGCGGTCCGTCTGCGGACGGGCTTCATTGACGGTCAGGTTCCGTCCGGCGAGATCGGTGCCGTTCATCGACGCCATCGCCTTCCGGCCCGCATCGTCGTCGTCGAACTCGACGAATCCGAATCCCTTCGAGCGGCCGGTATCCCGGTCCATGATGATCTTGGCCGAGGCGACCTCGCCGTAGGCGGAGAAAGCGTCCTTCAGGTCGTCTTCGGACGTGTTGTACGAAAGATTTCCGACATAGAGTTTCATCAGAAAATTCTTTTCCGGGAAGACGACGTTGTCTTTCCCATCCCGTGCCTTTCCAGGGGACACCCGGAAAAACAGGGACGGGAAACGGCCTATTCCGAAAAACCGGCGGCCGAGACCCGGGCTATCGGCCCGTGCCGCCGGAAAGAATCTGGTTCACGCGGGTGATGCTCAGCTCGAGGGCCTCGCGGGTGGCCTCGTATTCCTTATCCTGGGCGCTGAACACCACTTCGTCCCCGATGAATTCGATCCGGGCGGCGAGCGCCGCGCGGGCCGGGGGAAGGCCGAACAGCGAGGCTCGAAAGGCGCGGACCCACGAGGACGGGGCCTGTTCTTCGAGGCGAAACCGGTAACGGCGCCGCCCAGTATCCTGCTGCTCCTCGGAGACGATCGGAGGATCGGGCCTCAGGCGCACGTGCGGGGCGGCGGCGACGTCGCCGGTCCGGCGGAATTTCTTGCGATAAACGACTTTACGAGCGATAGGGACCTCCTGAAAGGCTCATTCTCGCCCGAAGGCGTTCGATTTGGAAGCGAAAAAAGACTGCCGGAAGCCCCGCGGAAAGGGCCCGGCAACACACGGATTACTTCCGCCTATTCCTCCGAAGGAAGCGGAAGGGACGGCTGCGCGACACGGTCGTAGACGACGCGGGTCCCCTCCCGTCGCGCGAAGTCGGGAAGGGCATGGGCGCGAACGCTCGCGGCGCCGAGGATGTCGAGCACCTCCCGGCCCCGCGCGACGAACCGGTCGGCCACCAGGTTCCGGTGACATCGCCACGGAACCGCCTCGGCGCAGAAGACCGCCGCTGGCGCGGCCTCCGCTAGAGCGGCGATCCGGTCGATAAACGCCTCGGCCTCCGTCGTGTCGAGGAAATCCGCATACGCTCGAAAAGCGTCGTTCTTCCAGGCGACGTGGGGCGACCCGGCGACCGCCGATCGGCGTCCTCCCAGTCCCGGCATCGGAACATAGGCGATTCCGGCCGCGGGGAGCGACTCGACGAGCGACCCGGCGTTGAAGTGCGGCCACTTCCTCGACGCGGGAAACCTTCGAATATCGATCGCCTGCTCGATCCCGTTCTCCCGAAGCAGCGCGACGAAATCTTCGATCGTGCGATTCGAGTGGCCGATCGTCCAGAGGCGATTCATGCCACGGATGGTAATGCGCGTGCGCCAGGGGCTGGCTGCGGCCCGGCGGGGAGCGGCGAAGCGACAGCGAAACGGGATGCGATCGGCTCGCCCGCTCGTGACTTCTTGCTCTTCCCGATGCGAGTCGAGGGCAGCGCGGTCAGACGTGGTGGAAGATGGGTTCGGCGGGCCGGCCGGCGGGCAAGGCGTACCGTTTGCGTACGTCGCGCCCGGCGGCCGGTCCGCCGGACCCATATAACGCCGCGTATGGTCCGCGCTCCGGTTACATCGGTAAGACCGCTACCCCGAGCGCCCCCGGTCCGCCGTGTGCCCCCAGCACCGGCGAACACTCCAGAATCATCACGTCGGAAGACGGATACCGCTCCCGGATCTGCCGGGCGAGCGACTCTGCCTCGGGAAGCGCGTTTCCGTGGACGACCCCGAAGCGGTTGCCGTCTCCCGGTCCGGCCGCCGCGAACAATCGCTTCATCATCTTTCGGACGGCGGCGCGATAGCCGAAGGCCATCCCCGCCGACGCCGCCTTCCCATCCGCGCCGATCGTCAGGACCGGCAGAAGGCCGAGGAACCGCGCAACCCGGCCCTTGCCGGCCGAGACACGCCCGCCGCGGACCAGGTGCTCGATGGTGGGCACGGCGACGTAGAGGCGGACCCGCGTCGCGGCGTCGCGCGCGACCTGCGCCGCTTCGGCCGCCGACGCGCCGGCGCGCACGGCTTCCGCGGCGGCCTTCACGACGAGGCCCTCGGCGATCGACGCATTGCGCGAATCGACCTCGAGGATCTCGGTATCTTCGATTCCGCGCGAGGCGTTGATCGCCGCCTGGAAGGTTCCCGAGAGCGCTCCCGAGAGGTGGATCGAGACGATCGAACCGTGGTGCTCCGCGAGCGACTCATAGAGCTGCCGGAAATCCGCCGACGGCGGCTGCGAGGTCTTCGGGTACTGCTTCTCGATCGCGAACCGCTCGTAGAACTCGGAGGTCCGGATCGTCACGCGATCGAGCGCGTTCTCCATGCCGAAGTGCACCCGGAGCGGCACGAAGTGGATCTCCAGCTCCTCGAGGATCGCGTCGGGAAGATCGCAGGCGGAATCCGTCACGATCGCCACGCGGGACGCGCGGTTCCGGTCGAAACGCTGCTCGTGCTGCTTCCGCATGTCCTCGACTTTCGTCTGGGCGACGGCGCCGAGCGTGGCGAGCTGAGAGAAGACGAGCTCGGGCTCGTTCGTGTGGACGTGGACGCGCATCCTCGCCGCTCCTCCCGCGATCACGAGCGAGTCGCCGAGGAGAGCCACTTTCCGGCGCACCGCGTCGCGGTCGAGAGAGACCCCTTCGAGAAGCGCCTCCGTGCAGAATCGGAACATGATCGACTCGGGCGACCGGTCGAACGTCGCCGCGGCCACGTCGGGAGGCGGCTCGGGAATCGCCTTCCGCGCGGCGTCGCGGATGTACCGGACGATGCCTTCGAGGAGATAGACGAACCCCTGGGCGCCGGCGTCCACCACCCCCGCCTTCTTCAGCGACGCGAGCATTTCCGGCGTCCGCGCCAGCGAGGCCCGCGCGGCGTCGGCCGATTCCGCCATCAGGACCGCGAAATCCCGCACGTGGGCCGCGCGCTCGGCGACGGCCGAAGCCCAGTCCTTCAGGACCGTGAGGATCGTTCCTTCCTGGGGGCGCTGGATCGCCGCGCGCGCGGATTCGGCGCCGCGGACGGCCGCCCGCCCGAAGTCTCCCGTGTCGATCCGTCCCTTCTCGGGAAACCCTTCCGAGAAGCCGGTCAGGAACTGCGCGAGGATCGCGCCCGAATTTCCGCGCGCCCCGGCGACCGCCTCGTCCGCGATCGCGACGGCCGCGGCCCGCGCCTCCCGTTCCGTCCCGAGCGCCGCGCGGTGGGCGATTCGCGTGAGCGTGATCGCCATGTTGGTGCCCGTATCGCCGTCGGGGACCGGGAACACGTTGATGCGGTTTAAGGGTTCGGCGCGATCCGTGACGAACCGCGCGCCCGCTACCATCGCCCGCCGAAGACGCCTGCCATCGACGTAGCGGATCCCGGGGGACGGCTCGGTCATGGCTCGGCGGGCTTGATCGCGGCGACGGCGCCGAGCTTTCTCTCTTCTTCCCTCTGCTTGCGGTATTCGGCGGTGAGCGCCGGGAGATTCTCCATGTACAGAAGAACGACGCCGCATCCCATGCAGGCCCACGGATAGGCCCGGTTGCGGGCGCCGGAGAACGACAGGAGCCCGGTCCACGGCGGCATGTAGACGAGATGCCAGCTCTTGTTGGACTTGATCATCTCTCCGCCGCACATCGGACATTTGCGGACGATGACGTCGGACATCGGTGAAAGGAAGATAACACGCCGCGGCTCGCAGGATGGCGAGCCCATCTCGCCAGCGAGGCGGCAAGCCCGAACGTCAGGCGGCGAGTCCCGCGAGGAATTCGCGCGCCTGCCCGGCGGCAAACGCGAAGTTCTCCCCCTCGGTTCGCCCGCTCTTCGCCCGCGGCTTGAAGGAGTGATCGCCGTCGGGGACCCAGACGACCCGGATCGCGGAAGAAAGCCCGTATTCCGCAACTTCTCCCGGACCGCCGAACGGATCGCGCGTCCCCTGGAGAATGAGGGCCGGTGTCGCGAGCGCCGCGAGATGCGCCGTGCGCAGACGGTCCGGGGCGCCGGGAGGATGAAACGGATAGCCGAAGCAGAGGAGACCCGCGACCCCGGCTTCGTCGGCGACCATGCTCGCGATCCGACCCCCCATCGACTTTCCGCCGATCGCGATGCGGCCGGCGCCGGCCTCGGCGATCGCTTCCTTCCACGCGGCGCGAAGAACGGGCGTCCGATCCGGCGCAGGCCGCCCGCCCGATTCCCGCCGCGCACGCATGTACGGGAACTCGAAACGCAGGACCCGGATGCCCTCGCCCGCGAGCGCCTTCGCCATCGATTCCATGAAGGGCGAGTCCATGGGCGCGCCGGCGCCATGGGCGAAGACGAACGTGACCTTCGGCCGCTTCGGGCCGTCGGCGAGGAAGGAGATCACGGGGGAATGATAACGAGGGCGGGCCAGGTTGCTTCTTCGCCATCACTTCCGGGCCGCGACGTACCGCCCGCTCCCGTCATTGCGGAGGCCGCGAAGCAGAATTGGCTGTCTCCTCCGTTCCCGTCATTGCGAGACCGCCAGACGGCGGGTGGCAGTCTCGACCCACTCCCGTCATTGCGAGGCCGCGGAGCGGCCGTGGCAATCTCACCCGGGGTCAGATTGCTTCTCTTCGCTCGCAAGGACGGGGAAGGAGGCGGCAGAACCAGCCGGATTTCGGTAGCGCGGTCAGGCGCGAGCCAGACGGGATGCGGGGAGCCCGCGACACCCGGAGGCGTACTCGATCATGTACGGTGGAGGGTGGCGCGGGCTCCCCGCGCCCGTGTGGCTCGATGCATGGTCCGCGCTACCCGCCCTCGCGCGGTTTCCACCGCAATATGGGATTCTTCGCCGCGCGCACTTCGTCCACCCGCCGCACCGGCGTCGTGTACGGGGCGCCCGCGAAGATCTCCGGCTTCTCGGCGGCCTCTTTCGCGATCGACCGCATCGCGTCGATGAAGACGTCGAGCTCCGGCTTCCCTTCCGTCTCGGTCGGTTCAATCATCAGGGCGCCCGCCACGATCAGCGGGAACGACACGGTCGGCGGCGGGAAGCCGTAGTCCATCAGGCGCTTGGCGATGTCGCCATTGTGGATCCCGTGCTCCGTCTGCTTCTTGTCCGAAAAGACGACCTCGTGCATCGACGGCGCGTCGTATTTCAAATGATAGAGATCCGCCAGGCGCGCGCGGATGTAGTTGGCGTTCAGGACCGCGTTCTTCGCGACCTCGCCGATCTCCTCGCCGTACGTGAGGATGTACGAAAGCGCCCGCACGAGCACCCCGAACTGCGACGAGAACGAGCGGAGCCGCCCGATCGATTCGGGCCGGTCGCTCTCGAGGTAATACGTTCCGTCCGCGCGCTTTTCCACGGTCGGCACGGGCATGTGCGGCACGAGGCTCGCGGCAACGGCAACCGGCCCGGCTCCCGGGCCTCCCCCGCCGTGCGGCGTGGAAAACGTCTTGTGGAGATTCATGTGCATGACGTCGATCCCCATCAGGCCGGGATTGGCGAGACCGACGAAGGCGTTGAAATTCGCGCCGTCTCCGTAGAGAAAGCCGCCCTTGGCGTGGACGACGTCGGCGATCTCCCGGATGCGCCTTTCGAAAATGCCGAGCGTGTTCGGCACGGTCATCATCAGCGCCGCGACGTCTTCCGTCATCGCCTCCTCGAGCACGTGCAGATCGAGGCGGCCGTTGGCGTTCGACTTCAGCTCCTTGACCTCGTAACCCGCAAAGCTCGCCGTCGCCGGATTCGTGCCGTGCGCCGAGTCGGGGATCAGGACGTACTTGCGCGGATTGCCTTTCTTCTCGAGCGCCTTGCGGACCATCAGGATTCCCGCGAGCTCTCCCTGGGCGCCGGCGCACGGCGTGAGCGTCACGCGGGCGAGGCCGGTCAGCTCCGCGAGGATCCGCTCGAGCCGGTACATCAGGGCGAGGTTCCCCTGGCTCAGGGATTCGGGAGCGTAGGGATGCGAGGCCGCGAAACCCGGGAGCCGCGCCATCTCTTCGTTGATCCGGGGGTTGTGCTTCATCGTGCACGAGCCGAGCGGATAGAGGCCGTCCTCGATCCCGAGGTTCATGCGCGAGAGGCGCGTGAAGTGCCGCGCCACGTCCACTTCCGAAACTTCGGCCTCTCCCTCGATCTCGCCGCGGAGGAGGGCGGCCGGGATGTCGGTCGCCTCCGGCACGTCGAGAGGCGGGAGCGAATAGCCGGTCTTCCCGGGGCGCGAGCGTTCGAAGATCAACCCCTCGTCGCGGAGCTTCATGAAATCCTTCCGAGCTCGGCGGCGTAGCGGTCCATCTCTTCCCGGGTGTTCATCTCGGTCGCGGCGACGAGGAAATCGCGGTCGCGATCCGGATGCCACGTCGAGAGCGGCACCCCGGCGAGGATCCCCTTCTCCGCCATCGCGGCGATCACGTCCTTCGCGGCCTTCGGCCCGCGAACGGCAAACTCGTTGAACGACGGGCCGGGCGAGACGATCGAAAAGCCGGGCACGCCGGCGATCTTCTTTTTCAGGTAATCGGCCTTCGACGCGCACTGGACCGCCGTCTCGCGCAAGCCCGCCTTTCCCATGAGCGAGAGATAAACGTTCGAACAGAGCGCCATCAACCCCTGGTTGGTGCAGATGTTCGACGTCGCCTTCTCGCGGCGGATGTGCTGCTCGCGCGTCGAGAGCGTCAGGCAGAACGCGCGCTTGCCGTCGGCGTCCACGGTCTCTCCGGCGAGGCGGCCCGGCATCTGACGCTTGTGGGCGTCGCGGCAGGCGAGGAAGCCGAGCGCCGGCGCGCCGTACGACATGGGGACGCCGAGCGAGCGCGCCTCGCCGCAAGCGATGTCGAGGCCCGCGTCGCCGGGAGGGGAAAGGAGCGCGAGCGAGATCGCTTCCGCCACGACGCCGACTGCCATCGCGCCGCAGGCGGAGGCCGCCTCCCGCGCGATCTTCCAGTCCCGGACGGTCCCGAAGAAATCGGGTGACTGCATCGCGACGGCGAACGTCTGCGCGTCGCAGGCGGAGGCGAGCTCGGCGTCCTCGACCTCCACCACGTCGAAGGCGAGGTTGCCGAAGTACGTCCGCACGGTCTCGCGGTATTCGGGATGGATGTTCTTTGAGAGCACCGCTCGGTGGCGCCCCTTCGCGAGACGGCTCGCCATCAGGAGGGCCTCGACCAGAGCCGTCGCGCCCTCGTAGAGCGACGCGTTGGCGACTTCCATCCCGGTCAGGATCGCGAGATGCGTCTGCCACTCGAAGATCGACTGGAGCGTTCCCTGGGAGATCTCGGGCTGGTACGGCGTATAAGAGGACAGCCATTCCTCCCGGTAGAGCGTCTGGTCCGCGATCGCCGGAACGTAGTGGTGATAGCAGCCGGCGCCGAGGAAATGCGCGAATTTCCGCGCGTCGGCGTTCTGCGCCGCGGTCGCGCCGAGGTCTCGCCGGATCTCGATCTCGGAGAGCGCGCGGCCGATCGGGGGCCGGCCGGAATTTCGGACCTCCGGCGGAACGTCGTCGAAGAGGTCTTCGATCGCGCCCACGCCGATCGCCGCGAGCATTTCGGCGCGCTCGTCGTCGGAAGAGGGAAGGAATTTCAACGTCGGGTTCCCGGCAAGACGGCGCGGCTCAATGCCCTTCCGACTCTTCCTTCACGTACTTTTCGTAGCCCGCCGCGTCCATCAGATCGGCGACGTCGTCGGTCGAGAGCTTCAGCTTCACGAGCCAGCCGTCGCCGTAGGAGTCCTCGTTGATCGCCGCCGGATCCTCGACCGCCTGCGTGTTGACTTCGGTCACCTCGCCGGCGACCGGCGTGAAGAGCTCCGAGACCGCCTTGACGGACTCGACCGTGCCGAACTCCTGGCCGGAATCGAAGACGTGGCCGACTTCGGGAAGCTCGAGATACACGATCTCCCCGAGCTCCTTCTGGGCGTGCTCGGAGATCCCGATCGTGGCGATGTCGCCGTCGATCCGGACCCATTCGTGGCTCTTCGAGTAGTGGAGATCATCGGGAAACTTCATGACGCCCCTTTCGTTCTTCGGTAGAAAGGCGTTTCGACGACGCGCGCGCGGGCCTTTCGGCCGCGCAGGTCGATCGTGAATTCCGTGCCGACGGCCGTGTCCGCGATCGGCAGGTAGGCCAGGCCGATCGACTTGCCGAGCGTGGGCGAGGGGATGCCGGACGTGACGATCCCCGCTCCCGACGCGGACTCCGTGGCGTAACCCTGCCGGGCGATCCCGCGATCGATCAGCTCGAAGCCGGCGAGCTTCTTCGCAAGCCCCCGCTCCTTCTGGCGGGCGAGAACGTCGCGTCCTTCGAACTCGCCCTTCCCCATCTTCACGATCCAGCCGAGGTCCGCTTCGAGCGGCGTGACGGTGTCGTCAATGTCGTGGCCGTAGAGCGCCATCTTCGCTTCCAGCCGCAGCGTGTCGCGCGCGCCGAGGCCGGCGGGAAGGACTTCGTGCGCGCGGCCGGCGTCGAGCAGCTCCCGGAAGAGACGCGCGGCTTCCGAAGGCTCGACGTAGAGCTCGAAGCCTTCCTCGCCCGTGTATCCCGTCCGCGAGATGATCGCCTTCGCACCCGAGACTTCGCCCTCGACGAAGGCGTAATACACGATTTCAGAGAGCTTCGCGTCGGTCAGCGGCTGCAGGATTTCCTCGGCACGCGGACCCTGGAGGGCGAGCAGCGCGTATTCGTCCGAGGCGTCGCGCAGCTTCACGTCGTAATCCGCGGCGATCTTCCTCGCGTGAGCGAAGTCCTTGGGCGTGTTGCCCGCGTTGACCACGAGGAGATACCGGTCGCCCTCCCGCCGGTACACGAGGAGGTCGTCGATGAACGTCCCCTCCGGCGTCAGCATGGCGCTGTACTGGATGCGGCCCGGGACGAGCTTCGAGACGTCGTTGGTCGTCAGACGCTGAAGGAAGGCGAGGGCGCCCGGTCCCTCGACCTCGAACTCCCCCATGTGGGAGACGTCGAAGAGCCCGGCGCGCTCCCGGACGGCGCGGTGCTCCTCCCGGATTCCCGAATATTCGACCGGCATTTCCCAGCCGCCGAAATCGACCATCTTCGCGCCGAGCGCCCGGTGGACGTCGAAGAGCGGAGTGCGCTTCAAGGCAACGGTTTCGGTGGTTTCAGTCGACATCGGGGCCGCAAAATTACATCGGGGGGTGGGAAAGGTCAATCGGGCTTTGGCGACGGCTTTCCGGCTTCGAACGGCCGATCCGTGACCGTTGAGATTGCCGCGGCCGCTTCACGGCCTCGCAATGACGAAAAGGTCGCCCTCATCGCGCCGCCCACCTTATCCGTCATTGCGAGCGAAGCGAAGCCATCCACCCTCGGAGCCAGATTGCCGCGGCCGCTTCGCGGCCTCGCAATGACGGAGGGGCCGTCATCGCGCCTTCCTGCTCCAGTTCCCTCGCGTCTCTCGTCTCTCTGCGCCATCGCGCCTCATCCCCCGATGCCATCGCGCCTTCCCTCCCGTCATTGCGAGCGCAGCGAAGCAATCTCTTCTCCCTCCCGGTAGGATCCTTCGAGCATGCCCCCTCCCGCCAACATCTCTCCTCGCCTGCTTTCCGAAGTCGCGGACCTCGGCGAGGGTCGCGCGCTGCGGCGGGGCGAGACGCTCTACGAAGCGGGCTCCCCTCCCGGAGATCTCTTCCTCGTCATCTCCGGCGAGCTCCGACTCGAACGGACGACGCCGGCCGGGCCGCAGCCGCTCGGATTCGCCCGCGAGGGAGACTTCGCCGGCGCCGCAGAGGCGCTTCTCGGCATTCCGCGCGTGGGGCAGGCGATCGCCATCCAGGAGTCGAGTCTCTTCGCCATCCCCGCCGCCGAGCTATTCGGTGGTGCACCCTCCGCCGAGCTCGGAGACTTCGTCTTCCGCGGGCTCGCTTCGCATCTCCGCGCGCTGAACGACGAGTTCGGTAACTTCTTCCCGGGGAGCGCCCGCGGCAAGACCGAGACGCCGGACGGCGGAACTCCCATCGACCTCCCGGCCGAGGAAAAGACCAGAGCTCTCGCGGCCGGTCTCTCCATCGCCGACGCCGCGCTGCTCGCCGCCATCTGCCGCGAGGAAGCCCACGCGGAGGGCGCCGTGATCTTCCGCGAAGGAGACGAGGGCCGCGCGCTCTGCGTCGTCGCCCGCGGACAGGTGCGGATCTCCCGCCGGATCGGCGGCGCCGGAGAGGAAGCCTTCGCGATCCTCTCGCCCGGCGCGATCTTCGGCGAGCTCGCCGTCTTCGACGCGGCCTCCCCGCTTCGCTCGGCCGACGCCATCGCGCACACGGACTGCACGCTCCTGACGCTTGATCGCGCGGCGATCGAACAGCTCCGCCACGACGCCCCAGCGAAGGCGGCCTCCCTCACGGCCGCGCTCTGTCGCCTGGTCGCGCAGCGCATCGCGGAAACCTCCGAGCGGCTCGTGCGGTGGAGACTCATGGCGGGGATGTTCTAGGGAGGTCCTAAGGATCTTCTAGAAGATATCCACGCATCGAAATCGGACCGTATTGTTTCCGTACAAAAATTCACATGTCCCCATTTTGAATCTGCGCCGATAGGTAAGGAGGTGGCAAACTGTCGAAATTCTGCGCTGCTCGACCCAAGTCGCACTGGTCGAAGAAACCACCGAGTTTCATCTGTTGTTCGCGTTAGACTGAACGCGGTCTCAACGATTCTGTCAAGGAGTTCACAATCGTGAAAAACAATTCGCCCCGGGCGACGAAACGAAGGTCACGTCTATTCCTTCCCGCCTTCATTTCCGCGCTTCTTGCCGCAGGTTTCACGACAGGCTCATGGGCAGGACCGAATTCCTGGACTCCTCTGGGTCCGGGCGGAGCCGCCGTCGAGTCGATCGCGGTCGCTCCGTCCGACGCACAGAAGATCTACGTTTCATTCACAAATTCACCGAGGACCATCGAAGTGTCGACGAACGCAGGCGCAACGTGGTCCAAAATTGCTACCGCCGCGACGAGCCCCTCCCGGTTTGTCGTTGCTCCAAACACATCGACGACGGTCTATGCGATCGATGTCTATGGTTATGTTTCCAAGAGCACCGATGGGGCGGCGACGTGGACGGCAATCGCGCCGAACTTCGAGTTCGGATTCTATGCGGTCGACTCCCTGGCCATCGACCCGTCGAATGAGAACGTGATATTCGCTGGAACCTCTTATTCCGGGCTGTTCAAAAGCGTGGATGGAGGGGTAAATTGGGCACGGGCTGGAAATTTTCCGGTACCGATCGGAACCTCAGAGCCCGTGACGGACATCGTCATCGACCCCGCGCAGCATCAACGGATCGATGCTCTCGAGGGTAGTCCCTTCCGATCTCTCGACGGCGGCACCACGTGGACCGATATTCGGGGAGACCTCCCGTCGTCGGTTTCTCCCAACCGCCTCGCCGTCGACCCGAGCGACGCCCAGACGATCTTCATTGCCGCCGATCAGAGCGGCATCTACAAGACCGTGGATGGCGGGTCACACTGGAACGGGCCGGCCGCGGGAAGCGCGGGGTTCGCATTCCGGGTTCTGGCGATCGACCCTGAGTCCCCCGCGCACATCTACGCGGGCACGGCGCAGAATGGGCTTCTCCAAAGCTCGGATTCGGGCGCGAACTGGGGTCCGGCAACGAATCTTTGCTCGAGCACGGTTTCGTCCATCGAGATCGACCCCGGCGACCACACCCACGTCACCCTGGGCGGCAGCGGCGGTTACTTCGAAAGCTCTGATTCCGGCGCCGACTGGACACGCCGGACAAACGGCCTTCCAGATTCGGACGCGGTGGCCTTCTCCATCGATCCTTCGAATCCGTCTCACTTCTATCTCGCCACCTATGGCAGCGGTGTCTGGGAAACAACGGATGCCGGTGGCACATGGGCGCAGCTCTGCGATCCGGCCGCCAACGCCAACGTTCTCTCGCTCGCGGTGGGCTGGAGCCCTCCGCTGACCCTGTACGTCGGAACGGAAGACGGAGTGTTTCGGAGCGTCAATGGAGGCGCAGAGTGGACTTCCGAAGGGCTCTCGGGCCGGCCGATCGGCTCCATGATCGTCGATCCGACCGACTCGACTCACGTCTATGCCGGGGACAACTTCACCTTCCGCCACAATAGCAACAACCTTTTCTTCTCGAATGACAGTGGTGATCACTGGTCCGACCCGGTGACGAGTCTGCCTTCCTTCTCTGCTGTGTGCGGTTTCGCGGTCGATCCGGACGGCGTCGCCGTCTACGTCGCCTGGGTCAGGCCATGTTGTTCCACGGGAAATGTTTCGAAATCCACCGACGGCGGCGCGAACTGGGCAAATACTCACGTTCCGGAGGATCACCCCACGAATGCCGTCTCCCTCGATCCCGCCCATCCCAAGACGATCTGGGCGTCGACCGATGCGAAAATCTATCGCAGCACGGACGGAGGGGGCGCTTGGACGATCTTTACAAATTTTGGAGCGGTGGGTGTTGTTCCAGATCCGAACGATCCGTCGACCGTTTACATCAACGTTCCGAGCCTTGCGAAGACGACGGATGGCGGCGCCACGTGGAGATCGTTTTCCGGCCCGGGGTTTCTGCAACATTTCGCCCTCGACCCAGCCAACTCCGATCGTGTCTATGGAGCCTTCATCGGATCCGGCCTGCAGGTTCTCGATCAGGTACCTCCCCAGGTCGATTCGATCGCCCCGGCTTCCGGTAACACGACGGGAGGAACGACGGTCACGATCCATGGACAATATTTCCTCAGGAGTATGACGGTTCTCGTCGACGGAACATCTGTAATTCCGAGCACCACGACATCCACGACGATCACATTCGTCACGCCCCCTCACTCGACGGGTCCGGTGGACATCGAAGTCATTGCTCCTTCGGGTCAGAGCGCAACGCTCCCATCGTCTTTCACCTACGAGTGCCTCTCCCCCTTTACCGCCCTGGTCGGAGGTGGTGGGGCCTACTGCGAGGCCTCCGGAGGGAGCGGCCAGATCTACGCGACGCTTTCGGGTGTCGGTCCCTGGACGATCGACTGGTCGGATGGCGTAGAACAGCACGCCGATTCCAGCTTCGCCGATCGATTCGTCTCACCCGCAGAAACCACCGACTACACGATTATCAGCGTCTCCGACTCGAGCGGCTGCGGGGCCGGGGAAGCGTCGGGAAGCGCCACGGTGACGGTCTACCCGCTGCCCGCCGCGCCCGTCATTACCGCTCCCCTTTCCGTTCCCCCGTTCGTTCAAAGCTCCGCTTCCGTCCCGCCGGCCGATGGCGTTTCGTACATCTGGTCCGTCACGCTCGGCCCGGCGGACATCGTCGACGGAGGGAGCGCACAAATTGCATTTCTTCCCTTCGTTGCCGGCGTGCCGATCGAGCTCTCGATTTTCGAATTTGATACGACTCACGGGTGTCATTCTGAGACTTCCAGCGCACCCATCTTCGTCGATTTTCTCGACGTTCCCGCCGGAAGAGCCCTCCACGACGAGGTCGATGCGATCGCTCAGCACCACGTGACGAACGGCTGCGACATCGAGGGGGACTTCTGCCCGAATCGCACGGTCAACCGGCTGCAAATGGCGGCCTTTCTGGCTCGGGCGCATGATGGCGGCGACGAGTTCATCCCCGCCTCCGGGAGCGTGAACGGAACTCCCTACGACTGCGATGCCGGACCTTCCTATTTCTCCGACGTTCCCCCGAGCAATCCGTTCTGCCGGCACGTGAACCGCATCGCGGCGCTCGGCATCACGCTCGGCTGCTCGCCGCAAGCGTATTGCCCCAGCGGAATCGTCAGCCGCGGCCAGATGGCTCTTTTCATCGCGCGAGAAATCGCGCCGGGCGGAGCCCCTCCATCTTCCTATTCGGACGGCGCGACGGGTCGATCGTACGACTGCTCGATCGCGCCGCCGTTGACCGACGTCGCCGCCAACAGCGCTACCTGCAATGCCGTCGGCTACATCTGGGCCAAAGGAATCGTGGACGGTTTCGGCGACGGCACGTTCCATCCGCTAGGCAGTTTAACGCGAGCTCCGATGGCGAAGTTCATCGCCCGAGGCTTCGACCTGAGGCTCGGACAATGAGGGGGCGGAGACCAGTGTCTCACCGATCTCTCCAGGCTCTGTTCGTCGTTACCGCGCTTTTCTGCCTGTCCCGGTCGACGCGCGGAGGGATCAACGAATGGACATCGATCGGGCCGAATGGAGCCCGCATCGGCTCCGTGGCGATTGCTCCCAGCAACCCGAACATCATCTATGCGGGGACGATCGGGACCCTCAAGGGGATCGGGCTCAAAAGCCTGGACGGCGGCGTGACTTGGGCGCCCCTTTCCATCCCCTTCGACCCGAACCTCTATTCTCCCGCGGTCCGCGTCGCCGTCTCGCCGCTCGACGAGAACCTGGTGTTCGCCGGATCGGAAGCCGAGCTCCTCAAATCGTCCGATGGCGGCGCGACGTGGGCACGACCGACCCGAATCGTGTTCGGGATTTCCGCGATCGCGTTTCAGCCGGGCTCTTCCACCGTCTTGTGGGCCGCCTTCAGCAACGGAACCCTGCAAAAGAGCATCGACGGTGGATCGACCTGGCGTTTCACGGCTTCCTTCGGATCGCCGGAAGGAATGTCGATTTCCATCGACCCTTCGAACGTCGATAACGTCTATGTTGCGGTCGGGCGCGTCTATCGAACTCGGGACGGAGGGGTCTCGTGGTCGTTGATCGACGACTCTCTCCCCTCGGGTCCCGCGGCTCGCGCTCTGACTTTCGACCCGACAGACTCCACGGTCCTCTATCTCTCCCGAAACGACGGGATCTTCCGAAGTGCGGACTCCGGCGCGCACTGGACCGGCCCCGCGACGGGGACGGACTTTATTTCCTGCCTCACGGCGGTCGTCGATCCGTCTGATCCATCGACCGTCTATTGCGGAACGGAAGAGCTCGGCCTGTTGAAGAGCACGAACTCGGGCGCCGCATTCTCTCCGAACGGCGCGCTTTGCTCGAGCACCGTCCTGTTCCTGAGCATCGACGGCGCCGATGACACCCATCTGATCGCCGCCGGGGCGGGCGGCTTCTTTTCTTCTTCGGATTCGGGTACGAACTGGGAGAGCGGGGATCTCGGCGTTGCTCTCGCGGACGTCATGTCGCTCGCCCGAGACTCCTCGAACTCTTCGCGCTTCTTTGCGGCCACGCTCGGCGCCGGAGTCATGGCCAGCACCGATGCGGGTCTCGACTGGAACTCCGTGTGTGACCCAGCCGAGAACTCAAATATCTTTGCCATGGCGGAGTCACCGTCTTCGCCCCAGACTCTCTACGTCGGAAGCGGCAATGGCATCGAGAAAACCACCAATGGCGGTGCGGTTTGGGCCGCCGCGGGGTTGGCCGGCGAATCCATTCGTTCTCTCGCTGTGGACCCCTCGGACGCCGATCAGGTCTATGCGATAAACGCCAACGGCGAATTCTTCCGAACGTCGGATGGCGGCGCGAACTGGGAATCGGCGCTGGACGGTCTGCCACTCGGCGCTCCCGGCGCCTCGGTATTCACCCTTCCAGGATCGCCTTCGATCGTGCTCGTTGCAAACGGCGGCGTTTTCCGGAGCACGGATTTCGGGGCACATTTTCTTCCCACCAGTCTCTCCTGGATCGATCGGGGAACGTTTGCCGCCGATCCCCAGAATCCCTCGGTCGTCTACGTTTCCGGGTTGGGCTTTTATCGGAGCAGCGACGGCGGGGCGAACTGGACGACAATTCCTGAGGGACCTTACTTCGCCGACTGCGTCGCGATCGATCCCTCGAGCTCCGACGTCATCTATTCCACGGCCGGTTCGCTCACCCACAAGACCATCGATGGCGGCCTGACATGGAAATCGTGGGGGGTTCCTGTCGAAGGGCCTTCTGAAATTTCGACGATCATCCCTGACCTTGCCTCGCCGTCCAGACTCTACGGCTCATTCCACGATGGATCGGTCGGAGTTTTCGATCAGGTCGCGCCGATCATCGACTCCGTCGACCCGACGACGGGAAACACCGTCGGCGGGACGCTTCTCACGATTCACGGCTCGGGTTTCATGCCCGAGTCGGAAGTCATGTTCGACGGTGCCCCGTTGACCACGATCGCCGTGACCGGATCCTCGATCACGGTGCTGACACCCCCTCATCCCCTGGGGGCCATCGACATTCAGATCTTGAATCCGACATTTCTCTCGGCGACGCTGGTCTCCGCATTCGAATACGTCTGCGAAGCTCCATTCACCGCGATCGTGCATGGAACAGCGTCGATCTGTCCCGGATCCAGCGCGACACTGCAGGTTTTTCTGTCCGGCGTTCCCCCCTGGACCGTGCACTGGGCCGATGGACCATCGGTCGAGACGAGCGATTCTGTCATCTCGCGATTCGTGAGCCCGACGGCCCCCACGACATACGCGGTCGATTCGGTCACGGACTCCAGCGGCTGCGGCCCCGGGACACCTTCGGGAGTCGCGACAATAACTCTCAAGACTCCGCCTCCCGCGCCGACGATCACCGCGCCGCTGACGATTGCCGCCGACGCATCGAACGTCGTTGCGACCGCTTCTGTCGAACCGGGGAATGATGTCCAGTGGGAAGTGGGGAACGCGCTTTCGAATAGCAACAGCAGCAGCCGCGAGATCACCTTCACCCCACTCGGACCGGGAGCAACCGTGCGTCTGTCGGTGACCCAGTGGGATTTCGCCGGCACCGGCTGTTTCAGCGCGCGCGCAACCCGGCTCGTTCAAACCGATTTTCTCGACGTCCCGCCGGGAGCCCCATTTCACGATGACATTGCCAACATCGCCGAGCACGGCGTCACCATGGGCTGCGGCGGCGGATACTTCTGTCCGGGCTCCCCCTTGTCGCGCACTCAGATGGCGGCGCTCATCACGCGGGCTCTCGTCGGATCCGCCGCTCCCATCGTCGGCGAAGTCCATGACTCTCCGTACGCGTGCGTGCCCAACGGCGTCTCGTACTTCGACGACATCGATCCCGGCAACCCTTTCTGTTCATCCGTTCACTATCTGGCGGCGAACGAGATCACGTTCGGTTGCGGACTGAGCGATTTCTGCCCGGCGAACCGGGTCACCCGGGGACAAATGGCGCTATTCCTGGGAAGAGCAATAGCTCCCGGCGCAACGCCGCCGTCCTCCTACTCGGACGGAGCGACAGGGCGTTCCTACGACTGCACGGCCGCCTCGCCTTTCTCGGATGTCGCTGCCGGCACTTCGACCTGCAACGCGGTCGGTTACCTCTGGGCGCGGGGTGTCGTTGACGGATTCGGGGACGGTACCTACAAACCCCAGGTCGTGCTCACCCGGGCGCCAATGGCCAAATTCATCGCGAGAGCCTTCGGAATGGAGCTTGGATCGTGAAACTTTTCACTCATCTTCTTGTCGCTGTTCTGGCCTGCGGCCTCGCTCGCGCGTCCGCCGCGCTTCCGCCCTGCGATTCCTGCCCGGCTCCTTCCTTCGCCGGTGGAAGAGCCTACCGAAGCGGGATCGTCCTGCCTCTGCTCGGCGACTTCGACGAAGATGGGGTGCCCGACTATGTCTACCGGGCCGACCCCTTCCTCATCACGGCCCGAGGGGATGGAAACGGAGGTTTCGTTCCAACCGATGTCTCACCGGCATTCGGAAACCTAGTTGCCGCGGCTGACTTCGATTCCGACGGGCACTTGGACCTGCTGGTCACGGACGGCTTCGGCGGTATGGACATCTTGCGTGGGCACGGAGACGGCACTTTCGAGGCCCCTCATCCGGACGCGCACATCGACGACGCCAACGTTTTTTCCCCCGTCATCGCCGACGTCAATAACGATGGCGTCCCCGACATCGTTAACGGCTATCCCATTCTCTCCGTCCGGCTGGGAATCGGGGAAGGCTTCTTCAGCGCGCCGCTTGTGGCCGACAACGATGACTTCGCCTACGACATCGCCGTCGGTGACCTCGACGGGGATGGGCGACTCGATATTCTCGCGAAAGAAATAGACGGTCTTTTCTTATTTCGTGGAAACGGCGACGGTACATTTCTGGAGGATCGGAAACTGTTCGAGCCCCTGGGGCAGGCCGTTGTCGCGGACATCAATGGTGACGGCATCGCCGACGTGGCCGGAGTCACGACTGTTCGCGTCAGCGATTTCACATCTCAAGCCGCTATCCGGTATTTTTTGGGAACCGGAAACGGGGCGTTCGGCGCGGCGCAAACCCTTCTGTTGCCCGGTGATGATCAAGTCATCACGCTTTTTCGCTTAGCCGATGCCGACGGAGACGGTTCTCCTGACTTCATCGTCTCGAAGGAAAAAAGGATCCGAGTTTATCCGAACCACGGGGACGGGACCTTCGATGTCGCTCGAATCTTGGTGGCAGAAGGCGATTTCGCCTTGAAGGATCTGAATGGCGACGGGCACCCTGATCTCGTTTTGGCCGCGAACTCTGTGGCGGTTTTTCTCGGAACAGGGGGGGGATCCTTCGCACAGGCGACCCGCCGGGGCATTACGCCCATTTACACGACCTTCAATTTCACGCCCGCCGTCACGGGAGATTTTGACGGCGACGGCCACCCCGACGTCCTTGTCCTTTCCTCGGGTGACTTTTTCCAGAACCCCGGAAGCGTCACCCTTTTTCTGGGAGACGGAGCCGGGCATCTCAACCCCGGACCCGCGTTCGCGAGCGGAGCCCGACCGGATCTCGCCGTCGTGGCTGACGTTGATCACGACGGCAAGGACGACCTCATCATCGAGGAAATCCGCGACGGTCAATACGGGATGTCGATTTACCGCTCGACTGGGGGTGGCCAATTCGCTGCGCCATTCCGGATCCTCGGCCTCTTTCCGCCGGTCGTCGTCGCCGACTTCGATCACGACGGCAAGACGGACCTGGCAGGTTCTCCCGATGGGATGATCGCCGTTTTCGCAGGAAATGGCGACGGGACATTCCAGAACGCGCGATCCACGTCAATTCCCATCGGCCAGAATCTCGCCGTAGGCGACTTCAACCACGACGGATTTCCCGACCTCGTCAACGCCGCTCCTATCGGATCGACAGTTCTTCTCGGAGACGGATCGGGGGGGTTCACGCCGTCGGCAGCATTGGCGGGGACGGGCGACGGCCCTTTGCTCTCGGTCGCCGACTTCGATGGAGACGGGAATCCCGATATCGTCGTGCGGGGAGGCGTGTCGGATGCCATTCTCTATCGAGGCGACGGCAAGGGTGGCTTCGACGAGGGAGCGGAGATCCCGTTCTCGTCCAGCGCCAGCGCTATCCTCGCCGCGGACATGACCGGGGACGGGCTTCCCGACATCGTCACTCTCTCCGACTCGGTGTCGGTGTTCGCGTCGAGGGGAAATGGATCCTTCGCGACACCCGCGTCATTCGTGGCGAGCGGGCGCAGTCCGATGATCGGCGACTTCAACGGGGACGGCCGCCCGGACATCGTCCTTTTCGACGATACCGCATTCTCGTTTCTCTTCAACACCCGATGCGTTCCGAAGCACCTGAAAATCGTCCAACAACCATCGTCGTGTGATGCCGCCGGCACGCCATTTACCGTCGCGCCCGCCGTTGCGGTCGCTGACGACGGCGGAAACCGGATTTCATGTGGCTCCGTCACGGTGACCGCATCGCTCTTGGCTCGCGCCGGAGGAGGAGGACCTCTTCAGGGAACCACCACCATGGTGACTTCCGGGGGCGGCGTCACTTTCGACAACCTGTCACTGAGTCCGGTTGCTTCCGGGACGCATCTGGTTAGCTGGCCGGGAGGTCGTCTCCACTTTTCTTCGCCCGGCATCGCCAGCGTCGGGACGAGGAGTATCACCGACGGCCTCTCTGTCTCGCTTCCGCCGAGCATTCCCGGATGCTCGTCCGCCAGTTCTTTCTTCGATTTGCCGACGAACCTCGATCGATACGAGTGGACGTATGACGGCGCCGTCGTCTCACGATCGCCCGTCCTGACGATAGAGACCTCATCGGTCGGCTCTCACTCCGTGTCCGTCACGATCTCGAAAGATGGTTGTGTCGCGAGCAGCGTCTCGACCCTGACGATCGATCCCACGCCGCCCCCTCCTTCCATCAGCGCCCCTCCCGAAGCGGCGGCCGGACAGACCGCCCTGACGGCGATGGTCCCGAATCCCGGAGAATATTTCTGGAGTATTCAGAACGGAACCATGACTTCCGGGCAAGGATCCGATCACTTGATTTTCAATGCCAATGCGGGTGGTCAGGTCATGACCATCTCCGTCACTTCGCTCAACGAAACGTGCGCTTCGCAGCCCGGGCGAGTCCAGATTCCCGTAGACTTCCTCGACGTCCCTCCATCGAACCCCTTCCATGATTTTGTCGCCGCGCTGGAGAAGGCCGGCGTTACTGACGGTTGCGGATCAGGAAATTATTGCCCGACTCATACGTTGCGCCGGGACCAGATGGCGGCAATGATCACCCGGGCGACGATTGGGCAGGCGCCGGTTTCCGGGAGTCTGGGGGGCCTCGGGACTCAGTACGACTGCGACGCCCACGGATTCACCGTTTTCACGGACGTGTCGCCCACGTATCCCTTCTGTGCGTCGATTCACCACATCGCTGCTCTCGGCATCACAACGGGATGCGCGCCCGAGCGCTTCTGCCCGGCGGGCCTCGTGACGCGGCAGCAGATGGCCCTTTTCATCGGCCGCGCCATCGCGCCGGGTGCGACGCCGCCCTCTTCGTACTCGGACGGGACAACGGGGCGCTCGTATGACTGCTCGACCACCTCCCCGTTCACGGACGTCGCGGCGAACACCGAAGTGTGCAACGCGGTCGGCTACCTCTGGGCGAAGGGGGTCGTGGACGGATTCGGTGACGGAACGTTCCATCCGCTCGGGCTGCTGACCCGCGCGCCGGCGGCGAAGTTCATCGCGAAGGGGTTCGGCTTGACGCTAGGACCGTAGCGGTGTCGGCCGCTTCGCCGTAATCAATAGGACAAGGAGGGAGGGTCGTTGCCGAAGGACCCGGCATGTCGGTGAATGGAGATAGCCCCGCGGGATGGTTCGTCGTGTTCATATTTGCGTCGATCTGTTTGTTGTTGTCACCAACCTTGGTAACGCAAGCGGAAAGAATGCGCCCACGATGGCTTGGGCCCCCTCCAAGACGGGGCATCAGCCTCGTCATTACGATTATCGGCTGCCTACTGATTATGGGAACGGCGCTCTGGGAATTGCTGCACATCGCGCCCTGACCGTGGTAGGGATTCTGTTTTATCATCTGCTCTATCTTGAAGCTATACGACGTCGAATCGTGCGCCTCTGAAATGAAATAGTGGAACCCTGGCTGATGTGCTGATTTGGAGGCTGTCCTGAAAACATTGCCTCTCGACCTATCCAAACAGCAAAGGCGGCGGGCCAGTCTCCTGAGTGCTATCGCTTGGGCCGTAGTGACGATCGCATGCGGGGAGTTTGTGGGTGGCACTGACAAGGCCCAGCATGGGGTAGACGGCTTCCACACTTTGTATAACTCAAGACAGTTCGATGCCATTTACCGTGGCGCCGACAAGGACTTCCGTGGGAGTGTCACGAATGCACAGTTGCAACGACTCCTGGAGACTTCTCGAACCCATCTTGGAAAGCAATTGGCCTCAACACCCGTAGTCATTGGCTATCAATCGTTCAACCTTCGATCGTACGTGACCGCATCGACGGTCACCACATACGAGCATGGGAAAGGCACCGAGACATTTGTATTCAGCCTTTCGAACGGCAAGGCTGCGCTACATAGCTATAACCTAGACTCTACAGATCTTATTTTGCTCAACAAGGGGACCATCACCTTATGAAATATGTAAGCGCGGCCTGGCCGGTTTCGCAGTTGGTGTAGGTTTACGTCGCCTGGCCGTTCCGCAGGCGCCTCGACAACCCTTCCTGACGTCCTGGCAGCTCCGATGCGCCACAGTTCATCGTCGGGGCACTGCGGCTTGACGATGGCGCCGTAGCGCCGACAGGAGGATCACCGTCGACCGAAACTATCGAATCGGGTGCTACCCTCGCTCTTCGATGGCGGTAAGGTCGGCGGCCGATTCGACTCC
>Ga0070666_10000389_pt1 | contig 27617 bp, 23 predicted proteins | sample KBSS23metaG_FD_64677 | JGI IMG/M metagenome (GOLD analysis project Ga0070666, IMG submission 64677) | Switchgrass rhizosphere microbial communities from Kellogg Biological Station, Michigan, USA - KBS S2-3 metaG | ecosystem: Host-associated > Plants > Roots > Rhizosphere > Soil ... | reverse complement strand
TCGCGCTTGGATGCCATGGTTGTGCTCCTTAGACCTTTTCGCCGCGGCCGCGCAGTTCAGCGAGTACGGTTTCGATGCCGTTCTTGTCGATCGTACGCAGGGCGTTGGTGGAAACGCGCAGTTTGATCCAGCGGTTTTCGCTCGGCACCCAGAAACGGCGCTCGTGCAGGTTCGGCAGCCAGCGGCGCCGGGTTTTGTTATTGGCATGCGACACATTGTTACCGGACTGTGCGCGCTTGCCGGTGACTTGGCAGACTTTGGCCATCGTACCTACCTCGATGATGAACGGGAGCACCCTTAGCCAGGGTGGAATCGGCCCGACGTAGCGTCGGAAAATGCCGCCGCAAACAGCGGCGAGCCGCGTATTACAACAGAATCAGGCGCTTGGCACAACAGGCGCGCCGTCCGCACGGCCGCGTGGGTACTCGCAGGCGATGGCAATCATCCCGCCCCTGGCGTCAACGCTACGCGGCAAAGCGGACGACGCGGTTGCGGCCGAGGTCCTTGGCGCGATAGAGCGCGCGGTCGGCAGCCTTGAATATCTCATCGGCATTTTCGAATTCGCGATCGTGCGTGCTGGCGACGCCGACGCTGATCGTGAGCGGCTCGTCCGCCGATATCGTGCCTTCGACGGTGTGGCGCAGTGATTCGGCCACGCTTGCGGCTTCCGCACTGCTCGCTCCGGGAAGAATCAGGGCGAATTCTTCGCCGCCGTAGCGGCATACGCTGTCGCCACGCCGGACTCCATGGCACAAGTGGTCGGCAACCAATTTGAGCACTTCATCGCCGCGCGCATGCCCGTGCCGATCGTTGAATTGCTTGAAGTGGTCGATATCGACGACGAGCAACGCCAGCGCGCCGTGATTGCGCTTGGCGCGATCGAACTCGACGGCGACGTGCTCGTCAAAGAAGCGCCGGTTGGGTACCTGCGTCAGGGTATCGGTGCGGCTCTGCAGGCGCAGGTCGCGCAAGCGGCTGGCCAGCGCCAGCGAGAGCAGCACCATTTCCATCAATGAGCCGACCTGGAAGCCGTTTTGGGTAAATACATTGTGCGGCAGCAGCCCGAACACTTTGAGCATGTACGCCATCACCCCGATGAGCAGCATGGCCCAGGCGGTCATGAAGTAGCGCGCCGGCGCGTAGCCTTTCACGACGCCGAGCGTGCCGAGGGTCATGATCAGCACCGTGACGATGACAGTCAGCAACGCCAGCGGCAGGATCAGCACGGCGTAGGGCGCAAAGAACGAGGCGAAGAGCCCGATGATCGCGAGGGCTTGCAGCACCAGCGCGGCCTTGTCCAAACGCGCAGCGAACCCCGCGGTGTCCAGAAACGTTCGCGTGAACTGCAGGCCGAATATCAGCGCCAATGCCAACGTCACCAGCAGCGATTGGTTGCCCCAAGCGGGGTTGTTCGGCCACAGGAACTCGAAGGCAATGCCATTGTGGATCGCGAAGTACAAACCGTAGCTGGTCGCGTACAGCAGGTAATAGAAGAAAGCGCGATCGCGGACAATCAGGAAAATGAAAAAGTTGTAGAGCACGAGCACGAGAAAGCCGCCGTAGTAAACGCCGTAGGCCAGTTGCTCGCGGCTCAATGCGCCAATCAGGGCGTGCGCTTCATACAACGTGAGATCCAGATCCACCGGACCGTCGGACGCGCCACGCACATAGAACGTGCGCTGCGATTGCGCGGGCAGGTCGAGTTCGAAAATGAAATCGCGATGCACGAACTCGCGTGTGGAGAACGGCGTGCGGTCGCCGGTCGCCGTGTGCTGCCATGTACCGTCGTGATCCGGTGCCCACAGATCGAGGTAATCGATCAGCGGATAATCCTCACGCAGCATCACGTGGCGGTCGACGGAATCCGTGTTGGCCAGCGTCAGGCGCAGCCACCAGGCCGAGCGCGTGAATCCGAAATTCGTGCCCATGTTCGGCGTGGGCTTGAATCCGCTGGCCGCGCGTACCGCTTCAAAATCCATGTGGCCGCTCGGATCTTCGAGCACTTCCACCGTTGGACCCAGCGCAGCACTGGCGAACTTGGCGTCGACTTTCGTGGTGGCTGCCCGCACACTCGCGTAGAGCACGAGAGTGACCACCAACAGGGTCAGGACAATTCGCAGCCGAAACGTGTGCATCGCGTTTGCAGTAAACACCGGTGGTAGTTGCGGATCATCGTTAGAATAGCAGGCTAAATGCTCGCGGGGAGTCGAATCATGCGAACTTGGCGCTTGCCGGCTTTGGCAGCGGCGACAGCGGTACTCGTGGCGTGCAACACGCCGCAAACGCTCATCACCAACGGCGAAGCGGTCGCCGGCGGCAACGGCGCGGTCAATCTCGAACAAGGCTGGAGCCGCGACGTGCAGGAGCGCGCCTGGTTCTCGTCGTTCGGTTCGCGCCTGCTGCCGACCGCCTGGCTTAAGGTGCTCGAACAGGCCAAAAATCAGGAACGCTTCATGGCCGATGCGCATCTGGACGCGCTGGGTTTTCTGCTCCAGTCGAGCACGGCGCAAAACCCGAACGGATTTCCGGTCGGGTTTACTCACGAGGCCGATGCACAGGGCCGCGATTGGACCGGCCTCGGCTGCGCCGCCTGCCATACCGGCGAAGTTCGCTATCACGGTCAACGTATCCGCCTCGATGGCGGCCAGGGCACGCTCGATTTCGACGCCTTCGAGGGCGCGCTGGTCGACAGCCTGGACGCCACGCTCGCCGATGCCGCGAAGTTCGGACGCTTCGCCGACGCGCTCAATGCCAGCGGCGCACAGCGCCAGAATCTCAAGGACGAACTGGGCGCGGTCGAAGCAACGATCGCGGCGCGCCACCGCATGAATCACGTCGATGTGCCGTACGGTCACGGCCGTCTCGACGCGTTTGGACAGATTTTCAACGCCGTGGCGGTGCAGTTCCTCGGCATGCCCGGCAATCGCCGCGCGCCGGATGCGCCGGTGAGTTACCCGGTGCTGTGGGATGCGCCGCACCTGGACGTCGTGCAATGGAACGGTTCGGCGCCGAACTCGGGGCCGGGCCCGCTGTTGCAGAACGTAACCACGGCGCTGGCCGTGTACGGCTCGCTGGATATCTCGCAGCGCAAGGGTCTGGACGGCTATCCGTCCAACGTCGATTTTGCTCACCTCGCGCAGATTCAGGACGATCTCTACGCGTTGCGCGCACCGCAATGGCCGGCCGGGATTTTCGGCGCGCTCGATACGTCACGAGTCAAACAGGGCGGACAGATCTACGCGCAGCAATGCGTCAGCTGTCATCAGCTGTCCGATCGCAATAATGCGAAGCGCGAACTGAAAGCGGCGCTCACGCCGACCGCCGAAGTCGGCACCGATCCGCGCATGGTGAACAATTTTCTCCAATCCAAGTCCAGCACCGGCGCTTTCGAGGGCCGCAAGGAAGGTGTCGTGCTCGGTACGGTGTTCGGCGCGCAAGCACAAACCGCCGACATTGTCGTGCATGCGGCGGTCGGCGCCGCACTGCGCCACCCGTTGGCCGCGATGCGCGATGCCATCGCCGGCTACCACAAGGTCATCAAAGCGGCGGTCGACAGCCATCCCGACTACTACAAGGCGCGACCGTTGAGCGGCATCTGGAGTTCGGCGCCATACCTGCACAACGGCTCGGTGCCGAGTCTGGCCGAACTGCTGAAGCCGCCCGCCGCGCGGGTCACGCATTTTTACGTCGGCAGCCGCGAATTCGATGCGCTGAACGTGGGTCTGGCCGCGGGCGCGGCTGAGCACGCGAGTGAATTCGATACGACGCTGCCGGGCAATTCCAATGCCGGACACGTCTACGGTACGACGCTGAGCGATGCCGACAAGCGCGATCTGCTCGAGTACCTCAAGAGCCTCTAGGCGCTCAGGTGGTTGCGTGCAAACCGTGCAATCGTTCGAACCAGGCGCCGACCGCTAGCGGCGCCGGCGTGCCGAGTAAGCCGGCGACGATTTGCTGACCGAGCGCGCGGTACGCCTCGAACTGTGCTTCGGCGAAGAATTGCTCGGAAGTCGGCTCGTCGGGAAACGCCGGATGCGCGCGCCAGTAGGCATAGATGTCCGCGGTGAGTCCCGCGCACAGCACCGGCTTGATGTACAAGATTTGGCCGCTGCTGCCATCGGCGTAACGAATGCTGCCGAGCACATACGGCTGCTGCGCCAGCGCGCTATCGCGATCGTGATAGAGACGATCCGCGGCGAGATCGATCTCCGCACAAAAATCGACGCGCACACGCTCGATCGCCTGGCCCAGATCGCCCAGCGAGGTTTGCGGATCGGCACCGGCGTCGGTCACGATCAGAAAACGTACGCGCCGGCGGATCAGCTCATAGATGCCGAGATTTTCAAAGCCACCGCCGTCGGATAGATGCACGTGTCGGCGGTTTTCATCCAGGCCTATCCCGAGCATCTCGCGCGCGATGAAGATCCACCACCAGGGGCGCAGCGGATCACGCTCATGGCCGAACTTCGGATTGCGCGCCCAATAACCCAGCCGCACGTTGAGCAAGGCCATCAGGAAGGAAACCGCGCGCGCTTTCGTGGCGACCATATCCGGGTCGACTGCAGCTCCCGACGTGGTGAACGCGTTGGATAAAGCCATCGCGCCGCCGGCGTACGTGTCGATACGCCGATAGCCCGTCGCCGACGAGCCGGTGTACACCGGCGAGAAAAAGAAGCTCGCCCCTTGGCGGCTGCGCAGGCGCTCGTTCGACGAACTGGTCGCATTGAGCGTGGTGTTGATCAGCGCTAAGGGCGCCCCCTGTTCGGGGACAAGTTCGCTCAGGCGGAAATTACCCGGGTCTTCAGCGGTTGCGCTTTCGACATTCGGCAGGAACGCGTCACTCAAGCGCGCGCGATAGTAAGCATGAATCGAGACGCGGTTGATGTCGCAGACGAATGCGAGCACGACCGCGAGCAGCACGAAACCGAGAAATGCCGGCGCATGCAGATTCACCTCGACCGCGACGTGATAACACAGGATCAACAGACCGTAGACGAGCAGGCTCAGGCCGATCGTGGTCGCGCGTCCGCTGCTGCCACGACTCTTGAATCGATCGAACAGCATCGACGCAATGCCGGAAAGCAACGGCAGCAGGTACGAGGCATGTTTGCCGAGCGCATGTGCATGGCGCGTGGCGAAGAAATGTTCGGCCATTTCGCCCAGCGACGCCGCGATGGGGATCAGGCCGAGCGCGATCAAGGCCGGACCGAACACGATCAAGCGGCCCATGAATACCCGGAACCGGTCGATGCGCCGCACGTCGGCCACACGCGGAATCCCGGCGACGATAGCGAATACCGTCGCGACCAGCGGAAACATCGCCAGACACGCGACACCCAGCACCAGCAGCAACCAATAGCCGTGGTGCCCCTGCGGTACATGCCCGCCGGGCAACATCAGCCACGGCGGCCATTCGAACGGCAGCCAACCCAGAGTCAGTGCGTAGACCGTAAACAGCAACAGCGGGCCGAGCACGAGCACGTTGATGAAGGTCGCCGCGAGAATCGAGGCGAGCAGTGTCCAGATCGAAAACCCGCGATGGCTTACCAGGAACTTCCCGTGACCACGCAACCAGTCGAGCACGCTTCCGCCCATCTTCGCGAGTGCGGCGCTGAACACGCTGGTCGACGTGTTCGCCGCGAGCCGCGCTCTGAGCCAGGTGTAGGACGACGCGGCATAACCGCCGCCGGAAACGGACGAAAGGTAATCGACATTACGCAGCATGCCGCCGGCTTCGAGTGCCTGCAGCACGCCGAGATTGAACGTCGCCGAGCGGATACCGCCGCCGGAAAATGCAAGCCCGACCAGATCGTCGTCGGGCTTGCCCAGGCCGGCCGCGGCGCGACGGCGTGCGAGCCAGGCCTGTTCCGCCGCGCGCACGGGTTCGAAGTCGAACGTATAACCGGAAGAATCCGCTGACTCACTCATGCTGGCACGCCTGGCCGAACCGACGCTCTGTATACATTGCGCGATTGATCATCATGGCGCACAAGTCGGCGGCACGAAATCGGCAGGCGTCGCCGGCAGATCGCGATGGACTTTGAGATATTCGATGATGGCCCAGCGCTCGTCGTCGCTCAGCAACGGCCCGATCACGCCGGACGGCAACGCATGTCCTTTGGGATCCCTGTGTTCCGCACTCAGTTGTTCGGCGGTCGCGACGAACGCGTGACCGGTGTTGTGGTTGCCGTCTTTGCTCGTGTCGAACCAGAAACCATCGGCTTCTTTCGGATCCGCCGGCGCGCTGATGTAGCCGACGTATTTCGGGTCGAAGTCGCGGCGGCCGACGAAGAAGCGCGCGCTGCGCTGTTCGGGCGGCAGCAGCATCTGATACAGATTCGGCACCGAGCCGTTATGCAGAAACGGCGGCGTCGCCCACACGCCTTCCAGCGGCCGCGGCTTGTAGCCGGCGATCTGTTGCGGCAGATCCAGAATACCGAAACCGTCGAGACACTGCTGGCGCGCGTACGAAACGTTGTTGTCGGAATAATATTTTGCCTTGATCAGCAGGCCCAGGATGTTGAGGCCTTCGCCTTCGGTCAGTTGACTGACATCGATCTTGGCGAGCTGCGCATCGATGTCGGCCTCGCCCGTGCTGACGTCTTTCCACAAGGTTTTGCTCTGGCAGTCGAGCTCACATGTCCAGCTCGACGTCGCCTGCGCGGGCGGCGCGGGCAGGTGCGCGAGCTCGGCCGCAATCGCCGCAAAGCTTGCCTGCGGAATCGAAGGCGACGGGTCTGCGTTGGGGTCCGGATAGGCGCTGAGCAACGCCGCCAACTGGCCGAGTTCGAGATGGGCCGCCCGGCGCGCCGCGATCACTTCCTCCAGGCGCCAACGCGCATCGCGCGCCAGATTGCGCACCAGCAGCGGACGCAACACGCGGCTGACTTCCTCGTGGGTGAGGCCGGCGCGCGTGAGATCGTAGTGCCGGGTCATGAACCCGTTCGCTTCGCTAGGATCGGTGCCGATGTGCTCGACCGGAATCACCTCGATCATCCATTCGGTGTCGGGCGATGGCTTGCCCGGTGAGTTGGCTTGTTGCCGCGCGCGATCGGCCGGATGCGGGCCGTGGCAGCCCTGGCAATGCGCTTCGAACAAGGTCTTGCCGCGCGCGGCGAGCGTCTGATCGACCGCACCGAGCAGGTTCTCGGGCCAGCGTGGCGGCGTCAATTTCTGCAGCGTGTGTTCGATGCGGTCCAGATTCGGCAGATCGACCGTACTCACGTAACGCTGTTCGGCCGGCACCGGATTGCCATAGGTATCGGTCAGCCGGATTGCCGCGCCGACGCCAAGCGCCTCGCCGATGTTGCGCGCGAGCGGCTGCATGACCGAACCGTTGTACTGCACCCAGTCGAACTTCCAGATGTTCCAGACGTACGGATAACTCACCGGCGCGGTGGCCGCCTGATAATTGTCAGCGCTCAGATGATCGCCGAATACGGTATTGGCGATGCGGCCGAGCGCGTCGGTGCGGCCGAAACCTTCGCGCATCGGATACAGGTGGCGCAGCGGATTGTTCTGACCTTGCGTGGCGAATGCCTTGATCGTGGTCCACAGTTCATCGCGCAGCGCGGACTTGCCTTCGGGGTAGCGCGGACCGATCACCTTGCGCGCGAAGCGATCGAACTTCCAGGGATCGGCCCACGTCGCCAGCATTGAAGCCACCAGCGTGGGACCGAACGCGCCACGTTGCATGTCGGTGAAAGCATGCATCGCCTGGCCGCCGTCGATGCGGATCGCATAGGTCTTGCCGTCCTTGTGCGCGTGAATCTCGCCGGTGTGACAAGCCGCGCAGGTGATATCGAGCACGTATTGGCCCAGCGCCGCGTCGAAGTGGCGCGTGAATCCGACCGGCAGGCGGTCGGGATTGCGCGCGGTCGGCTGCGGATCGACGATAAAGCGGTAGCGCTGCAGATGTTCCGGTTCGACGAACCGGCGTTCGTCGAGCGGCATCTCCAGATTCACGAACCAGGAGTAACGCAGCGGCGTGATCAGTGCGCCCTGCGGCATCGATGTGCCCTGCGGCGAATAATAGTAGGTCTGCCGGTCCGGCGTATCGGCCTGCGTGCCCCAGCCCTGGTCAAGATAGACGTAATCGTCGACGTGCTCGTAACTCGGGATCGAATGCGCCGGATACACCACGAACACGACGAAACCGATGACTCCGACAACCGCTGCAATGACCGCCGCGATCAGCGTCCACTTGAGCAGGCGTCCGAGCGTCACGCCGAACACGGCGTTCAAAATGCGCCGCAATGGTCCGCCACGTGACGCCGTCTTGCCGGCATTGTTGCCCATGCAGTTCTCCCCGTGATGGGCGCAGTTCGCAGGTAGATGCGTCGCATGCGCGCCGGGTCGAAGTACACCTCATCCGGGGTGCATGGTGCAAGACACTAGCCGTCATCGCCCGGCAACATCGCAACTGGCGTCCAGCCCGCGGCAACGCGCAGCTTCTGCGCCGCACTCAGCTGCTTCATCTGATACTCCGCCTTGCTCGCCTCGGCGCGATTCTCGAACAATGCCGCCGCAACGATGCGCCGCGGCGCATTCAAGCGCGTGAACATCCCGCCTTTGCCGCGCTTGTGTTTATCGAAGCGCGCGGCGAGGTCAGTGGTGATGCCCGAGTAGAGGCGGCCGTTCCGGCATTCGAGGAGGTAGAGGTACCAGGGTTTGTCCATCTCACTTCAAGCGTAGCGAAGCGCGCGCGCCGCTTCAGCCGAGATTGATTTAACACCGCACCACTCGTAGTATAACAATCGTTATAACTGCGGCAAGCCCTTCATGAAGCTGAAAATTACCACTATCGGCAACTCTGCCGGCGTCATTCTTCCCAAAGAACTGCTCGCGCGCCTGCGCCTGGAAAAAGGCGACGAACTGTTCGCGTTGGAAACCCCGGACGGAATCAAGCTGACGACGTACGACCCGACGCTGGCCGCGCAAATGGAAGTGGCCGAAAGCATCATGCGCCAGGATCGCAACGTACTGCGCAAACTCGCGAAGTAACTACGATGACCGTCACCGTCTGGATCGACAAGGCGCTCGCCCTCGCCATACATGATCGCCAACTCGCAGAACATGGCGGCAGCAGCGGCGTGCGCGACGAAAGCCTGCTCGATTCCGCACTCGCGCGGCCGCAGCAGTTGCACGCATACGGCGATCCCGCTCCGGACCTCGCCGCACTCGCGGCGAGTCTGGCGTTCGGCATCGCGCGCAATCATCCGTTCGTCGACGGCAACAAGCGCACCGCGCATGTCTGCTATCGCGTGTTCCTCGCGCTCAACGATGCCGAGTTCGAAGCTACCGACGAAGACAAATTCGTAACGATGCTCGGTCTTGCCGAAGGCAGCCTCGGCGAAACCGAATTTGCCGCTTGGTTGCGAGAGCACATCCGCGCGCCTGGGGCCAAGCAAGTGCACGAGAAACGTGCGCGTTACGCGCGTTGAAGCGCGCCGCTGTCGCGCATCACAACTGAGCCTTCGATGGAAAATTCCCCCTCCGATCTGTCGCGCCTTGCCAGCGCGCTGTATTACGCATCGCAACAGCAAGCAAGCAGCGCCTGGTCAGCCCGGGACTGTGAAGGCTCAGACAACCCGCTTGCGTGTCACGATTTCGCATCTGCGTAATACCTCGCCGCCCTTTCAGGTCTGATAGCGCAGCCGCCAGTGGGGCCGGCCTTCGATCGATTGGACCACCGAAGTATCCATGAGCATCTCACTTACTTTCGTTAGCGCTTTGCTGCTCACCCATGGCGCGGTGGCGACAACGCAGGTCGTTTGCGTCGGCAGCGCGAGCGAACTCACCGACGCGTTGGCGGCCCTGTCGACGTCTGCCAGCAACAACGATGCGGACGAGATCCGCATCCGCACCGGAACTTACTTCGCGCCAGCGGGCGGCTGGGTTGGCGCGGTGACGAACAACCATGACTTGAGTGTTGCCGGCGGCTATGTCGATGCCGCATGCACGCAAGAAGCGCTGGATGCATCGCTGACGGTGCTCGACGGCAATCACGCTTCCGGCGTGCTGACGATCAATGCCAATGCAATACCGAACAGCACGATCCACATCAGTGGTCTGACGTTTCAGAACGGCAACGGCTCGTCGCCGTTTCAATCCAGCGCCGGCGGACTCAAGGTTGGCGACCCCGGCCCGATTGCCGGTGGCGTTGTTCTAATCGAGCGCAACATCTTTCAGCACAACGTCGGCGTCGCCGGCATTGGCGGTACCGAAGCGGTCGGCGGCTTGCTCGCCGCCACCGACGGCCCGAATTTGATCGTGCGCGACAATCTGTTCTTCGACAACAGCGCGCCGAACTCGGCCGCCGCGTTTTTCTATTCGGACAACGCCATCGATGTCGCCAACAACACGTTCGCCGGCAATCAGTCCACGGACGCGGCGCAAGCACAGCGTGTGATCATGGATTTCTTCACGCCGACAGGGATGAAACTCGACAACAACATCTTTTGGGACAACTCGACGGGCGCCGGCATCGCCGACATCGATGTGAGCGGATCCGTCAGGCATGCGGATCTGAGGAACAACGATATCCAGGCCATGAGCGGAACACCGGTTTCGTCGACCGGCGCACTGAGCGTGGCTCCGGGCTTTATCGGCAGCACGAACTTTCGATTGTCGGCGTCATCGCCGTTGATCGACGCCGGCGTCAGCAATCCCAATGGCGGGTTGTCCGGTGTCGATCTGGACGGTGCGCAACGCGTGGATGGCGCGACCTTGGATCTCGGCGCCTACGAGAGCAATTACATTTTTGTCGACGGGTTTGAGTGAGCGTCAACCGTAGGTAATGCCGACAACTGTTGCAAAGGGCTCGATTCCCGCCTTTGCGCGAATGACGAGCAAAGCGGGAAGCGCCGCGCGGGCACGATTTTCCCTGCCCACGGCCATTGCCGCGCCGCAAGATGCGCCCTGCGCCAGCCTGTGTATGATCGGCGCCTTCGCGGCGCAGCTGCGCCCCGGCGTTGTCAGTGGCTCCCCATGGGTCTGCAGATCGTCAAGCGCTCCGAACGGCACGGCTTCACCGTGCTGCGCATCCTGCGCACGCTGCGGGGGACGCCGCCGGAAATCACCTATAGCGTGATCGCTCCCGACGGCGATGTGTCGCTGTTCCATACGCGCGAGAAAGCGGAATCGTTCATCGATACGTCGGTGAGTGCGGTTGCTGTGCGGCGATTGCAGGCGGGATAGTCGCCCGGCTGCCGGCACCACCCATCGGCCCACCCGTAACGCTCGTAAGCCAGCCGCTCCGGCACGCCCAAGCGAGAGTAGATTCCGCAGCGAGCGACTGCGACGCGGCCGATAGCGGGGAAAATCAATGATCGCGAGTGCCTTGATCCTGGCAATGACGTTGGCGGATGTGTCGTCGCCCGCGCTCGAGGGCGGTGGTGGCATCGACACCGCAAATTTCCGCGACGAGATGACGCCGCAAATGCGGGCGCGCATCGATGCGCAAATTGAGGACAACGTGGCCGAGCTGCAGGCGCGCGGCATTCTGCCGCCGTCGTTATTGGGCGCGCCGGCGGCGGGTCCGGTGTTGTTCGATTGGCCTCTGCAGCCGACCGCTGCTTATACGGAACCCGATTATCACGGCATCAGCAACTTCGTCGATCTGAACCCGGCGTATCCAAATCAGGTGCTCGACTACAACTGCGGTGCGCGCACGTACGATCTGGCCAGCGGCTACAACCATGCCGGCGTCGATATTTTTCTGTGGCCGTATCCGTGGATGCTGATGGACCAGGGCGCGATCGACATCGTCGCGGCCGCGCCGGGCACGATCGTCGGCAAGGTGGACGGCAACGACGATCGCAGTTGCCCGAACAATTATTCGGCCGATTGGAACGCCGTCTACGTGCAACATGTGGACGGCACGGTGGCGTGGTACGGCCATATGCGCAAGTACTCGCAGACCGCGAAGGCGATCGGCGCGAACGTCGCGCTCGGTGAGTATCTGGGCCAGGTCGGCAGTGCGGGATTCTCCACCGGCCCGCATCTGCATTTCGAGCTGCATTCTTCCAACGCGCCCGGCTATTCGATCCTCGAAGGCAATACCGGCACCTGCAACAACGTGCCCACGCGCTATCTGAATCAACTTCCGTATTACGACCCGAAGATCAATCGGCTGGCGACGCATTCGGCGATTCCCAACCTCGACGCCGGCTGCCCGAACCCGGGCGAGGAAACGCCGAACTTCAAGACCGACTTCAATCCCGGCGACCTGATCGTCTTTGCGACTTACTACCACGATCAATTGGCGGGGCAGGTAACGAGCTTTCGCGTGTTGAAGCCGGATGCTTCGGTGTGGGTTACCTGGAACCAGTCCTACGCCGGCCCGCCGAGTTACTACTCCGCTTCGTACTGGTATCACAGCTACACGTTGCCGGCTACCGCGCCGTCGGGCTTTTGGACTTTCGAGGCGACGTTCCAGGGTGTGGTGACGACGAAGACGTTCACCGTCGGCGACACGATTTTTGCGGATGGGTTTGAGTAAGGGCGGCGCCCATTACTCCAGAATCGCGCGCACCGCGCCGAGCGCGCCGCCGATGCCTAGTGATAGCGCCGTGCGGTGGCGAACCGATTATTTGCGGTCGATTTGAATGTTTTCCTTAGTTCCGCTGTTGGATACGGAAACCATGATGCCGAGGCCGACCACGATGATGATGCCGATGGCGGTCCAGGTCGTGCCGATGTTCTGCAGTATGCCGAGCTGCCAGAGCGCGGCGAGGACGCCGCCGATCAAGACGAGAAAGCCGATCAGATACATGCCTGCCCATTTCATTATTGACCTCCTGTCACGCCGAACATTGGATATCTCGCAAGCAGGCTAGTCCCTCGCCTATGAACGGCACTGATATCACAAATCGCCTTCGGCCAGCGTGCGCGCAGCAACCGATAGCATCCGCTTGAAGAAAGGGCCCGCTTTCGCGGGCCCCGTAGATGCTGCATTAAAGCGGGAACGCTATTCAATCGTCGTCGTCGTCATCGTGATGGCGGCCTTCGTCGCGATCGTGATGGTGCTTGTAGTGCGCGACCACATATTCGTGTTTCGTGTACGGGCGGTCGGTATCCAGTTCGATATCGACGCCGCCCCGCTTCACATAGACCTGGTCTTCCGGCGGCAACGCCAAGCCTGATCGCCAGGTACCGTCGGCACGCCAATAGTAGGTCTTGGTGTCCGGGGCGAAATAGATGTCGTGATCGCCGTAGTAGACGTAGCGACGCTTGGTTGTCGTAGTCGTGGTGGTCGTCGAACCATCTGGCCTGACCGTACGCTCGGTGACGGTCTGCTCCGTGGCGGGGCTCGCATTCTTGTAATGCGCGACCACGTATTCGTGGCGCGTGTACGGCACGTCGGTATCAAGTTGGATGTCGACGCCGCCCGCCGCTATATAGCGCTGGTCTTCCGGCGGCAATACCGGACCGGAACGCCAGCCACCGTCGCTCATCCAGTAATACGTCCTCGTCTCGGGAGCGTAGTAGATGTCATGGTCGCGGTAATAAACGAAACGATGATTACCAACGGTTACGCCGTGCTCTTCGGAGAATGCCGGCTGCGCGGCCCCGGCGATTGCTATCGCCAAGGCTAGGCTTTTGATGATGTGTTGGGAATGGATACGCATGCAGTTCTCCTTAATTGCTATGGACTGAAACAGGGACGATACGAAGACCGCCCTCGTGCGTAGCAAAAAACCAAGCTCGGCGCGCGCACGCCGCATCGAACTTACGTGCAGACACTACATTGAAGCGATGAACTCACCGTAACTGCCGAACATCAGACAGTTTCTGCGCCGGTGATTTTTCAATGTGTCGCGCACGGGTGCTTGCGCAAACACAGCGCAAATCAAGCGATGAATAAGTCTGATCGTGCGAAATAAACGATCGCCCAGCGGCCGGCCCAAGGTTTTACGTGAATTCTCCTATGGCATGCCCATTGCTGATTTCCACCCGAGTCTCGTAATGGTTCATGCGGCAATTCGCTTAAAACGTCTTCATTACCCAAAAAGGAATTTGTATGAACAAGAACGCAATCGCACTCGCCTGCGCCGCCCTATTGCTACAGGCATGCAACCAGCAGGTCGATACCGCCAAGGTACAGGCCGACGTATCGAAGGCTGAAGCGGACGGCCAGAAGAAGATAATCGATGCGCAAGCGAAACTTGATCAAGTTGTTGCGCAGAAGAACAAGGACGTCGTCGCTGCGCAGGCCGATGCGCAAAAAGACGCGACCAACAACCCCAATGCACCGCCGCCGGCGGCGAACGCGGATGTCGCCAAAGCGCACGTGGACGCCGAAAATAAAATTGCCGACGCTCAATACGGCGTCGACAAGGCCAAAGCCGAAGCGCAAAAAGAAGTGGCTGACGCACGCTGTGAAGCGCAAGTGGGTGATGCGAACAAGACCTGCAAAGACGCCGCAAAGGCCAGCTATGACTCGGCCGTTGCGGCGGCGAAAGCGAAAAACGATGCGGAGCACGCAGCCAACAAATAGGATTGCTTTCGGCCAGGAGTTTTTTGACGCGCATCGCCAAAGGAGCTTTTATGCGTATGCCAAATGTACTGATGCTCGGAATTCTCGCCGCGGCAATTGCCGGCTGTATGAGCGACGTGAAGGCACCGGGAAAGACGCTCACGTTCGATTGTTCCGGTATCGGCAAAGGCTGGGGCGATTGCTCCGAAAAAGCCGATGCGCAATGCGGAGCCCACCACTACACGGTCGTATCGCGAGAAGGTGCAGCGGAAGGCAAGAGCGACGATCGCAACACCGAAATGAAACGCACGCTGGTTGTTTCCTGTAATTGATGGCGAGCCCTATCCTCGCGATCGCTGCCGATCTGAAGCCGCAGTCGATCGCGAGGGCTTTACGCTGGTCGTCCCCGGCGCAAGTCCGCCACTAGCGTCGTCAGAATCTTGTCCTGCGCGGCAAGGTGTTCCTGAATCTGTACTGCTTCATGCAGCACCGCCTCCGCGTCGTTGTAGGTGTCGCACGCGCGCTTGTCCGACGCAGCGCCATCGACTTTCTGGCCGACAATGATGATCGACAGCAGCACGAGCTGCAGGAATGTCTGCGCGATCCAGGCGATCAGCGGTGCGGTGCCGCCGCGCACGGCCTCGGGCAGACTGATCAACGCGAGTAGCGCAAACAGATAGGCGCACCACATGGTGCCGACCGCGCCCGTGATCCTGACCGCGAGAAATGCATTGAACCGCTGCATGAGGTTCTCGTGCGGGAGCATATCCCGGCGCTGTGCCGGCGGGTGTTGCTTGCGCCGCGCGATGTGCGGATGCGGAACATGGGTGAAGATCACGTTCGCGCCACATTCGTTGCAGGTATGCGATCCAGATGGCAGCTTGGCGCCGCATTGCGGACACGTCGACATGGTTTTCTCCTGGGAGTCGGGACTAAGTGCTTAGTCTACTTTGGAGCACTCATCGCCCGGCCTTGAGGCCCGCTGCGGCAGGCCCTCATCGACCCCCCAATGGTCGAGGCGATAATGGTTGAACGCTGCCTGCGGATCGAGCGCCGACGCTGGCGCAGTCAGCAGTGCCAACCACACGCATGCGAACGCCGCAATGCATCGACCACGCAGGGCTGTGTGTGGATGCAGCGTACGCATAACGAGCGGCGAGATTATGGATCAAAGCCACCGCTGAAGATCACCAGCACATCGGTGTCGCTGACAGACGTCGCATTGGTCGCCGAAAGATCTACGCGCACGGTCGTGTCTGTCGTGCCGGCGACCACGGGGACGGTTAGCGTCCACTGCAGCTTGCTGCCACCAGGCATCGTCGCGACGGCCATCACTGCGCTGCTGGTCGGACAGACGACACTGCCGGTGACGACGCTGCAGGTCCACTGCTCGTTGAGCGCGTCCAAGCCCGCCGAAAGACCGAAGTTCACCATGATGTTGGTGGGCGCTGCCGTGCCCTTGTTTTCCAGCGTGGCGGTGTAGACGGGTGGCTTGGAGTACTGCACATAGCCGTTACCGTCGTCGACGAGCGTCAGCACCAGGTTCTTGCCGATCTGCAGCGTCGTGTTCGCGGTGGCCGGCAGATAGTTGGAGTTTCCGGCCTGCGCGGCATCGATCTCGCATTGCCCCACCAGAATGCCGGTCACGAGCCCTGACGACGTCACCGAGCAGATCGTCGGCGTGTTCGTGCTGAACGTGACGGCATTATTCGAGCCACCGCCCGTGGCCGTGACGTTGCCTGTGCCGGAGACGACGACTTGCGGCAACGCGCCGAACGCGATCGCCTGCGACGCCTGCGTGATCGTGACGCTCTGGCCCGTGCTGGCGCACGCTGCCGAAGCCGGATTGTTTTTCGCATCGCCGCTGTACGATGCCGTCCAGTAGTAGGTTCCGACGCCGGTCGGTTCGTAGGAGGCCGAGGAATAGTTGCCATTGCCCGAGACGGGGACGGTCGAGGTGAACAGCGGCGCTCCGGCGCACGTGCTGTCGCCGACGCCGAACAACTTGAAAGTGATCGTGCCGGTCGGCGAGTCGCCTGCCGCAAGGACTGCGCCGTCGGTCACCTTCTTGCCGAAGGTACCGCCCGCGCCCGCCGTGGCTGCGAATGTGGGGCTCGCGAGCGTGACGCTCAGCGTCGCGTAGTTCGATGGCGTGATGATCGTGCCGTCGACCGCTCCCGTCTGCGTGAACACCGCGCGATAGCGCATGCCATCTTGCGAAGGGTCGATGTGTGCAATCGTGTAGGTAGTTGCCAGAGCACCGGGAATGTCGGTGAACGTCGTCGTGCCTGCCGGTGCGCTCTGCCACTGCACGGTTGCCGCCGGGTAACCGGCAAAGCTTGCCGTGAACGACGCCGGCTGGCCGGAGGCGAGAGCCAAGTCGCCCGGATCGGCGGTGATGTTGTGATAGTCGACATGTACCACTGCGGCGTCCGACGTCACCGAGCCGTACGTGTTCGTATATGTCACGCGATACAACGTGCCGTCGTCCCAAGGCTGGGCAGGAGGAAGTGCAATGGAACTTTGGATTGCACCGTCAAAGTTGGTCCAAGTCGTACCGCCGTCGGTCGATACCTCCCACTGAATCGTCGCGTCCGGGCTGCCGGACGCGCCGGAATACAGGTTGTAGAAGGTGTTCACATCGATTTCGAGGCTTTGCGGTTGCTCGTAGATGACCGGGGCACCGTCGACTTTGAGAATGACGGCTTTCGTGGCGCCATCGGTGTTGTACGCGTAGATCGAATTACCGGCATTGTTGGTGACGACCGCGTAGTAGTAGTTTCCGTCCTGGCTGGTCGTAACGTTCGAGAGGGTCAATGTGGTGGACGTGGCGCCTTGAATAAGGACAGTTGCTTGCTTGTGCACGAAGCAGTACCACTGCACCGTCGGCGCGGGCGATCCACTGAGGATGTTGAAAGTCAAAGTCGTAGAACCGCCCGCTGCCAGTTCCCTGGTGCTTGGAGGCGGGATCTCCGAGAACACGGGCGGGAGGTAGATCACGGTGGTGGACAGCTGCACCTGCGCCGACGCCGGGTAGGTGCCATCGCCCGCCTGGTTGAGATCGATCGTGCAGGTGGCGGTGCCCGAGTTGTAGTTCGTCTTGACGAACGAAACCACGCCGGTGGCCGAGACGGTACACGCGCTATCCGTCGTCGACGCGTCGACGCTGAACACGATCGGGTTGCTGGACGCACCTTTGGCAGCCGAGATCACGAACGTTGAACCGAGCGGCACGCTACCGGGCATTGGAGAAGCGGAGATATTCGGCGATGGGGGCACGATGTGCAGCGTGCCGGCCACGTAGTAGATGGTGTAGTTCGACGATGTCAGGCCGCTGCAATTGATCGGATAGTCGCCACTCGGCGTCGTCGGGGTGATCGGGGTGGGCGTTGTCGCGCAAGCGAGGTTGCCGCCGAGGACACTGGTGTTTTCACCGTTGACGAATCCGTAGTAGCTGACGGTGAGAGGCGGCGCGCTGCCGCCAAACGACATCGATTGATTGTTGGCGACGACCTGCAACCCGGCTGGCTGCACCGTCAGCGCAGCGGCGCTCGTGGCGACCGTGCCGGCGGCGTTGATGAAGAGTGCGCGATAGCGGTTGCCGTTCCAGCCGACCTGCGCCGTGAGGGTCAGAAATTGGCTGGTATGTCCCGCCAGGTTCGAATAGTTAACTCCGCCATCGGTGGAGACCTGCCATTGAATCGTCGGGTACGGATTGGCATTCGCCTCGGCTTCGAATTGCACCGTTTGGCCATACGTTGCCGATTGATCGGAGGGGTTCAACAGGATCGTCGCCAGCGTCAGCGGCGCGCCGACGACCTGCGTGTACGGCGTCACGATGCCGCCGACGTTTTGGCCGACGCTGTAACTAGGCCGGTCGATTTCACTGTCGCTGGAGTAGCCGGAATATAGGGCCTGCAACGGATGCTGGCCTTGCGTGAACGCCGACGTGGTGTAGGTTGCGACGCCATTGGCAAGCGCAACTGTAGCTATCGTCGTGAAGCCATCGGTGATGTCCACATTGCCGCCGCTAGGATAGCCGCCAGCGGAGGAAGTGACGTTGGCGGTAATCGTCACCGATTGCCCGTACGCCGACGGATTCGGCGAACTCGTGATGGTCGTCGCCGTCAAAAAGATCGGCGTGATTTCAACCAACGCCTTGCGCGTGGTTGATCCGTTCTCGACCGTGCCGGTGATCTGCGGATTCGGCGGGCTTGTCGGAATCGACGGCGCGACATAGTTCGAACCGCCGCCGCCGCCGCCAGGGGCGCCAGATAGCGCGTTGCCACCGCCGCCACCACCGCCGTAATAGCCAGCGCCGCCGCCGCCGCCGCCGGCATCGAGGTTGGGGTAGTCCCAGTCAGGGCCTTGACTGCCACCTGCAAAGTAGTCGCCGGAGCCGCCTTGGTAGCCGTCCATTAACGTGTAGCTGGAACCTCCGGCCCCGCCGGTACCGCCACCGGTCTGGCTTCCCGGATCGCCACCGCCGCCGTCGACGGCATCGTTGTTGTCACCACTCTCGCCAGGCCGGCCTGCCGCGCCGCCGCTACCGCTCGTCCCGGCAGACAACGCGCCGCCGCCGCCGCCGCCGCCGCCCGCTGCCACGACCAGCAAGCTGGCTGCGCTGGGGGGTTGGTGCGCAGCGCAACTGGCGGATGGATCGCTGGTAGCAACGAACGAGCCGACGCCGCCCCGACCGCCACTTGTTGTGAACGCGGACGGGGGCGAAGAAAACGTAAACATGCTGGGGGTCGGCGCAGCATAGAGTTTCTGCCCTGGCGTCACCGCAGCAACGACCGTGACGATGCCGCCGTCGCCTCCCGCAATGGCGGAGCCGCGTTGTCCGGCTTGGCCGATGGCCGTGACCTGCACGTAAGCCGCGCCGTTGGGCACTGTAAAAATGTCGATCTCGCAGCCCGAATCGGAGCCTGGGTCCGCGCCGGGCCAGACGTTCTGCGCATACGCACCTTCCGCGATGGCGACGCCAAAAAAGGCGACCCAGATTACGCAGGTACGACGCAGCCAGTTGGCCCGCGCGCGCGATGCGCGTGCGGGCGCAGACCCACCAGACACATTCATCTTGGTTTTCCCCTGTTTGGAAGTACGTGCGTTGCGCGCGAGCTCCGAAGCAATAGATTAGCGAAAATCTGACGCAGTCACCATGGCGCGCTTCTTGTTTACGGAAGGGTCTGCGCAGCGTCAATCAGCGCTTCAGACGGGCCTCGACCTCCTGTCAGCCATGCTTGACAAAATACATAAGCGCTAATATATTTTCACCCATGAAGCCCGGACTCGGAACCCAATTGCGCCATTTGCTTGAACTGCTCGACGGAGCGGTGGAAGACGCTTATGCCCTCGCAGGGATGCATTACCGGCCACGTTACACGCCGGTAATGCGCGCGCTGATCGCGCTCGAACCCTCCACGATCGGACAGATCGCCGAGTCCGCGAAGATCACTCAGCCGGCGGCTACGCAGACCGTTGCCTTGATGATCAAGGAAGGACTGCTCGTCTCCGAATCCGGACCGGCCGATGGACGCCAGCGTCTGATCCGTTTATCACCGCGCGGTCGGGCGATTCTGCCGCGACTGCGCGAATGCTGGAAGGCGACGCAGATGGCCGCCGACAGTCTCGACGCATCGCTGCCGCGTCCGCTGTCGCAATCGCTTGACGAAGCGATCGCAGCGCTGGATGTCGAATCGTTCGGCAACCGGATCGCGAAAGCACGCCTGAAACTGCCCAGTGCGTTACCGCCGGTAGGCAAGGCCACGGTGAAGCAGCGCAATGCCAGAACTGGCAAGGACGCCGCGAAAAGAAAACTCACGACCGCTGCATGATCGCCAGCCCTGCACGGGCGTGGCGGGCACGAAGACAACCGTTATCGAAAGTTGCCAACCGGGTCGTCGCGCCGATGCGCATCGACAAGAGAATGTGTTGCCACAATATTCACTACCGACGAACGAGGACTCGACATGAAAGGACCTATCGGCATGATCCGGCGCGCACCAAAACGCACCGCACTGATGCTGTTGTTCATCGTCGCAGTGGTGGCCGGTGTCGCCGTATGGCCATCGTTCGCCGGACACCGCGGTCCACCGCAGAAGGATATGGCCATCGACGCGGCCACGCGCAAGACAGTCGTCGATACGCTCATCGCAGACCTCGACACTTACTACGTGTTTCCCGACAAGGCCAAACAGTTCGGCGACTACCTGCGCTCACGCCAGCACAGCGGCGCCTACGACTCGGTGACCAGTGCCGAGAAGTTCGCCGATCTCCTGACCAGCGACCTGCAGTCGGTCGGCAAGGACGGCCATCTGGAAGTGCGTTACGGCGAGGACGGATTTCCGGAACTGGGCAAGGACGGCAAGCCATCGCTCGAAAGCCAGGCGCAGGATCTGGCCGATGAAAAGCGCCACAACTACGGCATCGAATCGGTCGGACGCCTGCAGTGCAATATTGGCTACCTCGAGCTGAAGGCCTTTGCCGAGCCGGAACGGGTGAAGGACCGTTTCGCCGCCGCGATGACCCTGCTCGGCGACACCCGCGCGTTGATTATCGACTTGCGCAGGAACCACGGCGGCGAACCGGAATCCGTCGCGCTGCTCGCGAGCTATCTGTTCGACACCCGCACGCATCTGAACGACATCTACTACCGCGAGACCGACCGCACCACGCCGATGTGGACCAGCGACACCGTCGACGGCCCGCGCTACGGCAGCGCACGCAAGGTCTATCTGGTGACGAGCAACGATACGTTTTCGGCGGGCGAGGATTTCAGCTACGCGCTGAAGAACCTCAAGCGCGCGACCCTCGTCGGCGAAACCACAGGCGGCGGCGCGCACCCGGGCGAACCGCGACGTCTGGCCGAGCACTTCGCCGCGTTCGTTCCCTCCGGCCGTTCGATCAGCCCGATTACCCACACCGACTGGGAAGGCGTCGGTGTGTCGCCGGACATCCAGGCATCGGCAAAGAACGCCCTCGACGTTGCCCACATGCAGGCATTGAAGGACGCGCAGGCCGTCGAGAAGGACCCGGAGATCAAAGCGGTGCTGACTGAGTGTGTGGACGAATTGAAGTGAAGATATGACAGTCAAGCCGGAAGACAAGTCCAAACAACTTCCTGGCCGACGTCAGCGCCAAACTTCAGATGAATGCATACATCGCGTTGGAGGCTATGGGCAGTGGCGCGCCCGGAGGGATTCGAACCCCCGACCAATGGCTTCGGAAGCCACTACTCTATCCAGCTGAGCTACGGGCGCGTATTGCACGGCGCGAGCGCGCCGGTGCGAATATTGTCGCACGTAACGCACGATCACATAAGCTCGGCGTTGTCAGCCCCTGGAGGTTCGAGCAATGACCCTGCCCCGCGAGCCGCGTCTGCACGCCGTGCCGATAGCTGAGCTGCGCCCGACCCAGATCACCGTCGGCATGCGCGAAGTGGAAGGCAAGTGCAAACAATGGCGCAGTCATCCGGATAGCAAGAAACCGGATTTTCTCGGCCGGCACATGATTCCGGTCGTGCTCGGTCCGAAGGAGCGCTATTACATCATCGACCATCATCATCTGTCGCTGGCGCTGTACAAGGAAGGTGTGAAGCACATCGCGGCAGCAGTGGTCGCAGACTTGCGCCGGCTCGACAGCGACGCGTTCTTCATCTACCTGGACAATCGCGGCTGGATGCATCCGTACGATGCCGACGGCCGCCGGCGCGCTTTCGAGGATCTGCCCAAGCGGCTCGTGGATCTCGTCGACGATCCGTATCGCAGTCTCGCCGGCGAATTGCGCCGCCGCGGCGGTTTCGCCAAGGACACGACGCCATTCAGCGAATTCCTGTGGGCGGATTTCCTGCGCCGGCGCATCAAGCGCAAGCTCGTTCTGCAGGATTTCGCCATGACGCTGCGTGCTGCCATGCAGCTGGCAAAAAGCGAGGAAGCCAACTTCCTGCCCGGCTGGTGCGGCCCGATCCGCAGCGAGTGAGGCCCAGGTTTTTGTAACGCGCAGACGCTAAACTCGGCCGCTCGTCCCGGCCGACAAAGGATCAGGCATGTCCGCATCACTGCTTCTGCTCTCCACTCTGCTCGCGCAATCCGCCACTGCCGCGACGCCGGACTACACGGTGCTGAACAAGTACACGATCGGCGGTCCGGGCGGCTGGGATTGCCTGAGCGTCGACCCGGCGACCCATCGGCTGTACATCGCGCGCAACGATCGTGTCCTGGTCGTGGATACCGAAGTCGGCAAGCTGATGGCGACGATTCCGAGCATGGACGGCGCGCATGGCATTGCACTGGCGCCGGCTCTGCGGCGCGGCTTCGTCGCCAATGGCCGCGCCGGTAGCGTCACCGCGTTCAATCTGGATTCGGACAAGGCCGAGCGCGAGTTCTCCACGCAAGGCAAGAATCCGGACATCCTGGTCTTCGACCATGCGACGCAACATCTGTTCGTCTTCAATGGCGGCAGTCATGACGTCAGTGTGCTCGATCCCGCCACCGGCAAGACACTCGCCACAATCGCCTTGCCGGGCAAGCCCGAATTCGCCGTGAGCAATCATCGTGGCGATGTGTTCGTCAACATCGAAGACACCGCGCAGCTCGTGCGCATCAATGCGGCCAAGGTGAAAGTGAGCGCGACCTGGAAGCTGCAGGATTGCGAGGAACCGACTGGCCTGGCGCTGGACCTGAAACATCATCGCTTGTTTTCGGTTTGCGGCAATGAGCGCATGAGCGTGACGGACGCGCGCGACGGCAAGCATGTCGCCAGCGTAACCATCGGCAAGGGCCCGGATGGCGTCGCGTTCGACCCCGAGCGCGCGCTGATCTTCAGTCCGAACGGCGCCGACGGCACTTTGACCGTCGTGCACGAAGACGATGCCGACCATTACAGCGTGGTCGCCACGGTGCCGACGCAGGCGAGCGCGCGCACGCTAGCACTCGACCACCAGACGCACCGCATCTACACCGTAGCTGCCGAGTTCGCGCCGGCGCCGGCGCCGACCGCGGCGGAACCGCAGCCGCGGCGCAGCGTGATCGACGGCACGTTTACGGTGCTCGCGATCGGCGACAAATAACGACTATTTCGCCGCGGCAATGAATTGCTGGATGTGCTCCTCGAGCACGGGCAGCGGCACCGAGCCCAGCTCGAGGATCGCATCGTGGAATTTGCGCATGTCGAACTTCGTGCCGAGCTCTTTCTCGGCTTGCGCGCGCAGTTCGGAAATTTTCAGCTGACCGAGTTTGTAGCTGAGCGCCTGCCCCGGCCATGAGATGTAGCGATCGACTTCGGTTTCGACTTCGTGCTGCGACAACGCGGTGTGCCCGGCGAGATACGCAATCGCTTCTGCGCGCGTCATGCCGGTGTGATGGATGCCGGTGTCGATGACGAGCCGCGCGGCACGCCACATGTCGTAGGACTCGCGGCCGAATTCCTCATACGGCGTGGTGTAGATGCCCATCTCCTTGCCGAGCCATTCGCAGTACAGCGCCCAGCCTTCGCCGTACGCCGAGAGATAGCTCTTGGTGCGGAATTCCGGCTGCTGTTTCTGCTCTTCGACGAGTTCGCCTTGCAGCGCGTGCCCCGGCGCCGATTCGTGCAGCGTCAGTGCCGGCAGGTTGTACAAGGGCCGTGACGGCAGATCGAACGTGTTGAGCCAGTAGGTGTGCGCGCTGCCGCGGCCGGCGGTCCAGAACGGCGCAATCGCCGCGGGCACCGGCTCGATCGCAAAACGTCCGCGCGGCAGCAGGCCGAAATATTGGCCGAGCTTGCCGTCGACGCGTTTGGCGATCCAGGCCCCGTGCATCAGCAGTTCTTCCGGCGTCTTCACATAGAACTGTGCATCGCTGCGCAGGAATTTCTGGAATGCGGCGAAATCGCCTTTGAAACCGGTTTTTGCCATGGTCTCGCGCATCTCGCTCTCGATGCGCGCGACTTCCCTGAGGCCGATCTCGTGGATCTGCTCCGGCGACAGGTCCAAGGTCGTGTACTCGCGAATCTGCTGCCGATAAAACGCCTTGCCGTCCGGCAAGGCTTCGGCCGCTATCGTCGTGCGCGCATGCGGCACGTAGTCGCCGCGGAAAAACTTGAGCAGCTTGGCATAGGCCGGAACGACGCGCTCTTGGATCGCCTTGACGCAGGCCGCGCGCAACTTCGCCTGCTCGTCGGCCGCAATCGTCGCCGGCAATTCCTTGAATGGTTTGTAGAAGTCGCTGTCCTGCGGACGCTTGGCTTCCATATAAGTGGAAATGGATACATCGCGGCCGGCGAGCACGGCGCGCGGCACGCTGAAGCCGCGCTTCAAACCCGCGCGCATGTTCGCGATCTGTTCATCGAAATAACGCGGCACCGCGTTCAGGCGCGCGATGTAATGCGCGGCTTCCTGCGCATTCTTCAGATGCCGGCCCGACATGAAGGCAAGGTCGGACCAGAACTGCGAATCGCTGTTGAACGGCATCTCATATGCGCGAAAACGCACGCCCGCCGCGAGATTTTCGAGCTGCGGCTTGTAGACCTGATAATTGACGCGATTCGCCGGCGACAATTCCGCGAGCGGAATCGCGGCGAGATTGCGCAACACGTCCTGCCAGTAGGCAAGCTGCTGCGCCTGCGTCGCCGCGTCCACGTGCGGCAGACGTTCGTCGAATTTGCCCGCTTCGTTGTCGTCATCCTCCAGGCCCGGAAACTGTTCCAGGCGCCAGGCCCATTCGGTCTTGTACAAGCTTTCGAACCGCGCGTCGGCTGTTGCGCTGTTCGCCGACTCGGCATGTACGGATACGCAAGCGATCGCGAGCAGAGCGGTCAGAAAGGCAGCACAGCGCTTCATTGAATTCTTCCTCGGACGAAGGCATACATCATCGCAGAGTTCTACGGCGGCGGGGCGACGACGCTTTCGCCGCGCACCGCATCATCCACACTGGAATAGTCGAGCGCGGACGCCGGCAGTTGCGGCAGATTCGCGCGCATCAGCGCGTCGCGCGCGCCGTCCTTCAACCGTGCCACACGCAGCGCCACGCCGCGAGCAGTCAGCCAATCGCAAAACTCGCGCAGCACTTCGAGCGCGGTGCCATCCAGATCCGGCGACTCCTCCAGGCTCAGTACCACCTGGCTCACGTCGCCGCTGCGCAGCACGCGCGCGCGCGCCTCGACGAACAGCGGCTCGGCGTTGGCGAAGAACAGCGGCTGCTCCGGGCGCAGCACGAGCATGTCTGGCACGGTGATGGCTTTGGGATAGCGCGCGCTGCTGACGTAATCGTGTTCGCCGACGCGGCCGAGCACCGACAACTGCGTCGTGGCCAGCGAGCGCAGCAGCATCGCGATGTTGAACGCAATCGCAAACAGCAGGCCGTCGAGCACGCCGAACACAAGCACGCCGAGCACCGCCGCGAGCGCCGGCAGATGGCCACGCCGCCAGGCGAAGTATTGGCGGAACTCGGTAAAACGCAGGGTATGGCTGACGGCATGGATCACGATCGCGGCCAGCAGCGGCCGCGGCGTGCGCTCGATCCACGGCAGGAACAGCACGAGCAGCACGAGTATCGTCAGCGCCGCAAAAAAACCGGCCAGGCGCGACTGCGCGCCGGCCGCGTCATTCGCGGCGGTCGCCGAATAACCGGCGCCGACCGGTGTGCCTTGCAGCAAACCGGACGCGATATTCGCGACGCCGAGCGCGACGAGGTCGCGATTGGTCCGCATCTCCTCGTCGTGCTTCAGCGCGAACGTGCGGATCGCGCCGTACGATTCGGCATACAGAATGAACATCAGCGCGAGCGCGAGTTCACCCAGTTCCAGCCATTTGCCGCGCGCCGGCCAAGCGAGTTCGGGCAGGCGCGGATCAAGCTGGATGGCGCCGACGACTTCGACCCCATGCCCGACCAGCCACGGCGAAGCGGCGATGCCGGCGATCAGGATGAACAAAGTTCCCGGCAGCCTGCGTAGGCGCGCGAGCGCGAACAGGGCGGCGAGCGCGACGAGACCGCAGGCGAGACTCGGCATGTGCCAAGCGCCGATGCGCCCGCCGATCTCGCCCAGCTGCGCGAAAAAGCCAGCGCCCAGCGGCGCGTGCAAGCCAACCAGGTGCGGCCATTGTTTGACGATGATCACCAGAGCGAGGCCGAAGCCGTAGCCGCGCAGCACCGGTCGTGCGACGAGGTTCGACAGAGCGCCGAGGCGCAAGGCGCCGAGCGCGAGAAACGCCACGCCGCTGCCGATGATCAGCAGCGCAGCCAGGGCAATGCGCTGCGCGGGATCATTGCCGGCAATGGCAAATGTCGCCGCGGCGAGCACGGCGGCGGAAGACGAGGTTGCGCTGACGATGGCGTAGCGACTGCGTCCGATCAGGCCGTAGCAGACCAGGCCGATGAACAACGCGACGACGCCGGCTTGCGGCGGCAGGTTTGCCAGTCCGGAATAAGCCACGGCTTCCGGCAACAGCAGGCCGGCAATCGAAAGTCCGGCAATGAGGTCCGGCAGGCGTGAAGTCAACGGTGTGGACATGAGCGGTTCATGCTAACCGCAACACCGCACGAGGCTCACCTGTTTCGATCGTTCGCGCTGATGTTTGCCTGCGCCACGGCGGCCGCGCGTGTGCTGCGCTGATCAGGCCTGCACGCTTTCCGCATCGCCGCCCATCGCGCGCACGTAGGCGGCGAGCCCGCGTTCGGCGGTCTCGACGAACGTCTCCCCGGTCGGCGCGAAATGGGCGATGCGATCGGGCCGGAAACTGCGAAAGTCCGCACGCAAGCGACACCAAGCGCCCAGCGTCCAGGCGCCGCCCCAGAACGCGAGGCACAACGGCTCGACCTCGCGCGAACTGGCGCGGCCGGAGTCATCGCGATAATCCAGCTGCAGCACCTGATTGGCGGCGATCGCCCCGTGCAGGCGATCGATCGCGCCGCTGCGGTCGGCATTACCGGGGCGACGCGGCGCGAAGATGCGCGAGCGTTGCGTGCGCGCCCGCAGTTCCGCCGGCAACACCGCTTCGATCTTGAGCAGCGCCGCACGCGCAGCGGCGGACAGGCGCGCGCCGGCGAACGCACGCACGAAACGCGAGCCGACCACGAGCGCCTCCAATTCGTCGGCGTTGAACATCAGCGGCGGAATATCGGCGCCCTTGCGCAGCACGTAACCGATGCCAGCTTCGCCT
>Ga0070666_10000388_pt1 | contig 27657 bp, 31 predicted proteins | sample KBSS23metaG_FD_64677 | JGI IMG/M metagenome (GOLD analysis project Ga0070666, IMG submission 64677) | Switchgrass rhizosphere microbial communities from Kellogg Biological Station, Michigan, USA - KBS S2-3 metaG | ecosystem: Host-associated > Plants > Roots > Rhizosphere > Soil ... | reverse complement strand
TCCGGAGCGCTGTTGATCGAGCCGGCGGCCGAGGTCGCTGCGGCCGAATTGGTGTTTTGACGGGATCGAGAGCAGCGCTCTGCCATCTTTGTCGTAAAAGAAGGTCGGTGCATCGTCAGCCTCGCTTCGGGCGTGCGTTTCGAGGATCGTTGCTTCGTCTTTGGTGCTGCGCCACACCCGTACTTCGGCGCCATCGTGACCGAACGTCCAGGCGCTGCACAGTTGCGCCGCCACTTTCTTTGGCAGCGGCGCACCCGGCGAAGCGTAGCGCGACACGCAACCGACTGCCGGACAGTTGCTCCAGAATCCGTGGGCGTCTGGGATGCAGGCGACGACCGATTCGCCGCGGTACGGCAAGCCGCGGCAGCGCGCATCGCTACGGCAGGATGCCTCGTTCTTGTGGACACCGCATGGGTCGGACGAGGAGCCGGCGCACCAGTCATCCGGGCTCGTGCCGCAGCTTGGATCCGCGCTGCCTTGCGCCACGGCTGTTGCGGCATTCAACTCTGATGCCGGTGCAAATCCGAGCAGTAAGAGCAAGACAAGGGCAACTGGCGACATGATCGCTTGTCCGTTGTGTTGATAGAGTCTCGGTGGACTATCGAATAGATGCTCACAAACATTATGCCGAAATTGCAGCTAATCAGGCGCGTCTCAACACCAATAGCGGCGAGGCGTTGGCAACGCGCCGCGTTCCGATAAAGCCGGCAAGCGTCACCAGGACGATCGTCACCACCGTCGATAGGGCAAGCGACGCCACGGGTGGCAGGTAGGCACCGATCTGGAAGACGCTGCGAGCCAGCCAGAACGCGGCCACGCCCGCGCCGCACGCGGCAATGACTCCGGCGAGCGCGCCGATCATCGCGAACTCGGCGACTACGGCGATGGCGAGCTGACGCCGACTCGCCCCGAGTGTGCGCACGAGTGCGGACTCGAAGCGGCGTTCGTCCGCGCTGGCCGACACGGCCGCGATCAGCACGAGCAGTCCCGAGGCGAGGCTGAAGGCAAGCACCGACGTCACCGCCACGCTCACGCGATCGATGATTTCGCGTACGCGGTCGAGCAAGGCATTGAGGTCGATCAGCGACAGGTTCGGATGATCGTGGCTCAACTTCGCCAGGCCGTCGGCAGCGGCGGCAGGCGCAATGTGGAAACTGGCCACGTCGCTGTGCGGCAAACCTTGCGCGGTCAGCGGATCCAGCAGCAAGAAGAAGTTCGCACGGAACGAGTCCCAGCGCACGGCGCGCACACTGGTGACGCGCGCGACGATGTCGCGTTCGCCGACACGCAGCGTCAGCGTATCGCCGAGGCGAAGATGGAACATGTCGACCCACATCGAGTCGACCGAGACTTCCGGCTCGGCGGGATGAGCAGGAAACCAGCGGCCGGCGACCACGCGATTGACTGGCGGCAATTCCGCGCTCCACGACAACCGGGTTTCGCCATTGATCCAGCCGGCCGCGCGCCGGTCAGCGTAATCCTCGGTGTGCGGCGCCTTGCCATTGATGGCGACCAGTTTGCCGACTGCCATCGGCAGCGCATTGATGTTGCCGGCTTGCGCAGCCTGCAGTTGCGCGAGCACTGCGTCGTGCTGTTCCGGCTGGATGTTGATCACGAAGTAGTTCGGTGTATCGGCGGGAAGTTCCGCACGCCACGCGCCGAGCAACGACGGCCCGACGATCGCCAACAGATCCAGCGCCGTCAACGCCAGCGCCAGCGCACTGATTTGCAGCAGGCTCAGTGTGCGGCGACGCGCGAGATTGGCGATGCCGAAGCGCCAGGCCCCCGTAACGCGCGGCAAACTGCGCACGAAGTACAACAGGCCAACGCCGGCGCCGAGGGCGAGCGCCAGTACGGCAAACAGACTCGCGCCGAGAATGCCCGCCAGTTTGAGCGTGTCGGATTCCACATAAATCAGCACCATGCTCAAAGCGAGCGGCAACAGGTAAAGCACATCGAACCGGCGCACGCGCGGACCCATCGCGCGCTGGAATACGCGCACGGGCGGCACTTCGCGCAGACGCAACAACGGCGGCAGAGCGAAGCCGATCAATACCGCCAGGCCGACCGCGAACGCAGCGATGCCCGGTGCGAGTGGGATCGTGCTCGATGCGACCGGCAACAATGGGCGCGCGAATCCGAATACGACTTCCTGCAGGCCAAGGCCCAATGCCGCACCCAAAAGGCAAGCCGGGATTGCCAGCATCGCGAGCGTCGCGGTCGTCGCCAGAAATACTTCCGTCCCGCTCGCACCGAGACAGCGCAGCAAGGCGACCTCGTCGATCTTGCGCCGGGCAAAGCGCTGCGCCGCCAGGGCCACGGTGATGCCGGACAACAACGCGGTCAGCAGTGCAGCGAAGCGCATCAACGCCTCGCCGCGCTCGAACGCCGAGCGCAGGTTTTGCTGCGACTGCTCCATAGTGATGAGTTCGGATGCGTCCGGACGATGGTCTTTCAGGTAGGTCGCAAACCGATTCACCGCGGGCTCGCTGCCCATTGCCATCAGCCGGTAACGTGCGCGGCTGCCTGCGCCCAGCAGACCGGCACTGGTCGCGTCATCGAGCGTCATCAGCACACGCGGTGCGAGCGCAATGAGTTCGCCACCGTCGGGCTCGCGCAAGATCTCGGCGGCGATGTGCAACGGGCGATCGCCGATCTGCAATACGTCGCCCGGCGCGAGATGGAGCGCGGCAAGCAGGCGATGTTCGGCGAAGATCGATCCGGCCGGCGGCGATCGTGCCGACGCCTCTTGGCCATCCGCGCCGCGAACCTGCAATTCGCCGCGCAGCGGATAAGCGGCGTCGGTCGCGCGAATATCGGCGAGTTGGCTTTTACCGTCGGCGAACAGCACCGTCGGAAAATCCGCAGTCAGGCTGGTGCGCAAACCGAGTCGCGTCGCTCCGGTGGAAAGTTCGGCGGGCAAGGCGTGGCGCGCGCTGATGCCGACATCGCCGCCGATGAGTTCCGCAGCCGAAGCGATGATGCTGTGTTCGACGCGGCGCCCGAGCGTTGCGACCGCGCCGAGCACGCTGACGGAAAGCACGAGCGCCGCGGCAAGCGCCGCGAGTTCACCCTGGCGATATTCGCGGCGCAGACTGCGCCATGCGAACGAGAACGGCTTCATGCGGCATGCGCCAGCAACCTGCCGCCATCGAGTCGTGCCAGCACGGCGCAGCGTTCGGCCAGTGCCAGATCATGAGTAACCAGCATTAGCGTCGTCGCATGCGCGCGATTTAGCTCGAACAGCAAATCGCCGACGGCGCGCCCGGTGCGGCGGTCGAGATTTCCTGTCGGCTCGTCCGCGAAGAGGATGCGCGGGCGGTGCACGAACGCGCGCGCCAGTGCGACGCGCTGCTGTTCGCCTCCGGACAGCTGATGTGGATAGTGGTGACGACGCGCCGCGAGTCCGACATCGGCAAGCGCCTCGCGTGCCAGCGCGCGCGCGTCGCTGCGTCCGTCGAGTTCCAGCGGCAGCATGACGTTCTCCTCGGCATTCAACGCCGGCAGCAGATGAAACGACTGAAAGACGAATCCGACATTGGATCGGCGCAGCGCCGCGCGTTGCTCCTCGTCCAGTCGATCGATGCGGGCACCGCTCAACATGATCTCGCCACGGCTCGGCGTGTCCAGACCGGCCAGCAGGCCCAGCAGCGTCGTCTTGCCGGAGCCCGATTCGCCGACAATCGCGAGTGTGGCGCCGCTGCGCACCTCGAGGCTCACGCCATCGAGAATGTCGATGCGGCCGTCGGGTCCATCGACGCTTTTGCTAACATCGAACGCACGAATTTGAATGTCCGTCGCAGTTGCCATGTCCAGATTTTTCATTTTTCTCGCAGTGCTCGGTTTGCTCATTGGCATTTCGGCGTCGGCTGGCGCCGCGAATCAGACCATTCTCGTGCTCGGCGACTCGCTTTCGGCCGCTTATCACATTCCGGCGGAATCCGGCTGGGTGGCGTTGCTCAGCGATCGTTTGCAGGCTCAGGATCCCAAACACGCGCGAGCGGTCGTAAACGCCAGCATCACTGGCGAAACGACATCGGGTGGCCTCGCCCGCTTGCCGGCTTTGCTCGCCGAGCACAAGCCGGGTGTCGTGCTGGTGGAACTCGGCGCGAACGACGGGCTACGCGGCCTGCCGCTAGAAGAAATTCGCGCCAATCTGCAACGCATCGTCGCTTCCTGTCGTGATCAAGGCGCAAAAATCGTACTGATCGGCATCGAGTTGCCGGTCAACTACGGTGCACAGTACCGCACGGGCCTTCGCACCATGTATCGGGATATCGCACACGATTTCAATGTGCCGCTCGTGCCCTTCCTGCTGGACGGGGTGGCGGAAGACGCGTCGCTGATGCAGGACGACGGCCTGCATCCTTTGCCTGCGGCGGAACCGAAAGTGCTGGAGAACGTCTGGCCGCTGCTGCGCACCGTGCTCGATTCCGATCACTGAATGGATGCGAAAACCGCGTCCTGCGCAACGGGCGACACGTAGCGAAAATCGCGGATCAACGCGATCTTGCCGTCGTCGAAACGCAACTCGATGAAGTAACTGGGCCGCGCGTCAGACGCGTCACGACAGACGGCCGGAACCTCGACGCCTTGCGGCCACGCCGGCCGCAAGCCGGTCGCGGGTCGGCTGATTCCTTGACCCACTAATCGAATATCGATACATATATTGCCGATTATCGATTTGTATGATATCGTTTATCGATATTCGAGGAGAGCCTGCCAATGTCGCACCCGTCATCTACCGCCTTGCCAATCGCCAACGCCGTCCTGCGTGTGTTGATCGTGCTGAACTGGATTTACGGCGCGGTTGTCTTCGCGATCCTCATTGGGACGCTTGCGGCCGAACAATGGACGTTGGCGGCCCTGGGCTTTCCACTCTCGACGCACACCGGTCCGCTGCTTATGGGCATGCGCGCGATCGCCGCGCTGGGGCTGCTTGCCGTCCCGCTGAATCTCGCCGTGCTGAAGCGGCTGGTGGCGATGGTCCAAACGGTTCGCGTTGGCGATCCCTTCGTCGCCCCGAATGCAAACCGGCTGCAAGCGATCGCCTGGTTGCTGCTCGCGCAGCAACTGCTCAGCCTCGTCATCGGGCTTGTCGGCAAATTCGTTTCGACGCCCGCACATCCGCTTCATCTCGACGCCGGCTTTTCGCCCAGCGGCTGGCTGGCGGTCATCCTGACCTTCGTTCTCGCGCGCGTCTTCGTCGCAGGCACGCTGATGCGTGAAGACCTCGAAGGGACGGTGTGACATGGCCATCATCGTCAAGCTCGACGACCTGCTCCACGAGCGGCGAATGACGCTGACTGAGTTGGCCGAGCGCATCGACATCACGCTGGCGAACCTCTCAATCCTGAAAACCGGCAAGGCTCGCGCCATCCGCTTCTCGACACTTGAAGCGATCTGCGGCGCGCTCGGCTGCCAACCCGGCGACATTCTGGAATTCGTCCCGGATCCCGGCTCCGCACCACTTCACAAAGCTTCCCAATAAGGAATTCCACCGTGATCGCGACTACTCACAGCGCCACTACGAACGAAACCGAAGCGGCGAACGCAAAGCACGAGGTTTCGCTGACCCGAGTCTATGTTCTGCGTGCGACGTATCTGCTGCTCGTGATCGGGCTCGGCGCGATGATTGTGCCTGAGGTGATCAGTCATCCGGTGATCAGCCGGGGCGTCATCCCCAGTCTGCTCGGCGCCGTGTGGCTGCTGGCGTTCGTCGGCCTCAAGTATCCGCTCGAAATGCTGCCGCTGCTGATGTTCGAATTCGCGTGGAAGTCCATCTGGACGCTGGCTTACGGCCTGCCGCAATGGTCCGCCGGCCAAATGCCACCGACGTTCGCCGAGGATTCCTTCGCTATCGGCTTTGGCGTCATTCTTATGCCGCTGGTGATCCCGTGGGGCTACGTTTACCGTCATTACGTAAAGCAGCCCGCGACGCGCTGGCGCTGATGGCCGTGATGGAAGGCGTTGCCGGCAGAGGCCAAGGCAGACACTCGGCTATTGCGCCATTTCCGCGACCTCGACGCGCGTCTCGCGCGCGCCGAGCACTGCGCCGATGGAAGCGGCAATGATCGCCGCGATCGCCAGCCACTGGAACGCATCCAGGTGTTCGTCGAGGAACATCAGGCCGAGCACCGCGCCCATCGCCGGCTCGACGCTCACCAGGATTCCGACCGTGCGCGCTGGTAATCGCGTCAGTGCATGCATCTCCAGCGAATAAGGCAGCGCAGAACTCAGCACGGCAACACCGAGCGCGAACGGCAACGAGGAAAGAGAGAACAGCGCGACGCCCGCGTGCATTACGCCCACCGGCACCACCACCAGCGCGCCGATAGCAGAACCCAGTGCTACCGCATCGTTGCCGAAAGCCGTACCGGCGCGGCGGCCCAGCAAAATGTACGTAGCCCAGCCGACCGCGGCGGCCAGCGCGTACAACACGCCTGCCGAGTCGAGCGCCTGCGTCTGCTCACGCCATGGCAACAGCAAAGCAAGCCCGCCGACCACCAAGCCGACCCAAACGAAATCCAGCGCGCGGCGCGAGCCGAACAGCGCGATCGCCAGCGGTCCGAGAAACTCCAGTGCCACTGCGATGCCCAGCGGGATGGTGCGCAATGCCATGTAGAAGCAAAGGTTCATGATGCCCAGCGTGAGGCCGTAACCCCACAGCGAAGCCCAGTCTTGTCGACCGCCGAGGCGTCGCCACGGTTGCCGCAGCAGCCATAGGATCAACGCGCCTAATCCCAGGCGCATCGCAGTGGCGCCCTGCGCACCGACCAAAGGAAATAGCTGCTTCGCCAGCGCTGCGCCGCACTGGAAAGAAAGCATGCCCAGCAGCAACGAGCCGACCGGTAACAGCGGTGAGGTGGAACGTGGAGACATGCTGCGGTTGTCGCAATGAGGCAAGGCCCAACATCATGACCGCGCGCGCCGGCAAGAACCAGAGTCGCTTGACATATTCAACCATTTGGTTGAATATAGATACATGCCCAATCTCGATCTCGCCTTCGCCGCCCTCGCCGATCCGACTCGGCGCCTGATCATTCGCCGGCTCGCGCGTGGGCGTACGCGGGTGACCGACCTGGCGTTGCCGTTCGCCATGTCACTGAACGCGGTATCCAAGCACCTGAAAGTACTGGAGCGCTCGGGTCTGGTGAAGCGTGAACGGCTCGGGCGCGAGCACTACCTGCAATTGCGCGGTGCGCCGTTGCGGGAGGTCGTGCGCTGGGCATCGCAGTACGAACGTTTCTGGAACGAGCGTCTCGATGCGCTCGGTGAATTTCTCGACAACAACCAAGACCAGGAGTAACTCCAATGAATGCAGCAGTAGCCCGCAGCCCACTCACCCTCGCCCGCAATCCCGAGGCCATGGGCCCCTCCTCGACTCGCGTCACGCGCAGCTATGCGGCTTCGCCCGACAAAGTGTTTCGCGCCTGGACCGACCCCGCCAGCATCAAGGCCTGGTTCGCCAAGGGCGAAGAATGCTCGGCCGACGTGCGCGAGGGCGGCCTGTTCTATATCGCGATGCGCGGCATGAATAAGCTCAATCATCACTACGGCCGCTATTTGCGCATCGAAAAGCCGCGCACGCTCGAATTCACCTGGGTCAGTGAATGGACACTGGGCAAGGAATCGGTGGTGACGATCGAAATCGCCGCGCACGGGGCGCAAACCGAATTGACGTTGACGCATGACGGCTTGCCGACTGAGGAACACGCCGTGATGCATAACAAAGGCTGGTCGGGCTTTCTCGACGAGCTCACCGAACGCTTGCGCTGAGTAGGTATCGGTATCCGGTTTCGCCGCGGGACACCCGGGAACCCGGGTCGTGGCGAAACCGATGGCACGGTCGGCTGTGGGCTGCAAAGGCCGGCCCGTTGAGCCTTGGCGTTAGCCGCTGGTCTGGTCAGCCCAGCCCGCCGCCAGCCGCGGCTTCGCTAACTCTCCGCGCGCAATTTGTCCGCATGTCTGGTATACTGCCGCGGCTGAGTTTGCCAGGCTCACTGCAGTCTGTGACTCGATCACGCGGCTAAACCCGCCGTCGTCGTCTCCCTCCCGCGTTTTCCTCGCATCCAGTACACAGGCTTGTCTCCTTGAGGCAAGCTGCCATCGTTATTACATGTTTAGGAGTTTTACCCATGTCTGATCGTCAGATCGGCACCGTGAAGTGGTTCAATGATGCCAAAGGTTTCGGCTTTATCAGCCGCGAGAACGGCCCCGATGTGTTCGTGCATTTCCGCGCGATCACCGGTTCCGGCTTCCGCACGCTGCAGGAAGGCCAGAAAGTCTCGTTCAACGTGACGCAAGGCCCGAAGGGCCCGCAGGCCGAAGGTGTCAGCGCGGCCTAATCGCTGCGCTTCAGCGCGGGGTGCCACGCGCCCCGCGCTTTTTCATGGAGATCAAGTATGTTGACCATGTTCGTGCGCGGTTTGCCGCGCTCGATGACGCAATCTAACCTTGAACAACTGTTTGCCAGCCATGGCCGCGTGTTCGAGGTGCAGATCTCCAAAGACCTGTTCAGCGGCGAGTGCAAGGGGTTCGGACAACTGAAAATGGAAGGCCACGAGGCGCGTGCGGCAATCGCAGCGCTAGACGGCTCGCTGCAGGAAGGATCCTACGTACGTGTTTCGCTTGATGACGGGAGGAAGCGGCGCGGCCGCTGAAGCTTTCGACATGAGCGCATTGTTGAAACAAGATGGCATCGCCCCGCGCGCGTTCAGTCGCTTGCGCGGCGCAAAGGGTTTGCGCGCCGTGGTCGGTGAAGTCACCGAAGTCCGCGACGGCAAAGCCGTGTGGGTTTTGCATCCAGCCTATGCGGCGTGGTTCTGGCCGCTGATGCTCAAGGCCACGGACCTGGCGCTGTTCATATCCGAGTCGCTGCTGGAGCCTGCGGAAGACGCGGATTGCCGGCTTGCCCCGCGCAAACCGACCGAACCGGAAAAAGACGAATTGCTCAAGACGCCGGAACGCAGCGACGACGCGGTGCAGGTTTACAGTCTCATCCTCAAAGGCAAGCAGCCCTCGGTACGCAAGGGCTTTCCGACACGCACCGTCGCATTGAGTGCATTGCGCTATTGCGGTCTGCACATCGTCGGCGACCGTAAAAAATCTCTCGCCGAACAGGTTTCCTGACGGTCGCGTCGCCCACGCGACGCCGCTGCGGTGTCCCACTCGCGCAATGTCGGCCGCTCGAGGCGGATCACGCGCACTCTCGACAGTTCCGATTCGAGCTGCCACTTGTCCGGACATTCCTTGCTGCCCTGAGCTGGCTGCTGTAGTGTCTGCGCGTTTGAGCCTGCCGCCGTCTTGCAAGGAGCAAAACGATGAGCGCGTTGCCTCCGCTTGCCGCACACGTCGAAACCACCGCCGTGGGCTTTGACACACCAAGCTACGTCGCCGGCATGGAACGGCTGTTGCGCGCCGCACGCGATCTCTCGCTCGCGCGCACGCAGGAGGAAGTGCAGCGCATCGTCAGCAATGCGGCACGCGAACTCATCGGTTCCGACGGCGCTGCATTCGTGCTGCGCGATGATGCCCAGTGCCATTACGTCGACGAAGATGCGATGGCCCCGTTATGGAAAGGCCATGCGTTTCCGATAGAGAATTGCATCAGCGGCTGGTCGATGTTGAATCGCCAGTCCGCGTCGATTGCCGACATCTATGTCGATCCGCGCGTGCCGCACGAAGCATACCGACCGACGTTCGTGAAGAGCCTGCTGATGGTGCCGATCGGCGCCGATCCGGTCGCAGCAATCGGCAACTACTGGGCGCAGGCACGCCAGCCAAGCGACGAGGAAGAAGCGCTGCTGCAGCAGCTTGCCGAACTCACCGCGATCGCGATGGAAAATGTGCAGGTCTGTTCCGATCTGGAACGCCTCGTGCGCGAGCGCGGCGCGGCGCTGGAAAAGACCCAGGCAGAAATGCGCATTCTCGCGATCAGCGACGAGGCGACCGGCCTGTACAACCGCCGCGGCTTCCACGTGCTCGGCGAGCACGCGCTGAAAAATGCGCAGCGCATCAGCGGCCGTTGCCTGCTGGCGATGATCGACATCGACGGCCTGAAGCGCATCAATGCGGAACTCGGCCATGCGATCGGCGACGCGCTGATTGCCGATTGCGCGCAGGTGCTGAAGGCGACGCTGCGCCAGTCCGATCTCGTGGCGCGCGTCGGCGGCGATGTGTTTTGTGCGCTATCGATCGAACCGGACGGCGACGCGCAGGGCCTGCGCACACGCCTGGCCGAGGCATTCGCCGCATTCAATCGCCGCTCGTGGGCAAAATACCGACTATCGGCAAGCGTGGGCATCGTGCAGGCACTGGCGGATGAGTCGTGCACTCTCGACAACCTGCTGACGAGCGCCGAAAAACTGATGTCGGCCGAGAAGAAGGCGCGCCCGCAAAGCGCCGAATACGCCTGACCACAAAGGACGTTTCGGCTCCGACATCGCTCAAATTCCCACCTCGCGTTCTCGTCAATCGTGCAAATTGCTTCCGCTTTCGGCGGAGAAGGCGCCTTTTTCGGCTCAAAGGCCATGGCGCGGCAATTGCGTGGGGGTTTCCCCGGAAAGAGCAACAATCCTAATTTAGGAGTTGTGATGCTGGGGTGTGTGTATATGTTCGAGAGCGACGGGACTCCAGTGGATGGCGCAGCTACGTCAATCTCGACAATGATCAGCCGAGCCATTGAAACCGGCATCAACGAGCGGCCAGGTATCCGTTATCAGGAGCTCACCGATCCGAGCAACCCGAAGCCGGTTTTCGCCGTGATGTTTACCGATGCCGGACAGAAAACGCTGTTCGATAACCTGTTCGAGCCTGCGCTCAAACTGTGCGGAGTGCGTGTCAGCTCGTTGCGCGGGTTGGCGGACAAGGTTCCGGAAAAAGATTCGGCCGACGCATCAGCCGAGGCGCGCAAGGCCGAACTCGGTTACATCGACCGCGAGCGTGGCTACGCACTTCTTATTCCATCCGTGCGCGGTCCAATCGAAGAGACCTGAGCTCGGGCTCTTAGGGCGCGCCGAGCGTAGCCAGCCGCGCGCGCAAGTCGTCCAGTCGCAAATCCGCCGCGCCCCCTGGCGAGACGCGGGCAGAGAGGCTGCTCTCAGCGGTGCGTTCTTGTCCTGCGGTTTCCATGGTCTCGGCGGCCCGCCGATACGCTTCGCGGAACGGCACGCCGGCGACGGCCGCATCGATCGCCACATCCGTTGCATACATCGATGGCTCGATCGCGGCACGCATTGCCGCTTCGTTCCACCGCAGGCGCGCAAGCAAATCCGGCACTAGCGACAGCGCGGCGAGGCCGCGCGAAAAACCGTGGAACAGGCCGCCTTTGGAAAATTGCAGATCGCGCTGATAACCGGAAGGCAGCGACAGCAACTGTTCGATCTCGGTGCGCCCGGCGGCGACGCTTGCGTAAGTCGCGCGCAACAATTCGATCACATCGGGATTGCGCTTGTTCGGCATCAGCGAAGAACCGGTCGTGTATTCCGGCGGCAATTGCACGAAGCCGAATTCACTGCTCGTGAACAGGCTCAGGTCCCAGGCCAGGCGGCGCAGATCCAGCAGCGCGCTGCCGAGCGCCTCGAGCGCGGCGATCTCGAATTTGCCGCGCGCAAGCTGCGCCGCGATCGGCGATATCTGCATGCGTGCAAAGCCGAGCGAGCGCGTGGTGTGCTCACGATCGAGCGGCAGATTCACGCCGTAACCGGCTGCGGTGCCGAGCGGATTCGCGTCGACCCATGCGAGCGTGTCGCGCGCGCGCTGCGCGTCGTCGATGAAACTCTCGGCGAAGCCGGCGAACCACATGGCCGTCGACGACACCACCGCGCGCTGCAAATGCGTGTAGCCCGGCATCGGCAGCGCTTCGCGCGCGGCACGTTCCAGGCACACTCCCGCAATCTCGCGAGCGCGCGCGAGCAGCTCGGCGAGCCGCACTTTCAACCACAAGCGCGTGGCGACGAGGACCTGGTCGTTGCGGCTGCGCCCGGTGTGCACTTTGCGGCCGACGTCGCCCAGGCGCTGCGTCAGGCGCACTTCGATTGCGGACTGGCCATCCTCATAACGCTCGTCGAGCACGAACGCGCCGCTGCGAAAATCCGCAGCGAGCGCATCGAGTTCGCGCCGCAACCCAGCGGCCTCTTCCGCGCTCAGCACGTCGACGCGTGCCAGGCCCTCCACATGCGCTTGGCTGGCCTCGATATCGTGCAGGAAGAATTCGCGATCGAGCATGACGTCGTCGCCGGCGAGGAAATGCATGATGCGCGCGTCGATGGCGACGCCGGTTTTCTGCCACAGCGGTTCAGTCATGGGGAATTCCCGTCAGTTCAGGCATGCCGAGCGCCAGATTCAGATTCTGCAGCGCCTGCGTCGCCGCACCCTTGAGCAGATTGTCCAATGTGGATACGACCACGACGCGCTTGCCGCCGGCAGCAACGGTAAAACCGCCGATCTCGGCGTGATGGCACCCGGCGATACGACTCACCCACGGCGTATCATCGAGTACGCGCACAAGTGGTTCATTCGCGTAAAACGCGCGGTATTGTGCCTTGATCGCAGCCGCCGCCAGCGCCTGCGTCAACCACAGATTCACCGTCATCGTGATGCCGCGGAAATGCGCCGCCACGTGCGGCAGCAATTCCACGGGCACGCCGAGCTGACGCGTTACTTCGCGCTCGTGCACATGTCCGGTGAGCGAGTACGGGATCAAGTTGTCGCGCAACTTGTTCGGATCGTTTTTTTCCGACGGCGTCGTGCCGGCGCCGGAATATCCGGACACCCCGAAACATACCGGCGGCCCGGCGAGCTTGTCTTGCAGCGGCGCGATCGCAAGCTGCATCGCCGTCGCATAGCAGCCCGGATTGCTGATGCGCCGCTGCCCGGCGTAGCGTCTGCGTGTGAGTTCCGGCAAGCCGTAGTACCACGCCTGGTCGAAACGGTAATCGGCGGATAAATCCACAACGATACTTTGCGGACTTTGCACGTCGACAGCCGCGACGTACGGCGCCGCCTTGCCGTTCGGCAGCGCGAGGACGATCGCGTCGGCGCCGCGTGCAGCGGCTGCCGCGGCATCGAGATTTTCGTAGCGCAGCGCGCCCGTGAATTCCGTCACCTGATCGCGCACGCTTTGGCCGTCCAGTTCGCGCGACGAAACAAACGCGAGTTCGAGCGACGGATGCCGTGCGATCAGGCGGATCAGCTCGGCGCCGACGTGGCCTCTTGCGCCGACTAGACCCACTGTCTTCACGCGGCCACCGCTTGCACCGCCGGCGCATCCAGCAGCGTTGCCGGCCGCTCGCGACAGTGTTTCACACAGTCGGCGATCTCGCCGAACTCGGCGAACCCGTACCAGAACAGTTTCCAGCCGTTGATACGATAGCAGCCGTCGGCTTCGTTGAAATAAAACTCGTTGACCGGATTGTTGTGACGCGAGCGCCAAAAGACCCGCGGATTCTCCTCGCGCATCACCTGCCACACGGCGCGGCCGAGACCTTCGCCCTGTGCGTCCTCGAGCACGGCGAATTTGTCCAGGTAGACGCCTTGCGCTTCATCGGTCAGAACGATCGCAGCGCGGTAGTTCTCGCTGACATAGGCGCGATGCAGGCGCGTGCGCTCGAAGTAGTCCGGCGCAAGCACGCGGCCGAAACTGGATTCGATCAGTTCGCGCAGACGTGTGGCGTCGATTTGCTGCCAAGAGGTATAGGTGTGCACTCTTTCGCCGCGCCGCACGAGCGTGCCCGAACCCTTGTGCGTGAACAACTCCTTCGCCAGTTCCGCGGGCCGGGTGATGGATACCGACGAAGTCATCGGCAACTTGTCGAGCAAACCCTTGATCTGACCGATTTTCACGCGCATGCCCGAATGCAACCAGGGCTGCGCCATCAAATGTTCGTATTCGCTGGACAGGTTGATCGAATCGATGAGCTTGCCCTTGCCGTCGAGCAAGCCGCCGGTTTCGGTCAGGAACACGATCTTGTAGGGCTGCAGCACCTGCACGAGTTCGTTCGCGGCAAAATCGGCATTGACGTTGAGGATCTGTCCGTCCGCCGTTTCGCCCAGGCTCGCAATGACCGGGATCGAACCGGCCTTCAGGCTCGCTTCGATCGGTTCCAGGTGCACGCTCGCGACCTTGCCGACGAGACCGTACTTGGCGCGATCCAGATAATCGGCCTCGAACACGCCCGATACGATAGACGTGGCGCGCGCGTCGACGTCGCGCAACGCGGCGACGAGTTGCAGGTTCTGCGCATGGAACACCTTGCGCACGATCGCCAGTGCTTGCGGCGGCGTCACGCGCAGGCCGTCGACGGTCTGCTTGGCGATGCCGGCCGCGGACAGTTCGGCATCGAGCTGCGGTCCGGCGCCGTGGATCACGATCGGCGTCAGGCCGACCTGCTGCAGGAACGCGAGCGACGAGGTCAGCGCATCCAGATCGTCGCGCAGCACGGCGCCGCCGACCTTGACCACGGCGAAGCGTTTCGCGTCGAGCTGCGAGAAGCGCTTGAGGTACTGCGAGATCTCCTTCGCGCTGCCCATGCTCGAGAGCAGGCGCACGATGGTCTGGCGGGTTTGCTTATGCGTGTCCATGGTCGATGATCCGCAGGTAGGTTTCGGCGATTTGCCGCAATTGGGACAATTCCACAAATTCATCCGCACTGTGCGCCTGGGCGATGTCGCCGGGGCCGCAAACAAACGTCGTGTAGCCGGCCGCGGAGAACAGCGCCGCTTCGGTCCAGAAATCCACTGCGTTGCCGATCGGCACACCCAGCTCGTCGGCGAGGTCGCGCGCTGCCAGGCGTTTTGCTTCGGCCTGCGCAACATCGCCAACCGGCAGCGGCGCACCGCGGAACGTCTCCGAGAATTCCGAGACTGCGCCGGCACAATCGCGAAACGCAGCGAGCAGCGCGTCGGTGTCCATCGAAGGCAGCGGGCGGAACCCGAAGCGCACTTCCGCCGCCGGCGCGATCATATTGGCCTTGATGCCGCCTTCGACGCGGCCGATATTGAAGCGCAGGCCGGTCAGTCCACCGAAGCGCTGGTGCGCTTGCCTTTCCACGTAGTCCAGCGCCTGCGCACCCCAACGCATGGCCTGGTGCAATGCGCTTGCATCAGTGCTGCCGGAAGCGTGTCCGGCACGCCCGGCAAAGCGCATCAGCACGGAACTGATGCCCCGGTGGGCGAGCACCGCTTCGCCACGCGTGGGTTCGGCGACGATCACGCCGGCAAGCGGCAGCTTGCGCGCCAGAAACGCAGCGATGCAGCGCGCGTCGTTTGCTTCCTCATCGGTCGTGAACAGAAATGCCGCGTCGCCTTGTGTTCGCCCCGCCGCGGTCAGCAGCGCTGCCGCAGCGCCTTTGATATCACAGGCGCCAAGGCCGATCGCGCGATGCTCCGTCACGCGCAGCTCGAGCGGATTCGCTGTCCAATGCGGCGAGTCGGGCACCGTGTCCAAGTGCACATTGAACAGGATTTTCGGCTGGCCACGCACCGCGTAGAGGCTCACCGCGCCCGCGCCGTGATCGGTGACTGTGCATTGAAATCCCTGCAACTGCGCGCGCAGATAGTCGAAAATGCCGCCCGTGCCGATCGCCCGCGGCGGGTTGCGCGTGTCGTGCGCGACGAGGGCGCGCAGGTGCGCAAGCGTGGTGGCGAGCCAATCGCTCATCGATTGACTTCCGCCCACAACGTGGAACTCATGCCATAGAGCCGGATGAATCCTTCGGCTTCCTCGACGCCCCAATCCGCCGACTGCGCATACGTCGCGCCTTTTGCGTTGAGGATGTGCGGCGATTTCAGTGCAATGGCGTTTACCGCGCCGCCCTGCGTTTCCAGGATCACGTCGCCGTTGACGCAGCGCTGCGAAGAAGCGAGAAACGCTTCGAGATCGGCCTTGAGCGGATCGTGGAAGAAACCTTCGTAGGCAAGCTCGACCCATTGGCGCGCGACGTCGGGCTTGAAACGGTTCTGCTGCTTCGTCAACACGGCTTCTTCGAGCGCGCGATGTGCGGTCAGCAGTGCGATCAGCCCGGGTGCTTCAAAGATGATGCGGCCTTTCAGGCCGATTGTCGTGTCGCCGGTATACAGCCCGCGGCCGACACCGTATTTTGCGAATTCGCGATTGAGACGCGCGAGAATTTCCTGACCGGCAAGCTTCTCGCCATTCAACGCCACGGCTTCGCCGTTCACGAACGTCAGCGTCGCACGCAGCGGCGTCGCCGGCCAGTCGGTGCGCGTTGCGCACCAGCCGCGCGCGCCCTCGCCGGGTGCTTCCCAGCGGTCGATCTCGCCGCCCGACATCGTCACGCCAAGCAGGTTTTCGTTGATCGTGTAGCTCTTTTGCTTTGCGCGCACATCGAAACCGCGTTCCTCGAGATACTCGTGCTCGTAAGCACGCGTCTGCGTGTGTTCTTTCTGGATCTCGCGGATCGGCGCGACGATCGTGTAATCGCCGAGCGCCCTGATCGTCAGATCGAAACGCACCTGGTCATTGCCCATGCCGGTACAGCCGTGCGCGATGAATTTCGTAGCGAGTTCGTCACAGCGCTTCAATGCGGCCTCGACGATCAGGTAACGATCGGAAACGAGCAGCGGATACTGGCCCTGATAGCCCTCGCCGGCCCAGACGAACGGCTTGACGAAGCCGTTCCATATCAGCGGACCGCCGTCGACGGTACGGTGGCTGGCGACACCCAACTCCTGCGCCCGCGCTTCGATGTAGGCGCGCTCATCCGCGTCGACGCCGCCGGTATCGGCGAACACGGTGTGCACGGCGTAGCCGCGTTCCTTGAGATACGGCACGCAGAAGCTCGTGTCCAGGCCGCCGGAAAACGCGAGCACGATATTCTTCTGACTCATGCTTTGCTCCCGCTTTGCGTGACGAGACTCGCCATCACCGCTTTCTGCACGTGCAGGCGGTTCTCGGCTTCATCGATGGCGATGCAGGCCGGCGAATCCATCACCGCATCGGTCGCCTTGACGTTGCGCCGCAGCGGCAGACAGTGGCTGAACACGCCGTTGTCAGTCAGCGCCATCTTCGCTTCGTCCACAATGAAATTTTTGTACTTTTCCCGGATCGGCTTCTCCTGTTCCCATCGGCCGAAATACGGCAACGCGCCCCAGCTCTTCGCATATACCGCGTGTGCGTCCCGATAGGCGGCGTCGACATCGTGGCTCAGCGTGAAGCTGCCGCCGTTCTCGGCGACGTTGCGCTCGGCGAAATCCAGATAGCGCTGATCGAGCGCATATTCCGGCGTCGGACACAGCAACGTCACATCCATGCCGAAGCGCGTGGCAATCTGCAAAGCGGAATTCGCCACTGCGGTGTTCAGCGGTTTCGGATGGTAGGTCCAGGTGAGCACGTACTTCTTCCCGCGCAAATCGGCCGCGCCGAAGCGCTGCTGCAAAGCCATGATGTGCGCGAGCTCCTGCATCGGATGCGTGATCGTTTCCATGTTGATCACCGGCACCGTGGCGTACTGCGCGAACGCCTGCAGCACGCGATCTTCGCGATCGACAGACCAGTCCTGGAACTTCGGAAACGCGCGCACGCCGATCAGATCGACATAACGCGACAGCACGCGCGCGACTTCGGCGATGTGTTCTTCGGCTTCGCCGTCCATCACGGTCGTGGGCGCGAATTCGATCGGCCAAGCGTCCTTGCCGGGCGACAACACGATCGCGTGACCGCCGAGTTCAAACGCGCCGAGTTCGAAACTCGTGCGCGTGCGCATCGAGGGATTGAAAAACAGCAGCGCGATGCTGCGACCGGCGAGGTCGCGACCGTGACGCGTGCGCTTGAATGCGGCGGCTTGCGCCAGCAGCGCGTCGAGTTCGGCGCGGCTGAAGTCCTGGGTGCTCAAAAAATGTCGAACAGTCATTCGATCAATCCTCAAGGAATCCTGACAACCCACCTCCCCGCTTGCGGAGAATGGGCGCCGGAGTGCTCCTGCAGTCCCGGCATACCGGCCATCCATGACCATCGCCGAAAATTGCTCCTGCATTTCCGGCATACCGGCCATCCATGGCCATCGCCGAAAATTGCTCCTGCATTTCCGGCATACCGGCCATCCATGGCCATAAACGAAAAACCCGGCGCGAGGCCGGGTTTTTATGAAGCATGCGTGTTAAACGCGTGCGACAGCTACCCGGCGTGCAGTCGGATGAACGGTCGACGCGCGCGCGAGGTCATGCCGGCGGCCATGCGGGCGCTGGACAGGGAACCGGTCGCGGTGAATACAGAAGACATGGCGCGGACAGTACACGCAAGTTCGCCGGGTTGCAACGACTATTTTTGAAATAGCCGTCCATTCAACAAAGGCAGGCCGGGGTCGCGTGTGGTCCACGCGCGCTTGACAGCACCTGCCATATCGAGCTATTGTATTAGCGCATTAATACATCAGAAGCAGATGAAACAACGCATCCAACCCCTGCCGAAACGTGATGCCGAGAGCGATCTCGAGGCGCTGTCGCGCGCCCTGGCGGCGCTGGACAAGGCAGCCGACGTACGCGCATTTCTCGAGGATTTGTGCACCCCGGCCGAACTCGAAGCCATGTGCGACCGCTGGAAAGTCGTGCCCCTGCTGCTGCAAGGCGTGCCCTACCGCGAAATCCACGAACGAACGCTGGTCAGCGTGACCACGGTGGGCCGCGTCGCGCGCACGCTCGAACGCGGCGCCGGCGGCTATGGCGCTGCGCTGCGCCACCATCGCCGCCGACCCGCCGCGGCGCACTGAGACTTCCGCATGAGTCCTTCCGCCGCCACTCCCGCGGTGCGTGATCGCCTGCGCATCGCCATCCAGAAATCCGGGCGCCTCGGCGATCCCGCGCGCGCGCTACTGCGGGAGACAGGCCTCGACTGGCGCGAATCGCGCGATCGCCTGTTCTGCTTCGGCGAGACGCTGCCGGTCGATCTGCTACTCGTACGCGACGACGATATCCCGGGTCTGATCGCCGACGGCGTCTGCGATCTCGGCATCGTCGGCCGCAATGTGCTGCTTGAACAGCTCGCGCTGACACCGGCGGCACCGTTCACGGAACTGCGCGCGCTCGGCTTCGGCGGCTGCCAGCTCATGCTCGCCATACCGGAAAATCTCGAATGGGACGGTGCCGACAGCATCGCCGGGCAGCGCATCGCCACGAGTTATCCTGGCCTGCTCGCGCAATGGCTGGGCGCAAAGAACATCGATGCCTCGATCGTGACTCTGTCCGGCTCGGTGGAAATCGCACCGAAGCTCGGCCAGGCCGACTTGATCTGCGATCTGGTCTCCAGCGGCGCAACGCTCGCTGCAAACCACCTGAAACCGGTCGAAACACTGCTGCAGAGCGAAGCCGTGCTGGCCGGACCCCGCGCTGGCTTCATCGATCTGCGTGCGGAAATCGCCGAGCTGCTGATGCGCCGGATCGATGGCGTGCTGAAAATCCGCGATAGCAAGCTGCTATTGTTCCAGGCTGCGCGTAACGCAGTGCCGGCATTGCTGGCGATGCTCGACGATGCCGAAGCACCGACCGTGACCGCCGTGCATGACAGCGATCAGCTCGCGCTGCAGGCGCTGTGCCACGGCGTTCTGACCTGGCAGCGGTTGGAGGATCTCAAGCGCGCCGGTGCGCGCGGCCTCATGGTGCTGCCGATCGAGAGGATGCTCGCATGAGCGCGTTACGCCGCGTCAACTGGAACGCGCTAGACGCAGCGGCACGCGCGGACGTGTTGCGCCGGCCGACGCAAGTCGTCGCGGATTCCGTTCGCGCGAGCGTCGCGCAAATCCTCGCCGCGGTACGCACCAAGGGCGATACCGCGCTGCGCGAATTCAGCATGCTCTACGATCGCATCGCCATTGCAGACTTTGCCGTCAGCGCGGACGAATTTGCCGCCGCCGCGGCATCGGTCACACCTGAATTGCGCACGGCAATCGAAACCGCCGCACAGCGCATCGAAAACTGGCATCGCGCCGGCATGACGCAGCCGTATGCGTTCGACACCGACGATGGCGTGATCTGCGAACGCATTCTGCGCGGCATAGTGCACGTCGGCTTGTACGTTCCGGCCGGCAGCGCGCCACTGCCGTCCACCGCGCTGATGCTCGGCGTGCCGGCGCGTCTGGCGAACTGCCGCGAAGTCGTGCTGTGCTCACCGCCACGAACCGACGGCAGCGTCGATCCGGCCGTGTTGTACGCGGCGCAAGTCTGCGGCATCGGGCGCGTGTTCAAGATTGGCGGTGCGCAGGCGATTGCGGCGATGGCCTATGGCACCGGCAGCGTGCCGAAATGCGACAAACTGTTCGGCCCGGGCAATGCCTTCGTCACCGAGGCGAAGCGACAGGTGTCGATGGACGCCAGCGGCGCGGCCATCGACATGCCGGCCGGCCCTTCCGAACTGCTGGTGATCGCCGACGCGGGTGCGAACGCTGCTTTCGTCGCTGCCGACCTTCTCTCTCAAGCCGAGCACGGCGCGGATTCGCAAGTGTTGCTGCTCAGCACCGATGTCACATTGCTCGACGATGTCGACCGGGACATTGCGCGCCAGCTGGCGACATTGACCCGTGCCGAGGTCGCGCGCAAATCGCTCGCGGCATCGCGCGCCGTTTTCGTCGAGGCGCTCGATGACGCCTTCGCCATCAGTAACACGTACGCGCCGGAGCACTTGATCCTGGCGTTGCGCGAACCGCGACGCTGGCTCGATAAGGTCGAGGCCGCCGGCTCGGTGTTTCTTGGCGACTACGCAGCGGAAGCGCTCGGCGACTACTGCAGCGGCACCAATCACGTGTTGCCCACCGGGGGTTCCGCGCGCGCGCTAAGCGGCTTGAGCGTCGCCAGTTTCCAAAACACGATCAGCGTGCAGAGCGTCGATCGGCGCGGCATTGCCGCAATCGGGCCGACCGCGGTGACGCTCGCGCACGCCGAAGGCCTCGATGCGCATGCGCATGCGGTGAAGCTGCGCCTGGAGGCTGCATGAGCGCCTTGTTGCAACTCGTGCGCGACGATCTGCGCGACTTTGCCGGCTACAGCTCGGCACGCAGTACGCAAGCGACGGGCGACGTCTGGCTCAATGCGAATGAATCGCCGTGGGCGAATCCTGCCGACGCCACCGCCAGCGTGCGCCGCTATCCCGAGCCACAGCCGGAGCCGCTGCGCGCGGCGCTCGCGCAGCTGTACGGTGTGGCTCGCGAGCAATTGCTGATCGGGCGCGGCAGCGACGAAGCGATAGACCTGCTGGTGCGCGCATTGTGCACGCCAGTGCGCGATGCCGTGCTCGTCACGCCGCCGGTCTTCGGCATGTACGCGGTGTGTGCGCGCGTGCACGGTGCGCGCGTTGTCGAAGTGCCGCTCAGCGACGTAGCGGAGGACTTCCATGTCGATCTCGACGCGATTGCTAGTCGGGCGCTGGCCGACAACGTCAAGATCGTCTTCCTCTGTGCGCCGGGCAATCCGGCCGGCGGCGCGATTGCGGCAGGAGAGGTGCTCGCGCTTGCGCGGAAGCTCCGCGGCCGAGCGCTCGTCGTCGTCGACGAGGCCTATATCGAATTCGCCGATGCGCCATCGCTCGCCAGCTGCGTCGCCGGCCAGGAAAATCTGGCCGTGCTGCGTACGCTGTCGAAAGCACACGCGCTCGCCGCAGCGCGCATCGGTTGCGTTATTGCCAATCCAGCGCTTGTCGATGTGCTGCGGCGCTGCCAGGCACCCTATCCGATCGCGACCCCCTGCGCGCAGCTCGCACTCGCCGCGCTGCAAACCGATGCGCTGGCAACGACGCGCGAACGCATCTCGATCGTCAAGCGCGAGCGCGACGCATTGCGCATCGCACTCGCATCCTGCGACGGCGTGCGCCGGGTCTATCCCTCGCAGGCGAATTTCCTCCTCGCACGTTTCGATGACGCCGGCGCCGCGTACGCGGCGCTGCTCGCTGCCGGCATTGTTGTCCGCGATCAGCGTGGCGCAGCGCAGTTGCACGACGCACTGCGCATCAGCATCGGCACGCCCGAACAGAACCGGCGCGTGCTCGGCGCCTTGCGCCAAACGGAAATCGTGTCGTGACGCCACTGTTGTTCATCGACCGCGACGGCACGCTGATCGAGGAACCGGCGGATTTCCAGATCGACGCGTATGAAAAACTGCGCTTCGTCGACGGCGCGATCCCGGCGCTGCTGCGCCTGCGCGACGCCGGCTACCAGTTCATTCTGATCAGCAATCAGGACGGGCTCGGCACCGCGGCATTTCCGCGCGCGGCGTTCGACGGTCCGCACCAGCTCATGCTGCAGGTGTTCGCGAGTGCCGGCTTGTCGTTCCGCGATCAGCTCATCGATGCGTCGCTGCCAGCCGACAACGCGACGACGCGCAAGCCCGGCATCGGCCTCGCGCTGCCCTACGTGCAGGATCACAGCGTCGACTGGCGCCGCTCGGCCGTGATCGGCGATCGCGACACCGACGTGCAGTTCGCGAAGAATCTCGGCGTGCGCGCATTCCAGCTCAAGACGCCGCAATTCGGCGGCGAATGGGACTGGGCCGGCATCGCGCACGCGCTCGCCGACGCACCACGCAGCGCATGCGTCGCACGCGCGACGCGAGAAACGGATATTCGGGTCGAAGTGGATCTGGATCGCTGCGCCGAGCCGAAGGTCAGCACGCGCATTGGTTTCTTCGATCACATGCTCGAACAACTCGGCAAGCACGGCGGCTTCGCGCTCACACTCACCTGCGACGGCGACACGCATATCGACGAACATCACACGGTGGAAGACAGCGCTCTCGCACTCGGCCGATGTTTGCGTGACGCGCTCGGCGACAAGCGCGGCATCGCGCGTTACGGTTTCACCCTGCCCATGGATGAGGCGCTCGCCACGGCGGCGCTGGATTTGTCCGGCCGCCCGCTGTTTGTGTTCGATGGCCGCTTCACACGCGAACGCGTCGGCGATCTGCCGACCGAACTCGTGCCGCATTTCTTCCGCTCGTTGTGCGACGCGGCCGGTATCAACCTGCACCTGCAGGTACGCGGCGAAAACGATCATCACCGGATCGAGGCCTGTTTCAAAGTCGTCGCGCGCGCGCTGCGTCAGGCTATGCGTCGCGAGGGCGCCGAGCTGCCAAGCACCAAGGGCGTGTTGTGAGCGGGCTCGTCATCATCGATTCCGGTGGCGCCAATCTCGGTTCGGTGCGCCACGCGTTGCTGCGGCTCAATATTGACGCTCCGGTGACGCTCGACGCGAACGCGATCCGCAATGCCGAACGCCTGTTGCTTCCCGGCGTCGGCGCCGCTGCGCCGATCATGCGACGGCTGCGCCAATCCGGCATCGCCGACCTGTTGCGCAACCTGCGCACGCCGCTGCTCGGCATCTGTGTCGGCATGCAGGTACTGTACGAGCACTCCGCGGAAAGCGACACGCCCTGCCTCGGCCTGCTACCCGGCCGTATCGACAAGATCACGGCGACCACCAACGCACGCGTGCCGCACATGGGCTGGAACCGCTTGCGGTGCGAGCGCGAAAGTCCACTGCTTGGCGGCCTCGGCGAGGACTATGCGTATTTCGTGCATAGCTACGCCGCAGCGGTCGATGAGAACTGCCTCGCCAGTGTCGAACATGGCGCTCGTTACGCAGCGCTGGTGCAACGCGCCCATATCGCCGGCGTGCAATTCCATCCCGAGCGCTCGGCCGCAGCGGGCGCACGCTTGTTACGCAATTTTCTCGCGTGGCAACCATGAGCTTCGTCGTCTATCCGGCCATCGATGTGCGCGGCGGCCGCGTCGTGCGCCTGCGCCAGGGCGATTACGCGGCCGAGACCCGCTACAGCGACGATCCGCTCGCACTGGCATTGCGTTATGCGGAGTCCGGCGCACGCTGGCTACACCTGGTCGATCTCGACGCCGCCCGCGAGGGCGGCTACACGCTGATACCACTGTTACGCACGATTGCCGAGCACGGACATTTGCATGTCCAGACGGGCGGCGGCGTGCGCTACGCCGATGATGTGCAGACACTGCTCGATGCGGGCGCGCGGCGCGTCGTTGTCGGTTCCCTCGCCGTGCGCGAACCCGAACAGGTGCTCGGCTGGATCAGGCGCTTTGGCAGCGAGCGCATCGCGGTCGCGCTGGACACGCGCAACGACGGCGACGGCTGGCGTTTGCCCGTACGCGGCTGGACGCAAGCCAGCGACGCCGAGCTATTCACCCTGCTCGACCGCTACGCCGAAGGTGGCGCGCGTCATCTGCTGTGCACCGACATTGCGCGCGATGGCATGCTCGGCGGTCCGAATGTGGATTTGTATACATCATTGTGCCGGCGCTATCCCATGCTGGCGGTGCAGGCCTCCGGTGGCATGCGCAACGCGGTCGATCTGAGTCTGCTGCGCGCCGCCGGCTGCTCCGGCGCGATCATCGGCAAGGCGCTGCTCGATGGCGCAATGACGCTCGCGGAGGCAGTCGCGTGTTAGCCAAGCGCATTATTCCGTGTCTGGACGTGCGCGACGGGCGCGTGGTCAAAGGCGTACGCTTCCGCGATCATGTCGACATGGGCGACATCGTCGAACTCGCTCAGTGCTACCGCGATCAAGGCGCTGACGAGATCGTGTTCTACGACATCAGTGCGAGTCCGCAAGGACGCAGCGTCGACCGCGATTGGATCGCCCGCGTCGCTGCGCTGCTCGACATTCCATTCTGCGTCGCGGGCGGCATCCGCAGCGTCGACGATGCGCGCAGCGTGCTGGCCGTCGGCGCCGACAAGATTTCGATCAACACGCCGGCCCTGGAACGCCCCGCGCTGATCGGCGAACTCGCCGACACGTTTGGCGTGCAGTGCGTCGTGGTCGGTATCGACAGCCTGCGCGACGCGGACGGCGAATGGCGCGTGCGCAGCCATTCCGGAGATCCGGGAACAATGCGCGCACACTCGCGGCGCACGCTGGATTGGCTCGACGAAGCACAGCGGCGCGGCGCCGGCGAGATCGTGCTGAACTGCATGGGCAACGACGGTGTACGTGCGGGCTACGACATCCCACAGTTGCGCGTTGCACGCGCAATCTGCAAAGTGCCGCTGGTCGCGTCGGGCGGCGCTGGTGCTCCCGAGCATTTTGCGAGCGTGTTCCGCGACGCCGATGTGGATGCCGCGCTCGCCGCGAGCGTGTTTCATTCCGGTACGCTCGCGATTCCCGGTCTGAAGAACTACCTGCATGACGCAGGCATCGAGGTGCGCCGTGACTGAACCGGTTTTGTCGCTCGAGGCAATCGACGATCTCGCGTGGGACAAGCAGCACGGCTTGCTGCCGGCGATCGTGCAGGATGCGACGACGCTCCGCGTGCTGATGCTCGGCTACATGAATCGCGAGGCGTTGCACTTGACTCTGGCAACGCGCAAAGCCACGTTCTACAGCCGCAGCCGCGCGCGCTTGTGGACCAAGGGCGAAACTTCCGGCAACACGCTAGATGTCGTTCGCGTGGCCGCAGACTGCGATTGCGACACGCTGCTTGTACTCGCCCATCCGCGCGGCGTTACATGTCATCTGGGTACGCCAAGTTGTTTTGCCGCTCGCGCGCCGTCGAGCATGATCGGAGAACTCGACGAGCTCGTGGCAGGACGCGACCGCGAACGTCCTGCAGGCAGCTACACGACCAGGCTATTCGAGTCCGGCATCGCCCGCATGGCACAAAAAGTCGGCGAGGAAGGCGTTGAAGTCGCGCTTGCCGCAGTCACCGCGGACGACGCGGCGCTGCTCGGCGAGGCGGCCGATCTCATTTACCACCTCACCGTGCTGCTACGCGCGCGTGGTAAGTCGATGCGCGATGTGGATACGGTATTGGAGCGCCGCCACGTCCCTTAATGCGGTGTCGCCACGCCGCGCAACATCTCGTTCGTCGCCTTCTTGTCGCCGCATTGGGCAACGTTGCTTAACGCGACGATACCGACCAGGCGCTTGTCGCGGTTGATCACGGGCAGACGCCGGATCTGCAGCTCGGCCATGTTCTGCGCGACGTGGGCCACGTCCTCGTCCTCATAGCAGTACTTGATATTGTCGGTCATCACCTCGCGCACACGCGTGTCCGGGCTGCGCCCTTCGGCCACCGCCCGCAGCACGATATCGCGGTCGGTAATCATGCCGATCAGCTTGTCGTTCTCGCCGACCGGCAGACTGCCGATGTCCTCGCGCGCCATCGTCAGGGCGGCTTCGCGTATCGTCTGATCCGGACTTGCAACCTGGATGTCGCGCGTCATCACTTCGCTGATCTTGTTCATGCAATGCTCCGATGCCTGCGGTCGCGGCTGCCGATCGCGTGACGCGCAGTGCGAAAAAACATGTTCGGCAGCTACCGGAGGGTGCAGGTTGCATGCCACGTGCTTTTTTTTCTGCCTCGCGCGAGCGCCGTGCCTGAACACGCGTCACTGCAAGCTGCAAGACGTCCCACGAGTTCTTCACACGCGCGGGCAAGCTGGGCCGGTTGCGAACGGCCGTACGCCTGCGCTGCCGCAGCCCAACTGCATCAAGTGCTGCGCTCGAACGTGTGATCAGCGGCTGCCTGCCGCGCGCCGCAGCAGGTTCAGTACCGCGCGTTCGAGTACAGACATGCCGCGGCGTGGCGCCACACGCGCGGCTTTGCTCGGCAGCCGCAACCGGTGTTGTCGATACGCATCGAGCACAGCCGGATGCACATAGCTCGCGCGGCACACGGCGGGTGTGTTGCCGAGTCGCGCGGCTACCGCAGCAATCGCTGCATTGATGCGTCTCTTGGTTTCCGCGTCGCCGTCCGCGTAGCCTGCCGCAGCCAATTCCTGTGCGGCGAGCAGCGTGCCGGTCCAGGTGCGGAAATCCTTTGCGCTGAAGTCCGGCGCGGTTTGTTCGCGGATGTAGGCATTGATGTCGGTGGAGCCGATCGCCTGCACTTCGCCGTCGTCATCGACGAACTGAAACAGATCCTGTCCTGGCAGTTCCTGGACGCGACGCACGATCGCGGCGAGTCGTGCATCTTGCAGTTGCACGTCATGGAATTTGCCGCTTTTGCCGCGGAAACGAAAACGCATGTGGTTGCCGTGCAGTTCGAGGTGGCGCATCTGTAGCGTCGTCAATCCGTAGGAATGATTCTGGCGCGAATATTCCTCATTGCCGATACGGATCGACGTGGTCTCGAGCAGACGCACAACGAGCGCGAGCACCTTGCGCCGTGGCAGCCCCGGAAGCACAAGGTCGCGCTGCACCGCGGCGCGTAGCGCCGGCAGGTGCTGCACGAACTCGACGATGCGTTCGTACTTGGAGACGTCTTGGGCAATGCGCCAGTCCCGGTGATAACGATATTGCTTGCGACCGCGGGCATCCCGGCCGCTGGCCTGCAAGTGCCCGCGCGGGTCGCGGCAGATCCATACGTCCGTATACGCCGGCGGAATCGCGAGCTTGCGAATGCGCGCCAGCGTGCGCGCCGCACGGATCCGCGCACCGGATGGCGTCACGTACAGGAAACGGCCACGTTCACGCTGGCGCCGGTAACCCGGCTGCATGTCGCTGGAATAGACCAGGTCGCGCGGCTTCATCGCAGCTGCTGCATCAAGGTGCGTGCCAGTTGCGAGAGTGAACGAATTTCAATATGGCCCAGTCGTTTCCGCACACACGTTTCGCTGGGCTCAAAAATGATCTGAGCCCAGGTCGAAAGCGCGCGAAATTTTTTGGTGCGTTTCCTGCAAAGACCACTCG
>Ga0070666_10000382_pt1 | contig 27895 bp, 32 predicted proteins | sample KBSS23metaG_FD_64677 | JGI IMG/M metagenome (GOLD analysis project Ga0070666, IMG submission 64677) | Switchgrass rhizosphere microbial communities from Kellogg Biological Station, Michigan, USA - KBS S2-3 metaG | ecosystem: Host-associated > Plants > Roots > Rhizosphere > Soil ... | reverse complement strand
CAGTGTGGCGCTAGCCAATCGCAATGCACTTTCAAACCAGCTGGCTAACTACCAGGCATTGGCTGCACCCTCAGAAAAAATAGATCCCACTCTCCTGGCCGACGCTGATGCGGTGATTGTGGATCCTCCACGGGCCGGCCTCCATAAGCATGTAATTCGGCTTTTGCTTGAGGCGCGACCCCGTCAGATCATCTATTTGAGCTGCAATCCCGTGACGCAGGTGCGTGACATTATGCTCTTGGCTAATAGCTACACTCCAGGCGCTCCCACAGGATTTGATTTTTATCCAGGCACATTGCATTTGGAATCACTAGCGGTACTAACATTGACGCAGTAAGGCTTGCAGCTAGGTACGAGTTCCTCGCTGGGCCGATTTGAGCGGTATGCCGCCTTGGCCGTATTCATTATAGATTTGGATAGTCGTCATAATGAGCACCATAATAATCGGACCAAAGATTACGCCGATGGCGCCAAAAAACCTAATACCAGCAAAAGCCGCGAACAGCGTTAGGATTGACGGCAGTTGAGCTTTTTTGCTCACCAGCAGTGCGCGGAGTACATTATCGATATTGGTAACGACAATAAAGTGAGTGGCCAGAATAAACAGGCCTTGCCAAATGTTGCCGAGCAGCAGCTCGATAATGCCGATGGGAACGGTTAAGATGCCACCGCCTAGCGGGATGAATGATAAGACGGTTAGGATAACGGCCCAAAAGATGGGATATGGCACCCCGGCAATGGTGAGGAACATGGCGCCCAGCATACCCTGAACGGCGCCCACGATGAAGGTGCCAAAGACCATGGAGCGACCGACAACGCTCATGTGCGCCAGGTAGCGATCGTTAATGTCGTCGGCCAATGGACTGATGCTTTTGATCCAGATGATGAGCTTGCTTTGATGAAGAAACAAATACACCATGAGCACAAGATACAGAATGAGGCCCGTGAAAAAGTCGATCAGTCCGCCCGCGCTATCACGCAGAAAGCCTAGAGTAGCCTGGCCGGCCGATGGCAACATGGCTTCAAAGGCTCGGACGGCGCCGTCGGCCGATATCTGGAGGTTTTGGCCATCAGGGAGCTTGGCTAGGATGTGGTTGAGCCCATTGGCGCCGTCGCGTACAAAGCTAGCTAAGGTGTTGGGGTCGGTTAGGCCGCTAGATTGGGCGCCGGCAAAGAATGTTAGCGCTTGGAAGTACGACAAGACGGCTACGAGAATGACGGGAATTACGACAATAATGAGCGCTATAACTACGGTAAGGGCGGTGGCAAGCTTAGTATGGCCTCTAAGCCAGCCAACGAGGCCGTAGTACAGTGGGTTAAAAACTGTGACGGTCAGGACGGCCAGCGCTGCTACGGCCAAAAAAGCACTAAGAAAGTACAATCCCGCCGCGAGCGCGGTAATCAGCATAATGGATGCGGCGACATGGCTGCGGCGAGTAGGCATGGGTAAAACGTTGATCCCTCTTGTGCTTACATCGTAGCATTTTCGGGGGCTTTCGGGTACCATGCGAGGCATATGTCTGGCATTTCAACCGATCAAATAGCTGTTTTGCGCGAAGCAACCCCTAATGTTTTGGCCCTGCGACTGCAGGAGCAGGAAGTTTGTGCGTACTGGGGTGTTATTTTCTCTGACCGCGGCATTGCTACCCTCACCAAGCAAGATGTGACCGGCTTCTTGAGCTATCGACAAAATAAACGCTGGCGAGAAATTTCTAAAGAAGACGTGACGGCCGACATGGATCGGCTCCGGGTGGCGCTGGCGTGCTTACTAGATGAGTCACGTTCCATAGCCGAACGGCTCAATGAGCTGGAGCCAGGCAGAGGGAGGCTAGCTATTCCTCACTTGGGTAAGGCTAAACTCTCACCGCTCCTGCTCGTGACCCATCCTAAACAATATGGCGTGTGGAATGACTACAGCGAGCGAGCATTGCGCGGCATGGGTTTGTTTCCGGAGTTTGGCGAAGGAACAAGGCTGAGCGACCAGTACGCGCTGGTGAATGATGTGCTGGTGGCACTGGCGGCCGAATACCGGGTGAGTTTATGGTGGCTCGATATCATCTTGGAGAAGATCGCGCGGCTGGTGCGCTAGGTCTCGTTGCGAAAAGAAGGGCCCGCCTCCCCAGTCGTGGGGAGGCGGGCCTGATGAGCGCGGTGTGGTTGTACTAGCCGAGGACTCGCACGTAGCCGTCGTAGTGAGTCAACGTCCCGGGGCCGCCCTCGGTCACGCCGATGGTGCTGCCGGCGGCCGGCAAGTAGTGACCAGTACCGCCGATCACGTACGCCGTGTAGGCGAGCTGGTTGCTCGCGAAGGCGGCGGTGGCGAAGATCTTGCCCTTGCCGGTGATGTCGAGCGTCGCCGTGCAGCCGAACAGTACCTGGTCCGGCGGGATCGGCGTGGCCACCCGGCAGGTGATCTTGTCGCTGCCGATGACCTGGTTGCTCGGGCTGGTCAGCTGTTCGGTCAGCTCGAAGCCGTCCACTCCGGGCACCGGCGGGTTGCCGATGTGGATGTTGAGGGACGTGGGCGTCCCGGTGGCCTGGAAGTGCTCCAGCGTGCTGGCACTGGCAGTGCCGGTTCCCGCGAACATCCCGATCAGCAGCAGCGCGAGCGCACTGACGCCGGCAAACAGTTTCCTCAAGGTTTACTCCTGTTCAGGGGTAGTACTTTTTGGAATAAAAACCCAGCCGGGGCGGCTGGCCCGTAAATCATTATACGGACCGAATTGTGCTTATGCAAAGCTATGATTGAATGTGGCGATGCAAGAGGTCCACAAAGAACCGGTAATGACTCGACACCAGCCAGATGGCCACCACAGCAAGCCCCGGGAAAACCATATAGAGTTCAATGGCCTTACCAGTAGTGATGCGTAGAGCTCGAAGTGGCGGAACACCAAACTTGATTGGTATTGGTAATAGTAGCGGTACACCTTCTTTGGTGAATAAGTCCATGGCCAGGTGTGAAATCACCCCCACCAAGAATGCTAGCCAGACGAGATGTGTGTCTACATGGGTCATAAGCGGGCTCAGGAAGGTTAATAAGAGCTGGCTTAAAAATGCCAGGAGCGCTACACCCAGGGCTGAGTGGGTAATAAACCGATGACCGCCCATCATGCGAGTAATAAAACGGCCGACTACTCCCCCAACGGGTAGATTGCGCCAAAACGGTGCCGTGGGCTGGTCTATATCTGGCGCGATGCCGCCAATCATATTGGCCAGCAGAGCGACCATGGCGGTGGCGAGCGTCAGCTGGCCGGGCGGATATACTACGATCAACGCTAAGAGCGCGGTGAAGGCGGCCATGTCGTGAGTGCGGCCGGTCATGATTCGTGGCTCCAAGGAGGTTGAAAAGTAATCATGAGCGTTTCCATGAAATCATCTTAGTATAAAAGCATAAGAAAAACGAAAGGCCGGCTCCGAAAAACGGAGCCGGCCTGAGCCGGGCAGTTGTATTAGCCCTCGGTGGTCCGGCTCCTCCGACCGAAGCCGGACGAGGCGTACCGGCTGACGACGTGTCGTCCGTGACTCCTGGCCGACGCCTTGATGATGGCGCCCGTGGTGAATAGGCCCAGGAACAGGATCGCGATCACGATCGCCACGATCACCACGACCACCCAGTCTTCGAGATCGCGGTCATTATCACTGAACAGATCACCGACCTTGTCGAAGGCGCCGGGCAGGTACTGGATGGCCTCGGCGGTGTTGTAGATCATGGCGAAGGTGTCGTAGACGGCCACACCGATGTCGGCGGCCTGACGCCGGCGCCAGGCCGCAGCCCACGCATCGATGGTCAGAACGAGTCCGGTCACGAGCAGCACGGGCATGAGGATGACGTAGCCGAGCGACTGCATCTGCTCGAAGCGCGTGGCGTCCATCCAGGAGAGCGCCGACCAGCTGTCGTGGAACTTGTACAGCCCGAAGCCGATGAGAAACAGATAGCACCAGCTGAAGCCGACGAACGACATCAGGGCGGTGCTCCAGAGCACGATTCGGGCCGGCCAGGCCAGCTCGCGTCGTTCGGGCCAGGCCTTGCCGGCCGCCCACGCGTTGAACCAGCTGATGGCGAAGTTGAGCAGCAGAATCAGCGCGATGCCGATGCCGCGGAGAACGTCCCACATGTGCGATGTCCTTTCGGGCGAGGGAGCTACCAGAGATTAGGTCTGGCATACGATACCATAAAATACACAGCGGGTAAAGTTAGCCAGCCGGTAAAATGCTCTGGGCCCACATGGTCAGGTCGGTTAACAGATCAAGCTGTGCCGGCGTCGCCTGCTCCCCCACTCGCTCCATGCTTTCGGCAAAGCCGGGCCAATCTTCTTGGAGCCGGTTGGTGCGATATGTCTCCCAGTCGCCTCGTTCACTCTCGGACAAGGTATCTGGGAAGTTTCGGGCCTTGTAGCGCAAAAACAACTCAGGTAGGCGTGCATCTTGGAACGATGGCTTGAGATCTCCTAATTCTGAAGCCGCCGCGGCGCGAACCGTAGCGCAACTGGTTTTATCGCCTGGGCCCATGAAGCCGTCATATAGTCGGCCGTCTACATCGGTGTCCGGGGTAAAGTCATTCTTGGGCTCCATCGCCTCCTGGAGCTTCGTAATCAAATCACCTTTTAGGAGCTCTTCAAGATGCCGGGCGGCAGTTGATTTGGTAAGCTGCACTCGAGCCTCGGCCTCAGGCGTGAGCGTAGCGAGCGGCGCAACAGCCGGGCAGTTACCGGGCGCCAAAAGTTTTACTGGGAACGGCAGAAAGTCTGGCTGGGCACGCAGCTCGGCCGATGGAAAGCGTGAGGCAGCTAGTTTATCAAATGGCATTTCCCGGTAGGGCTCGGGGTCGTGTCGCAAGTCGTACACAATGAGATTGTTATTAATCCCGGCCCCAATGGGGTAGCCGATCGTTGTGTGGAGCTGGTCCTTGGGGTAGCGTCCAGAGGTATACACGAATGGCTGTGGTTGCTTAGCGTCGGCGATCTTGGCAACCTCGTGCTTGCTTCGTAACGCCAGAATGTAGTCAAAAAACTTCGGCTGAACCTGCCGCAGATGCGCCGTTACGGCGATGAGAGCTTCAACATCGCTCAGTGCATCATGGGCTTTGGTGTGCTCGAAGCCATTGGCGGCGGCGATCTTCTCTAGCTTGTTAACTGGTCGGCCTTCATCGTCGAATGGCCAGACAAAACCTTCTGGCCGGAGTGCTCTGGCCATGCGAACTACATCGAGCAAATCCCAGCGCGATCGCCCCTCGGCCCAGGCCCATTCGTAGGGATCATAGAAATTGCGATAAAAGAGGTAACGAATAAACACATCATCAAAGCGAACATTATTGAATCCGGTGGCAATAGTTCCGGGGGTAAAAACTTCGGCAGCCAGGTATTTGGCGAGCTCCGCCTCGCTAATTCCCTCTCGGACTGACTGCTGCGGCGTAAGACCTGTGATAAGTATGGCCTCAGGGCTGGGCAGGACCTCGTCGGTGAGTTTCACCATGAGGTTTACCGGCTTGCCAATGGGCTGGAGGTTCATGTCGGTACGAATACCGGCAAACTGCATAATCCGGTCCCGGCGCGGATTCGTGCCGGTGGTTTCCAGGTCGTAAAAGAAAAATGACGGCTGGCTCATGGGCTTATTGTACTGTATAACGAGGAAAACGCCCCATGTGGGGCGTTTTCGCAGACGCATAAAAAGAGTGAGTCTTGCTTGTTGTTGTGGTTTAAGCGGACGGTGAGGCGTTGGGGCTTGCTTCTGGCTGATCGTCATGCATCATGCCGCCGCGTGGGTGTCGGCCGCCTCCTATAAGCCATTTTTCGTCAATATTTTGAGCTTTGGCCCAATCTTTGGCTCCCTGGCGAACAGATTTCATAGCTGACCTGCGCTCGGCTGGCGTTTTGTCTTTGGCGGCATCAAGTTCGGCTTTGAGCTTGGCATTTTCGTCGAGAATCGCTTGCTTTTGGGCGGCCGTGAGCTTGCCGTCGGTAACAGCCTGATTTAATCGCTCCTCATAGGCTGCTTGGTGTTTTTGCTCCATATCGTTGTGATTCTGGTCGATCACGCTCTGGACTTTAGCTGGGTCAAGGTTGAAGGTGCTGGCGAGTTTCTGGGCCAGCGTACCCGGCTGTCCATTAGTAGCTGCCGAAACGGCCGTAGTACCGACCGCGGCGGCCCCGAGCATGGCGATAGCGGCCATTGGCAGCATCATCCGCTTGGATAGTTTCATGGTTGGTCCCTTGTTTAATACAAGAACATCGTAAACGAGCTGTCTGAGATAAGGCTTAAAGAGAGAACGCCCGCGGCCACTGGTGTGGTCGCGGGCGGTTGGGGCGCTAAGGGGCTAGATTAGCCAACACCGAGCAAGCCGGTGATGGAGCTGACGGTCCAGCTGACGCCGTCCGTCTGCCTCAGTAAGGTGACGGTGTGGGCCACTGAACTGTCGAGTACCAGCGAGGTGCCTTCGGTATGGACATTCCAGCTCTCGGTGGTGGTGAGCGTGGCGACTCCGGCGCTGGTTGCGCCACTGCCGCCGGTCACGATTACCGAGTGCGTTTCGTCGATGTTCTCGCGGATGTTGGGGTCCCACGCGGCGACCTGGCTTTTGATCTGGGGGTTGGCTTGGCCCAGGTTGCCAGGCTCGGTTCGGTACCAGGCATCCAGATCGGTGTTTGCGGCTCTGGACTTGATAGCGTCCGGGCTGCGACTGTCCTTGTAGAACCGAACCCGGGCTGGTACGGCTCGATTGAGGTAATACCAGCAGGCTTTCTGGGCGGCTGGCTCGACTTTGGCGCAGGCATCCTTGGGGCTGCCGGCGGTTGTCGGCGCTGATGCCCTGGTTGATGTGGTTGCCGGCGTCGAAGGGATTCCGGTTGGGACCGTGGATGGGGTGGCTGTTGTGGCGACCGTCGTCGGCGCACTGATGGAGGTGCCGGTCGCAATCGGCTGACCATCGGTTCCGCTTGAGCAACCAACCAGGCAGAGCGCTGCCGTGATTGCGACCGCCAGTCCTTGCGCGAGGTGCTTCTTCATGACGTCCCCTCTGGGATCGGAATGTTGATGTGGCTATTATAGTTTGCTGTAGATAAAAAGCCAGCTAACTAGAAAACGGCGGTCCCTGGGGCAGGGACCGCCGTCGACTGGCGGTTAATCGGACAACAGTGTGGACTTGTAGGCAGCCCGGATGTCGGCCAGCTCGTCCAAGAGACCTTCGAGTGCCGCTTCCTGTTCCTCCAGATCGAGCTGACGAGCTACGGTACTCAGGTGCACAGAGAGGATGTGCCCGTCGTCAGCCATAGCCAACAGCTCCACCTCGGCTACGTGACAGTGCGGGTCCAGGCCGGCCAACTCCACCAGGACCTTGGTCATGAGGCGGCTGACCGTCGTTGGGATCTCTCGACGGTTGAGATAACTGAAGGCGGAGAGATCGTCGAGGCGTTGCGGAAGGTAGACCCGCGGCGCCACAATGTGCTGAGTAGCTGACGGGCCAGGCAAGGTGGTGAGCTTTCCCAGCTCCTTGGCCTTCACTAGACTCACTGAGGCAGCTGAACTGGGATTGGCGTCGGCCATCAGCAGGTCGCATCCCGGAAAGTCTTGAGCTGCCTTTCTGAGCGCATCGAGAATCTGATTGACCTGTCTCGGGTCGCCATGGTCGTTGATCAAGGCTGTGAGTGGGATCTGATGCAACGTCATTTCAAGTCTCCTTCGAGCAGAAGCAAGTTGCGCGAAACATCACTATCATGGCATACAAAATATACTCAATACAAGTGCTGTAAAATTATGATAATGCCCAACTATTTAGATGGCTGTACGGTATTACTGGGCTTGCCAGCTAAAAAGTCTTTAATGTCTGCTATGCCGCCTGCGATCATCCGCTCGTGTGCTTCGGCAGTGTTGTAGGCGTTGTGGTTGGTAATAATGACATTGGGTAGCTTAAGGAGTGCTTCATGCTCGGCAATTTCGCGAATAACCTGATGCTCGACCCGTCCCGATGCCAACACTTTGGCTTCAACGCTGCCGCCAAGGTACTGCTCTCCCTCGATGACATCAAGTGCCACTCCACCTAGCCTTCTCGTGTGCAGTGCATGGAGCAAGGCCGTCGTATTAATGAGCTCGCCGCGAGCAGTATTGATGATTCGTGCGCCCGGTTTCATGATGGCGATGGTTTGCTTATTGATAATATGGTGGGTTTCAGGCGTGAGTGGCGCATGCAGGCTAACAATATCTGCTTGGCGTAAGCCGTCGTGAAGGCCGACATAGGTAAAACCAAGTTTGTGGGCTGCGGCTTCGTTGGGATATGGGTCCACGGCCACAACGGTCATTCCTAGTACTTTTGCGTAGGCTATGACATTACGGCCAATCCGCCCCGTTCCTATTATCAGGAGGGTTTTGCCGGCCACATCCATACCAATGAGGTCGGCGTGAGAGGCATTGCCGGCCTTGAGGCGCTCTGTGGCTTCCGGAAGCCGCCGCATTAGCGCGAGCATGAGGGCCATGGCGTATTCAGCGACGGTGCGCTCGCCATAAGTGGGCACGTTGCAGACCGTTATGCCGCGAGCAGTACATTCTTTGAGATCAATATGATTGAAGCCAACCGATAGTGTTACGATCAGCTTGAGTCGGGGCATTCGTACCAGAACCGATTTTGTAATTTGGCTGCCAGTAAAAATAACGGCGAGAGTGGCCGTTTCGTCGGCCGACTGCGGCGTAAGCGACTGTAAACGCTCGCCAACTACGAACTTCTTCGGATCACTGGCGAGCGCATAGAGGCCGCTACAGTCCAGCTTATTGGCTTCATAAATGACTAGTCGTTCCATACCACTTATGGTAACAGGCCACCCGGAGTGCGCCTAGTCCTGCTTTAGGCGGTCGCGAAATTTCTGTCGTAGTTTCTGTAGTTTAGGGTTAATCACGATCTGGCAGTAAGCCTGTTCGGGGTGATTGCGGAAGTAATTTTGGTGGTAGGCTTCGGCGGGATAGAACGCCTCCAATGGCGCAATATCGGTGAGAACGGGCTCGGGCCAAGCTGAAGCAATTGCCCTCTTGGAAGTCTCGGCCATGGCACGCTGTTGATGGTTGGAGTAGAGAATAATTGAGCGATACTCGGGCCCTACGTCATTGCCTTGCCGACCGGGCGTGGTGGGATCGTGCAATGCCCAGAAAATATCAAGGATATCGACGTAGGTAATTACGGCCGGGTCATAGGTTAGCTGGACGACTTCGGCGTGGCCAGTATCGCCCTTACTCACCGATTCATAGGTAGGATCGGCGGTGGTGCCCCCGGCATACCCTGACACGACCTGCTTGATCCCGGCCACTTCCTGGTAGGCTGCCTCTAAGCACCAAAAACACCCACCACCCAGTGTTGCTGTTTCGTCCACGCGCGCTCCTCTTGTGTTGCTTTCTTGAGTTTATAAGTGCGTCTTATAGAAATTCAATATGTGTTGTAATAAAGCCGTGCGGTTAAGACTGAATTGATGGTCATTACCAGGGTAGAGATTATACTCAACTGGCTTTCCGGCCTGCTGCAGAGCTGATACAAGGTGGTCTGAGAAAATCTTGGGTACAATGCTGTCGCCGGCGGATTGGTCCACCTGGACGGCACCGGTCACGTTGCGAACGTAGTTTATGGCCGAGGCCTCAGCCCAATATTGGGGGTTTTGACGAGGCTCTCCGTGGGCCGCGATAAGATTTTGTCGATCAGTCTGGACGATGGCAGGCAGGTCGTTTGCTACGGGACTGTGCGACCAGTTATAGAAGATGTCATCGAATGAACCTACAACCCCGGCCATAAGAACGGTAGCTTTTATATCCGATGTGCTGACGATGGCTCGTAGGGCCGTATGGCCACTCATGCTGTGGGCGAGTAACCCTATGCGGCTGGGATTGGCGTCGGGGTACTGCTTGATACTGGCAATGAGATTGAGCAAGTCATAAGCGTATACAGGCGAAAAGTGGCCACCCTCTGGCGTTCCCTGACTCCGGCCGTGGCCGCGGTAGTCCGGCTTGATAACCAAATAGCCAGCTTTTGCAAGGGCGGCTATAAAGCCACGATATTCTGGTCCGTTGGTTTGGTAGACGGCTGGATTAATGTAGCCGTGGCCTAGAATGACTACCGGCCAGCCACCAACTGGTTTGGCGCCGTCGGGCGTGCTCATGAGGGCTCGAATGGTGAGGCCATCGGATTGATACGTCACAATCGCGTTGCGGTAGCCACTCTGCTCGCCCAAGTTCTCCAGGGTGGTGATGGGGCTGCCGGAGTATGCCCGCGCTCGAATTGCAGCAATGCTCATGGGGTCGAGCGCGGGTGTGGGCATCGGTGTAGATTTGGCCGCAGGAGATGGATGTGCCACCGGGGCGGAGACGGGCTGACTATGCAGCCCGACCGCGATGGCTCCAACCCAGCAGCCCACGATGCCGACCCCTAGCCACATTGTGTGCCGCTTTGTCATGGCACTAGTATACCGTAAGCTTATTCGGTTTTGTCTGTGGGTTCGCTGCTCATGGCAGGCAGATCTTTAAGCTTAGCCACGATGGCTGCCGCGGTGAGCGCCAGCATAATGGCGCTTATGATGGCCACGGTATGATATTCCTGAACAAAGGCACTTCGAGCGGTCTGGAGGACATTGTGGCTGAGTTCATGCGGCAACTTGGTGGCAGTAGCAACTGCTGAGGCCAAAGTCTCACGCACTGAGTGGGCCGCATCGGCCGTCAGCCCACTGGGTAGTGTAGTGGTTTGCATTCGGTACACCAAAGCTCCAATACTCCCAACGACGGCAATACCGAGTGCAAAACCAAACTCATTTCCTGTTTGCGATACGGCGGCGGCGGCGCCAGCTTTCTGCGGCGGCACCGATCCAATAACGATGCCGGTTCCAAGCGTTACCAGTGGTCCCGCTCCCAGGTTAAAGAGTGCAAAACCGGTAATGAGCGCTCCGAGTTCACCATTGGCCGTGGTGAAGCAAAGCACAATCATGCCAATAATCGAGCAAGCCAAGCCAAGGGCTATGAGGTAGGCGGGTCGAATTAAGCGTGCCAGGTACGGCGACACCTGGAAGCCAATAATGGATCCCAGCATGGCCGGGATCATCCATAGGCCGGCCTGGAGGGGCGACAATCCGCTCACCAGCTGCAGATACTGAGTGGAAAGTACCATTACCCCGCCCGGCAGCATGGTGTTTACGAGCATAGCCAGCAGCATGATGGTAAATTCCGGTTTGCGAAACAAAGCCATGTCGAGCAATGGATCAGCGAGCGACTTTTGCTGGCGCACGAATCCCACCCCAAATCCAGCGCCAACCACCAGCGCCAGCGCCGGCAGTACATGCCAGCCATGGGCGGCGAGCTCTTTGAGCCCATAAATAAACGGCAAGATGGCTGCTAGAGACAGGAGTACGCTGGGCAGGTGCAGCTTTCCAGCCTGCGGGTCCTTGTACTCGGGCAGTAACTTTGTGCCGAGTAACAATGCCAAAATCATGGGCGGAATCCCCACGAGGAACACGGAACCCCACCAGAAGTGCTCTAGCAATACACCGCCGACGAGCGGGCCAATCACCGAGCCGCTAATAAGGCACGTCAGCCAAATGCTAATAGCTCGAGTGTTCTCGCGTGGATCGCTAAACATGTGGCGAATGAGTGACAGGGCGGCTGGTGCAATCATGGCACCAGCCACACCTAGCAAGGCGCGGCCGAATATCAGCACGCTGGCATTGGGCGAAAAAGCCACCAGTAACGAAGCTGCGGCGAAGGCGGCACTACCTATGAGTAGTACTTTGCGCCGGCCAATCCGGTCGCCCAGCGTCCCCATAGTAATGAGAAAGCCTGCTAGCATAAAGCCATACATGTCGGTAATCCATAGGAGCTGAGTGCTGCTGGCGTGGAGCTCTTGGCTCATCCGCGGCAGCGCGAGGAGCATCACGAAGAGGTCAATAGCGACTACGAGCGAAGTTAGGCCTAGTACACCTAGTCCAAGCCAATCGCTCAGGGATGCCCTGCGGGGTTGTTCTGCCATGTACATTTTCTCCTTACGAATTTACTAATTAACCGTTTGGTTAATATAAGTGTAACGAATATATCCGCTTAGCCAAGTGAAATATTGGCGAGTAGCTTGGCGGCCCGTTTTACGACCGCTTTGGAAGCGTGTTGTTTTTGGAGTGTGAGTAAAGCAACTGTCTCATCGGCTGAACAAGCGTGTTCCTCTGTAAAAGCAGCCAACGTCTCCATGGCGTTAGCGGCCACAATCCAATCAACGGCAGTGCTCGCAAGAAGCCGTTTAAGCCAACTGATGACTCGCTGTTTTTGCTCGTCCGTCAGCTCAACTTGGGCGTATATCTGTGCCAGATGCCACTGGATTGAAGGCTGGGGGTGATCGGATAGTTCATTCAAAAATCGGTCCACATAAGGCTGTAGCCAATCAGGATGAATGCGACAAATCTTCTCGAGACTATCGGCGGCTCGCATGCGCACCCAGGGGTCATGGTGAAATAAACAAGCATACAATTCATCAAGCCGGGTGTTATCTTGCAGCACCTCCTCGATGACGTTCGCGGCTTCGCCGAGCGAGTTTGTTTTGCCACCGATAGCTAATATGTCGACAAATGGTATATGCATTATAGCCCCCTACTCGATTGCCCGGCATGGGGCTTTTTGGCAAACCGCCGGCGCATAGCCGGTCTTGTGAGCCGGTACGCGAGTGTAACAACGACGAGTAGCTGAATGAACTGTTCTAGGCGGAGCCACCAGGGATAACTTCCAGGCAAAACAACCACTGACAGCACGCTCACCAGCGCCAGCGCCGAGGTCATGAGCATTCGTAAGTAACCCCAGAACTTTCCTCGGCACCACAAGTAGGCAAATAGAAAGTAGGCGGCGCCCAAAACAAGCTCAGTAACTGCCCGCCCCCAGACGTAGATGCTGATGGTGTCGGGCTGCTGACTGTCGGCTATGGCCGCTAGCACAAAGAACACCAGACTCAATCCAAAGAAAATGGCCACAAGTTGAGCTACGCGCCGGCTGACCCTTCGTAAAGGGTCTTCCGCCGGCAGCGAAGCGATTGCTGTGGCATCACGTTGTCGGTAGCGATTCATGATGTGGCGGTCGGCTCTGCGGGCGCTGGCTGTGACTGCCTGCGATACAGCCGGTAAAGGAGCCAGATCATGACGGCGAGCATGCCAGCTAAGCCGAGGCGGTCAATAACCTGGAGCTTGGCCGCCATAAAGCCAAACAGCGTGTGCCCGACGAGCGCGCCCCCGGCGAGCGCCAAGGCGGTTCGATTGCTCCATCGAGAGGAGCGACTCCACCTGGCGATAATGCGGTAGGTCCAAATCGCTAACGCTGCACCAACCGCAATGGGCACGTAGGCCCAGGCGCCATGGGTAAACAGGGGTTGATGGGCGCCGGCAAAAGGATACATGAGTGCAAACACAACCATGGTGCTGGCTGCGCCAAAACCCGCCAGGTTCATGGTTGATGGCACGGCTGTATTTGTGGTCGCAACGACTTGCCGGCGCGGCAGTAGGCGCAAGGCCACGATGCCAATAGTAATGATGGCTACGACGCAGCCGACAATTACCGCCAATGGCTCATTATAGCCAGGATCCTGGTTGGGCGGAACGGCACCGCGCATCATGAGCACGCCGAGAATGGCAAACAGGCCGGCCCAGACCAGGCCGCCCTTCTTAAGGTACGGCTTGTCCTTAAAAGCTGGAAATATGAGATTGGTGATAAAGATAGGAATGACGGCGCTGAACACAACATGGTAGATAATGTTGAGTATCCAATAGGCTATGTTAAAGCCCAAGATTTGCGGCGCCCAGTCGGCGGCATGGTAGAGGTGCGGACTGGTAAGCGCTTGTAAACCAAGACCATCCTCGGCCAGCTCATATGCGAGTCCCAGCAAAATAATACTTGGCCAACCGCGTCCAGCTCGCATCACGAGCTCGCGGATAAGTAGGACACCGGCGCCATAAATTGGCAGCCAGAGTAATACGAGGTAGGCAAACCGAAACGGCGTGCTGCCAAAGGTTAGCTCGGCAATGAGTGGCGTCAGTAAGGCTAGCGTCCAGGCTGCTTTACGGTTGCGGATGATGGTTTTTTTAGCTTTCTCTTTCATGTGGTACCTCCTTGTGCTGAGTCGCGTTTTTAAACAGGGCGACGAGTTCGCTAGCGTAATGCTCGGTGTTTACGCCAGGATGGTGAGTCATTTCAATGAGCACTCCGTCCAAGGCTTGCCGCAGTGTGCGAGCCATAACGGTTGTATCGAAGCCACGAAACTCACCCCTGGCTTGGCCTTCCCGGAATATCACGCCAACATCCATCAGCTCCCGATGTAGTCGCTCCACTGCTACCGCGTTGGGCTTTCCAGCACTTGTGAGGTGAAGTCGGAGTGTGCTTAGCGCCACCACATATTGAGGATATTCGCGGTAAAAGCGAATGCTGTAGCGAATAAATGCCCCAACACGCTCAGCAGCTGTCGATTGCTCGTCGATATGTGGGCGAACCCGACGGAACCCTTGATCGTAGATGGCATTTACCACCGCGTTTATAAGCGCTTCCTTTGTCCGAAAATGGTAGCTGACAACGCTCTTACTGATGCCGACTCGGCGTCCAATTTCGGCAAACGATGTGGCTTTATAACCAACTTCCGCTAGCGCTGCGATGGTAGCCTCAATGATTTGAGCCTGCCGCTGAGCGTTAATTTTGGTAGACGGTGTATGCATGGCCTTGATAGTCAAATTTTAGAACAGCCGTTCTAAAATTGCAAAAGACCTTTTGCGCCTAGGCAGCTTTTTCTTTGAAGAGGCTCCAGAAGGTCGAAGTGCTGGCCTCGCTAAACTGGAATCGATTGCGCACTGCCTCCCGCAACCCAGAAGCTGTGATTTTCTGGAGCGGCTCACTGCCAATAAGGTAACCTTCTAGCTGCTGGTAGAGCTTGGCAAGCTCAGTTTCTTGGGCGGCGCTCAGGCCCTTGCCTGAGGTTGTTGAAGTGACTCGCCGCAAAGTATCAAGCAGTGGGTCAATAGCAGTCGGCCTTGAAGCCATGCCGGCTACGTACATAATTACATCCACAGGCGAGTTAGCCTGAGGCTGGGCTGCTTCAAATGTAGTTACGCGGGTAAAGGCGTAGGCAGCTTGCATGAAGCTAATGGCACTCATAAGCATAAACGTATACATAAACGGCGAGTTGGCGTACCAGCTCGTCATAGCTACATATGACACAACAGCATAGTGGAAGGCGGAAAGCGCCAGCAAAGCGAGGCTTGCAAAGAGCCAGTTGAGCGTATTTTTAAAGCGGTCTGCTGCGACATTGCGGATTTTCCAGGTACTTATGGCTGCAAATGCCACCACCGTAATAACCCAGTTATTGAGTCCTATGCTGATGTCGAATTCCATTTCTGCTAGCGGGATGGGCGGGTGAGGAATAAACGAGCTTAGTATTGCTACTGCCGTGGCAGCTAGATAAGCCCAGCGTAGCTTAAACCAACGATTACGGAGCTGGAGCAGCCGACCAAACCTGGCAATACCTATAAGTAAGAGCGTAACTGACGCAATATATGGCAAGATAATGCCGCCGCTGTTGATCCAGATGCCCAAGTCAAAGATGGTCGCCAGAGGAAACTGCAATTGAGCCAGGGCGTACAAAATGATTCCGGCATTAATAAAACCGAAGGCTCCTCGCAAGCCGCGCTTAAACTGCTTTAAGCCCATTACGAAAAACGGTACGGCCGCCAAGCTAAAGAGCACCACCGCTATGGGGGCGATAAGCGCACTTTGGGCCGCTTTTCCCTGCGCCAGCAATATCGCCACCAGAAGAAGCGGCAGGCCTGCACAGACCGTCCAGGCTAAATAAAATAGGGTGCGAGCTCTCATGACATATTCCTTATTGTGCTTTTAAGCATAAGCAATATATACAAGCATAAGAATAACCAATACGCTAAAGCGCGATCTGGATCACGTTTAATCTTTGTGACTTTTGTCTGTGATGAAATAATTCCTGGCTGGCCATTTCTCCGAGGTTAAACAACTACTAGTCACCTCCCCGGCGCGGCAGCCGAATCCACGCCGGACTCTTTAGTGGCAAAGGTATAAAGACTCGGCGTCTTAGACTATCATGAAAATATGAAAACATACGATGAGATTCGTTACGAATATCGGCCACGTCATATTAAAGTATTACTCATTGCAGAATCACCACCGTCGGCGTCGGACATCCAAAGCAGCCGGCAATTTTACTACACCGACCGGGTGCGGCAAGACGACCGTCTCTTCACGAATACTATCCGTGCACTTTATCCTGAAGCCGCCGACATACCCGAGCCCGAGCTGGAGCAAGTCAAAGATGAGTGGCTGCGGCGCTTCCAAAGTGATGGTTATTATATGATTGAAGCTCTTGAGAAGTCACAGCCGCACGAGGTCACGAAAAACCAGCGCCAAGATCGTATTCGCGCCGCCCTACCGCGATTGGTCGAACGGGTGCGACAGTTGGTCGAATCCGATACCCGACTCATCCTCATAAAATCCAATGTGTATGAGGTAGCGGCTGAGCCTTTGCGCCAAGCCGGCTTCACGGTGCTCAACACCGAGCTGGTAGACTATCCCGGCCGCTTCAATCAGGCCGACTACCGCCGTAAGCTCCGGGATCTCTTAAGCTAACTGCTCCAGCATTTCATAGTTTCAGTCGCCCCAATCCAGTCAGCCCGGATGGCGGCGGCCGGTACCCACTCTATACTGCTCAAGTGTATTTTTCGAATTAAACAGAGAGCCCACGAGATGGTCTGCAAATGGCGTAAATGAAAAAGCATGACAATTCTCTCTTGAAACAAGTACCAGGCCCCTGCCTTCGTGAACAGTGAGCTTTTTGGGGTCGACTGGTTTGGTGTAACGGACTACGTGGACGAAGTTACTGTCGCCGTGAGTGCTGAGTTGTTTTTGATAATCTCCCAAACTTTCGATATGGGTGCGGTCGAGGGTTAATTCAAGTTCCTCGTCGATTTCACGGATTGCTGCGTCAACCGGGTCTTCGTGGTCTTCGCAGTGACCACCAAAGAACCCAACTTTATCGCGTAAGTGAGCGGCGCCCTGATGGTTGTCATCTCGATGCTGAAGAATCAGTGCTCCATCGCTTGTTGTAAGTACAACTGCGACGACGTGTGTGGGTTTGGGCTGACCGGGATATGCATCCTTGCTGTTCTGATGAGGATTCGTCACAGACATATATTAGCATCAATGAGGAACTCGCATGTTTGAAAGTGATTCTTTGGTTAAGGTGTACCAAAGAAAAGAGGCCTTGGACAGCCTCAGTTTGTAAATAGTTCCTGGCTGGAGACAATGGATGGATTCAAGCTTTTGCCTGCCGGGCTACTTTATGAGTAGTTGTCGTGTTGTTCGGTATATATCTTCGGCAACCGACCTATCGAGTGGTAGGTTTTTATGAATTAAGCGGTACCACATAAGACCAATTATCATGTCAGTCACGATATCGATAGGTGCAGCAAATTGACTATTTTGTTGATCTGCAAAGACTTTAAGCAATGCTTGTATCCGCTCACGACCAGCCATTATGTATGACTTGTATGCCTCATTGTGTTCGTCGGCGTGATCACTCACATCAACCAAAATATCTATACAGAGGCTACCAAAGGGTCCGCTGCCGATATCGCAGGTGGTGACAAGGTAGTGCCTGAAACTATCCGGGGCGTTAACATCAATATGTGCCCGGCGACCTTCAAACTCGGTTTTTATAATATCTATAAAAAGAGCAATCTTATCTGGCCACCATCGGTATATCGTAGGGCGGCTAACATTTGCTACGGCTGCGATCTTTTGTAGTGACACTTGGCGGTAGCCCTGTTGGATGGCTAGATCCCGGGCAATAGATTGTACTTTTAAACGCAAAGTATGGTTACGCGGCCGGCCGGGGCTAGCAGGCGATAAAGTAGAGATTGAAGCGTCCATAAATTCATTATAGCGTAATTTGTATAATTTCGTTACGTTATGTAACGTTAATGTATTACATAGTGTAACGAAAAGGGATAATATGGCATACGATTTCAAGGACAAGACAGCGCTTGTAACGGGGAGTTCGCGCGGTATTGGGCGCGGGATAGCCGAACGATTAGCGCGTGACAGCGCTCGTGTGGTCGTCAACTATCTTCACAACGAGCAGGCCGCCCGGGATACTGTTTCGGCTATTACTATTGCAGGGGGCAATGCTATCGCCATACGAGCAGACGTTTCTCGGCCAACCGAAATCGCTCGATTGTATGACGAAACGGAAAAGGTGTTTGGATCAATAGACATTGTCGTCGCCAATGCCGGGACCGCAGTAATCAAGTCAATGGGTGAATTTACCGAAGAAGATTTTGATGCGGTATTTGCCACTAATACCAAAGGTGTATTTTTTCTCATGCAACAAGCAGTTAAACGACTAAAGGATAACGGCCGCATCATTATTATTACTACGGGAGGAGTTAAAATGCTCATTCCCGGTAATGCCTTGTACTTGGGCAGCAAAGGCGCGCTAGACCAATTTGTGCGTACCACAGCACAGGAGGTGGGAAAGCGTAATATTACCGTCAATGCCGTTTTGCCCGGCTACACGCAAACTGATCTTTTGCCCGAACGCGACCGCAAGGTCGCTGCAGGTTCTTCGCCGTTTAATCGTGTTGGCGAGCCGGAGGACATTGCCGATGTAGTTGCCTTCTTGGCGAGTCCCGAAGCACGATGGATCACTGGCCAGGAAATTGGCGCCGGCGGAGGTGTGTTTTAGGCGCGTGAATAGTTCTTCGCTATACTTAAGTCATATTAGTGCTATGAATAACGCGAAATCTATACTTCAAAAACACAAAGCGACTTTTCGCTATGGCAAGGAAGAAATACCTTTTTACTTCTGGTCGCACCTCTCTGGTGAAACAGATAGCGTAGATACTATTATCTTTTTAGGCTCTGGACAGCGGGGCAAAATCACCAAATGGGTAGTCGGCAACGCACCCGCTGGAACAGTAGTGGTCGAGGGCTTGCCTCACAAGCAAGCAGACCGTAGTGCCGACGATTTGAAAGAATTCGCCCATCAGTATACCAACACGGCTTTTTTAGCGGTACTTAATACATTCAACCTTGCTTCGGCGAGTATAGTCGCGGAATCACAGGCTGCACCCGGCGCAATTTGGGTTGCACTCGATCACCTAGATAGGGTGCGAGGCGTAACGCTTATTGCGCCGCTCGGCCTTACGGCTCATATTTTGGGCGTTTCCTCAAAGACGAGACTTGCAGAACTAAAAAGACGAGCATTCTTGTCGGCTATGCAGTTTGCGCAGTCACCGCTATATGATCTACGCAACTTCTATCTAAGCGCACTGATGCTTCATGCAGTACTATATGACGCGCGCTGGAACGTGTCCGGACAGAAATATGCAGTTGGCTCATCGCATGATCTGCGTGAGGAATGTCGCAATCTCGCAAGCCAACTATACAAAAAAGGCACCAGGCTGACGCTTATCCTTGGCGAGCGTGACAAAATATTTCCTCCAAGCGAAATTGTGGCCTCGATAGAGGAGGCCACAATACAGCCTGTCAATATTATTGTACTCAAGACTTCACATGCCTCTCTGGCTACTCGTGGCGGTAGATATATTCTCAGTGAAGCAGTTCGGGCTGTACGTCAAGAAAACTCCAGCCGTGCTGGAGAAGATGGTCTTAAGTAAAACTTTGACGATGATCCACTAGTTAGAAAGGGATATTCAACACATTAGGATGTTGTTAAATGAGGATGGCGCATAAATAAAGTAAGCGACTGAGTCACTACAACCTATAGCAAGCTTGTCCAGAGTCTACAGTAAATGCAGCGCCCAAAAGCACCTTACTGAGGTGCCTTTTGCTAGATAATTCCTGGCTGGGGGGAATGGTGGATAGTCGAACCTGGCTTAAGCGAAGAAATCGCGCAAAAACGGAGCGATTACTGCGGGATCAACACTATGAGATTGTCCAGGTAGAACCTTCCAACTACCGTGCGGAATAAGTCTTGCGACGTGTTTGGCGTCTGCGATTACTTTTGGCCCGCTATTACCGCCGCACAGAACAAGGGTTGGAACTTCAATTTTTGCTACCTTGGTGTTGGGTATGGCCTTAGTTGGGCCAATTACCTCAAAGTCATACTTTAGCGTAGGGGCAAGTTTGGAAAGTTTCTCCCAGGCAGCTTTATCCTTGCGAAGTGACTCAACTTGGTCTTCGGCGTGGACGAGGCTAATAAAGGCTATGACCAGCTCCTCGGTTTTACCTGACCTTATGGCACCATGGAGCATTGCGCCATAATCCTGCCATTCTTTTAATACGACTGGGTTGCTTGTATATGGACCTTCGTATATTGCGAGTTTCGTAACCTGCGTAGGGCCAAGCTCTACGGCTGCCTGCATAGCAAGCGCCCCTCCGGCGGAAAACCCACACAAAGCCGCTGGCCCACCGACCACGTCGATGAGTGCGGCAATATCTTCAATTTCTTTTTGCGGCGTATACGGTTGATTGTCGCCACTGTCACCCCGACCACGTCGATCGTAATCGTAAACCGCAAAATGCTCGCCGAGCAACTGGGCTGCTGGTGCAGGGCCAAAGATACGAGAGTTCATAGTGCCGCCAACCATAATAACTGGTTGGCCTTCGCCATAGACATCGTAGGCGATGCGCGTTCCATCCTTAGATATCGCTGTTTTCATACGCCTCCTATTTTTCGATATTCCAACCCCAGTAGACTTCGGTTCGCTTAATCTTTCCTTCTGAAATGGTGTGGATCTCGGTATTGCGGCCTCGTGACCCATCGTCGTGAAAACGTTCGTAGGTAATGACAACTTCATTGTCGTGTACGATCGTACGCTTGATGTCAGGTTCTGGACTAGGTTCTACCCCAGAGGACCAGCGTTCAAAGTATTCCGTCCGGGTTATAAGTGGGTCTGGCGGAGACGAAAAAGTAAAATCATCTGCTAGATTGTTTTCGAAAAACGCTTTGTCGCCTTTAGAGAAAGCTTTGTAAGAGTCGAGAACGAGTCTAAGCATATCGTCTGCATTCATACATATAAGTATAGCAGCACCCGGGTGTGCTACGCTCTTCAAGCGTGAAGGATGCGAACCAAGCTTAGTTTTTTTGGAACGCCTTCTTGTCTGTAATAATTCCTGGCTGGAGATCAAGTACGTCGATAGAACTTTTTTCGATGAAGTAGCAACCGCATTTTCAGACGAGGCTGGGCTAGGGTAAGAGTTCTAAGAAGTCCTCCGGGTCATAGTATGGGATGGTCACCACGGGATTGTAGTTGATATACAGGTTTGGGGCGGATGAAGTCAGCGTAGTCGAGGTCAGGTTGGTGGCATCTGAGGTGAATAAGACGGCTCTGCCATCACCACTGATTGACGAGGGCTGCCAGCTGCCGAGGTTGCCGCCGCTTGCGGGCAGGCCGTTGTGAGAGGCTCTGGTGATTCGCCGAGTGAGCGCAGAGTCGCGATCGTAGAGAAAGATATCATACATCTGGTTGGTATCGCCAAATACCAGGTTGTCGGCCCACGAAGAGAAGATGACAAACCGGCCATCGCTACTAAGGGCTGGATTGTAGCTGCCGCCGTTGGCTTGCTTACCCTTGCTCGTAACACTTACACGTCGGGTTTGGCTCGTGCGGAGGTCACGTAGGAATATGTCGATCTGGTGATTGGTGTCGCCCGCTACGAGATTGCTGGCGTAGGACTCGAACACCACTGAATGGCCGTCATTGCTGACGGCCGGGTTGAATGACGACTCGTTGCCAGGATGGCCACTTTGAGAGACGCTCACCAGCGTCGTTATGCCGGTTTGCATATCGTGCAGGTAGTTGTCGTAGGCATTGTTGGTATCTTCAGGCACCAGTGCCGAGTAGCTGGTAAATACCACAAATCGACCATCGCCGCTGATGGAGCCACCATAGCTAGCATCTAACCCAGTGTGCCCGTTGTTGCCGATGCTGGCAATTCGGGTTGTGTGAGTCTGAAGGTCGTATACGAATATATCGTAGTTGTCGTTGGTGTCGTTGGTACTTATTGAGGTCGGCGACTGGTAGGTTACGAATTGACCATTGGCACTTATGGTGGGCGGATCGCCGCCGATGGTCTGGAGGTTAGTGGTAATTCGTCGGCCGGCGGCCGTTTGGTTGGCGAACACGGTTGTTTTTGTTATGCGGTCATACACAACGACGTTGGGGCAAATTACCCGATCACAAAAGGCTTGGGTGTTGGGCACGATATCTGTGGCCATGGTTACATAGGTCACGTAGCGCCCGTCACCAGAGATGGTGGGTGTGTAGCTGGCGGAATTGGCTGACTGACCTGCGGCGTTGTGGCTAATGAGCTCGATTTTTTGGGTGACCCTGTCATAGGCAAACACGTCATGCGTGTCATTGGTGTCGTGTGGAATAAGGTTTGTGGCGCCCGATGAAAACACCGAAATGCGGCCGTCCTCACTCGTGCCATTGGTTGAGCTTGGATTAAGGTAGTCGTTGGTCCCATGACCCTCTAGTCCGGGCGTGACGAGCGTGGTGGTACTAAGGCTACTAGCCGCTGCTGGCGAGCTTCCTGCGAGCGCGACTGCAAGGAAGCTGAAACCTAGCAGAAGCCGTGCACTTCGTAGCGTTAGATGTTTGATCGGGGTTGTCATATGCGCCCTCAATTTCCTTTATTCGATACATGTGTACCGCAATGTTTTACGGAGTAAGCTTATTTGATGACGCTGTTGCCTGCTAGATGAAATGATACAAAAAAGTAACAATAGCACCTGCAATACGACGCAGCTTCCAGCACCACGCCCGCATCGGTTGATACGAAGAAGTTGTCATAATTAGTGAACTTAATCATATGTTTAGCATATCAAAGCCAAAAGGGAGAGGAGGAATTCTAACTGTGCTTCAGATAGTAAAACAACAAAGAGTCTGAAAGTCAAACTCTTTTGTATCTGTAATAACTTCATGACTGGGGATACAGCATGCGTCGATAGAACTTTTTTTGATGAGGTAGCGACCGAAGCATCAATTCGTCGAATGCGAGAAATACTTGACGATGCGGGGCTCAGGCAATGAGGTTACTACTTCTGTTTTCGAGCGTAGCTTTGATCTTTTCCGCGTACCCCGGCGCGTTTCTCGGGCTTGGCCAAGCGTTTGTCGGCCGGAGCTACCGAGTTGTAACCATCGTTGTCATACCGCGGGAAGATATGGAAATGGAAGTGAAAGGCATGTTGATCGCCCGCAGGCTCATTGTTATTGCGAGTGGTGATACCGTCACAGTTGTAGGCCTCCTTCATTGCCAACGTTGCCTTCTTGGCAATATCGAAGATGCGATGGCCTTCTTGGCGGGCAATGTGTAAATGCTCTCGTAGTGTTTGTTGGGAACGACGATAACATGTCCGGCATTCTTCCCCATAAAGAAGCTGTTAATGAAAGCACTTATTTGAGGAATACACGCTTGGCTTCGTCTGCAGAAACACCCTGTTCCTTGAAGCGCTTTGATAAAACTGGCCTCCGCAAAAAGCACCTTTACAGAGGTGCTGTTTGATGGATAATTCCTGGCTGGGGCGGCAGGGTTCGAACCTGCGAATCACGGGACCAAAACCCGTTGCCTTACCACTTGGCTACGCCCCAATAATGGATGAATTTAACCTGGATATTCTACCGTATTATGCGGCTGGCTACAAACATAATCATTGCGCAAACTTATATTTAATGGTATAAATATTGTATATGAATACTTTTTCTACGCGGCATATACTCAAGGTGCTGGCTTTAACAGCCGGCTTTATTGGTCTTCTCTATTTAGCCTACCTGGCTCGGCGTGAGCTGGTTTGGATCGGTACGGCCTTTTTCTTGGCCATCGCGCTCAACCCGTCGGTTGAGTTGGTGAGTCGTGGCATGCCCAAGCGGCATCGTGGCTTGGCTATCGGCAGTGTATTTATCCTCGTGTTTCTGCTGCTGGCCTTCTTAGTATATAGCTTCGTGCCGCCGTTGATTGGCCAAACCGAGTCGCTCAGCCATAATCTTCCCCACTACACTGATGATCTTATACATCACTCAGGGTTTGTGTCTGACCAGATTCGTAACTTTAACCTTGTTGACCGCATTAAGCAAAGCCAAGATCAGATTACCAGCTATGCTTCATCGGCCGGTAGCCAGTTTGTGGCCATCCTGAGCAGTATTTTCTCAAGCTTTATCGCGAGCATTACGGTTTTAGGCCTTACTTTCTTTATGCTCTTGGAGGGGCCGAGCTGGCTGGAGACGTTTTGGCGCATTGTTCCTAAGAATCGCCGATCGCACGCCCAGAAGCTGGCTGCCCGAATGTATCAGGCCGTAACTGGTTACGTTAACGGCAACCTGTTTACGAGTCTTATTACGGCCGTATCTACAACGCTGGTCCTAGCACTTGTTGGTGTACCCTATGCTATCCCGCTCGGTATCTTTGTAGGTATTATGGATTTGCTGCCACTGGTGGGCGCAACCATTGGGGCCCTGGTAGCACTCATAGTAGCCGGCTTCACTTCTCTTACGGCGCTGATTGTTATGGTTATCTTCTTTGTCATCTATCAGCAGTTGGAGAACCATGTACTGCAGCCTATTATCTATGGCAAAACCGTTGACATCTCTCCCCTACTTGTACTGATTGCGGTGTTAGTGGGCGCGGCGGTTGGTGGCATTATTGGTGCTATCGTGGCTATCCCGGTATTTGCTTCGCTGCAGATTGTGGCTCGCGATTACGCCGAACGCCACCTCACGCACGATTAAGGGCTAGCTGGCTTAGTTTCGCAGTGTATTCATCAATGAGGGCACGGTCCTCAGTAAATAATCCAAGGCTGACTCTACCCCATTCAATGAGCTTGGCCAGGTCCTGATCGGTCAGTTCGGCCGGAGTTTTGTGAAGGTGAAAGGCAATTTGCCGCGCCACGAACCGAGGCGCGGCGGGGCCCAAGTACTCCTCGGTAATTTCGACGACGCGCCGATAAAGCAGATCGCTCATGATACTGCTTCCAGCTGCGTGAGTTGCCTGGCGCCCGCTTGGACCAGCCAGAAGGCCCAGCCGTAGAATAAGAGCAGAATGTACACCAGCAGCAGAGTCAATGTGAGGCTCAGGCCAGACACCACGATTGCTGCCAGAGTAAGGACTTGAAGCGTTATAGACAGGGCGGTTAGCGCTACGAGTCCCCATACCAGCCGTCGCAGCGCTTGGCGATAGATGGGTCCCTTAACGGTGGCAGCGTAGCGACCAATATTGAGTCCAGCTAGCAGGCTCATAAACCAGGCTAGGATGTAGGGCAAAATCAAGCTAAAGGCTAGAGTAGGCTTTGGCAGGGCATAAAGTGGAACACCATTACGGTCGGTGCTGACCGTGCTCCAAGTAAACATCCAGGTAAAGACGGCCGCGCCAATGCAAAACAGTGCGAATAGCCATAGGGCGGCCTGATTCCAGGTAGTAAAGTAAACAGCTCGTCTTAGCTGGGTAGATCCATAGTACAGTAAGGCCGAGCCAATGAACCCCATAGCCACGAGTGCATGATTTTTAAAACTCACCAACAGCTGGACCGACTGGTGGTGCGCGAGGGTTTGAATAATCGCGCCAAATACCGAAGTAAAGATAAGATAGGCGATGAGCCAAAACAAGCCATCAGCAATCGCGCCCAAGCCGCGCGCCTCGGGACTACCGGCAATGAGGCGCGCATACCGTCGCAGCGTAAGCGCGCCGTGAAGGGCTACAAACCAAATTACGAGGAGCGGCACGAGCACCGTGAACTCCAGGAGAAGCCGCTGGCCGGAGGGTAGAGTCTGAGTGAGGCTACTCGTTTGGGCGGTGGCTAGTGAGCTAGCAAGCACATATAGCCACATCGCACCGAGGAGTACATACAATGGCCAAAACCGCTGAGTTTTCATGACACACCTTGGGATTGACTCGGCAATATGAGGATGAAGGTGCTCCCCCGTCCCGGTTCTGAGCGTACCGTAAGAGTGCCACCATGAAGCTCTGCAATGCCACGGGCCAAGAAGAGCCCAATGCCGGTTCCGCCGGCTGAGGTGGAGAGCTCATTATCAATCCGGGTGAATTTAGTAAAGAGTCGTGTTAGGTCGGCGGCATTGATGCCTACACCCTCATCTGAAACTTCTAGGACGCTGGCGCCATCAGCTCTTTGGGCTAGCTTTACATGAACATTGCTGCCGGTCTGGGAGTACTTGCTGGCATTGCTAATGAGATTATCGATGACCATTCGAATCTTGGGCGTATCAATGATGGCCGCTAGTTCATGAGGTGCTTCCAGGTATAGATGCTGTTTTTGGCTCGCCAGCAACGGCGTATGGTCGTTGACGGCTTCTCGCGCCACTGCTGCTAAGTCGCCGGGTTCGGCGTTGAGCTGTAACCGGCCGGCATCCATACGCGCGGCGTTAAGCAAGTCCTCAATAATCTGAAGCTGACGATTATTATTGTCAATGGCTTTTTGCAGATATTTCTGCTGTTGCTCGGTGAGCTGACCGAAGTCGCCGGCGGCCAGCATTGACAGGATCATCATTACGCCAGTGGCTGGTGTACGCAGCTGATGCGAGGCTAGTGAGACGAATTCTTCTTTGGCGACATCCAGCTGTTGTTCGTGGGTTAGGTCACGGAAAACCTCAATGGCGCCCACGGGTTGATTGTCTATGAGGATCGGTGAGACAGTCACAAACACTGGCATGGCTCGCCCGTCTTTGCGTAGATAGTAAAGATGCTCCGACACCGTTCGGCCCGTCGTGAGTGCTCGAAAAACTGGTCGCGCTACCTGGTCGAGCGGACGCATGTGCTGATCTACGGCGACAATGGCCTTGGGAAACCATGCGCCAATGAGCTCACCGGATGTAACGCCGAGCGAGTTTAGGGCATAGTGGTTGACGGTGGTGATTTCTCCCCGCTCGTTGGTGGCGACGAGCCCTTCACCCAGGCTGTCGAGCATGGCTTCAGTACTCAGTTGGCTTTCAAGGAGTTTGGATTTAACATCCTCCAGCTCCTTGAGTGCCGCCTGAAAGGCACGGGCGTTGGTTAGTGCGTGCTTGGTACTTCTTGAACTGCTCAAGCCTAAACTCCGTATCACGTTAGCCGTCTTGATTCCCCTAGGACCATGTATTATACAACAGTCTATCTTGTGAGAAGTGCTAAATTATTGATGCAACCTCCAACTTATTGGTTGAGATAGGGCAAAACTTTTAGAGTGTCATGCATGGTTGTGGCAGACTTGCTATAGAGCGGTCCGGCGCCAGCGGGGGCCAGTGGGCGTATCAAGAACTTCTAAATTCTGCTCCGCTAGCTGGGCGCGGAGTTCATCTGACTTGGTCCAGTCTTTGGCTGCACGAGCAGTTTCACGCTCGGCAATGAGCTGTTTTTGCTCTGGCGTAATGTCTGGACGTCCAGACAAGCGTAGACCCAGTGCCCGGTCTAACGATTCGAGGATATCTTGGCGCGGCATAATATCGCCCGCAAACTCAGCCAGCATGGCGAGCGCTCGCGGTGAATCGAGGTCGCTGGTAAGCGCCGCGTCATAATTTGGGCTGGCACCTGCTTCCATGGCCTCGTGTTGGTGAAGAAGGTCGGCCCAGGCGTAGAGGTTTACCAGTGCGTTTTGCGCGGCCTCAAGCGATTGCCAGGTAAAATTGAGCTGGGATGTGTGGCTGGCCTGAAGCGTGAGCAGCCGAAATGCCAGCGGGCTATAGCCTTTGGCGGTAATATTCTCAAGTGTGTAAAAGTTACCAAGGCTCTTACTCATCTTGCGGTCATCCACGTACAGGTGGTTGTGGTGGGTAAAAATACGCGTAAAGTCCTCGCCGGTGGCGGCTACCACTTGAGCGATTTCGTTCTCGTGGTGCGGGAATTTGAGATCGATGCCGCCGGAGTGAATCGATAGCGGCTGGCCGAGATTGTC